>WNFW01000916.1_pt1 | contig 35197 bp, 33 predicted proteins | sample 5400131 | NCBI WGS metagenome assembly WNFW01 (sample SAMN13153362, study PRJNA577476) | soil metagenome | isolation source: 20 cm soil or saprolite under grassland replicate 1 | place: USA:California | collected 2016-06-15 | reverse complement strand
CAAGCCGACCATGTGAAACACGCCATGCGCGCCACCGGCTAACGTTTCTAACCGGCTCAAGCGTGAGGGCCGCGGCAGCCACCGCCGCGACACAACGCGGCGAGCATTGTTCAGCTTGACGTAAGTCTTGCCCGCTATGCTCTGCTCAGAGCGGCAGCCACGATGGCTTCGGCCTGCCGAGCCGCGGGGCGGCGAGAGAAGCAATCCGTCCCGGCGGGCGGTGACCGAATCGTCATGCTGAGGTCGAACGGAGGAGAGGACATGGTCCGATTCACTCACGCGACGATTGCTCTCGCGTGCACAGGATTTTCGGCGAGTCACGCAGATGCCGCACCCGCAAGCGGCGCACGGGAGGCGGCGGCGAGCGCCGCTATTATCACCAATTGCTACAAAATGGCGGAGAGGATCGTGCCGCGCATGAGAGGACGATCGGCTTGGGTGGTGCGCCACGCCGATCACTGCGTTCGCAGCGGCGGGTCACTATAGCGGGCCTGTCCCGCCGCCGGGGAGCTGGGATCGGCCTCTGCTCTTCTCGCGTACCGCGAGCGAATGGCGCCACCCACCGCGGGCGGAGCCATGTTCGGGAGGCATCGGTCGACCCGCTATTTCGGTCGAGCTGGATCGGACACGTGTATCGGAACCAGATGCGGCTCATCATAGATCGTTGCCAAGCTCACTTTGATGGCAAGCGCGACTGGTACCGCCATGATCACGCCCGGGATGCCGAACAACAGCCCGCCGGCGAGAAAACAAAAGATGATGACGCTGGGATGCAGTCGTGCGGCGTGTCCGAGCACCACCGGACCGAGGAGTTGGTCTATCGACAGGCGCAATGCAGTTGCGTAGATCGCGTAGGCCACGATGGACGCCACGCTGTCCGCCTGGCGAAGCGCGACCAGCCCGGCCAGAACGGCGGCGCTCGCCGGCCCGATGACGGGAATCATCTCCAGAAGACCGGTCAGCACCGCTAGGAACACAGCATGCCTGATGCCCAGCAATAAGCCGAGACCCAGATATGCAGCCGCCATGGCATAGAGCACGACGATGATCACGCCGATGAAATAGCGCTTGAGAACTGGATCGAGGCGGGACCAGACGAATTCGGTGACCGGACGATGTCTGGGCGGCACAAGCCACAGCACGCCGCGAGCGAGGCGGGGGCCGTCTTTCAGAAAGAAAAAGAAAAGCACCCACGCAAGAAACGTCCCGAACAGGCCTGCGAAGCTCCAGCTGGCCAGTGTCAGCAGCACTCCCGTCTGGTCGAGCCAATCCCGCAATCCGCTTGCTGCTGCCTGCGCGATCTCCGATGCATTCATCGGCTTGCCGAGGAATTCGATCGATCCATCGCCGATCGCCCCTCGAGCGAGCCTCTCTATGGTCTCGCCGAGGTCGCCGACGGTGCTCGTCGCTTCGCGCACCAGCGGCGGCACAGCGATGATCACCATGGTCGTTGCGGCGGCAAGCAACGCAATGAATATCGCGCTGACGAATACGATGCGCGGCAGACGAGTGCGCTTACCAAACCGTTCGATTAAGGGGGTGCAAAGGTAGGCGCCAACGGCCGAAACAACGAACGGCCGCAGCGCACATCGAACGGCGTAGAGAAATACGGCGATAAGCACGAGGGCCAGGAGGGCGGTCCCTTTCGAAACGCCTTGGTCTGGCTCACTTACGTCGGAGGAGCGCGTTCGAGCTTGCCGCGGATCCGACGTCATGGATAGGCGCGGCCCTTCCAGCGCACGCGCCCGTACAAACGGCGCCGCACACTGTCGAGCACCATCAGCGCGCCGGCGCTGTATCCCAATGGGAAGAGTAATGCGTACCATAGCGGGATGCGAAAGTGGGCGGCTCCCGCCAAATGCAATCCGATCGCTGCAGCAGAGGCGGCTAGGGCCGGCGCCAGCGCAAAGCAAGCGGTGCTTTCCCCCCTGTCGAGGCAACCAAGTGCGTCGAGCGCGGGAATGCTATAGGCCGCCCACGCGAGGGGAATTGCAATGAATGCCGTGATGAGGGCCGAGGCGGGGCCACCGAGCGTGTCCACCAAGTTTTTGGCGAGACCGGGCCACACCGTTGTCCATCCCGTGTACATGCGGGCTGACAAGAGCCGATCTCCGGATCGCAGCTCGACTTTGAAACCGTGCTGTTTGAGAATCCGCGCGAGCGCCACATCTTCAGCAATGGCGGATCCCACGGCAGCGTGACCTCCCACGGCCTCATATGCTCTCCTGCGGATCAGCAAGAATGGTCCGCTCACCGTCACGTCTCCACCGTCCGATGCCTGACGGGTAAATGCCAAGGTAAATAACCCACATGGCAGAATGAGACGCTCGGCGAAGCTGCGTAGATCATGCCGCGGTGCGAGCGAGAGTAGATCCAGCCGTTCGTCGACGGCGGCCTGGACCGCGCTCCCCAGCAGACGCTGATCAGCACGAACATCAGCGTCGATGAAGCACAGCCATTCGGTATCCGCAGGCACGGATTGGGCGCCGAGCCAGCAGGCGTGCGATTTTCCGGTCATGCCGCGCGGCAGCGGCGGGGTGCGCAACAGCTTCAACGCCGCGTGTTCTTCGGCGAGCGATTGCACGATAAGCGCCGTCCCGTCCGTCGATTCATCGTCGACCACAAGCACGGCTAACCGAGAGTTCGGGTAGCGCTGCCTGAGCAGAGAACGCACACAGGCAGCAACGTTCGAGCTTTCGTCCCGAACGGGGACGATGACCGTTACGTGTGGCGCGCGCTGGGTCAACACACCCGAGGACGGTTCGAGCCATGGAAATACACGGCGCTGGTCCATTGCGCGGATAATTAGCCAAAAGGCGATGGCCAACCACGCGCACGAGAGGAACAGCTCGAGTTCGCCTCCTGTATTCACGCGTCAGACGTCACGATGGCATCCCCTACTGGTTCGACTGGGCCAGAACCGAGGCTCGCTCCTGATTGCTGGATTCAGGCGCGTCCTGCGCAGGAGAGGGCAATTGTAGCACGGTTGCGCGCTGACCCTCGGGTAGATGCGTCAGCAGCACGATCTTGCCGCTCGGAAATTCCAGCGCGTCGTGATGGGTATGCGGATTGCTGGAACTGATTTGACGGAATCGAGCCAGTTTGCCGGCGCCGGTCTTTCGCCGGAATAGTCCAAAGAGCGATCCTAGGTCCACATCCTTGAACGCGAGCTCTGTTCCGGGAAGGAGGCAAACCGCCACATTCCAGTCTTCGACCGATGCAAACCCTCGTGTGTAGGTATTTGCAAACCCCGTCGTGACCAATTTGTCGCCGACCATTGCAGGCCTAGAGGCGACGCTGTGCAGGCTATAATCACACATTGGTTTGGGTCCTCTGTTCTTCGCCCTCACCAAAGCGAAATTCATACTGGCGTCCCTGGTTCCTTATGCGCCGAACTTTCAGGTCATGGTTCGGGACCTGAAGCCGTAATGGATAACTCTTCCCCCCGCGCTTGCCGCCGGATTTCGCTGTCGGCGGACAGGAGCCACGCTCAGGTCGCCTCACCCCTCGACGAAGCGTGCTGCTCTTTGGCTGAAGCGGAGCCCGCACCCTTGCCGAGCTTCATCACGATCTCCTCGACCATGTCGCGCGGATGGGGGAGGATCGAAACCATGATTGGGTGCTCGTCCGCTTGCGGTTCTTCGAGTGCGGCAAATTGGCTATCGAGCAGCGACGGCGGCATGAAGTGACCGTCGCGTGCGGATAGCCGGCGCGCGATCACATCCCGTTCACCTCTGAGATAGACGAGCCGGACATCGCGCCGCTCGCCGATGAGAATGTCGCGGTAGGCCCGTTTGAGCGCAGAGCAGGCGACGACGCCGTGATTGCCGGCGCGCCGTGTGGCGTCAATCCAGGCCGCAATGCCATGCAGCCACGGCCAGCGGTCCTCGTCGGTGAGCGGCTCCCCACCGTGCATCTTTTCGACATTCGAGGGCGGATGGAACCAGTCGCCCTCCTCATAAATCCAATGCAGGCGATGGGCGAGCATCGCGGCAATGGTGCTCTTGCCGGAGCCTGAAACTCCCATGACGACGACGACGGACGGATCATCCAGTGGCGTGGCGGACTGCATCGGTGTCCTCCAGCCCGGTGGCGCGGTCGACAAGCCACACCAGGTCGCCCTGTGCGCGCGCCCGGGTGGCCGGAAGGTCCTCACCGGAAAGAACACGCATGAGGATGTCGTGCTTGTCTTCGCCGGTGACGAGGAACAGCATCTCCCTGGTCGATGCCAAGGCGGGGAAGGTGAGTGTGACGCGCGGGACGAAAGGAGCCAGTCCCGTTCGCTCGATCCCGACGACCCAGCGTTCTGCCTCGTCGAGTGCTGGACTGTCTGGAAACAGCGAAGCCGTATGTCCGTCGCTGGCAAGCCCCATCAGAACGAGATCGAACAGCGGATGCGCCGGATCGAATCGATCGCGCCCATAGAAGCGCTTGAGTTCCGCCTCGTAGTGGCGTGCCGCCACGTGTGGGCTATCTGCATCGGTGGGGATCGGGTGAATGTTGCCGGCCGGAACGCTCACGCGATCGAGGAAGAGGCGTCGCGCCATGCCCATATTGCTGTGGGTGTGGTCCCCTGGCACGAAGCGGTCGTCGCCCATGAACCAGTGCACCCGACCCCAGGGCAATTTGCTGCGATACGGCTCGCGCGCCAGACGCTGGTAAAGTCCTTCGGGACTCGAGCCGCCGGTCAAGCAGACCGCGGCCCGCTCCGTGACGGGTGTAACGCGGGCTAAGAGCCGTTCTGCAGCGATTTCGGCAAGCGCCTCGGCATCCTCGGCGACAATGATTTGGGGGTGCCCATCCGAGGCCATCTTCACCCCCGAATCGGCCGCCAGTGGCGCCCATCACGGGCCAGCAGGCGCTCCGCCTCTTCCGGGCCTTCGCTGCCGGCCTTGTACATCGCCAGCTCCTTTGCGCCTGCGTTGCGCCAGGCATCAATAAAAGGTTGCACGATGCGCCAACCTGCCTCGATGCCATCAGCGCGCTGGAACAGCGTGGCGTCACCAATCATACAGTCGTAGATCAGCGTCTCGTAACCGGTGCTTCGTGCAGCTTCAAAATAATCTTCATAATCGAATGTCATCCCAACGCCTGTAATGGTCACCGATGGGCCCGGCACCTTGGCATTGAATTGTAAGCTAATGCATTCGTCCGGTTGAATGCCGAGGACCAGAAAATTTCGCGCGAGCCTATCGATCGGCGTATCGCGGAACATCGCGAAGGGCGCCTGTTTGAAGTTGATCGCCACTTCGGTGAGCTGCGAGCGCAGCGCTTTCCCGGTGCGCAGGTAGAACGGCACGCCAGCCCAACGCCAGTTGTCGATCATCAGCTTGAGCGCGACGTAAGTCTCGGTGACGCTTGCGGGATCGATATCCGCGGTGTTGCGATAATCTTCTACTCTGTTATTGGCGATATATCCTGCCTGGTATTGCGCGCGCACCGAGTTGCGCAGCGCGTCGGCTGTGCTCTGCACCTGGGTGGAGTCGAGCAGCTCGGCTTTCTCAGCCCTGACCGCGCTCCCATCGAAGCGCGCCGGTGGTTCCATGGCTACCAGCGACAACAGCTGAAACAGATGGTTGGGTACCATGTCCCGCAACGCGCCGGTCGTATCGTAAAACCGGCCGCGCTGTCCCACCGTCTGGCTTTCCGCCACGGTGATTTGCACGTGGTCGATATGATCGCGGTTCCAGATCGGCTCAAAGAGGCCGTTGGCGAAGCGCAGCACGAGAATATTCTGAACCGTTTCCTTACCGAGGTAATGATCGATCCGGTAGATTTGATGCTCGTCGAGCACGTCGAGCAGTTTGTGATTGAGTGCGCGGGCGGATGCCAAATCGGTGCCGAACGGCTTTTCGATGATGACGCGCCGCCACGCCCCGTTCTCCTCGCGCATCAGGCCGGTTCGCCCCAATTGGCAGCCTATCGGCGCGAACGCCGCGGGCGGCGTGGCGATATAGAACAAGCGATTGCCGCGCGTGGGGCGCGCTTGTTCGACGCGCTCGAGCTGATCGCGCAGCCGTTCGTACGTTTTTGGGTCCTCGAAGTCGCCCTGCAGATATGTGACGCAGGAGAACAACCGCTCGGCAACACGCTCATCCACCTGGCGCGTCGCAAACTCGCGCAGCCCTTTGTCCAAGTGGGCGCGAAAGGCATCATTCGAGAAGTCCTTGCGCGCAACGCCGATCACCGCAAACGCATCGGGCAAAAGCCCGCCGGCTCCAAGATTGTAGAGCGCCGGAATCAACAGCCGGCGAGTGAGATCGCCCGAAGCGCCGAAGATCACGAACGAGCAGGGATCCCCTGGCCGCACTGAGGGCGATGCAGCGCCCGCGCTCATCTAAGTTCCCGTTCTGGGTTCGAGGTGACAGCGAGCCATTCCGAGTTCTATCGCCGGATCCTCCGATCCCCTGCTTTCGATTTCCGCCGAGTTGGTGCTCTCACCGACCCCAGCTCGATTGTCATTTGGCACCAAGCTTGCCCGAAAAATAACGGACGAGCCATGCTCCTCCTTGACATATCGGCTTTGCGATGCGGCAGCATTGCAAAATGCAACAAGCAATATGGCATTTCGCGTTCAGCGGTCGACGCACATGCCACTGTAACTCGCGGTATGTGAACATGGGCAGGCCGTACTGCTTTTCGCGCCAGTGAGCCCAGCGGCTGGCTTGAGCGCGATCAGGCGGCCGGTGCAACGCGCTCCATCGCCGCTTCTTGCTTGAGATTGTCGACATCGCGGAAGATCGAGGCCACCGCCAGCACCTTCCCGTCATGGCGGTAGCGCACCAGGCAGTCCCGCTTGTCGATACTGCCTTCGATGTCGAGCGCATCCCACTTTTCCGCGTGTCCGATGTAATTGATCGGAACGTCATAATGCTGGCTCCAGAAGAACGGAACATCGGAAAACCGTTGCCTCTGTCCGAGCATGTTGCACGCCGCGGTCTGGCCCTGCCGTTCGGCCACGACCCAGTGCTCGATCCGCAGCTGCTGGCGGCTATGGGCGTCGGGCCAGCGCGCGATATCGCCCGCGGCAAAGATGCCGGGCGCGCTGGTCTCGAGATATTCGTTCACTGCCACGCCGCGGTCGGTCTTCAGGCCGGCGCGCTCGGCCAGTTGAACTCGCGGCCGCACCCCGATGCCGACCACCACGAGGTCTGCGGGCAAGGTGGTGCCGCCCTTGAGCTTGACGTTTGCGCCCTCGATCGCGGTTGCGGTTTCCTCGAGATGGAACGTGACGCCATGTTCCTCGTGCATGGCACGGATGAACTCGCCGAATTCAGGCCCCAGCACGCGCTCCAAAGGACGGCGATCCGGCGCCACCACGTGAACTTCGATCTTGCGCGTCCGCAACGCGGCAGCGACCTCCAGTCCGATGAAACTTGCGCCGAGCACCACCGCGCGGCGCGCCGTTTCTGCTTTAGCGATGATCGCACGCGAATCGGTCAGCGAACGCAGCACGTGCACGTGCGGCTGATCGGCGCCGGGAATGTCGAGGCGAACCGGTTCGGCGCCGGTTGCGAGCAACAGCTTGTCGAACGGCATGCTTTGCCCGTTCGCGAGCGTCACCTGCCACGCCTTCGCGTCGATGGCGGCGACCTCGCTGCGAAGCTCGAGCTTGATCGATTGGTCCTTGTAGAACTCGGCCGGGCGCAGCGGCATCCAGTCTTCCGGCGCGTTTCCCGCGAGATAATCCTTCGAGCAATTGGGCCGGTCGTAGGGGGCCGCATCATCCGCGGAAATAAGCGTCACGTCGCCGGCAAATCCTTCCCGCCGCAGCATCTCCGCCGCGGCAAATCCGGCAGCGCCACCACCCACGATCACCACCCGCTCGGGCTTTGCGCTCGGACGTTTAGCCTTGCGCGTGCCGCCCGGCTCGATCTTGTCGCGCACGAACACGGTGTCGTTGTGCTTTTCTACGCGCCAGCACGACATCGGGTTGAAGGCGGGTGCGCCGATCGCCTCGCCCGTGCGCAGGCTGAAGCAGGCATGGTGCCAGGGACATCGCACCGTGTCGCCGACCATCAACCCCTCCGCGAGCGGCCCGCCGTAATGCGAGCAGGTGGCGCCGATCGCGAAGAATTTATCCCCGCGGCGCGCGAGCAGCACGGCTTCCTCGCCCACGTGCCCGCCCACCATGGCCCCGTCGCCAAGGGTGTCGAGCGGCACGCCGCGCACGAGATCGGGTCCTTTCGGCTTGGATTGCTCGGTAGCCATGAACGTGCTCCCAACACCGCGGCTTGGGACCAAAGCGGCGCGCCTTGTCCCGCCATGCAGCGCCGCAAGGTATCCGCTTCAGCAAACAGTGACGAGCGAACAACCAACAGGCTCGGCTTATTCCAGTTCCGGCGGGGTGGTGCGCACTCGCCCGCACTGTCGACTGTCCGACTTTTCGCCCACTGCAGTGTCCGGATCGAACACGGGGAACGTGCAGCCCAATTTCCCTTGCTGGCTGTGGGCGCCGGCCGCGGAAAAGCCGGTGAGGTGACTCTGACAGGGTTGCGCTGCTTCTCCCTTCGGACAATTGGACGCGCATCATCCTGCCCCGTTGTCAGACCCGGGCTCAAGGTCGGGCATCCGGCCGTTGATCCGCGGGCGCACTCCTGGAATGCTCGGAGCCGAAGAGCGAAATCATGATCCGAACGCCGGTTTGTGACGTCTTACAAATAGATCATCCCATCGCGCTTGGCGGCATGGGATCGGTCTACGCTCCGGAACTCGTGGCAGCCGTGTCCGGTGCGGGCGGTCTGGGCGCCATGGGCTGTCATTACCTGACGCCGGAGCAGGTTCATGCCGGGACGGCGGCGATCCGCAAGGTTACTAATCGGCCATTTGCTTTGAACTTCCTCTTGTTCGACATCGAGGAAGATTCTTTCGCATCGGCGCTCGCGCTCCGGCCCTCCGTGATCGCCTTCGCCTGGCCGTCGCCGGAGCAGGCCGTGACCCCGTATGTGGAGCGCGCCCATGCCGCAGGATGCAAGGTCACGTTCATGGCTGGCGGCGTAGCCGAGGCAGTGAGAGCTGCGCAGGCCGGGGCTGACGTGATCATCGCCCAAGGAACGGAAGGCGGTGGCCATGTCGGCTGGCAAACGACCATGACACTCGTACCTATGGTGGTGGACGCCGTCGCTCCCGTTCCGGTGCTCGCCGCAGGGGGAATTGCCGATGGGCGCGGACTGGCGGCGGCAATCATGCTCGGTGCCGACGGCGTGCTGCTCGGAACCCGGTTCCTGGCCAGCCGCGAGTCGTCGCTGCATCCTAATTTCAAACAGGCGATCCTGGAGAGCGACGGGCACGACACGCTTCTCTCGGAAATACCGGACATCGCGGCGGGATTGGTGTGGCCCGGGGCGATGTCACGTTCGCGGCGCAACCGGTTCATCGAGCGATGGGCAGGGCGGGAATGGGCATTGCGCCAACACCGGGCCGAGGCCAGGGCAGCATTGCAGACGGCGCGCAAGAATGGCGACGTCGACGAGGCGGTCCTGTCGATGGGTCAAGATGCCGGCCTCATTCACGATATCGCGCCAGCTGCCGAGATTGTCAGCCGGATTGCGGAAGAAGCTGAACGCATATTGACCGACAGAATGACGCGATTGGCCAGAAAGTAGTCCTGCTGCAGCAAAAGGAGGGATGTGATGCCTGGCACCTCGATCAAAGTGCGCTCGAGCGAAGGTGGCGCGTTCGATTGCTATCTGAACGTTCCCGAGATCGGCACGCGGGTTCCGGCAGTTGTGCTTGCTTCTGCGGTTCACGGCGTCGATGCGGATATTGTGGCGATTGCCGATGAGTTCGCTGCACACGGCCTTATCGCTGCGGCGCCGGACCTGTTCTGGCGCACCGTTGCGGGCCCGCTCTCCCATGACGATGGCCGCGCCCAGCAGCGTTCGCAGCCGCGGCTCGAGAAGATCAAGCAAGGTGAGGCCGACATGGCCGATACTCTGACGCAGCTCCGCGAGTTGCCACAGTTCAACGGCAGCGCCGTGGCGATGGGCTTCTGCTACGGAGGTCCCTATGCCGTCCTCGGGCCGAAACGCCTCGGCTACGCTGCCGGCATTTCTTGCCACGGTACCCAGATGCTCGATTACCTGCACGAAATCGAGGACGTCTCCGAGCCGGTTTGCATCTTGTGGGGCGATCGCGACCATCGTGCGCCGGACGAGGTGTTGAGCGCTTATCGTGCTCTGGCATCAAAAAAGACCAATGTGGAGCTGCACATCTTCCCGGGCGTGCAGCACGGCTACATGATGCGGGGAGCGCCCAAGGCCTTCGACCCGCAGGCGCGTGAGTTTTCCATGACGCGCGCGTTGGCGATTGTTGAGGGCTTTCGTTCAGCGGCACGGCCGTTTGCAGCTGCGTAGACGCGAAGCGGGCAAACCTTATCGCTTACGCACGTCTGATTGGTTGGTGGTGTTCGGAGAAGCATCATGACGAAATTCACGATCCAGCCGCATGGGCGCTTGCAAGAATGGATAGCTCACGAGAAAGGCTATTTCAGCGATGCGGGGCTCGATTATGAATTGCGCGGCGGATTGTCGGCGGAACGCAAAAAGCAAGTCGATGCGAGCGGCAAGATCGTCGATGTCTTTTCGGGCGCGTTCGAGGCCTATGAGCGAGGCAAAGGCAACGAGGGCGAGCGGGAAAAACGCGGCTGCTGCAATCGAGTCTGACCCGCGCGGTAGTCTTCAGCGGCAGGACGACGGCAACTGCTTTCGGCAGTCTTTGGCTATCCAATCATCCCGGGACCTCGACCATGGGCAAGCTGATGGCGCTGGCACTTGTTTGCACGATGGCGGCAGCGGTCCTGTTTCAACCGGCCCTTATGGGCCCCCCACGGGCAAAGGGTTAGGCAGCAGCTTTCTCGTGCCCTGCATCCATTGGCAAAGCTGAAGGGCGCGGTTTGCACCGCGCCCTTCGTTGTTTGCGTTCTAATCGAGCGAACGGACTTAGAAATCCATGCCGCCCATGCCGCCGCCGCCCGGCATCGGCGGAGGAGGCGTCTGCTTCTTCGGTGCCTCGGCGACCATGGCCTCGGTCGTCACCAACAGGCCGGCGACTGACGCCGCATCCTGCAGCGCCGCGCGCACGACCTTGGCTGGATCGATGATGCCGCGATCCACGAGGTCTACATAGTCCTCGGTCTGAGCGTCGAAGCCGAAGGTCTCGGACTTGTGCTCCATGATCTTGCCGACCACAATCGAACCCTCGACGCCGGAGTTCTCGGCGATCTGCCGAGTGGGCGATTCAAGCGCCTTGAGTACGATGTTAATGCCGGCCTGCACGTCGGGATTGCGATCGGCGATGCGACCGACCGCCTTCTTGGCCCGCAACAGTGCGACTCCGCCGCCGGGCACGATCCCTTCCTCGACCGCGGCGCGGGTGGCGTTGAGCGCGTCCTCGACGCGGTCCTTCTTTTCCTTCACCTCGACCTCGGTGGCGCCGCCGACACGGATCACCGCGACGCCGCCCGCGAGCTTCGCCAACCGCTCCTGCAGTTTCTCGCGATCGTAATCGGAGGTGGTCTCCTCGATCTGCTGCTTGATCTGGCCGACGCGGGCTTCGATGTCCTTCTTCTTGCCGGCGCCATCCACGATCGTGGTCTTCTCCTTGTCGATGATGACCTTTTTGGCGCGGCCGAGCATCGCCGTGGTCACGTTCTCGAGCTTGATGCCGAGATCTTCGGAGATCAGCTGGCCACCGGTGAGGATTGCGATGTCCTCGAGCATCGCCTTGCGGCGGTCGCCGAACCCGGGGGCCTTGACAGCGGCCACCTTGAGACCACCGCGGAGCTTGTTGACCACCAGCGTTGCGAGGGCCTCGCCTTCCACGTCCTCGGCCACGATCAACAGCGGCTTGCCCGCTTGAACGATCGCCTCGAGCACGGGGAGCATGGCCTGCAGTCCGGAGAGCTTCTTCTCGTGCAGCAACACGAAGGCGTCCTCGAGCTCGGCCACCATCTTCTCGGCGTTGGTGATGAAGTACGGCGAGAGGTACCCGCGGTCGAACTGCATGCCTTCGACGATTTCGACTTCGGTGTCGAGCGCTTTGGCTTCCTCGACCGTGATCACGCCTTCGTTGCCGACTTTCTGCATCGCCTCGGCGATCATCTTGCCGACTTTGGTATCGCCGTTGGCCGCGAGGGTGCCGACTTGGGCCACCTCGGCGGAGGAGCCGACCTTTTTCGAGCGTTTCTCGATGTCTTTCACCACAGCATTCACTGCGATGTCGATGCCGCGCTTGAGATCCATCGGATTCATGCCGGCCGCCACGGACTTGGCGCCTTCCCTGACGATCGCCTGCGCGAGCACGGTGGCGGTGGTGGTGCCATCGCCGGCCATGTCATTGGTCTTCTGCGCCACCTCGCGCACCATTTGCGCGCCCATGTTCTCGAACTTGTCTTCGAGCTCGATTTCTTTGGCGACGGTCACGCCGTCTTTGGTAATACGGGGGGCGCCGAAGCTCTTGTCGAGCACAACATTGCGGCCCTTAGGGCCGAGCGTCACCTTCACGGCGTTGGCCAGGATGTCGACGCCACGCAGCATTTTCTCGCGCGCATCCCCGGCAAAGCGAACCTCTTTGGCAGCCATTTCAAGTCACTCCATTGGGTTGTTTATCGGCGTGAATCGACGTCAAGCGATCACGCCCATGATGTCCGACTCCTTCATGATCAGGAGCTCCTCGCCATCGAGCTTGACCTCGGTGCCCGACCACTTGCCGAACAGCACCCGGTCCCCGGACTTGACGTCGGGCTTGATGACCTTGCCGGTTTCGTCGCGGCCACCGGGGCCTACCGCAATGACCTCACCCTGGGACGGCTTCTCCTGGGCAGTATCGGGAATGATGATGCCGCCCTTCGATTTTTCCTCGGCACCGATGCGTTTGACGACCACCCGGTCGTGCAGGGGGCGGAACTTGGTTTTGGCCATATGTTGTCCTCACAGGGGGGCTTGTGCTTAAGCCATTGACGGATCGGGCTATCTGGCAAGCCGTTAGCACTCGACATTATGGAGTGCCAAAAGCCTCGGTGCAAATAAGGGCTCGCGGAAGGCGTGTCAAGAACCGGCGGACGTTAGCCTCAGTCGAGCCTCAGGGAACTCCGGCCAAGAGAAGCACCTTCGCGCGCGCTAGTGTGCGCCGCGCTCCCGGTCTCGTTGCTAGTCATCGCCGCACGAAAGACGAAAGTTTTGCTGTTTGGCCGAGCTCCGCGAGGGCGCGCCATGAAGCCAGCGTTGCGCGACCGACGCCGGAGGCCAGTTCCCGCGGCTGGCTGCCTCACATCTGCCTTGGGCGGGCCCTACCATGCGACCAACGTCGCCCGGATCGGGGTCTCACAGGTCCGCACGATTCCATCTCGTTAACCATGCGGTTGATACAAGTGGGTGGGTCTTTTGCGCTCGCACCTCGGTGTGGCGGAAGAAGTGAGGGAACATTGTCGATGCGCAATCGCAGTTTGAGTTGGTCGTTCCTTGCCGCCGCGGTGTCGGCGTTGGCAGTCTCGGCCTGCAGCACAACGCCATCGCCGCAAGTCGCCGCTTCCGCCCCGCCGGAACCGGAGATGCCAGCGCGCGTGCGGCCGACCGAGATCGTCGGCCGTTGGGGATACGCGGCCTATCACAAGCCGGAAGATCGCGCGCGCACCGAGGCCAATGCGCGCGGACAGTGCAAGCAGCCCTACGTGATCGGCCAGGGCGCCAACGGCGGCGTGATGATGTATCTCGCCGACTCCAGCGAGCTGCAGGAGCTTCGGCTCAAGGGCAGCACCTCAGGCAGGGACTACATCGGTCCTGCCGGACGCACGCCGGGTGCGCAGGATCGAGAAATCGTCTCCTTCGACGGCCGAGTGATGATCCTCAAGTACGTCGATTCCGAGGTCGACGGCCGCTACGGCACCGGCATCTTTGTGCGTTGCGCGCCGCGCGCAGCGCAGGCGAGCGCTCAGCCCTCGCGCTGATTGCGGCCGCTGATCCAAATCGCATCGAGCAAGCGAGCTGCGCGGCTCAAGCGACGCACGTCGTCTGCCGCCGCGGCGCAAGGGATGCCGTCATGACGCGCCGGCTCGTCGCGATACCGATGGCTCCCTGGGAACGGGATGGCATCAAGGCTGCGCTCGTCAAGGCGAAGCTGCCGGCGGATGATCTGGGCGACGCACGCGTTTTGGTCTGGCGCTTCGAGACGATCGAGGGCACACCGGTCGGCTTCGGCGGACTCGAGATCTTCGGCCGGGATGCGCTGTTGCGTTCGCTGGTGACGTTGCCGCCGCTGCGCCAGGTAGGCATGGGAGCGGCGATGGTGGCGATGCTCGAGACGGAGGCGCGCGCGCTCAAGTGTCATGCAATCTATCTTCTGACCGCGTCCGGCACGGATTTCTTCGCGCGCCTCGGCTATGCGACCTGCGCGCGCAGCGACGTGCCGCAGGCAGTCCGCAGCAGCCGACAATTCGCGGAGCTCTGCCCGGCGAGCGCAGTGGCGATGGTCAAGCGCCTCGGCTAGCTCGACGTACGGCTGCGCCGTGCTAGGGTTGGGTTTTCTCGCCTGCAGTGCCCCTCATGCCGACCCTGCGCGACGTGATCGCCGGCCCCTGGCGCGCCGTCCTCGTGCTCGGCGTCACCGAAATTTTGGCCTGGGGTGCGATTTTCTATCCACCGGTCTTGACCGTCCCGCTGATTGCGGATGAGCGCGGCTGGTCAATGAGCTTTGCCATGGGCGGCTTTTCGCTGGCGCTGCTCACGGCGGGTCTCGTCTCGCCGCGTGTCGGTCGCTTGATCGACCGCCACGGCGGACATTGGGTCATGCCGATCGGATCGCTCCTCGGCGCGCTCGGTCTTGCCCTGCTCGTCTATGTCGAGCATCCCGCTGCTTATCTCGCCGTCTGGATGCTGCTCGGGGTTGCAACGGCCGCGACCCTCTACGATCCGGCCTTTGCCACGCTCGGCCGCATCTTCGGTCTTCGGGCACGAGGCCCGATCACCGCGCTCACGTTGGCCGGGGGATTCGCTTCGACCGTGAGCTGGCCGGCCACCCATGTTCTGCTTGAGACCGTCGGGTGGCAGGGCACCTACGTCGTTTATGCCGCGGTGCTCGCTCTTATCGCGGCCCCGCTGCATGCTTTTGCTTTGCCGCGCACGCGCGCGGATACGGTGGCGCAGCTCGATCGGCCAACCTCGACGCCGAGCCTCGCTCTGCCACCGCGCGGTTGGCCTTTCCTGCTGGTGGCGGCAGCGTTTGCCGCCTACGCCTTCGTGCCGTCCGGTCTCTCTGCGCATCTGCTCGCAATCTTCGGCCGCGCGGGCATTGATGCGGCTACGGTGGTCGCGATCGGTGCGCTGTTCGGGCCGGCACAGGTTGCCTCGCGCATCTGCGAGCTCATATTCGCGCGCCGCATTCATCCGCTCTACGTCGCACGCTTTGCGGTCGCCATGCTGCTCACCGCTTTCGCGCTCCTCGCGTTGTTCGGGCTCAGCATTCCGGCGGCCGCAGCTTTCGCGGTGATGTTCGGAATGGCCAATGGGCTCCTCACCATCGCGCGCGGCGCGGTACCGCTCGCGCTGTTCGGCGCCGCGGGCTACGGGCATCTCATGGGCCGGATCGGCGGGCCCTATCTGGTGATGCAAGCGATCGCGCCGCTGGTGCTCGCGTTCGTGGTAGAGCGCAGCTCGGATCCGGCGGCGCTCGCCGTCGTCGCCAGTTTCGCGGCGATATCATTGATCGCGTTTGCCGCCGTGCGCCGGCCGAAGTCGGTGGCCGACACGACGGGATCGCACGACGCATCCTAGAGAATCGGAAAAACAGATCGCCGCGTTGCGTGCAGCCCTAACGGTCACACGTCCTCGCCATCGCCGCCGCCGCCGTCAAAGCCCAAGTCACCCTCGTCGACGTCGTCCTGGTCATCCTGCTCGTCGCCGCCCTTGTCCTCGAGCGCGCCATAGCTGCGGCCGGCGCTGTCCTCGCCAGAGGACGCGCCGCCTCCGATATCTTGGAGCCCCGCCTCGCGGGCGAGTTCGCCCCCGCCGCTGCCGCCCCAGGGCGACGATCCACTCGCTCCCGCAGCCGGATCGTAGGCGGCGTGCGCGCCCTGCGGGTGGCCCATCATGGAGCGGATGCCGCTCAGCAGGAGTGAGCCGCCGATCACGCCAGCCGCGGCTGCTGCGGCGTTGCCGAGAAAGGAGCCACCTGGTGTCAACGGCGGGGCAGCCGGCGGGGCGCTCGTCGCGCTCGGCTGCGGCTGCGGCGTTCCGGTGTGCCAAGCGGGCGACATGCTCTCGGCTGGTCGCACGGAAGGCACTGAACCGCGAGCCTCGCGCTTTCCGAAAACGCTGTCGCGTACCCCAGCCAGAAAGCTCGTGTCGCGCGGCGGCGTCTCGGCTGGCGTTGCGTCCTCCAGCTCGCGGATGCGCGCGTCCGCACGTTTGAGCGCTTCGTCCTGCACCAGCACCGTCTGTACCAGCGCGTAGGGTGCGTTGGGGGCCTGGCGTAAGCCATCCCGGATCAGGCGCTCGGCCTCGGGATCGCGTTGCGCGTCCTCCAGCGTCGCCAGGCGGTCGAACAGTTCGATGACGAGATTGCGTTCCTCTGGGGTCATTGGTCCGTCTCCTTCCACCCTGACGACCTCTTCAATGTAGGCAATGCCCGGGCAACCGAAAATGACCGGCCGGCACAAAAAGCGTCAGCGCTTACGCGATTATGCCAGCGCGACGCCATGCCGCGCCAGCACCACCGGAAAAGCGTCACTGGTGAAAAACGCATATTCCTTTTCCCTGAGGGTTGTCAGCGAATCGAGCCCTTGTAATTCGCCGTCCACGAAGCCCGGATGACACATGACCACGCTGCCGTCGGGCAGCCGATCGAGGAAGCGGGGAAACAGCGCCGCGAAATCCGTGTCCTGGCGGAACTCGTAGGTGCCGGCGAAAGCCGGATTTGTACGCAAGCCCCGCGCCGAGGCTTTGCGCCGGAACCGATAGCTCAACAGATCGAGTAAAAGCCCCTTGCGGTCGATAACTCTTTCCACGAACGGCAGCGCTCGCGCGCACTGGCGTACCCACGCGTTGGGTGCGGTGCTCGCAACAACTTCCAGCACGGCGTCACTGACTTGGGGGAAGAGATGGATGTGATGATGCCCGTCGACGAAATCGGGCGCGCGGCCGAAAGTCTCGAGAAACCGCTCCATCTGACCCGCAACTTCCGCTCTCAGCGCGGCACGGTCGAACTGGCGCAGGATGGCGCGCCGCGCGGTTGTCGCGAGCGGTGCGAAGGCTCCCCCGCTCACCGGCTCGAAGCCCTTGCTTAACGGACGGAATGGCGCGGTCAGCGCAACGTGAAGCCCGATCGCCACTCGCGGCGCTGTGGAATTGAGCACATCAAGAGCAATCGCCTCCCCGCGATGAAAGCTCGGCGCCGCCACCAGCGCGGAGGTGGCATTGAGGCGTCGGCGTACCACGAGGTCGCGGATTGCCGTGCTGACCGCGTTGGAAATGCCGTAGTCGTCCGCACAGAGCCAGATGCGGCGCTCGGCTTGCCTCATTCCGCGGCCGAACGCGCAGGCGCCTCGCCGGAGGCACCTGCGGTCTCCGCCGTTTTGAGTGTGTGCTCGGCCACGAAGTAAACCGGCCGCGCTTTGAGCTCGGAGAGGATCTTGCCGATATACTCGCCCATGATCCCGATCATGATGAGTTGCACGCCGCCGAGCACCATCAGGCCGACGACCACCGAGGGATAGCCCGGAACGGACTCTCCGAACACGAAGGTCTCGATCAGGATCTGCACGCCGAAGATGAATGCCGCGCCCGCGAGCAGTAGTCCCAGCAGGCTCGCCAGCCGCAACGGCGCGACCGAAAACGAGGTAAGGCCCTCGATTGATAGTCCGATCAGCGAATAGAGATTCCAGCTCGTGCGTCCATGGATGCGCTCGGCAGGCTCGTAGTCGACGCGGATTTGGCGAAATCCGATCCAACTCGCGAGCCCCTTGAAGAACCTATTGCGCTCGGGGAGTTGCTTGAGCGCTGCGGCTGCGCGCGGCGACAGTAGGCGGAAGTCACCTGCATCCGGAGGAATTTTTTGCCGCGCTCCCCAGTTGATCAGCGTGTAAAAGACCTTGACGCCGGCCCGGCGCAGCCACGGCTCGTTTCCACGGTGCGCCTTGGCCGTGTAGACCACGTCATAGCCGTCGTCGAGCCAATGCGTGACGAGCTTTTCAAGAAGTATCGGGGGATGCTGTCCGTCGCCGTCCATGAATAACACGGCTCCCAGGCGGGCATGATCGAGACCGGCGAGCAGAGCGGCCTCCTTGCCGAAATTGCGGGAGAGCGAGATGATCTGGATATCGAGATTGTCGGCTGGGAGCGCGCGCGCCGCCGCGAGCGTGGTGTCGCGGCTGCCGTCGTCGACATAGACCACCTCGGTAGCAAGGCCGCGTTCGGCCTTGAGCGCGCGGGCGACCTTGACAATGCGGGCGTGAAGCGTCGCAAGGCTTGTTGCCTCGTTGAACAGCGGCACGACGATCGAAAGCCCGGCCTCCGAAAAGCCGCGCGTGCGCGCGGCAGCGCTGCCTAGTGTCACCGCATCTGGAGCCATCGGGCGCGCCTTTTGAATTCGTACCCCGCTACCGAGCCGTTTATAGCCCAAGCATGCGCCGGTGTCGCGCGGGTGTGCGATGCGCGGCCTCGGCGTCCCGGTCGGGACGTGCTAAGCGGGAGGAGCCATGGGGCTCTCCGCGCAGTTCGATCATTTCCAACGCCGCCTCACACAGGCTTGGCAGGACCGCGCTGTTACGCTCAAGGCGGCGAGTTTCGCGATGGTCGGCGTGGTCAATACGGTAATTGATTATTGCGTCTTCCTCGCCGGCTACTACCTCCTCGGCCTGCCGTTGATTCCCGCCAATGTGCTCTCCTGGCTCGTCGCTGTCTCCGGCTCCTATGTGATGAATTCGTACGTGACCTTTGCCGTGGAGTCCGGGAGGCAGTTGCGCTGGCGCGCTTACGCCGCGTTCGTGGCGTCCGGCATCGCCGGGGTCATCACCAATACGACGGTGCTGGTGTTGGCGTCGCTTTGGCTTGCCGTGCCGGCAGCCAAGCTCTGTGCCATCGCGGCGAGCTTCGTGGTCAATTTTTCGCTCTCGCATTTCGTCGTATTCGGGTCGCACGCGGGGAAAGCGAGCGATCGACCGAATGACGAAAGCAGAGATGGTGTGGCGTCGTGTCCGCGGCGGCCGCGCAACAGAGCTGCATCGGAGAGCGCAATGCGCGACGACGACAACTTGACGGCGGAGCGCCCGACACCGGCTCGTTCAAGGCGCGCGGACTTGCTCTCGCCGTATCGATGGCGAAGGCGCTCGGCATTAAGCACATGGCCATGCCAACCAACGGTAATGCCGGTGCGGCGCTGTCCGCCTATGCCAGCCGCGCCGGCATCAGGAGCACCGTGTTCTGTCCCGCGGACACCCCGGAGGTGAATGTTCGCGAGATCGCGCTGCAGGGAGCAAGCGTCTACCGTGTCAACGGTCTCATCGACGATTGCGGCAAGATCGTCGCCGAGGGCGCGGCGAAGGCGGGCTGGTTCGACACCTCGACATTGAAGGAGCCGTACCGGATCGAGGGCAAGAAGACGATGGGCATCGAGCTAGCCGAGCAGCTCGGCTGGCAGCTGCCGGATGTGATTCTTTATCCGACCGGCGGCGGCACCGGCTTGATCGGCATGTGGAAGGCGTTCGCCGAGCTCGAAGCGGTCGGATTCATCGGCAGCAAGCGGCCGAGGATGGTGGCGGTGCAGGCGGCCGGCTGCGCCCCGATCGTGCGCGCCTACGACGCAGGCGCGGACCATGCGCCGCGCTGGGAAGACGCGCACACCATCGCTGCTGGCATCCGGGTGCCGCAGGCGATCGGCGACTTTCTCATTTTGCGCGCCGTGCGCGAGAGCGGTGGGTTCGCCGTCGCGGTGGGAGACGAAGCGATCACCGCCGCAATCGAGGAGGTCGCTCGCACGGAAGGCCTGTTACTGTGCCCCGAAGGCGCGGCCACTTATGCCGCGCTCAAACAGGCTCTTGCCGACGGCCGCATTGGTCACGGCGAACAGGCTGTGCTGTTCAATTGCGCAACCGGCCTCAAGTATCCGCTGCCCCCGAGCGAGTGCACGCTCGACCGCACGCGGCCAATCGACTTCGCCGCGCTGTGTTAGATTGGCCATCGCGTGTAAGCCGCAACAACGGAGGAACCCCGATGCGCAAGCTGCGCTCAGCCGTCTTATTGATTGCCGTGCTAGCAGGCACCGCGGCATCCAATGCGCAGGTCTATCCGTCGCGGCCGATCACGATGGTGGTGCCGTATTCCGCGGGCGGCCCCACCGATACGATTGCGCGCATCATGGCCGAGCGCATGCGAGCCCCGCTCGGTCAAACTGTCATCGTCGAGAACGTGACCGGGGCTGCCGGCACGCTGGGCGTCGGTAAGGTCGCGCGAGCCGCGGCTGACGGCTACACCATCGTCATCGGCCATTGGGGCACGCATGTCGTCAACGGCGCGATCTACGCGCTGGCCTACGACGTGCTGCGAGACTTCGAGCCGGTGGCGATGATCGCCACCAATCCGCAAGTCATCGTCGCGAAGAAAGCGGTGCCGGCGCAGAATCTGCAGGAGCTGCTCGCCTGGCTCAAGGCCAATGCCGCAACCGCGACGCAGGGCACGGCCGGCCACGGCAGCGCGTCCCACATCAGCGGCGTCTATTTCCAGAACATCAGCGGCGCGCGATTTCAGTTCGTGCCGTATCGCGGCGCCGGCCCCGCGATGCAGGACTTGGTGGCTGGCCAAGTCGATTTGATGATCGATCAGGCGGCCAACTCACTGCCGCAGGTGCGCGCCGGCACCATCAAGGCTTATGCGGTGACCGACAAGATTCGCCTGCCGGCGGCGCCAGACATTCCCACCGTGGACGAGGCGGGCGTGCCGGGCCTGCACATCGTCATTTGGCATGCGCTCTGGACGCCAAAGGCAACACCGAAAGACATCATCGCCAAACTCAATGCGGCGGTCGTTGAGACGTTGGCCGATGCGGGCGTGCGCCAGAGGCTCGCACAACTCGGCCAGGAGATTCCTGACCGCGAGCAGCAGAACCCGCAGGCGCTGTTCGCCTATCACCAAGCCGAGATCGAGAAGTGGTGGCCGATCATCAAGGCCGCGAACATCAAGGGGGAGTAAGCGCGACTGTTACCGCGCTGCTCCCAGCCCTGCCTCGAGCTTGGCGTAGAGCGGATCAGCGCTGGCGAAGACGTAATCGAGGTCTGCGACTACGACCTTGTCGGCGCCCTTGTCTCTGAGCAACGTGGTGAGCTCATGAACGTGAGGTCGCTCCGCCGAAAGGCGTCTCGACGCCGAAACGCTGCTTGGCCTCGCTGATGAGCGCCGCGTCGCACCGGGCGAAGCGCGTGCGCACCTCGCGGAACGCGAGTGCGCGCGCCTGCGCCGCGATACGGTCGAGCACCCCGCGCGCGGTCGCGCGCTCGGCCGTCCCCCAGCTGGCGGCGCGCGCCGCGACCAAATTCGCCTGCGAGCGCAGGATCACGCCGTCGTCGATCACCTTGAGCGCGTTGGCGGCAAGCGTTGCGCCCGTGGTGGTGATGTCGACGATGAGCTCGGCGGTGCCGGCCGCCGGTGCGGCTTCGGTCGCGCCCGAGCTTTCCACGATCCGGTAGTCCGTCACGCCATGTCGGGAAAAAAAGTCGCGCGTGAGATTCACGTACTTGGTCGCCAGGCGCATCTTGCGCTCGTGCTTGAGACGAAACGCGATTGCGACGTCGTCGAGATCGGCCATGCTGTGCACGTCGATCCACGCCTGCGGCACCGCGACTGCCACATTGGCGTGACCGAAGCCCAGTCCGTCGACGAGCACAATGCGGCGCTCCGCGTCGGGAATTTTCTCGCGCACCAAGTCTTCGCCGGTGATGCCAAGATGCACCGCCCCTTGCGCCAACAGATCGACGATCTCGGCCGCCGAGAGATACGCAACCTCAATGCCGGGAAGATCGGCGATGGTGCCGCGGTAGTCGCGCGGCCCGCGCGGCTTGACGAGCTCGAGCCCGGCGCGAGCAAAGAACGCTTCCGCGTTCGCCTGCAGGCGTCCTTTCGCCGGCACCGCGATGACGAACGGCTCGCTCATGGGGAGCCTCGCAACCGCATGAGCCGCTCGATCCATGCCGCAAACCCGACCGCGGAGATGGGCTGCGCGCTGCCGAGCCGCGACAGCAACCCGTCATAGCGCCCGCCGGCCACCAACGGCTCGCTCGCCTGCGTGCGCGGATCATAAAGCTCGAAGACGAAGCCGGTGTAATAGTCGAGGCCGCGGCCGAAAGCGGTTGAGAAGTGGACGGCGGCAACATCGACGCCGCTTTCAGCGAGCGCGCGCGTGCGGCTCTCGAAGCGCTCGATTGCAGGATCGAGGCCGATCTCGGCTTCCCGCGCAAATGCCTTCAGCTTGCCCGCCGCTGCATGGGGATCCCCAGCGATGGCGAGGAATGTTTCGATCAGCGCGCGCGTATGCCGCGGCAGTGAGGGCTGAGCGCCGAGCGCCGCCTGTTCGAGAAAATGGTCGGCGATTTCGCTCACCGAACGTCCGCCGACCGCGGTGATGCCCGCAATCGACAGCAAATCGGTCACGAGCGCGTGCGCGCCTTTGGGGTCCGCGCCCGCGAGCGCCGCGAGTACGCCTTGATATTCCGGCCGGGCATTGGACGCGCCGACGGTGAGCCGATCGAGATCCTGCGCCAGCGATGTCTTGTGATTGAAATCCTTGATCAGCCGCCGCTTCCACGCGGGCGCCAGATCGAGCGCCGCGACAAGCGCGCAGAACAGGGCGACATCGCCCATGCGGATGCCGGGCGCGGCAAGCCCGTAATGCGCCGTCGCCTGAACCCCAAGCGCCAGCATTTCGCCATCTACCGCCGCGATATCCTTGCGACCGAACGATTCAATGCCTGCCTGCAGGAATTCCCCGCCGCCGTCCCCGCGATGACGAAACACCGGGCCGAGATAGCAAAAGCCACGCGGCTTGCCGGCTTCGGGTGAGGCGAGGTAATCGCGGGACACCGGGATGGTGAGGTCGGGGCGCAGGCACAGTTCGCGCCCCTGTGGGTCGCTCGTCAGATACATGCGCTTGCGGATGTCCTCGCCGGATAGGTCGAGGAACGGCTCGGCCGGCTGCAGAATCGCCGGCGCGACCCGTGCATAGCCTGCGCGCTCGAAGGCGGCGACGAGCGCGTCCGCGCGCGCATCGGGCACGCTCTTCGGCGAGATCATTCCTGCACGCGTCATGGCGCGGATCGCGACGGTTCTAAGTCTATGGCGGGCGGCGCTTTAGCACGCTTGGGCGCTTTATTCGATGCCAAAGCGAGGACGGACTTAATGGCGTCGGCGGGCCGGATTTGTGGTCCGCGGAGCGCCTATCGCCAGTCACCGAGCACCGCCCCTACCAGCGCGAGGGCGGCGACCGCGGCGGTATCGGCGCGCAGCAGGCGCGGCCCGAGCGCAAGCCGCACCGCATTCGGCAATTTTAGGAGCGCCGCGCGCTCCTCTTGAGCGAAGCCCCCCTCGGGGCCGATGAGCACGGCGAACGCAAGGGCATGCCCTTGGCGAGCTTTTCGCGCTTGCGTGAGGGCCGCAACCGGGTCCTTCACATCCGCCGTCTCGTCGCAGAACACGAGCAGACGGTCGGGCTCAAGCTCGGCGATCATCCGCTCGAGGCTCAGCGGGGCGCGGATGTCTGGAAGCGTCAGGATGCCGCACTGCTCCGCGGCCTCGATGGCATTTGCACGCATGCGTTCGAGGTTGAGGCGCGCGACCTGAGCGTGGCGCGTGAGGACCGGCTGCAGTCGCGAGGCGCCCATCTCCACCGCCTTCTGTGTCATGTAATCGAGGCGGGCGTGTTTGAGCGGTGCGAACAGGTAATGCAGGTTGAGCGTGCTGGGCTGTGGCCTCGTGCGTTCGGCGATGGCGAGCGTGAGGGAGCGTTTCTCGCCCGCCAGCGTGCCGCGCCATTCCCCGTCGCGGCCGTTGAAAACGAGCACGCCGTCGCCCGCGTTCAAGCGCAAGACGTTGTTGAGGTAGTGGGCTTGCGACAGGCTGAGCGGAACGCTCGCTCTCTCGTGGAGCGCGGCATCGACGTAGAGGCGAGGCACACGGGAAAAAGAGCGGGGCATGGATGCAACCGGGGCGGGTCGCGGCCGCCTTTGAGTAGAATTCGAGGGCCGAAGGGCGGGCAACTCGGGTCTCAACGGCCGTGCGGGCCCTAGAGACGGGTCCTCGGGGCTGCCGGTTTGCCGTGTTATCGCCGGATTCGAAAGGCTTTTTATATCCGGCCGCAGGATGTGGGGTCGAATCGGGCGGCCGGGGAGACACACCATCATGAGGGTCAGCCGGGCTCTCCCATTGGCGCTGGCACTCGCGGTCATCCCGCTGTGGCAGGCGGTGGCGCAGTTTGGAGGGGCTCCGGGCATGTCCGGGGCGCCCGGCATGTCGCCTGTCCCGGGCATGTCCTCCCCCGCTGCGCCGGGAGCTTCATTCAGCGCGCCGCAGCAGCCGCCGCCGGGCTGTCAGCAACTCCTGAGCAGCCGCGATGAGGTTGCCAAAACGGGCCAAGCGCTGCAGGCGGCTGGCCAGCGGAAGGCACCCCCCGACGAGATCTGTAAGCTTTTCAAGGCCTTCCTTGCGGCCGAGAGCAAGATGATGAAGGGCTTGCAAGAGCACAGCGCAACCTGCGGCGTTCCCTCCGAAGTCCTCAAACAAGTCCAGGACGGGCACGGCAAGGCCTCCGAGGTGAGCAAGAAGGTTTGCGATGCGGCGCAAGCCCCGCGCCAGACGGCCCCCAGCCTGAGCGACGCGCTGGGCGCCGGACCCATGGTTCCCGATGCCTCGACGGCGACGAAAAAGGGGCAGTCGACCTTCGACACGCTCACCGGCAGTCCGCTGACGCGATGACGCGCGGCGCGGGCCGCGTCGCCGATTCAACCGGCAACTGGGTCGACGGCTGGGCCCCCGTATGGCTCCGCCCCTATCTGCGCTTGGCGCGCCTCGACCGCCCGATCGGCTCTTGGCTGCTGCTGCTGCCGTGCTGGTGGTCGGTTGGCCTTGCCGCGGTTCACGCCGGGATGCGGGTCAACTTCTGGCATCTGTTCCTGTTCTTCGTCGGCGCGTTTGCCATGCGCGGGGCGGGCTGCACCTGGAACGATATCGTCGATCGCGACCTCGATGCGCGGGTTGAGCGCACGCGCTCGCGCCCCATCCCTTCGGGACAGGTGACGGTCGTGGCCGCCGCCGGCTTTCTCGCGCTGCAGGCATTGCTCGGGCTTGCGGTTCTGCTGCAGTTCAACCGGTTCACGGTCTTCGTCGGCTTCGCCTCGCTGGCGGTGGTCGCGATCTATCCGTTCATGAAGCGGATCACCTACTGGCCGCAGATTGTGCTCGGGCTCGCCTTCTCCTGGGGCGCGCTGATGGGATGGCCGGCGGCCTTTGGGCGTCTCGATGCACCGGCGGTTCTGCTCTACGCCGGCGCCATATGCTGGGTGATCGGCTATGACACTATCTACGCGCACCAGGATCGCGACGACGACGCGCTCATCGGCATCAAGTCGACGGCGCTGCTCTTCCGTGAGCGCACCAAGCCGATGCTCGCGCTGTTCTACGCGCTTGCCCTGACGCTGATCGCAGTCGCTGGATGGACTGCTGGTGCAAGGCTGATCTTCGCGCTCGGGCTCGTCGCGTTTGCCGTGCATCTCGTTTGGCAGATTGCGCGACTCAATGTGGATGACCCGCTCAACTGCCTGACGGTGTTCAAGTCCAACCGCGATGCCGGCCTCATCCTGTTCGCAGGGCTCGCGCTCGATGCGGCGTTGCCTATAGGATAGCTCAAGCTTGGAGCTTAGCGCTCTTGTCGCCCAACCGAGCGAGCGGAGGGAGCATGCGTTCTTGCAGGTTCGTCGTCGCCTCGCTCGCGGCAATCGCAACATTCGCCGCTCTAGCCGAAACCGGTCGGGCAGAGGAGGAGCTCAAGATCGCGGTCGGCGGGCGCGGCATTGGCGAGACCTTTGTTACCGAGATCGGCTACAAGGCGGGCCTGTTCAAACCGCACAATCTCGCGCTCGACATCTTCTATACCGACGGCGGCGGTGAGACCCAGCAGGCCGTGATCTCGAATAGCGCACAGGTCGGCATCGCTTCGGGTTTTCTCGGCGCGATCGGTGTTTTTGCCAAGGGAGCGCCGGTTCGCATTATCGGCGGCTCCTATACGGGCGGCGCCCAGGTCTTCTGGTATGTGCCGGCGGCTTCCTCGATCAAAGGCCCGCGCGACCTCTCGGGCAAGACGGTGGCCTATTCGAACAACGGCTCCTCCACTCATGCCGGCGTGCTCGCGTTGCAGAAGCACTACAACGTGGACTTCAAGCCGACGCCGACCGGGAATGCGGCCGCGACCATGACCGCGACCATGAGCGGACAGGTCGACGTGGGCTGGGCAGGCGCGCCGTTCGGGGTCGCAGAGCTCGAAGCCGGCAAGACTCGGCTGATTATGAAATCTTCCGATGCGCCCGATTTCGATAAGCAGACCAGCCGCGTCATCATCGCCAACGCGACCGAACTCAAGGCACGCCCCGAGGTGTTCGTGCGCTTCATGCGCGGCTACCGCGATTCGCTGCGCTGGGTCTATTCGACGCCGGAGGGGCTCAATGCCTACGCAAATTTCGCCAAGCTGCCGCAGGCCACCGCCAAGCGCGCATTGCAGGAATTCCTGCCGCTTGCCGCGGTCGATCCCGATCGCATTTCGGGGATCGAGGAGGTGATGGCCGATGCCGTCAACTTCAAATTCATCGCGGCGCCACTGACCCACGCCGATCTCGCCGAGCTGATCCAAATCGCCGAGCGGCGGCAGTGACGTTCGGGGAAGCCTGGAAATAAGGGGTCGAGCCGTTGCGACGGCTCGACCCCACGACGACTGCCTGCTTGACGCCTCAAAGCCTAGCTGTTCCCTGCCGGGACCAGTGCTGCGGCGGTTCTCCCGCTCGTTGCCGTAAACATGCCGCAAACCGGTCGGGATCCGCTTAATGTTCCTGGTTAATTTGCGGTTTCACCGCCTCCCATGCGACTCATGCTTGACGAGTCGTTGCCGTCCCCGCGCAACCTCGGTAACAGACTCCTCCATTCCACAAAACCAGACTCATCCTCTCAATGTCCTCGCTCCTCGACCAATCCGCGCTGACCGACCTTGCCGAACGACTCGTCGCGGCCGCGCGCCGAGCCGGCGCAGACGCCGCCGATGCGCTCGCCGTGCGCTCGGTGTCACTTGCGGTGGAGGTGCGCGATAGCGCGGTTGAGGAATCCGAGCGCTCCGAAGGCGACGATGTTGGGCTGCGCGCTTTCGTCGGGCGCCGTCAGGCGGTCGTGTCGACGAACGACATCAAGGCCGATGCGACCGAACTCGCCGAACGTGCCGTCGCCATGGCCAAGGCGGCACCGGAAGATCCGTTCACGGGAATTGCCGATCGCGAGCAGCTTGCCCGCGAGATTCCCGATCTCGATTTGCTCGATCCGGATCTGCCGACCGTGGGCATGTTGGAAGAGCGCGCGCGGCGTGCCGAGAGCGCGGCGCTTGCCGTTGAAGGGGTCACCAAATCGGCGGGGGCATCCGCCTCGGCCGGCATCGGCGGCATGGTGCTTGTGACGAGCCACGGCTTCCGCGGCGCTTATCTCAACTCGGGCCAGAGCATATCGATGACGGCCATTGCCGGCGCGGGCACGGCAATGGAGCGCGATTACGACTATTGCGCCACGGTACACGGCGGCGATCTCGATCCTCCGGAGAAGATCGGACGCACGGCCGGCGAGCGCGCGGTCGAGCGGCTCAATCCACGCAAGGTGAAGAGCAAACGCGCGCCCGTCGTCTTCGACCGGCGGGCGGCGGGCTCCCTCATCGGCCATCTCGCCAGCGCCATCAATGGCGCCGCGGTTGCGCGCAAGAGCAGTTTCCTCAGAGACAAGCTCGGCCAACGGCTGTTCAGGCCGGGCATCCGCGTGCTCGATGATCCGCGCCGCTTGCGGGGCTTGCGCTCACGTCCTTTCGATGCCGAGGGCGTGGCGACCAAGTCCCTCGCCGTGGTGGAGGACGGCGTGCTCGCATCTTGGTTGCTCGATTGCGCCACCGCGCGCGAGCTCGGTCTTGTCACCACCGGCCATGCCCAGCGCGCCGTATCCTCCACGCCGGCGCCGGGACCGAGCAATCTGCATCTCGCGGCCGGCCCCGATACGCCGGAAGCGATGATGGCCGACATCGCCGAGGGATTTTACGTTACCGACCTCATCGGCGTGGGGGTGAATTACGTGACCGGCGACTATAGTCGCGGCGCGAACGGCTTTTGGATTGAAAATGGCAAACGCGCCTACCCCGTGAGCGAAGTGACAATTGCCGGAAGTCTCCTCGACATGTTCCAGGCGCTCGTTCCCGCAAACGATTTGGAGTTCCGGTTCGGCACCAATGCACCGACCGTGCGCGTGGAGGGGCTCACCGTTGGCGGCCGATGACCGCGTCTTGCTGCGGGATCGCCTCGCCTCGGTCGTGCGTGAAGCCGGCGCGCTGGCGCTGCAAACTTTTCGCGGCCAGCTCGTCAGCTGGACGAAAGGCGCCTCCTCGCCGGTAAGCGAAGCCGATATTGCCGTTGACGCGCTGCTGCGCGAGCGGCTTTTGAACATCCGCGACGCCGGCTGGCTATCGGAGGAGACGGAAGACGACCCGGCGCGATTGCGGCGCGACGAGGTGTGGGTCGTCGATCCGATCGACGGCACGCGCGCTTATCTCGCGGGTTCGCCGGAGTGGGTGATTGCCGCGGCGTTGGTGTGTGCGGGTCGCCCCGTCGTTGCCGCGCTGTACGCGCCAGTGAGCGACGAGTTGTTCCTGTCGGTCGCTGGCGGCGGCGCGACGGTGAACGGGACACGCATCGCCGCGAGCAGCGGCGATCAGCTGGCGGGCGCGACGTTCTCCGGTGCCAAGCGTCGGCTCGACAGTCTTGCTGCGATCGAGCCGGGCATCGCCACCGTCCCGCGAGTTCCATCGCTCGCGTTGCGTCTGGCGCGCGTCGCGACCGGGGCCATTGACGGCACCTTTACGGCCCCGAACAGCAGGGATTGGGACCTTGCGGCGGCCGATCTTTTGGTGCACGAAGCCGGCGGGCGGATTACCACGCTGACGGGGCAATCGTTGATCTACAATCGTCCGGATCCGGTCCATGGCGCGCTGGTCGCCGCCGGCCGCGCCCGTCATGCGCGGTTGCTCGGTCTCATTCGCGATCGGCTTTCCGAGTTCGCGTGATTGGGAGGAGCAGTCTGCCTCGAATCCGAGACGCTGCGGATGTGGCGGTTCGCGACGGCGGGCGAAAAGCGTTTTGCCAGCCTTGCGGATCGCGACAGCAAGGAGCGCGAACTATGCCGGAGCAGAGCCAGCCGCGACAGTTGCTCCACCTCGTATTCGGTGGTGAGCTCGCGGATCTGGACAGCATCGAGTTCCGCGATCTCCGCAAATTGGATATCGTCGGCATTTATCCCAACTACGCCGCCGCTTATGCTGCCTGGAAGGCGAAAGCGCAGCAGACGGTCGACAACGCCCACATGCGCTACTTCATCGTGCATTTGCACCGCTTGCTCGATCCGCAAATGGATCGGACCGCCAAGCGCTGACGCTCGGCGGAGCCACCGATGTCCTTCGTCAAGCGCCTCGTCGGCTCGCGCCCGTTCCAGAAGACCACCGGGGTCCTGGCAGCAGAATACCTTCGTCTCGTCTGGAAAACGACCTGGCTCGCGATCGAGCCGGAAGGCGTCTACGAAAAGGTCGACCGCGACGCGCCGGTCATCATCGCCATGTGGCACGGCCAGCATTTTCTCGCGCCCTTTATCCGGCGCGCGCAGCATCGCGCCAAAGTGCTGGTATCGCGTCATCGTGACGGCGAGATCAACGCGCTCGCCGTCGAATGGCTCGGCATCGACGCCATTCGCGGGTCAGGCAATCACGGCGGCGGTTTTCTCGGCAAGGGCGGCGTGAGCGCGTTCAAGGAGATGCTGAGCGCGCTCGAGGCGGGCTATAACGTCGCGCTCACTGCCGACATTCCCAAGGTAGCGCGGGTCGCCGGACTTGGCGTTGTCAAGCTCGCGAGCGCATCCGGCCGGCCGATCTATCCAATTGCGATCGCGACCCGTCGGCGGGTCGAGCTCAACAACTGGGACCGCACCGCCATCAATCTTCCATTCGGCCGCGGCGGCGGTGTCGCCGGCGAGCCGATCTGCGTTCCGGCCGACGCGGACGCCGCCGCGCTCGAAACCGCGCGGTGCGCGCTCGAAGCGTCGCTGAATGCGGCGACAGCGCGCGCCTACGCGCTCGCGGATCGGCCGCGGGAGCAGGACGCACGTGCCTGAGGGGTTGCCGCTGACACTGCATGCCTACCGCCTGCTGACAGCGGCGGCGACGCCGCTTGCGCCCGCGCTCATGTCGCATCGGTTGAAGCGCGGCAAGGAGCATGCCGCGCGGCTCAACGAACGCTACGGCCAAAGCGAACTCCCGCGCCCGCGCGGCTCCCTGGTGTGGCTGCACGGCGCCAGCGTCGGGGAGCTCGTCTCGGTGATCCCGCTGATCGAGCGCATCAGTGAAAAAGGATTCGCTGTGTTGTGCACCTCGGGCACGGTGACGTCGGCCAATCTTGCCGAGCAGCGCCTGCCTAAGAGCGTGATCCACCAGTTCGTGATCCTGGACACGCCGCGGTTCGTCAAACGCTTCTTCGATCATTGGCAACCCGATCTCGCGCTCTTCGTTGAGTCGGATCTCTGGCCGAACTTGGTCGTAACGACCGCTGAGCGCGGCATTCCCTTGATTCTTGTCAACGCACGGATCTCCGAGCGCTCGTTCAATCGCTGGCGGCGCGTGCCCGCCACCATCGGCGCGCTGCTGCGCTGCTTCGAGCTGTGCCTCGCGCAATCGGCCGCGCATGCGGAGCGTTATCGCGACCTCGGGGCGGCCAGGGTCGTGGTCACGGGCAACCTCAAGTTCGACGTGCCGAACCCGCCGGCCGATCCGGAAAGCCTGACGGTGCTGCGGGCGGCGATCGCTGGGCGCACGCTTATCGCCGGAGCCTCGACCCATGCTGGCGAGGAGGCGATCTTGATCGAGGCGCACCGGCGGCTGCGCGGCGATTTTCCTCGCCTGCTCACGATCATCGCGCCACGCCATCCCGAGCGCGGCGGCGCCATCTTAGAGCTCGCCAAGGCCGCCGATCTCAACGCCGCGCTGCGTTCGCGCGGGGAGTTGCCGGGCCCGGACACCGACGTCTATGTCGCCGACACGCTTGGCGAGCTCGGTCTGATCTATCGAGTGGCGCCGGTCGTATTCGTCGGCGGATCGCTCGTGAGCCATGGCGGCCAGAATCCAATCGAGCCGATCAAGTTGGGCGCTGCGATTCTGCACGGTCCGAACGTTTGGAATTTCGCGGAAGTGTATGCGGCGCTCGACGCGTCGGATGGCGCGCAAGAGGTGAGCGATGTGGAGGGCTTCGCGCTGCGCGCCGCCGCTTGGCTTAAGGATGCGCACGCACGCGAGGCGGTGATCACCGCCGGGCAAGCGACCGTTGCTGCGCTCGGCGGCTCCTTCGAACGCACGCTCGCTGCGCTCGAGCCGCACCTCATGCGCATTGGTCTTAAAGAACGCGAGCGCCATGCGTGAGCCTGCGTTCTGGTGGGGCGAGGGCTCCTTCGCTTCCGCTCTGCTTGCGCCGTTAGCAGCGCTTTACGGCGCCGTGGCGCAGTGGCGACTTGGCCGCGGCGGGGAGCGCGCTGGTGCGCCCGTCGTTTGCGTCGGCAATTTGACCGTCGGGGGCGCGGGCAAAACCCCGACCGCGCTGGCGCTGGCGCGCATGCTCGCGGCGGCCGGCGAGCGGCCGATGTTTCTCAGCCGCGGTTATGGCGGCGCGCTTGCCGGTCCTCTCCTGGTCGATCCGGCGCGGCATCGCGCGCGCGAGGTGGGTGACGAGCCGCTGCTGCTGGCCCGCACGGCGCCGACCATCGTGGCGCGCGATCGCGTCAAAGGCGCCGGCATCGCCGGTGACGCGAGCGTCATCGTTATGGACGACGGCTTCCACAATCCCTCGCTGGTCAAGGATTTTTCGGTGCTGGTGGTCGACGGCAGGCGCGGTACCGGCAACGGCAGAGTCATTCCTGCTGGGCCGCTGCGCGCCCCGCTCGAGGCGCAACTCGCGCGCGCCCATGCGCTCATCGTTGTTGGAGGCTTGCGGCGCGCCGCGGACATCGCAGAGCGCGCGCGCGCGGCCAATATTCCAGTCTTGCAGGCGCGCTTGCGGCCGGACGTGGACGTCATCGCCTGGTTGCGCGGCCGCCAAGTGCTCGCGTTTGCGGGAATCGCAGACCCGAAGAAATTTTTCGCAACTCTTGCCGAAGCCGGCGTCGTGCTTGCTGCCGCGCGAAGCTTTCCCGACCATCACCGCTACACGCGCGCCGAGGCCGTTGCGCTATGCGATGACGCGCAGCGCGCCGGCCTCGTGCTGATGACGACGGAAAAGGATCTGGCGCGGCTTTCCGGCGAGGATCAGCTGAAAGAGCTTGCCGCTCGCGCCAAAGCGCTGCCGGTCACGCTCGCCTTCGAAGAGGACGAGGCCATGAAATCGCTGCTGCTGGAGAGGCTGGCGCAGGCGCGCACGGGCGGCGATCGGTGACGAGTGGCGGCGCATCCCCGTTCAGACTCTCGTCGGCTCATTTTCACGCAACGCGGAATGCAGGCAAGCACGGTCCGCTTTCGCGCGGGCGAACGGACGTGGAGCTTATCGGCGGGTTTTGTCCTCGCTCGTGCGGCGTCGTGCATTGGCGAAGTGTCGCTGCAGCACCGCGTCAGGAGTGACGTAAGCCTCCTGCAGGTCGACGCTCCAGTATTTCAATTCCTCAAGCGGGATCGCCACGCCGGTCACGGCGCAGCGCACGAAAGCGCCCGGCCGCACCACGCGAAAGTCGCCGTCGAGATATTTCACCTCGGCCTCGCCCGTCATGGGTGACGGGCGATCGGATCGATTGAGCACTGATGCCTCCAGCGCGGCTTATCCCGGGTGCCGCCTCCATGTTCGCCGGCGCCAGGGTCCAACATAATGGCTCGGCCCCCCGCATGTAACCCGGTCACAGGGATTGTGCACGGGGCAAAGCCCCCCGCGACTACGCTCCGAACAGGCTGCCCTGGTTCGAGTCGTTGCTGCCGCGGCGTCCGCGTGGCTTTGGTCCGGGAGCCGATTTCTCCGTCGCGGGCGCAGATGCCGGTTTCTCCGTCGCGGCGGCGGATGCCCCCTGCGCCAGCGCCGGCACGTGGCCATCGGAAAATTCGATGTCGATCTGCATGCCCGCGCTCACGGCGCTCGCCTGCCGCAACGGCCGCCCCCCGCCATCGCGTATGAGCGCGAAGCCGCGTGCGAGTACGCCGCGATGGGAGAGCGCGTTGAGCAGTTGGCCGCAATGCTCGACCGAGGCCGCGCGCTGGCGCAGCGAGGATTCGAGCGCCCGGCGCGCCCGCGTGCAGAGGCTGCCGACGCGTTCGCATTGCGCTCCGATGCGGCCGCGATGCGCATCGGCATTCGCGCGCAACCCCGCGGCGAGCCGCGCGGTTGCGTTCGCCAGCCGCTCGCGCCGGCGCAGCCGCGCGACGGTTTCCGCGCGTCTTCCCCGCTCGCTGAGCACAATGACGAGCTCGGCGCAACGGTTGACGCGACCGCGCAAGACTTGTGGGCCGAGCCGGCCGGCGACGCGCGCGAACCGCGCGTGATGGATTTGCGCATTGGCGGTGAGCGCGCGGGGTAGGCGCGTGCCGGCCTGATCGAGCCGTTGCCGCGGCAGCGCCAACAGCTCCTCGGCCGTCGGCAAAGCGCGGCTCGCCGCGCGCAACTCGCTGCGTCGTGCCTCCTGCCCGCGTTGCCAGCAGGCGAGGGAGCGTCGCGCGAGGCTGTCGACTCGCACGGCAAGCTCCATGCGCACGGGAACGGCGAGTTCGGCGGCCGCGCTCGGCGTCGGCGCGCGCACGTCGGCGGCAAAGTCGATGAGCGTGACATCGGTCTCGTGGCCGACCGCAGCGATCAGCGGGATCATGCTCGCAGCCGCGGCGCGTACCACGATCTCCTCGTTGAACGACCACAAATCCTCGAGCGAACCGCCGCCGCGCGCGACGATGAGGAGATCGGGCCTGCGCATGGGTCCGTCGAGGGGGAGCGCGTTGAAGCCGTGGATCGCGGCGGCGACCTCCTCGGCGCAGCCATCGCCCTGTACGCGCACCGGCCACACGATCACGTGGCGCGGAAAGCGGTCGGCGAGCCGATGCAAAATATCGCGGATCACGGCGCCCGTCGGCGAGGTCACAACGCCGATCCGCTCGGGCAAGAACGGGAGCAGCTGCTTGCGCGCGGCCTCGAACAGGCCTTCGGCGGCGAGTTTTTTCTTGCGCTCCTCGACAAGCGCCATCAGCGCCCCGATGCCCGCCGGCGCGAGCGTCTCGATGACGATTTGGTATGTCGATTTGCCGGGATAAGTCGTCAGCCGGCCGGTGACGAGGACTTCGAGCCCTTCCTCGGGCTTGATGCGCATGCGCGCCAGCGCGCTCCTCCAGATCACCGCGTCGATCTTGGCGCCTTCATCCTTGAGCGCGAAATAGCAGTGACCGGAGGAGTGCGCCCCGCGAAAGCCGGAAATCTCGCCGCGCACGCGCACATAGCCAAAGGCGTCCTCGACGGTCTTTTTCAGCGCCGCCGAGAGCTCGGAGACGGTCCATTCCGGGATGTTGAGGCGCGTTGGCTCGTTCATGATGCGAAGAGGTGAATCAGCTTACCGGCGCGGCGTCAATTCGTTGGGAGGTAAATGTTTCCAGCGCGCTACCCTGCGACCCTGGCGTTGTATTGCTCGTCCGTCACGTGCTCGAGCCAGGTGACGTGCTTGCCGTCGAGATGTTCCTGCAACGCGATATGCATCATCGCGGTATCGGGGCCTGCGCCGTGCCAGTGCTTTTCCCCCGGAGCGATCCACACCGTGTCGCCGGGGCGGATTTCCCGCACCGGGCCGCCCCACAGCGCCACCCGTCCCACGCCGGAGATCACGTGCAAGGTCTGGCCGAGCGGGTGGGTGTGCCATGCGGTGCGTGCGCGCGGCTCGAAGCGCACGAAGGC
>WNFW01000232.1_pt1 | contig 35248 bp, 31 predicted proteins | sample 5400131 | NCBI WGS metagenome assembly WNFW01 (sample SAMN13153362, study PRJNA577476) | soil metagenome | isolation source: 20 cm soil or saprolite under grassland replicate 1 | place: USA:California | collected 2016-06-15 | reverse complement strand
CCTGGCAATGCGACCACATGGGACACATGAACGTGATGTGGTACGTCAGCAAGTTCGACGAAGCCACCTGGCATGTGTTCGCATCGTTGGGCCTCACTCCCTCGTTCCTGCGCCAGCATGATCGCGGCATGGCGGGCGTTCAGCAGAATACTTCGTACAAGCGGGAGCTGCGCGCGGGGGACATCATCGCCATTCGATCGGGGGTTCTCGAGATGAAGGAGAAGGTCATCCGGTTCTTTCATGAGATGAGGAATGAGGAGACCGACGAGATTTCCGCCGTCACGGTTCTGACCGCCGTTCACATGGATTTGAAAACGCGCAAGTCTTGTCCATTTCCGAAAGAGTTCGTCACCCGTGGATGTCAGATGATTGTTGCGTACGACCCGGGAATGTAGACCATGTTCTCCATGTGACGCGTCCACACGGTGATTAACCATGTATGGTCTATTCGCGGACGCGAATCAACCACATGTGGTCTATTCGAGTCGCGGACCGTACGCTCCCTTAAGAGCAAGGACCCTGTGAGGAGAGACGAAGTGTTTTAAATGCCAAGCGAACTAGTTGGAACAAGCGTCATCTTTGTCAAAGTGGCGCCAACATACGTAGAGAGAACGTTGACGACCCTCCGGGCCAAGCCGAACGTGAGCAAGGCCGAGGCCGTCTTTGGGCGTCACGACATCGCCATCGCGGGCGGCTTCCGTAACACGGACGAGCTGCGCGCATTCGCGTCCGAGGTCCAATTGATGGACCACGTCACGGGGCTCCGGAGCTATCCGGCACTCTGGGATTGGACGTCGAGTAAGAAAGATGGTCACGCCAGGAGATCATCGGCACGACCGGAGATTCGGACATCGTGGCCCGCATCAGCGCGGACCCCCGCGAGAACCTCCTCGAGTCCGTCGTGAACAAGGTCCAGGGCATGCCCGGCGTGCTCTCGACCGAGACGCTCCCGGCGTTCGGGAAGTATTAGAACCATGTTTCATGGGCGGGCCCCATCCGGTCCGTCCCTCTTTTTCGTTCCCGATTTGTTGAGACTAGCCTCGCGGAAGATCACCACCTCTAGATAAATGGCCGTCGGGCGGAGCCTCGGGCGCCACCGCCAAGATGAAGATCGATTCGATCTTAGCCGAGTTGTGGACCTCCAGCTCGATCCTGCAGCGGCTGAGGGTTATTCGAATCGAGCCCAGATCGCTCGGATCGTTACCGAGCGGTGGGTCAGTCGCCAGCTGTATTGCCCAGCCTGCCCTGGCGACTCCCTATCACCCACTCGAGCAGGGACGAAGGTTGTCGATTTCACATGTGAGACCTGCGAGGAAGAGTTCCAACTTAAGAGCCTTGGGCGACCCTTCGGATCCAAGGTTACGGACGCGGCCTACGCGCCGATGATCGCGCGCGTCGACCGCTCTGACGCTCCAAACTTCGTCTTTCTTCAGTATCGTGCAGACAGGTGGTTAGTGCGGAACCTGTTTTTGGTCCCACGTTTCTTTCTATCTTCTTCGGTGATCCAGCGGCGGCGCCCGCTGGGCACCTCGGCTCGGCGGGCCGGCTGGGTTGGTTGCAACATACTACTTGGATCACTCCCGCACGATGCGAGGATCGTTGCGATTCGCGATGAGGTCCCACTGCCACCGGAGACAGTCCGAGACTCATGGCAACGGTTTGCGTTCCTTGGCGGCCAAGATGTAGAGTCGCGCGGATGGATGGCAGATGTTCTCGCTTGCGTTCGGCAACTCGGCCGAGAAACGTTCGCGCTGACTGACGTCTACGCTTTCGAATCCCGCCTCTCCTCCTTGCACCCGCTGAATCGGAATATTCGACCGAAGATCCGCCAGCAACTGCAGGTCATGCGCGACCATGGAGTTCTGGAATTTCTAGGACAGGGTCGATATCGCATCCTCGCGCCGTAAGGAGGTGAACAATCCGAAAAAGCCCGAGCCTGGAAGAACGATGCCCGCGAGACGTCGCATGGTGGACGGGTTCCCTTCCATTGCGGCGCGCCACACCGACTCCCGACAGTAGGTTTATGGTCTCGAACTGCATGCTCTATTTGTTACGCGGCTGTAACCCTCCACGACGTGGCTGGGGGTCGCGGACAGGAATCCAAACGATGATCAAGACGCGCAGCGCGGCCGCGCCTTTCTCCCTCTCCTCCGGTTTTGAAAGCCATCCACGGTGTGGGTGGGAGCTGGAGGGGAGCGTGAAGAAATGGAGACCGCAGAAAAAAGGGCGGTGACCCCCGCCCGAAAAGCGTCAGGGGTTGAAGGCGTGAACGCAAGGCAAGTAGTCCGGGAGATCCGGAAGCTTGCCATCGAGTACGAGCAACACGGGGATCCATTCTACGTCACGGTGTGGACGGCCCCCGAGCTCGCGGAGAATACGACGGTGCCCGAGTACGATCCGACTTCGGACACGGGCTACCAACGGCTCCCGAAGAACCCTCGCGTCCACAGGGCCGCAAGGTACCTGGAAGCCGGGGGAAAGTTCCCGGGCGCGATTCTCCTAAGCATCCGGGGCAAGGACCGGACCCTGATCTCAGCCCAGCGTGTGAGGGAAGACGGATCTGCTCGTCTCGTCGAACTGACCATCCCCGAGGGAGTCGTGATCTACCTCGTCGATGGACAACACCGGAAGTTCGCCGTGATGGAAGCTATCGAGGATGGCAGCCATCTGGAGAACTTCGGCCTCGCTTCGGTGATCTTTCTTTCCGAGGACGAGATCGATGAGGCAGAGCAGTTCCGGACCATCCACAAGGAGCAGAAGAACGTCCCGACAGACCTTGTAGATAGGATCCTGGACCGCGCTGTCGAGCAAAACCGTGTGAGCCCGGTGACCCTCCGGCAGCAGGGCGAGTTCAAAAAGGTCCGCGATCTGATGGCCATCCGGGTGGCTCGCCTGCTCGGTGAGATCGCGGGGAGCCCATGGATTGGTCGGATCAAGCCGCCCAACGAGGGCCTCCTCGTTGACGCCGCCAAGGAAGCGGGCCAAGAACCACCGACCTGGGAGCTAAATGAGGCCAGCCTGAAGACATCCCTGGGGCCAGTCGTCGAACTGCTCGACGGTCGCAATGCCGAGGAGATGGCGGACTTCTTGATCGCCTATTGGCAGGCGGTCATCGAGGTCTGCCCGGTGGCGTGGCGCGACGAAACGGGATACCCGTACCTCCACAACACAAAAGGGATCTACGTCCTCCACGCGTTCTTCCCAGCGTGCTTTGTGCACTCTGCGACGCTTAAGGGAGGTCCGACAATGGAGAACTTCGCCACTATTCTCCAGAAGGCGGGCGTGGACGACGATCTCTTCAAGGAGGGCGGCGAGCTGGTCAACATCGGGGGTTGGGGCGGCTTCAAGAACAAAGCCCAGGAGCTCGTCTCGAACCTTGCCGATTAGTCGGCACAACGGGGACGGATCCGTCCCCTCTTTCTCTTTTTTTCGGCCCTTTCAAGAACCCCTCGGCAGCTCCGCCATGCGGGGTCTTGATCAGGTTGACGGTCTCCCCGGGGTCGCGTCGTGCAGACAAAGATGTGCATCGTAATATCGTCGTTCCTCTGGATCGATGCTACGACTTGAAATTCTTGAACTTCTTTCGGATCGTCGCGGCAAGGTCCTTGTGAAAGTCGCTCCATCCGCCTGAACCTACATAGGCACTCCGTAATTTCGCAATCTCCCACTTGGGGTCCTTCCATTTCTGCTTCAAGACGTTGAGATACTTCGTCATGCTCGCTTCGTTGAGCTGCTTGTCCTCGGTTCGCAGCATCGAGCGAAGAAGCTTGAGAAAGGCGGAAATCCCACGGTTCGTGAAGGTGATGTACTTCTGTTGGTCTTTCCATTGCAGCGGAAACAACGACTTCAGGATGCTGAAATACATCCGGAGGACCGAAATGTACACGCTGGATTCGTGATCGTAGAGTTTTCTGAGCCACCCTTTCGGTCCTATTAGGCCGCGTAGATCGTAGCCGGAGAACCCCTTCAGCGTGATGATTTCGTCCGGGAAATCAATCATGCGAATTTTCCCCTTGAACGGCGTGGACTTGTTCAACTCGGTGACGATCTTGATTGCCATCTTTTCTGGATCGGCTTGGCACTCCGCCTCGTTGTCGGTGTATTTCAGGAAGGCAACAAGGTTGGGGTCGACGCGTCTTGCGTTGTCATTTATCGCCACGAACGTATCCCGTCTGCGGGTCTGATTGAGCCCCATGATCCCGAGAGCAACGAGGTTGAAGTGCTCCATTGTGTCGTCATCAGCCTCGATGAACCCAAACAACCGATGTTGCCCGTCAATCAACTCCAGCGACGCGTACTTCAATGGGATGCGTAGCACGCCCAACGTAAAGTCTGCCGGGTTGGTGAGGCTGAAAGGTTCGTTGTTAGAGTCCTTTAAATCCTCCTTTCGAAGCGCCTCCCACTTTACGAGGTCGCTCAGCCCCAGAATGACATTGGTCGGAAGAACTGCATCCGGCCCTTTGACAAAGTTACCGATTTTCGGTAACCTCGTTTTGTTCAAAATCCGCTGATAAGCCTCCGCGCTACCCTGCGCCTTCCGTAGGACAACCGCAGTCTGGAGAAGTCTCTTGGGAGGGATCGTAAATAGGTACAATTTCGCATCGCCCACCGAGGTCGGCTGCTTGAACTGCAAGGCCAGGGTTGTGAACTCCAACGCTTCTTCAGTCGTCTTGAGACCGAATGAGTGTATCATTTCGTAACGAGCGTACTTACCAATGGTTTCTACGAGCTTCTCATAGTATCGAAGGTCTCGATCTTCCCACACTTTGATGTGGTTCCCCTCGGCGTATCGTCGGTCGCTTTCGCTCGGTTCAAATCGAGTGTAAACAAGGAGCCCAGCGTTGGCCCTGTAAGGATTCATCAATGTCTTCAAGTCGTTCACCTCTGTAGTAAACGATCCTGCTAAGGTCTTCGAGGTCGTGTTCTCACCGATAATCTTCACGCCCAAGCTAGGAATCGTTGCTGAAAGGTCAACTGTTCGTGGCTTTCCTGCCGAGAGAACAATCTTCTCTTCCGCTGGGTTGGCCGAGTTGGGGGCGGTTTGAAATCCTGCATTCTCGAAAAGCTGCCAGACTCGTTTGTTCAGCTTTTTTCCAGCATCGACCACGCTCAGCTGTCCCCCTGACATATCGAACTCAAGCGTTCTGGTGTCCTGCCAAGTAACTGATGCGGTCGCTATTTAAGTCAAGGGCCGAAGCCCTGACACAGAATCCGTCCTTCTACTGATCCCGATTACCGGGATCGCGCCGAAACTGCCCGCGCAACGGAAGTCGTGGAAGCGGGCGAAGGTTGTGTCCTGAATCCGCTCTCGAATTGCTTCTCCACCATCCTGATTTGCTTTCTGACGCGCGCCCTTGCGGTCCTCATGTAGCGATGTTCGATCTCGGCCGCAACGACTTTCCTACCCTCTTGGATGCAGACTGCAGCGGTAGTCCCGCTCCCGAGGTACGGATCCAGCACCCATTCGTTCTTCTTAGAGAGTGCTAAGACAATTCGACGAACGAGGGTTTCGGGGAACTGACATGGGTGTTCCGTCTTTTCCGGGTGGTTGTGCTTGACGTTGGAGATTCCGCCCCATAGGTCGGTCCATACATCGCTCGGGTTTTTCCCGTTGGGATTTGACGAGACCTCTCCTTTTTTCGGTCCTTTGAAGTACTTCTTCTTGGGGTACAAAGAAGGGACACGGACCGCGTCGAGGTCGAAGTAATAGCCATCTCCCTTTGTGAACCAAAGAACGACCTCGTAGCGCCCCGAAAAGCGGTTCTTGCTGTGGAGGCCGTGAGGAACTACCCACGCAATCCTGTTCCGACATTTCATCTTCAACTCTTCGCCGGCGAAGTAGCCCCACAACAGAATGTCCAATGGAACGATCGCACCATTCTCGACGTAGTTCCCGACTTCCCAGCAGAGGCTGCCGCCATCGACAAGAACATTGTGCGAGTCGCGAATGACCTGCGAGTGGACCTCGATGTACTTCTCTAAAGCAACGTGATCTTCGTACTCCTTGCCTAGATTGTATGGCGGCGAGGTGATCCCCAGGCGAACGACCGGGTCTTTGATTTGTTTCAGAAGGTCCAGGCAATCTCCTTCGTAGAGCACTACGTCCGCGTCTGGGTCCCACTCTTCCGCCACGCGGATTTGACTTCGGTCCACGTCCCGATCCCGGTAGACCGGTAGGATCCTTTCTCGGTTTATTTCTTTCTCAGGACCGGCAGGCAGGGATTCCGTCGTCATGTGGGGTTTTTATGCATTCCGACGCATATTATTTCGCTTTCAGCTAGTACGCTGCGTGTGACAACACGTCGAAGGAGAAAAAGCGCTGGGCCGAACGGCCCGGCACCCGCGCCCAATCAGCCTCTCCCACAGTAACTGCGGATGACATTCCACAGCTAATGTGACACGGTTTGATCGATCGTTGGGGCTGCCCGTAAGGGCAGAGCGGAAAGCGTTCCTGGATACCCCGACTATTGTTTTATATGCCACCCCACCGCTACTTTCGTCCGAGTGGCGGGACCCGCTGAGCTATCGGACCATGGCGCTTGAAACGTTGGACATGAAAGAGGTCCGGGAAGAACTCCGACGCGCTCTGGAAGTGGAGCAACCGCTCCTCGATGCCCTTCGAGCCCAAGTCCGCGCATTCGGGATCCAGGAAATCGGTTATCGGCGCTGTTACGCCATTTCGCCCGTGGCCACGGACGGTGGAGAGAATCGGCTCACGTTCGATCCCCTCAATCTCGAAATCATCCGTGTCGTGGACAGTGATGGCCGCGAAAGGTTTCAGAAAATTCTACCGCTCTCGGGAGGAACGGAAATCTTTCGCGTCGCTTTCGACTCCAAGCAACCTAAACATTCTCCTGTGCTCGCAAGGTTCCTCGAACGACTTGATATCGAATACGGGGACCTATCCTATTTCCTCGATCCGGCCCGCGCCGAGGGCGATCTTCGGGCCGCCGTTCGTCCATTCCGGGATATCGTAGAATGGGCGGTTCTGCTTGATATCGCGTGGGATCCCGGACAGACCACTGCGCTCGTGATCCGCGATGGATTACTCCGAACGAAAGCGCTCCGGAAGGAAACAATCGCCAAGCTGGCCAAATCCTTCCAGGATGCCTACAAGGAGAAGGGCAGCCTTCTTGCGGGCGTTGCAAAGCGATCAAAAGTCTTGAACTACCTTTCCCTTGGACTAGCTCTCGAGGAGACCTTTAGGAGAACGTATCCCTGCTTCTGCGAGGTACCAAGAGAGATCGAGCGCCAGGCGCATCCGCAATGGCGCACGTGGCTTGAGGAATCGACGTTCGGCATTCTCCATCTCGCGAAGCTCGTCGAGGAGCCGGGAGGCCTTGTTCTTCCGATCGACATCCCGGAATGGCTGATGTCTCGCCGTAAGGAGATCCTGGAGTACCTGGCCGAGACCGCGAAATCCTCCTTCCCAGTGATCGGCTACCCGGAACCACTCATCAAAGCGCATGAAGGCGCCGTCCTTCATGGATTTGAAATGTCGATTCTGGAGGACCTGCTCGTCGAAGAAGTGGTAGGAAGTCAAGTGCCGAACGATGCGGACCGGACCCTTGAACACGTGGCAATTGGACGAGGACTCCTCCGAGGCGGGTGGAAGGAATATGGTTGACCTGATGAAAACCGTCATCGGTGTTTTCAAGGGGTCCACCGAATCTGGCTTCGAATTCAAGGCAGATATTGTGGTGCCTTACCACACCGAATTCACGCCGCTCCTCGGGAGCTTCCTGCTTGTAGAGGTCTCGAAGGAGCGGTACCTCTTGGGCCGGATCACGAAGTTCTATCCTGTCGGATCACTCTCGAGCAGCGAAGCCGAAGATTACCTTGCTCGGATGATGAGAGCCGGCCGGTCGATTCCTGAAGACATCAAGGAAGCCAAGCTCCGGTACAACGTAAACGTCAGGTTGCTCGGAGGACTGGTTCTCGATGCAAAAGGCAGAGCGACCTACCAACCATCAATGCGCAAACTACCTCACCTGGGGGCGTTTGTCGGCATCCCGACTGAGGACACAATTCGGCTCATCTCTTCTCTGGGGATCGACCCCAGCGAAAAAACGGCTGTCGTCGGCCGTTTGGCGTTCGGCAATGTCGTGTTCGATGGGAACGGCCAGCCCGATCATCCAATCCCGTTCAATGTGCAACGGCTGATTGGCCGACGTACCTACATCTTTGCGCACGCGGGTTATGGCAAAACGAACCTTGTCAAGCTCCTCATCACGAAGTTGTACGCGACGAATCCCAACGTTGGGACGCTCATCTTCGATCCGGAGGGTGAATACGCGGTCACGGACAAGAAAGGAAGGCCGGGCTTGGCGGATTTACCCGAACTCGGTCAGAAGGTTGTTATCTACACCGATCGAAAGATCCCTCAGAAGTATCAACGGTTCCTTGCAGGCGACGTTCATCTCAATCTGGCCACGTTGAGATCTGGAAACGTCATCAAGACTTGTGTTCCGGCGGAAAAATGGGAACAAGTCTGGGCGAATACAATTCGGGGTCTGCAGGAACATGAATGGACGGAGCTGGTAAAACTCCTAGAAGCCGACGGATATCACACCGATTCAGGACAAATAAGACAAATCGTCCAGAATGTCGCCGAAACCACTCCCCCCGCGGTCGTGAACAACCTCGTCCCGGTCATCAAGAGGCTTCACGACAAGAACTCCCGGATGCTCGATGGAATATTCTGGCACCTCGAGCGCGGGCACATCGTCATCGTCGACATCTCGCTTATGGCTTCCATCCATGGAAGGTGGGTGGCATCCTTAATCATGAACGAAATCTTTCAAAGGAACCAGGCGAACTTCACTGCGGGGGCCCGGGGTGAACTCCTGAATGCCGTCGCGGTCGTGGAGGAGGCTCAGACGGTTCTGTCAGGGAAACGCAATGAAGGGGAGACGATCTTCGTGGAATGGGCCAAAGAAGGTCGAAAGTACGGACTAGGGAGTTTGTTCATCACGCAGCAGCCTGGAGCGATACCCACCGAGCTTGTGAGTCAAGGAGACAACTTCTTCGTGTTTCATCTGCTTAGTTCCGATGATCTCGATTCGCTCAAAAGGGCGAATGCCCACTTCTCGGAGGATGTACTTGCCATGATTCTCAACGAACCTATTCCTGGCAATGCGTACGTTTGGAGCGCCCCCTATCAGCCCTTTGTGCTCCCTGTCCGGGTTGAAAATTTCGAGGAATACGCTGCGGCTGCCATGCATCCGAAGGGAACCCAAGCGGCATTGACTGCGGCGGAGGAGTTCGCCAAGCGAATCCCCGACCTTCAATCCGAGCTCGACCGGACGATTCGGGAACTCCTAGAGGGGGACAAGCAGGTGCCGGCATACTCGAATCTAGTGGCAAACGGCCAACCTCTAGCAGACCACTTTGCGGTAAAGCTCTGGAACCTGAAATTCGCGGTGGGAAGGGCGCTTTCACCTGAAGCTGCCAGAGTCTATTCTGACGAGATGCCTGACGGAAATCGGATTGTACCGGACCAAACGCTATTTGACGCCCTGGATCGACAGACACTCAAGCATGAGATCAAGCGGGTAGAGAAGACTCCTTATCTGGTTCTCGAGTCAAAATCAGTCAAACTCAAGAAGACAGCTAGAACCGAAACCATTCAGTTCCAATCCAGCTAAGCGGCCCGGCGAGTTCCCGAAAGTTTGTTTCCTGTCAGAGGCGGCTGCATTTCGGCTCGATTGCTAACTGCCCCGACTCGCTGCGACTTCTTTCAGAAATCATAAAAGGCCTCATGGATGTTGTGGACTGAAGGAACAAGGTCGGCAGAAATGGATCGCCAATCAATGATCAGCCTGATTGTCGACCGCCTACCCGCGAACGAGGTCGATCCCCAGAATCTCCGGTCCCTGCTCGTTCGAGTCGTTCCCCCTCAGATTGAGGCCCATTTCATAACTCGGGAGGTGACCGGGGAAGACGACGATGCGCCTCACCAGTTGTTGGACATGGGACTCCTCTCGCATGACGGGGTATTCGTAGGCTGCACCATCTACCGAGACCGGATCATGTCAGAGACAGTTCCATGCCGCAGAATTGTTTCCATTATGAAGGAGATCGGGCAGAAATATCTCGACCTCGGCATCGGCTACGAAGGAGGAATTGGCGAAGAGTGGCATCTTCGAGCGATCAAGTCGGAATGGGACCTCCTTCTGACCTTCGCTGATGCCCTCGAACGAGCCATTAAGGGCTGATTTATGGCTCGAGCGAAGCCCGATCCAACGGAGCTTCTCTTAAGGTCCTTGGAGAAACTAGAGTCTCGCCAGGGCCGCATTGATGATCTTTTGTCCGATGTGCGGGATCGCGTCAGTCGAATGGAGGGTCGGTTGGACGAGGCTGCAACGAGAAGTTCGATCAAAGTTAGCAAGAAGCTCGTGGAAGTAGCCATTCTCACCCTAATCGCAACCGCAATCTTGACAGTCGCCACATGGATACTACAAATTCTTCGCTATATCTGAGAAGCCGCCGCGACTGGCTTCTCATCACGGTGGCTTTATGGCGCAAGAGCCTCTCCGTCTCGAAACGGCGCTTTGTCAGGTCGCAATTCATGCGCTATTTAAGTTCGGCAAGCTGGCCCAGCAGTTCTTGTTGCTGAGATTTGATGAAATTCTTTTTGGCGTCCTGGGCGCCTGCCAAAACCAAGAGAGCGTCCAGCGCTAGGCTCAATAGAAAAAGCGAGCCCAGCCTCTCGAATGTTGGCGGTTTCCCCGAAGCCAAGTCTGATAGCCAGATGGCTACAACAAAGAATGTTGGAATTACCGCTAGCAATGCGATGTATCTTAGGCGACCTTTCCGGCTCATAGTCCTTACAAGAGCTACGACGTTGGGACCTGTCGTAACCATGAGAAAAGCAGCGAGGGCGACGAGAAAGATGACCGAGCCTACTAGTGCAAGATTGACGGATCCAAGTGCGGCCTGAGCAATTAGCAGCGCAAAGGACGTGATCCCGAGAGCGGGCCAGAAAATCGACCGTAAGAGCCTTCGTTTCTTCTCGAATTGAATCCTGGAGGTGAGAGTTCCCAGTTGCGCGAGGAGATCGACCGCCTTTCGCCCGACAGTCTCCTCGGTCTGTGGGTCCGGAGCCGAATCCAGCTCGGATATGATTAGCCCGTATTGCTCTCCTAAGCTCCACAGCTGGTCCAGCAGCTCATCGCGATGGAAGTAGGGAATGACGGTCTTGAAACGTAAGTCCGCTAGTTTCAGTGCTGCGAGTTCGAGAACACCTGCAATCTCGAATCTCCTCGCTCTGTGTATGGCGGCTTTCATTCGATCCTGTGAGAGCTCAGGAGGACTAAGGACGACTTCGCCGATTGGACCGGTTCCTAGTCGTGCCAGAAATGATAGCCCATCATTATCAAGTCCATTCAGAACCGCATCAATGCGTTCAATTGCCTTCGTCGACTTCTCCTTGTTGTCTCGGACCCGAGAGTCCAATCGACGCCTGATTTGGAGCACTTCGTTCCTGGCGGTAGCGTATGATTCTAAGAAGGGTCTTAGTCTCAGAATCGAATCTTCGGGGTTGTTCAAGCGGGTCCTAATCAGATGAGCGATATTATGAGTATCGCATTGATAGTTCCATTTTGCCTCGGAGCTTCTGCGGTCCCGGGGAGCGATGTGTGGTGGGGCGACGTTCGCGGTAGCAAAAGGATGACTTGCGGCAACGGTATCCAAGTCCCAGCGCTCACGGGATAGTCGGTTAGGGGTCGCAGGCTGCCTTGTACTTTTCCTCTACCCGAGACGGAGACTCCGGGTATTTGGGATGGCTCGACAATCTTCGCGAGTCTCCCCTCCAGGCTTTTATAGACCACGTACCTAGACATGGTTTGTGGCCGACGGGCCGAGTATACGGGTAGCTTCCGGCGGCACCACTCAGTTAGTCCACGTGATTCCGCTCGGCTGGGAGTTCGACCGGGCGGTACTTCCCTTTCTCGCGCGCGGCAGCGATCCGCCTGTCTACCATGCTCATCGATTCCACCTACTCGTTGCGGGGACGACACTCGCTAAGGACTTCCCCACCCGTGTGGAAGAGGAGCTGAGGAAGTTAGCGCCGGTGAACCGTCATTCAATTCAGCGTAATGACCCTGTGACCAGCCGCATCGTCGAACTAGAACAGGTGTTGGAGGTTGCATCCCAGATCTGCGTTCGCGAAATGGAAGCTGGAAATCGAGTGCATATTAACGTTAGTGCGGGATCAAAACTTGCTGCATTAGCGGCCGGCCTCGCTGGTATGGCCCACCTTCGCGGTGGGAAGGGATCCGTGTACTACGTGGTTCCAGAGCGATATTCGACGACAGAGGCGGAATTTCGGACTCACGGTCTATCAATAGGAATGCGAACGGTGCAGGAACTTGACCTTATCCCGTTCCTTCTTCCGGAGCCGCTCAAATTGCGTTTGCTTAGTTTTCTCCGACATCGGACCACCACCGAGGTGGATTATCGTGAGGTCCTGGCTTTCCTCCGTGAGGTTCCTGGATCAGGCTTTCGGATTCGGAAGAACAAGACCAATGAGGGGGCAGGTAAGGCCGAGAATGTGGATACCACGAGGATGGTCCGAATTCTCCTCGCCCCTCTAGAACGCGAGGGGCTCGTCGAGATTGTCTCTTCTGGACGAACGAAGCAGGTGCGTCTGACCGCTCATGGACGGCTCTTCGCTGCGCTCTCCGCCCTCGATCAACCACGTCTGCGAAGACCGCTATAACCACGTCTAATGCGACATCCACGCGATAGCTCGGACAAAGATATATTGCCGAAGCAACCTGAAGACAATCATGAGCGACCATCTTGCGAACATATTCGTGAACAAGAAGCTTCTGAAAGACCTGGACGAGCCGAGGCCAACTGTTGAGCAAGTCATAAGGGCGACAGGACGAGACCCCGCGAATTGCGATACATTCCTTCTTCGATCTGAAGGCGATGAAACTGGTGAGCGAATTGAGCTTGCGGCTGTGTTGGACCGGACGACCAGCCTCAAGCCAATCTTCCTTCGTTGTGTTCCCAGTGACCGAAATGTCGGCGACATACTCATCCCCGCCAATCTGAGTCGTGACTGTGAGGCGTTACGATCCTTAGGGTACCAAATCGATCTGATCCCCAACGGGTCATTCGTGTACGCTCGGTTTCGCGATTTTTCCCTTCCCCAGCCCAAGTTCAGCAGACCCACGACGCAGCTCCTCGTCATCGTGCCGCTCCCCTATCCAGAGGCGAAATTGGACATGTTCTATACTGAACCGGAGGTTGTTCTGTCTGGCGGTGCAGTTCCTAGGAGCGCCGAAACTATCGAGATGCACTTGGGTCAGAATTGGCGTCGGTTCTCGTGGCATACCGGCAGATGGAACCCTGCCATCGACGACCTGGCCAGTCACGTTGCTTTCATCGAGCAACGGCTATACGAGGTGGATTGAGTCTTGCTGAAGTTATCATTTCTCGGGGAAGTTTGGGATGCAGTATATGCCGAAATCACCAGGGCTCATCCCCTGGAAGAGGGCGCCTTCCTGCTCGGGCGCGCTGTCGGGACAGCCCATGGAGCACGGGTGATCGTTGACAGGGCTGTCGACCCGCCAGATCGCGACAAATGGCGACTTCAGAATGAGGGTCAACTGGCGCCTACCAGTGAATATATGAGTCGCACGGCGGGCCTTGCTGATGCCTCTGCACGGATCCCTGTCTTCGTCCACTCGCATCCCTTTGGCCCCGCAAATTTCAGCCTGACCGATGATTGGGCTCATGACGCCTGGGCACCATTTTTCGTCGAGAATGTGCAACAAGCAGCTTTCATCAGTGTGGTTGTGGCAGGGCGTGACCTTGCTGCCGATATGTGGATCGGCGGAACACGACTCCCATTTGATGTGGTGACATGTGCAGGAGCCGATCCGCGTCGGTCAGTTCGAAAAGTCGCAGAATATTCGGTCCATTCCGGCATGGAGGAGGCTTACTCGCGGCAGGAGATGTTATGGAAACGAAGAGGTCAATTTCTGCTCGCGAACTCCCGCGTCGGAATCATTGGTCTCGGGGGCACGGGTAGTAGTGCCGCTGTCCAGCTCGGGCGCGCGGGCGTGGGAGAGCTGGTCCTCATCGACCCAGACGGTTCGGACATGTCCAACCTGAATCGCCTCTATTGCCTAGAAGTGGAGCAGGCACGCGAGCGATTGGCGAAAGTCTTTGTGGTGTCGCGCCGTTTGTCGCAAATTGCCGCGACGACGTGCGTCGCGATTCAACGCGACGTCCGAGAATCAATCGTCCAGCCGGAGCTCCTGGAGTGCGACGTGATCCTCGGATGCACCGATTCCCAATCGAGCAGGGCGCACTTGAACCAAGTCGCTTTGGTTAACGGGATCCCATATGTAGATGCAGGTTGCCGTGCAGAATCAAGTGGCGCCGAAATAATCTCTATGTGGGCTGACGTAAGGCGGGTTGTTTCAGGGGGACCTTGCCTGTTCTGTATGGACGTAATCAGCTCTGATGTAATTGCGGCGGAAGGCCTACCGTCTGAGACTCATCGGTTGGCTGAGAGAGACGGCTATGTGCTCGGTTCCGGCCTCGAACCAAGCGTGATCGTAATGACCACGACAGCCGCAGCGATCGCCACATCCCAAGTCTTGGGCCTGCTCACCAATCAGGACTTGACGGTGGATTACCAACTGCTCTTTGACCTCTGGTCTGGTTCAGTCCACCGCACTCAAGCAAAGAGGCGACTGGATTGCATTTGTTCATCAAGGCGCTGGGTTGTTGAAAACGAACTAGTGAACAACTTGGTTGACAAGCTTTGAAAGTTAGATTGGAGCTTGACGCAGAAACGAGCACAATTGTCGCTTTAGTTGGCGCCCTTGTTTATGCCGAAATTGCAACCCGGTGCAAAGAGGCATTCTGCGCGGTTGCCGAATCGACCCCGCTAGTGGCCCGGGTCTCGGTTCATTCTGGTGGTGACTGCCCCTTCTGGCATCATCAGGGGGGGAGAAGGGTGAACTTCAGCGTTTCCAGGCAGCATTTCAATTCCCCCGTGTCCGATAACCACACTTAGGAATCTCACCGTGTCGAGATGCACCTGCTCAAGCTCCCGCGCCAAGCGCTCGCCAATTGGCATCATCCACACCTTCCTCGACAGGTTCAACTTGTTTCCCTACTTGAATGCGATGGCTAGGTGGGTGAAAGTCGTTTTAGCTCGTCTTCAGTGGTAATGCCTTTCTCGATGAGGCTTTGTCTCAGTCTTTCTGCTTCGAGCATTTCATTGACAAGGGAACCGGGCTCGTACAATCCAAAGCGAGGCTTCGCTTCAGGCAGCGGTCTTGACGCAAGTCTTGTGCCGTCCCTCCTTTTTCTGAAATCGAACACATCACCATACAGTCGAGGGCCTATTCCGACGAATGGGTTGAACGCAATGCTGTTTGAGCTAGCGCCAGATTTATCGACGGAGATGATATCCCGAAAGAGATCTGGAGCCAGACTTTTCGGGTAGGGTTCCACAAAGATCACTCGAGAAATTCCGGCGGCGACGATATTCCGTGTGCATTCGTGACATGGGAAGGTGGTGGAGCAAAGGATCGAATCCCGGACCTCGGACCCTACCCTTGCGGCTGAAGCCATGGCTTCCATCTCAGCGTGAGTCGTTCGAAAGAACTCAATAAGGTTGGCCAGTCTTGTAGACTTCAAAGCTTCCATCAGTTCGGCGAGCTTGGCGCCTGTTGTTAGGGTGCCTACGTCGACGCTCAAGAGCTTCTCTTCTCCCAGCTTTTCAAGGATTTCCTTCAGAGCCTCCCGTTTCTTCTCTTCACTGAGGTCGATTCCGAGCTGGAAGTCACGCTTGTCGTCCGGATCTCCTTCCCAATAGAGGCCCCCGCCTGGACGAGGTACATCGTTGCAACCTATCCCGACGATTTCACCAGTCTTTCTGACCAACGCCGCGCCTACCTGACGATAAGGGGCTGCCGATCTCAGTCGGGCTACGTCCGCGAGCATCATAGCTTGCTCTTCAGTGGTGGGCGTTCTCCATGGATGACCGAAGATCAATTCCACAAAACGGTCAATCTGTCCACGGAGGTGATCGCGATCCGAGGCATCTACGAAAGCATCTGCGCGATAGAAAGTGTCGCGCACATCCTGGACATGTTCATCTTCCGATTCGAATTCGTCGCGTTCCAACAACCTGTCGACGACTTGCCCGACCTCGCTGGCTGGAGCTCCGTCGCGATCAAGTCGTTTCAAGTACTCCGTTCTTTGCTTGCGTGGAGTGTAGACAGCCAGCGCTAGAAATCCTCTTCCATACACTGAGCGCATCTTGCGTAATTCTTCGGGCCTCTTCAGGGACCGTACAACATAGACTCGACGAGCACTTTGCGCATACCATTTTCCCGTGCGTTGAATTCGGCGCTTCCGAATTTCCAAGCAAGCAAGAGATGCTGCGGCTGCGGGATCCTGAAGACGCTTCCTCAACTCGTTTCCGATGTCTTGCATATCTTCAATCCGCTTGTGCTCTGGCTGTGTTGTTGGGGCCCGACCAATCAGAGCCGATGACAGTTCCTTTAACCAATCGCTCAGCACCGTATACTCGAATTGGTAGTGGAAGATGCCGAACGAGGCACGCAAGGCGTCTCGGACTCCGTCCAGGTCAACGCCTAGGGGAGCAACGAGCCCCACGATGAGTTCTGGCCCGCTTTCAGGAATCGCCTCCTTCCAGAACTTCCTCCAGTTCTCGACAAAAGGATCTCGTTCAACAGAGTCTATAGTATTCTCTAGCATCCGCCCACACGATGGGATTCACGTTTCGGAGATAAAACGTCGACCCTCAAATGTGACGTCGAAGCAGACTAGGTCCGTGGTTGTTCCTTCATAATCCGGGAGGTTTCCATTGCGAAGGGACCTGTAAAGCTCCGGCGGCAGAACCCCGTAGACTTCGGGGTCCTACCTGGAGAATCATCAGATCGTGGTTTGTGGGACTATGTATGGACAGTCGCGGCGCGCGCCCGCGTAGCATGACGGGGCGAAGGCTCATCGGGGACCACGAACTAGCAGTAGGACATGGAGCCGATCATCGCAGGCCGGGACCTCCGGAAATCCTGGGGCGCCACACTCGTCCTTGAGCATGCGGACTTCCTCCTCCACGCCGGGGAGAAGGTCGCCCTCGTCGGTCCGAACGGCTCGGGGAAGAGCACCCTGTTCCGGCTCCTCGCGGGCGAGACGGCGCCGGATCTCGGGGACCTCGTCCTCAAGCCCGGCCTCCGGTACGGCTACCTCCCGCAGGTCCCGAACGTCCCGCCGGAGACCGTCGTGCGGGACGTCCTCTCCGCCCCGAGCCCGGAAGCCCAGCGGATCGAGGCGGAGCTCGCCGGCCTCGAGGCGTGGATGTCCCGCCCGGACGCCTGGGACGCCGCCGACGCCAGCGCGCGCATGGCCCGCTACGAATCCCTCCACGTCGCCCGGGGCGCCGCCCGCAGCGAGAGCCTGATCGTGAACGATCCGATCCTCAATGACCTGGGCGTAGGCGAGGAGCTCCTCGACCAACGGTTCGGCTCCCTCTCCGGCGGGGAGAAGTCCAAGGTCCTCACCGCGCGCGCCCTCGCGAACGCGAAGGAGAAGGACGTCCTCCTGCTCGACGAGCCGACGAACCACATGGACGTCGACACGATCGAGACGATCGAGGGGTTCCTCCTGGACATCGACGCGGCCGTCCTCCTGGCCAGCCACGACAAGTTCCTCCTCGACGCGATCGCGGAGAAGGTCATCGAGCTTGACAAGCTCCGCACCCTCGAGTACGTCGGCAACTACACGGACTACCGGGTGCAGCGCGACGCGATCGCGCGGGCCCGGGAGGCCCAGGCGCACCGGCACCAGAAGGAGCTCAAGCGACAACTGGCGATCATCGAGGAGTTCAAGTCCCGCAAGGTGTACGAGCAGGTGCTCTCCCGCAAGTTGCGGGTCGAGCGGATGCGCCGCGAGACTCCAGAGGCGCCCCCGACGGCCCCGCGGGCCTTCCGTCTCTCCTTCCGCAAGGGCGCCTCGGGTCCGGGAGTCGTGCGCCTCGAGGGCGTCGCGAAGTCCCACGGCGGCCGCCTCCTGTTCGCGGACGTCGACCTCGAGCTGGCGAAGGGGGACAAGCTCGGCCTCGTCGGTCCGAACGGTGCCGGGAAGACGACCCTCCTCGAGGTCTTGATCGGACGCCAGGACGCGGACGCGGGATCCGTGTTTCGAGGCAAGAACCTGGCCATCGGTTACTTCGCCCAGGAGGCGGAGGAACTTGACTTCTCCCGCACCCTCTTGGAGGAGATCAGCAGCGTGCGCCACCCGCCGCCCCCGGAATCATGGGCGAGGGGCCTGCTCGGGCGGTTCTGGTTCCGGGGGGACGCGGTCCACAGCCGCGTCGGGCAGCTCAGCGGCGGAGAACGTGCCCGCTTGGCCCTCGCGAAGTTCATCGCCCAGGACTACGACCTCCTCGTCCTCGACGAGCCGACGAACCACCTCGACATCGAGAGCCAGGAGATCGTGGCGGCCGCCCTGCAGACCTATCCGGGCATGTTGCTCGTCGTGAGCCACAACCGCAGCTTCCTGAACGAGGTGGCCAACAAGATCGCCGTCATCGCGCACCAACGCCTCGCCGTGTTCCAAGGGACATTCAAGGATTCGTGGGCCGCGGCGAAGATGGCGGAGTTCATGGCGGTGAAGCAGAAGCCGCGGTACCGCGTCCTGCGCGTCGTCAAGGACTGGGAGACCGGGACGGCGTACCACGGCGGGGACGTGATCGCGCTCCACGGAGCAGAAACCCAAGCGTTCTTGCGCCTGCTCCGGTGGGCGGAAGCGAACGGCCGAGTGGAGCGCATCGAGACGTAAGGCTGTCGGCGGCGACGGTCCCCTTCTTTACCGATAGCCCCGTCCACGAATGAAGACCTCGACGACCTTCACCTCTCGTTCAACGACCGCGTAGATCGCCCGGTAATCTCCAATCCGGATCCGAAACTTCGTTGGATTCGTCCCTCCAATGACTCGGATGTCGGCCTTCGGACGAGGTCGAAACAGATCCTCCTCGAGGACGCGCAAACCATTTACGATGCGAGTTCGGGTTCCGGCAGGCAGTTTGCGCAGCTGCCGCGCCGCGGTCTCCGACAGCGTGACCCGGAACGTCATGCCTCATCCAATGGGATGAACTCCTCTTCCTCGAGGATCCTGTTCCACCGTGCGTCGAGTTCTTTGATGGATGCGCGTTCGATCAGTTCCCGGATCACCTCGTCGTAAGTCTGGCCCTTGGAGCCCATCTTGCGGAGCATTTCCTTGGTTTCCTTCTGCAGAGAAATCGTCGTCGTGCCGGCCATGTCATGGTCACCATGGCCTCCATGGTACTTATGCTTGACCATGTACTGTTGTTCCGAGACCAGCAACGTGTAAAGCTCGATCAGTACACGAATGCCGTTATGGTGGACGCGACCTCGTCGACCATCGCCGGGATAACGGTGATGGTCCCTGAGGTCCCTCGCGTCCGCGTGGCTACGGGTCTCAGTCGATTCCATGGAGAGGTCATCCTTGCCAGCATCCTCACGGGCACGGCCTTTCCCGCGGCGAAGTACGTTCTCGGATTCATCGATCCGTTTACCTTCGGCTTTCTTCGCGTCGGTATCGCTTCGGTTTTTGCCGCGCCAATCTTCCTCTTTCATCGATCCGCCCGGATCGACGTATTTCTCGATCGGAGCGTGTGGTCGGTTGGATGCCTGAGCGCCCTTTCGATTAGCCTGCTACACCTCGGCGTGGCCCTCACGACGGCATCCAAGACGAGCCTGATCATCAGCTTCAACGTCGTTTTCGTCGCGATCTTCTCGGTTGGGATCTTGAAGGACCGGTTGACGCGAAGCCAGATCATCGCAATTGGACTCTCCGTCGTCGCGATCGTGCTCCTGACTATCGGAGGCGACCCGCTACGCCTCCTCCGGATTGAGGCGGTCGGAGATTCGCTCGCGTTCGGTTCGGCCGCCGTGTCGGCGTACACGGTCGTGCAGACGAAACGACTCCTGGTTCGGTTCGACTACCTGAATCTCGGTGCGGCGGTCCTCCTCATCGCCGCCCTGAGCCTCGTCGTGCCGCAGGTCATCTTCGGAGGCCCTGTGGCTCTCCCATCCGTGGGCTGGGGTGTTTTGCTCTGGACAGCCGTTGTTGCGACGCTCGGAACGACGCTCCTTTGGACGTCCGGGCTGGGGCATGTTAATGCGACCGTCGCGTCGCTTTTGTTCGCCGTCCAAGTCTTCGTCGCCGCGACGCTCTCGATCGCCCTCCTCTTCGAATCGATCAGCGCCGCGTTCCTCATCGGGGCCGTCCTCTCTCTCGCCGCCGTCCGACTTGCGGTCAAAGATGCGGTCAAAGATGCGTGACACGCCCGACATCGGCGCGGGAGCCTATTTATCCGAGACCACTTGGCCCTTGGAAACGAGCGTCTCGCCGTCGACCTGGAACGTCGCGTCCAACAGAATCGCATCGAGATGCGACTTCGAGACGACATCGCCGCCCCCCTGAGGGAACATGCTCGAACCGAGGGCGATGTTCACGCCTCCACGGAGCGACTCCGCATCCACCGGCGTCAGGGCGGAGAGGCTCGCCCGTGCGTCGAGGCCGAATCCCGTATGCGAGAAGTGATACGAATCCGGGTCGGAATACGAGGTGAGCCACGCGGCCACCCGTCGTGCGTCTCGCCCACCCGCGATGTCCATCGCCCTCCCGGCCTTGACGCGGATCGCGACGGGCTCGTCCGGGAGGAAACACCTCGGGTACAGGGAGATCGGTCCGTCGACCATGAAGAGTCCGTCGACGGCTCCCCGTTCCGGGTAGAAGGTGATCGCGGACACTCCGATGCTGTCGTACAAGTGGTTGGGCTTCTCGACGAAGCCTGCCTGGTACGCGAAGCGCCGCGAGCCGCAGCGTATCGTGGCGTCCGTTCCTTTCGGAGACGTGATTCGAATCTCCCGCGCTCCCGCCAGGCCCGCGATGAGTCGCTTCGCCTCGTCCGCGATTTGCTGCCGAGGGACCAATCGCTCCACGTCGTCCTCCTCGAGCAAGACCTGGAGGATCGAGACCCCCGCTCGAAGCGTGTCTGCGTTCGCGGTCGTGTAGAGCCATGGCTGCGTCGCAATGTCGACCACGAGATCGCAGTCTCGGAAGGCTTTAAGGGCCGCCTCGGGAGGCGCCGCCAGGAGTTGACTTGCGGTCTCGGTGCCCCGAAGGAGGAGGGGACGCGCTCCTCGAACTAGCGCCGCCGTGAGGAACGCCTGAGGGAGCGGCCCGCGCTTCGCGGTGTCCGTCCAGATCGCGACCCGGTCGTCGTGGTCGATGCCACAGAGTCCGAGGATCGTGGTCGCGGCTGCTACCGTCTCCGGTCGGCTCTCCATTTGCTCGCCCCCACGCCCCGCGCCAATCCCGAAGGACTCGGTGATTAGCCCTTGCTGAGCTGGTTCCAGTGGTCACTCTGGCGGCCCTCGGCCGGGTTGAACACGTAGCCGCCGATCCAGTCACGGAAGACGTGAAAGTTGAGCGGCTGCTCCATCGTGATTACGGGGACGTCGTAGTAGGCGGCCCACTGGATCTGCTGGTACATGCCGAACCGCACGTTCTGGTCCAGCTCCCGGGAGGCCTGGTCGACGAGGGAATCAACCGTGGCGTTGTGGTATCCTGCAAGCGCGGACCGCCAGCCCAAACTGTGCATCATCGGGAACGCGTAGATGTGCGGATCCCAGAAGTAGCCGCCCCACCAGAACATCCACATCGGCAGCGCGCCGTTCACGTAGAGGTCGATGAGGGGCCCGACGTCGAGGACCTGGACCTTCAGGTCGAAGGCTGGGTTGATTTGCTTCAGGCTTTGTGCCAGGAGCTCCCCGCGGATCTGCATCTCGTCGTTCGGCTCGTGATACAAGGTGAAACTGAACCCGTTTTGCCAGACGGGGCCGGGAGCGGCCAGTGAGCCGCCCCACGCGAGCTTGAATTCGTCGGCGGCTTTCACCTGGTCGAACGGGTACGAGGGCACGCTCGGATCGTTCGCCCACATCGGCGGAGGAATCGGGGAGTTCGGCCGCACGGCGAGGTTTTGGTACGCAGACTGCAGGTACTGGTCGTACGGCATCGCGTAGTTCATTGCCCGCCGGACGTGGAGATCGCTGAAGAACGTCGCGTTGATCCCGGTCGTGCAGCACGGCACCTTTGCCATGTTCACGGTCTGTGACATCCCGGTGAAATGGATAAACGCCGTCCGGCCTCCGGAGATGATCTTCACGCCCGGAGCCGTTTCGATCTGGGATTTGAACTGCGGAGTCACGTCCGCCTGGTCCGCGTCGCCCGCCTTGAGCAAGGCAATCCGCGTGCTCGCCTCCGGCGCAATCAGCAAGACGACCGTGGTGACGCTCCTCGGCGGCCCCCGCCAGTAGTACGGGTTCGCCTCGAGGATCAGGCGTTGACTCGGATCCCAGCGGACGAGGTTGTACGGCCCCGTCCCCATCGTATGACGCTGCATCCACAGGTCATCCTTCCCCGTCCAGTTCACACTCGTGTCCGCGGGATTCCATCCGCCGTGGCCGATCACGTACGCTTGTGACAGGATGTAGGTCGGGTTGAGTCCCGCGAGGACCTGGAGGAACGGCGCATAGACGTAGCGAATGTGGAAGAGCACGTCCTGTCCCTGGACCTCGATCGCGTTCGCGATCGTCGTTCGGTCCGAGCTACCGCCGGTCAGCGGATCGACCAGGAACGGAGCTTCCCCGAACGCTCCGGGCGGGTTCATCGTGAGGAGCCGTTCAAAGGAATACTCGACGTCCTGTGGCGTGAGGGTCGTTCCATCCGCGAACCGGACGCCCTGACGGATCGTGAAGCGGTACGTCAAGCCGTCCGCGGAGATGCCGCCGTTCGCGATCGTGGGCACCTGCGTCGCCAAGGCTGGCACCAATGTGTTCGGGTCGCCGGCGGCCCATGTGAGGAGTTTGTCATAGGAATTCATTAAGACCTCGCCGGCGACGTAATCGAAGATCTTGATCGGGTCGATGAAGGCCGGCTCCCATACGACTGCCTTGAAGTAAGTTTTCGGGTTCGGCACGATGCCGCTGTAGGGAACGAGCGGAGGCAGCACCTGGACCGTGTTGAAGACCTTGGCCGTCTGGCCGTTCGATGCCGTCACCTCGAGACTCACGGGGTAGTTTCCTGGCGACGCCCACACGTGGCTCGTCGTGGCCGTGGTCGCCGTCGCGCCATCCCCGAAATTCCAACGGAAAGCGGTGATGCGGGTCGTATTCTGGTTCCACCGCCCGGCATCGAGCGAAAAGGCCCACGAGCTGGAGCCGTTGAAGCTGACGGGTTGATTCACGCGGACCACGCTGGCGTTCGCGATGATCACCGCGGTAGGAGCGCTGGCGTTGTCGGGTGTCAGGCCGGGCCTCAGGACCTTGAGCAGGATGAGGGAATCCGTTCCGATCACGGACGCGCCGGCGTTGTCTGTGACGGTCAGGACAATGATGAATCTCCCGGGATCGGGGTAGGAAACATTCACCTGCTTCCCGGCTGCCAAAATACCGTCACCGAGGGTCCAATTGAATGCGACGATCGTGCCGTCGGAATCGCTCGACGCGGAACCATCCAACTGGAGCGGCTGGCCGGTGTCCACGATCTCTTTGCTAGCGAGCGCGCGGGGCACAGGCGGATTGTTTGACACCGGACCCTTGGGCAAACTAAGATAATAATACGTCCCACCGGAAAGAACGACGAGGACGACGATTGCGACCGCGATCCACTTCAAATTCGACTTCTTCGGCACCCCTTCCGGTGCCGGAGGGCTCTCTTGCACGATCCTCCTCCCTGCGCTACGAAGGCGCCCGGGGGCAAAGCCGTAACCCCGCCATTCGCCGGCTACCGTCGCAGCCTCGGATCGAGCAAATCACGGATCGCATCCCCCAGGAGATTCCAACCGAGCACGAAGAGGAAGATGGCGAGCCCGGGGAATGTGACGGTCCACCAGCGGCCGTCCAGGATCCAGTTTCGGCCGTCGCTGATCATAAGCCCCCATTCCGTCGTCCCCGGTTGGGCGCCGAGGCCGATGAAACTCAGAGCCGACGCGACCAGGACCGTCGTCCCGAGATCCATGGTCGCGACCACAAGGAGCGGTCCGATCGCGTTGGGGACGATGTGGCGGGCGATGATCCCCCGCGTGCGAACCCCAAGGGCTCGAGCCGATTCCACGAACCCTTCGTTCTTGATGCGGAGCGTTTCCCCCCGCATGATTCGCGCATACGAAGGCCACCAGACGAGCGCGAGGGCGACGATCAGGTTCTCAATCGACCGTCCCAGCACGGCGGCGACGGCGAGGGCGAGGACCAACCCGGGGAGGGACATGAAGAGATCTGTGATCCGCATGATGACGGACTCCACGCGCCCTCCGACGTATCCCGCGACCCCTCCCGCTGCGAGGCCGACGAGGAACGAGATGCCAACCAACGTAAACGCAATGCGAATCGACATGCGCGTTCCCCAAATCACGCCGTAATAGATGTCCGTCCCGAAGGGCCCGGTGCCGAACGCGAACTGGGAACTCGGCGGCTGCGGGTCCGTGATGAACGTCTTCGGGATCACGTAGGGATCGGCGGAGCTTGGAGGGGCAAGGACGGGCGCCAACACCGCGATCAGGAGGAATCCAATGACGATGGCGAGACCGAGGAGGCCCAACGGGCTGCGACGGAACAAGTAGAGGTAATAGCGGAATTCTTCCAAGCGCCGTGCCAGGGCCCGTCGGACGATCTCTTGACGCGACAATTGGACCGCGGTCGACTCGGCAACGGCCACGTCAAGTCCCACCCACGCGGATTCGGGGATCGAGATAGACGTAGGCGAGGTCAACGATCAGATTCGAGATGATGTACACCCCGCCGACGATGAGCGCGAATCCGAGGATGGCCGCGTGGTCCAGCGTGAGAGCCGACCGAGCCCCCCACCGCCCGAGGCCAGGCCAGAGGAACACGAGCTCGACCATGACCGCGTAGCCGATCAGCCCGCCGAAGTACAGACCCGCCACCGTCGTCACGGGGATGAGCGCGTTTCGCCGCGCATGTTTTCGGATGACCTGTGACTCGTCGAGCCCTTTAGCGCGAGCGGTCCGGACGTACTCGCGGTTCAACGTGTCGAGCATGCTCGAACGCATCACGCGGGTCACGAGGGCCATATTCCCCGCCGCGAGTGTGACGGCCGGGAGAATCAGGTGAGCGAAGGCGTCGACGAATACCCGCCCGTTCCAGTTCAGGATCGAGTCGAGGAGAAGCAACCCCGTGTATTCCCGGAACGTGCCGTTCGGCGGGAATTCGCTCAACACGACCGTGTCGCTCAGTCGCCCAGGACCGATCCAGTGGAGTTGGGTGTAGAATACATACAGCAGGAGCAGGCCCAGAAAGAATCCGGGAAGCGCATACCCACCGAGGGCGAAGAGCCGTGTCGCGTGGTCGATCGGGCGGTCTCGCTTCACCGCGCTAACGGTCCCGAGCGCAATCCCTCCAAAGAGAGAGAGGAGGAAGGCGGTCAGGGCGAGTTCGAGGGTCGCAGGAATAAACGTGACGATCGCGTTGAGGACCGGGATTCCCTGGCTACGCGAGAAGCCCCAATCGCCGCGAAAGAGGCCGAGCATGTAGTAGTAGTACTGAACCGGGATCGGATCGTTGAAGTGATAGATCTCCTTGATGCGCGCGATGTCCGCCGCCCCCATCTGCGGCGTGACGTACGCGCTCGCAGGATCCCCGATCAGCCGCGTGAGCGCGAAGATGATGACGGTGAGAGCCAGGAAGATGGGGATCGTCCCGAGGAATCGGCCGATTACATACCGGACGATTGCCTTCACAGGTCCGCCCTCAACGCTCCCCGCGACCTAGGATTTGCTCGAGGGAATCTTAAGCTTCGGGTGGACGATTTTCCCGTCTTCTACAACCAATTTGCCGTCGAGGTGCATGGACTGGTGCATCACGACAATGTCCACGTGGGACTTCGCGCGTGTCTTGCCGCCCAACCCCCGGAAGAGGTTTCCTCCGAATGCGATGTTGATGCCTCCCTCGATGCTCTCGACCTCTTGGGCCTTGTCAAGCGACGCGCGGGGATCTCCCCCGAAGCCTGTGTGGGCGATCACATAGGAGTTCGGGTCGTTGAAGGCGTGGAGCCACCGTTCGAGCCGGAGCGCTTGATCCCCTCCTTCGACTTTCACGAGCCGCCCGCCGTCGACGGTCAGCTTAATCCGCTCGCGCAAGTGCATCGGCTCCGGGAACGTCCACACGAAGTCTCCCGGCTCCAGCACCATCGTGCCGTCCATGCGATCCTCGAGGGGAGCGACCGCGTAGATCGCCGTCGCGGCGCTGTCCCAGTCCTCCGGCTTGCGGACCACTCCGTCCTGGCCCCAGCCGGGGCGACCGTGGCAGTCGGCGACGATGTCCGTCCCCGCCTCGGAGGTGATCCGGACTTTGTTGGCTTGGTCGAACATACTCGCCGCGGCTTCCGCCCGCCGAACTTGACCTTCGTTCGGCGTCATCTTCGCGAGGCTTGCTTCCTCCGCAAGGACCTGGAGAACACGACTTCCGTTGTCGAGGATCGCGTTGAGCCCCTTCGTGTACAACCACGCGTCCGTCGCGCAGTCCACGACCATCGTGCTCGCCTTCATGAGTTCCAACGCGGAGCGCGTGGGCTCTTGCAACATGATGCGTCGCTGCGGGAAGACCGCGAGGATCGGTTCCACCCCGAGACCCAAGGCGGCCGCAAAGAAACTCTGCACGATCGATGGCGACTTTCCGGTGTCCGCGTAGACAACGACTTCGTCGCCCTCTTTGAGTTCGCAGTGCTTCAGAATTTTCGTTGCGCTTCGGACCAGGTCCATTCCTTGTACTCCGATCATCGGTTTCCCTCACAGGACGTAGAGCGATTCCCGTAGCCCCTCCGAGTCCGTCAGCAAGACGCCGCCGTCCGGGGTGACCCTGACGAGGTCCTCGACATGGTAGGCGTCCCGCGGGCCTGTCCGGATGAACGGCTCGACATAGAACACCATGTTCTCCTCTAATGTCATCTCGTTGTACGGTTGGATCATTGGCTCTTCGTGAAGGCCGATCCCAATCGAATGGCCAATGTGGGGCGCGTCGAACGGGTAGTCATAGGATTTGACGGTTTCCGCGGCCAGATGCCAGAGCTTGCTTGCGGGGGTGCCTGGTTTCATGGCTTGGATCACCCGACACTGCGCTTCGTAGATGGCCTTGTATCGACGCACCTGTTTTGGCGAGGGTTTCCCGACGACGCCGGTTCTTGCCACGTCTGTCTGGTATCGGTCGTATAGGCCGCCGACGTCGCAGCGGATGAGGTCTCCTGTTCCCAATTTTCGCGGACCGGGCACGGGATGTGCATCGCCGCAGTGCGAGCCGGCACCCATGCACAGGAAGGAAATTTGCCCGAGCCCTCGCGAGAGCATCGCGTTCGACATCATGACGGCAAGCATGCGTTCTGTGTCGCCCACTCGAGCGCTCTCCCACGAGTCGATGATGGCCCGCTCCGTCACTTCCCCTCCGCGCCTCAGGGTTTCGATTTCCGACTTCGCCTTAATCGCGCGAATGCGTCCGAGGACGTGTTCGACAGGGAGCCACTTGGCCTTCGGAGCGGTTTGGGAGAGACGTTCGCGGTACATCGCGCTGATGTGCCGGCTCTCGAATCCGATCGCTCCGTCGGAGAGTCCCCTTTCTTTCAGGAGCGCTCCGAGGACGTCGACCGGGTTCTCGGCAAACTCCACGTACGGTCGGACGTCCTGAATGGCGGATTCCTTGCGAACGAGGGTCTCTTCGATCACGCAGACCAGGAACGTCGGATCGCCGTCCTTGGGTACGAGCAGCAGCGCGAGACGATCGGGGATGGCCCGGATCGTCATGATGTGGCTGCCCGAGAAGTAATACGTGTTCTCCAGCGAGCTCGCGACCACCGCGTCGAGGTCGCCCATCGATTCCTTCAGCCGACGAATGCGTTGGTTCACCAGTTGCTTTTCCAAGCTTACCCCTCCCCTCCGAGTTCCTTGAACAGAAACGATCCTCTCGCGAGGACCTTCGTCCCCCCGACGTAGAAGTCCGCTCCCAAGACTGTGCAGTCGGCGTGGCTGGCGGCCACGTTCTTCCCGCCCACCGAGCCTTTGCCTTTGCGGAACTCGATGTCAATCGTATTGGCGCCAAAGGCGACGATGACCCCTCCGTGCATTGCCTCCCATGCGACCCAGTCACGATCTTCGATTAGTTTTGGAGGAGGTCCCGATTCTTCGTCGAAGCCGAACCCTAAGTGTGCCACGACCCCAAGGTTCGCGTCGCCAAAGGATTCGAGCCAGCTTTGGAAGCGGTCCGCGTCGGCGCCGCCCTTGACCTCGGCGATGCGTCCCCCCCGGATGGTCACCCACACGGGACTTGACGCGATGAAACTCGGACCGCCCGCGAGGTAGAATGTGGAGTTGAGGACGACCTCGCCCTCCACGGAACCTTCGATCGGGCAGACGTTGACAAAGGCGGTCCCCAGGCTGTCCCATTCCCCCGACTCCCGGACGACGCTATCCTGCGCGGCCGGCGAACGTCCCTCGAACGACGCCCGCAGTTCGCTCCCGTCCGGCGAACCGATTCGGACTTCCGTTTCGCCGTCGAACAGGGATTCGACGAACCGCGCCCGTCGGGCAACCTCGGCGCGCGGACGTTTCTTGAGGATATTTTCGCTCGGCATGAGCACTTGGAGCATGCGCGCACCGGCGCGCATGATCTTCGTTGTCGCCGGCGTATAGAGCCACGACTCGGTTGCGAGATCGATGATGAAATCGGAGTTGGCCATCGCCTCGACGGCCTGCGGGGGCGGTTCGACAAGGGGCTTGCGCGAGGGGACGCGGATTGTTGCCGGATCGACGCCCGCTCCTTGCGCGGCAGCCATGAAGGCATCGAACACCTCCGGCTCTCGGCCAGTGTCTCCGTAGATGGTCATCGTCTCTCCGGGCCGAAGGCCGCACGCCTCGTAGATCTCCCTTGCCGCCTGAACGTAATCGGGCCAGCGTTTCACGCGGGACCCTCCCGGTTGACCGCATCACCGAGTCGAATGGACGCCACCTCACGCTTGGAGTCCGGGGTAGACGAACTCCCCCGCGCGGATGATGGGCTGGTCGTCGAGGAGGAAGTCTCCCCCGAGGGTCGTGAGGTCTGCATGCGCCTTCGCATCGTTTACCCCGCCGATCCCTCCCGGAAGCCCCACATTGGAACCCAATGCGAGGATCGTGTTCCCATTCATTGACTCCCACCCCGCGATGTCGTTCGGGATCGGTGGCGGCCCGGCCCGGGCGTCAAGTCCAAAGCCGATGTGGCTGCTGACGAACATCTTGTCGTCGTGGAAGGACCGCAGCCAGCGATCCAGGATCCGAGCCTCGGATCCCCCCTCGACCTTCGTCACGCGCCCGTCCTTGTACGTCAAGGTGGTCGCCTCATTGCAGATGAACTGATGACCCGGAATCAGGAACATCGTCCCGTTCACGACAATCTGGCCGTTGACGGAGTCCTCTTTCGGGAAGACATTGCACATGCCGAGGGTGAGGCTGTCCCAATCACCGGGATGGACGACGGCCCCGAATTGGGGCATCGGTTTGCGGCCAGAGAAATCGGCGGTCAGTTCCTTTCCCTCTGTGACGACTGTGAGCGTCGTGGCGCGATTGAAGAGCTTCTCGGCGAGCTCGACGCGCTCTTGAACCGGCCGGGTCGGAGGCCGGGCCAGGATGGCATCTTCCGACGCGAGCACCTGAAGCATGCGCGTTCCCGAGGCGAGGACATCGTATGTCGCTTGCGAATACAACCAAGGAACGGAGGTCAGGTCGAAGACGACGTCGGCGGCCTTCATCGCCTCCACGGACACGGGGGATGGGTTCTCGAGCACGCGCCGGGTAGGCGACGCAACGAGGCTCACGTCCGCTCCGGACGCGACGGCCTCTCCGAAAAACGCATCGACGGTGGCCCGTGTTTTGTTCGTGTCCGTGTACACGACGACCGTTTCGCCGGGCCTGACCAAGCAAGCCTCCATTGTCAATCGCGCTGCGCGCATCAGGTCTGATCGACGTTCTTCCATGCCGCCCCCTCGCGAATCTTAACGGTTGATACTGTAAAGCGCTGATGGCGACATTGGGCGGGGTTCGAGTGTCGACCGGGAACAAGGTTTATCAACGAGTCGGATGCTTTTCGTGCTGCCTTCTTGGAGTCTATCGGATCCTTGCAGGAGGGGGAGTGAACCTGTACCGGATGCGATGCGCCATTCGACATGACGGTTGCTGGGCGACGAATCTCGGGAGTGTCCCGAGTGTGTACGATTTGAAATTCTGGGCCGGAGTTCGGCTCGATCGGACGCGCATCATGGGGACATTCGTCGCAAGATCCAGAGAGCCTATCGATGTCCTCAAGTACAACGCCTATCCCCTCGAGTTCGTTGAGGTGCTCGAGGAGGAGCCGACACCGAACGACTTTCAGTATTCCGTTGAATACGTCGCCCTCGATCGTCGGAAGGACACGACGATCAACCTCATCTTTGAATCGGGATGTGTCTTCGAACCGCCCGCGACCGTGAACGGACCCTTCGAAAACCACAACTTGCTAGCGCCGCGGAAGCTCAATTTTGTGAAATTGAAATCCATCCTTCAAAAGCACAAACGGGAGTTCAAGATACTGAGCGTGAAGGAGATCCGAACCGGAGGCCAGGAGATCCCGAAAGTGAGTTGGAGGAAAGAATTGACCCCGCGGCAGTTGGAGGCCGTTCAACTCGCATACCGGAAAGGGTTCTATTACTACCCGAGGCACGTCCACATCGCGGAGCTCGCGGGGGAAGCGAAGCTGAGCCGGTCCACGTACCAAGAACACCTCCGACTCGCCGAGGTCAAACTGATTCGCTCGCTCATGCAATCCGAGGAATGAAGCGCCGGCATAGGCAGGCATCGTCATTATACGTCGCCGGGTTATCCGAGCCGGGGGAGGAGCACGCAGGACGTGCTGGCTCGTGCGGATGTTGCCTCCGACGCAGCGCAGCCGCTGCTTCGCGTGGAGGATCTCAGGGTTCATTTCGAAACGTACAAGGGAACCGTTCGCGCGATTGACGGGGTGACGTTCGACATCGGTCGCGGCGAGATTCTGGGTCTCGTCGGGGAAACCGGGTGTGGGAAGTCTGTCACCGCGCTGAGCACGTTGCGGCTTCTTGTGTCGCCCCCCGCGAGGATCCTGAAGGGCCGCGTGATGTTCGAGGGCCGCGATCTCTTGCGGACGCCCGAGGATGAGATGAACAAAATCCGCGGCAACCGAATCTCGATGGTCTTCCAAGAAGCCATGAGCAGCTTGAATCCGGTCCTCCCGGTCGGTGCGCAAGTGGCGGAGAGCGTCTTACTCCACCAACGCGAGTCCGTTTGTGACAGCGTCCTCAGCGGCCCTGCGGGTCGCATGGACCGGAGCCCCCTCAGAAACCTCCGGTCCCGAGCCTTCCGATGGATGGTCCGACACTACCGCGAAAAACCGCGATCCGCGCTTTTCCGGACGTTGGACCGGATCCCGATTCTCCGTCGGTGGTCGCGACCCCTGGAGCGGGAGGCGCTTCGCAGGACCGCGGATACGTTTTCGAATGTCCGACTTCCGGAACCGGAGGCCACGCTTGACAAGTTCCCTCACGAGTTGAGCGGGGGAATGCAGCAGCGGGTCGCGCTCGCGATGGCCTTGGTCTGCCGGCCCGCCCTGCTCATCCTTGACGAGCCGACTACGGCATTGGATGTAACGATCGAAGCTCAGATCCTCGAACTCGTCAAAGCGCTGAGGGCCGAGTACGGCATGAGCGTCCTCTTGATCACCCACGACCTCGGGATTGTGGCTCAGACCTGCGATCGGGTCGCCGTGATGTACGCGGGGAACGTGGTCGAGTCCGCGGATGTCATCGAGCTCTTCTCGAAGCCGCTTCATCCGTACACGACCGCATTGCTACGCGCGATCGTGAGTCCCCATCAGACCGGAGACCTCGAGGTAATCAAAGGCTCGGTCCCGGACCTGCTTCATCCCCCAGACGGTTGTCGTTTTCATCCTCGATGTCCCTTCGCGATGGATGTCTGCCGCGAGCGGAAGCCGCCGACAACGCTCGCATCCACAGGTCACGAGGTCGCTTGCTTCCTGTACCCGGAGGGACCCGCATGAGTTCGGCGCTCTTGGTCGCCTCGGACCTCACGCGCATCTTTCCCGGCCGGGAGCGGCTGTTCGGTCAGACGGAGCTACCCGTCCACGCGATCGACCACATCAACCTCGAGATTTATCCCGGTGAAACCCTCGGGCTCGTCGGTGAGAGCGGCTGCGGAAAGACGACCCTCGGCAAGTGCTTGATCCAGCTCCTCCCGCCGACCGGTGGCGATGTGTTTTACAACATCCCCGAGAACGAGCTCCGGGAGGCGACGTCCCTCGTCCGCCGAGGCGAGGATGGCGAACGACTCGAAACGATTCGGCGTCGCTATGCGTTGAATCGACGTCCGCCGGAGGAGATGCGGCGGCTTCGGAAGGAACTCCAGATCGTCCTACAGGATCCGTTCTCGTCGCTCAACCCAAGGATGCTGGTCCGCGATATCCTCATCGAACCGTTCCGATCCCATGGGATCCCGCAAGCCGAATGGATGGAGCGCGCGGTCAAGCTTCTGAGTCGTGTCGGGCTGTTGGAGGATCACCTTTGGCGCTATCCCCACGAGTTCAGCGGGGGGCAACGGCAGCGAATCTGCATCGCCCGAGCCTTGGCCCTCAACCCGCAATTCATCGTCCTCGATGAGCCCACGTCGGCTCTCGATGTTTCCGTCCAGGCTCAGATCCTGAACTTGCTCCGAGGTTTGCGGCGGGATCACCGCACGGCTTTCCTATTCATCAGCCACGATCTCCGCGTGGTGCGCTACATGGCCAATCGGATCGCCGTCATGTACCTCGGGAAAATCGTGGAGGTCGGGACCAAAGAGCAGCTGGAGAAATCGCCGAACCGTCATCCGTACACGGAGGCCTTGCTCGGTGCCGTGCCGGAGCCCGATCCCCGACTCCGAGAGAAACCTGCACTCCTCTCCGGCGAACTGCCGAGCGCGCGGAACCCGCCGTCCGGTTGTCGGTTCCGAACTCGATGCCCGCTCGTGCAATCCGTCTGCGCCGAGCAGGAGCCCCCGCTCGTGGCGCGCGAACCGCATCACCTCGTGGCATGTCACTTCCGGTAAGCCGGCCAAGGCTGGGCTCGAGTTCTTGATGCCCGCGACGCTACCCCGGCGAGGACGAGGATGCTAGGAGATCTACCGTCAGATCCGGCGCTGGATTACATCGACGCGCACAAGGAGCCTCACACAGCGCGCCTGTTGAAGTTGCTCAAGCAGCCGAGCGTGAGCCCGACGGGTGAAGGCGTCGTCGAGTGTGCCCACCTTCTCGCCAAGATGTTCGAGGAGATCGGCTGTCCTCAACCCGAGCTCATCGAGACTCCCGGAAATCCCGTTGTGTATGGAGAGATCCCGGGGTCCGGACCAAAGACATTGCTCGTCTACCTGATGTACGACACGCAGCCGTACGACGACGCCGACCTCTGGCACTATCCGCCACTGGGCGGTACGATCGACGCGATGAACCTCCCGGGAGGCCACGTGCGGGCGCTGATCAGTCGAGGGGCGATGAACTCGAAAGGACCGTTGGTCATGTTCTTGAACGCGCTCGAAGCGATCCTCCGGACACGAAGGGAGCTTCCTGTGACCGTAAAGCTCATCGCTGAGGGAGAGGAAGAGCTCGGGAGCAAGCACCTTCCGAGTTTCGTGAAGACCAACCGAACGCGGCTGTCCGGTGCGGATGCTACGTTCTTCCCATATCTGATCCAGAGCGCGGCGGGGAAGGCGCAGATGTGGCTGGGCTGCAAAGGAATCGTGTACGTCGAGCTCGAGGCGTCTGGGAAGAACTGGGGCCGAGGGCCGTCCGAATTCGATATCCACGGGAGCTATAAGGCCATCGTCGATAGCCCGACATGGCGACTCGTCGACGCGTTAGGGACCATGGGGAGTGGAAACGGAAATGAGATTCTGGTCCCGGATTTGACGCGGAACGTGGCGCCGCAGAGTCCTGAGGACGAGGACCTACTGCATCGGCTCGCGGCTACCTGGGATCCTCGTGACTTGAAGGACATGTGGAAGGTCAACTCTTTCAACGTGGACGAAGGTGATCGTGTGGCGCTTCTTCGCCGGTATATGTTCACGCCTTCCTTGAACATCGACGGAATTTGGAGCGGGTATATCGGGAAGGGGAGCAAGACCGTGCTTCCCTACAAAGCGACCGCCAAGCTCGATCTCCGGCTCGTGCCGAAACAGGATCCCGGGGACGTAATCCCCGCGATTCGCAACCATTTGGACCGACATGGATACAACGACATCACGATCACCGCTCTCATGGACGGCTACTACCCGAGCAAGTCGAGCGTGACAGAACCCGTGAACCAAGCCCTCCTCCAGACGTATAAGGAGGCTGGCATGACGCCGGAGATCTGGCCGTTGATCGCCGGGAGTGCGCCGTTCTACTGGTTCACCGAGTTCCTGAAGGCGCCAGTCGCGGCGGGTGGAATCGGACACGGGGGAAGAATGCATGCCCCCGATGAGTACATCGTGTTCGAGGGGAACGAAAAACTGGCGGGGATGCCGGAAGCAACGAAATTCTTCGTTCGCTTTCTCGATGGATTCGCGCATAGCTGATCCCCAGAGGACCTAGCCCAGAGATCTGGATGGGCTTCGGGTCTCCTTGAATGCCCGTTTAGGATCTTCATGACGCGGTTCAATTGCCGCGCCGGCGCTTGCTCCGTTTGTAGTCCTTCTCCATAACCAGGGCGAATTGTTTCCAGGCTCGAACACTGTCCGCCTCTCGCTGCGCCTTCCTGAGCTTCGTTACGGATGCGTCTTTGGGTTGCCGTCTAAAGCGGAGGTCCAGCTGGGTCCGACCGTCTGAGAGACTGGTCAACAGGTAATCGGCCGTCATGTCCCGGTGATTCCCGAAGCCGTCCATGTGCCAGCGGTTCGGGGGACGGAAGGTGACTGCGTTTCGCGACCAGTTCCATCCGTCCTTCGTCTCCTCGAGATCCTCAAAGACGACATGACCTGGCGTCCGTTCGACGATTTTCCTTTTGTATGTTGCCCTCTCGAGCTTCGGGTCCTCTGATGTGAAGTCCGTGCACCAGGCGAACGCAAAATCCAACGGAACTTGGAAGG
>WNFW01000726.1_pt1 | contig 35590 bp, 27 predicted proteins | sample 5400131 | NCBI WGS metagenome assembly WNFW01 (sample SAMN13153362, study PRJNA577476) | soil metagenome | isolation source: 20 cm soil or saprolite under grassland replicate 1 | place: USA:California | collected 2016-06-15 | reverse complement strand
CGGAGGGCGGCAGAACGATTGCGTTTTGAATCATATGAGCACCAATGAATGAGGAGACAACGATGAGCGCCCAATCAAATAAGAACAGTAACAGCATTGCGCCGATGAGTCCACCGACCACGAAAATGATCGTAGAGTACTGCGAATAGTGAACGAAGAATGCAGCGGCAATCGCACTCGCGAGCTTGCCACCTGCAAGAAAACCAACGATAGCGACGGCGATCTTTTGGAGTAAGAACGCCAGCAACGCGCCGAGCACACCGAGCACAAGTGCGACGGCGAGCTCCAGCAGCGGCGATGGTTCGGTGACCAGATGCGGGGCCAGCTCGATGCCCGCCAGGAATCCCACAGCAGCCACACAAAGCCAAAAGAGTTTTCGCCCGAAGAACAGAATCACGATGCCGATCAGCGCGCCAACAACCGGAACAGTGAAATGCGTCGAGTAAGCGCTTTGAGCGGCTATGACTTTAAAAAAATTCATGTGTGTAGAGGCGTTTGTGCCAAACGCCTTTGTATTTGATTTCGGTGCTTGACACAAGCACCGCTACACCTGCGGCATAGCCGTTGTTGCAAACTCGCAGGTCAATCGGGCTGGTGGGATTTGAACCCACGGCCTGTCGCCGCGGCGACCGCTCTACAATATCCTTACGAGCTGATCTCTACCTCGTCCGCTCTTGTAATATCGCTCGCGCTGCGCTGCTTCGGAACGAGTGGCAAAGCTTTCACTGTGGACGAGAACCCACGGCGCTCCATGTTTCGTCGCCTTGGAATCACCAGCGTTATGGCGGCGAATACGCTCAGTGAGATTTTTGCAAGAACCGATGTAGCGGCGACCAGTCTTTTGGCTGCGCAATACGTAACAATAAAACATTCCTCCGCCGTCAGCGGTTCACATCGGGCTGGTGGGATTTGAACCCACGGCCTCCTGGTCCCGAACCAGGCGCTCTACCAAGCTGAGCCACAGCCCGCAATGAATTGACTAACTTCGCATGCCAAGATGGGCGCGCCTGTTACTTCGCGTATTTTGCCGAAGATGCAAGAAGGTACCGTCGGGCTCTGACGGTAGAATCTATTTGTAATGCCACGTTCGGGATCGGCCGCGATACCACCACAATAAACTGCCGCGCAATCTCATTTTCTTTGACCGTCGCCGTCAACTTTGGCGTCGAAAGCGGTTCACCGAGCGGCGGCGGCGCATCTTAGTCCGAGACGGCTTTGACGCGCTCCTAGAAGATTTGTCCCGGCCTGCTTGTGAACGGTCGCCTCGAAATTGCGTGCGCTTCCCGGGTCTGCTCCGAATCGGAGCCGGAAAGGATTCTAGGCCAATCCTCGTGTGGGCGCGGGCTATTCCCAAACGCGGCTTGAACTTCTCCCACAGAAAAGCTGCCCGGAAAAGCAGAGGGCCTGGGCGAAGAGCGGGGCGGCGAGGAAAGATGCAAAATTCCCACACAAAACCCACGCGCGTTGGGCTGTTCCGGGACGCTGCTTGAACGCTCTTTTTGGGATTTACGGAAGATCAATCGCATCTTGAAATCAGCCCTCGCCGCATGAAGAAAACACCATTGCAACAAGCGCGTGAAAAGCGAAGGGCATCTCGCCACACCAGAAATCCATTATACCCTCTCGCAGGCGCTATTCGGATGGTATTAGAACGCTGTGAAAAACCTCATGGATTGCCTTGCCTTGAAAATATCCAGGTTATTCGAGGCGAGTTAAAGCCGTGTGGCATATGCGAAATCTGTTTTAGAGACCTGCCCGGTTTGCGCGATCTTTTAAGACAACAAGAGATCGAACAGCGGGATGCAGCAGCTCGTCAATGGACGGAAGCGGCTATTGAGGCAGAAAGAAGCATAACCCACGTTGCTAAGCGGAATGATTCTTCTGTTGTAAACGCCGAAACTTTAATGTTGGGAATTCGCAAAACCCTGGAACACGATAAAAAGAGTGTCGCTGATCTTGCGCGAGAGTTGAGTGCGATGAGTAAACGAGAGTATAAATATCATCAAGTTTACGGATGGGTAATTCAGGAACGCTTTCGTCCTCGCTCAGAAGCATTGTTCGATTTACTAGCGTGGTACAAATCGCATGTAACCGGCAATGTGGTTACGAGCAGACGAAGCAGGATATTCAATTTTAGCTGAATCGGACTACGGTTTGGTTTGGACAGCAGCCTCACCGAGTCCTCCTCCTTCATGGAGCACGCGAATTATCCCAGCTGCGATATACGGATTCGGGGCAGTCAGCATGAGGTTTTTTTGCCGATTCTCCACGGCCACTTCCAAGCCATCTAGGAAAGACTGAACAGAAATAATCTTGTTAAGGACAATATTTCGGCTGCCCTGCGTTCCATTAAAAATCATCCTGATATTCGTGATTGTGAGCGTTCCGTCGTCGATCTTGCTCCATTCCTGATTGCTGACTGATTGCCCTTGTGTGCCGCCGACCCATACTCCCTTTGCAACTCGAAAACCCACGTGGCCTGCTTGGTATTGACGCACTGCCCTCGTCTCATATAGCGATGAAGGACAATCATAAAATGCGGATTCTCCCGCTTTTAAAAACACATCGGTCGAGACCGTCGGCAACTTATTCGCTTGCTTGGCGGCTTCCGTGTAATCGTGCAATTCATTGGTGAGTTTTTCATAAAGTGCTTCCTTTGCGGCGCGGGACTTTGCGTTAGAATAAATCACCAAGACGACAACCAACAAGATGAGTGCAACGCCACCGAGCACCACAAACATCCTTATCTGCTCTGGATTGTCTGCGAGAACTCGTCCTGCTGGTTTCACTGCAACCGGATTCTGATACTGAGCCGCCTTCAAAGGATCGTACCCGTACTGCCGGCGAAGGTCGTTCGGTAACTCAACAAAGGGAATTCTCACAACTCCCTGGCGAAAACTGATGTGAAGCGCGTCTGGTTCAACGCCGGTCACCGTTGCGTCCTTGTACGTTTTGCCGTCAAGAGTCGTGATGTCAGCCGAAAAGCAGTTGCCAGCCGCAAGCAGAACCGCCACCGAGCACAAACACAGAACAGCTTTGATCTTGCTCCGATTCACTACGGGATTTATTGAAGTAATCGCGTCGACAAAGCCAGCAAACTTGCCCGCGGCAACAGTCTGGCGCGCGGCCGGAACACACCGAATTTCCACACTTTATTTGTGGGCCTGAGTCGGAATAGGGCGAGGCAGTTTTTTCTTCTGCCATGGCCGATCCATGCTCGTGCTATTGCTCTTTTTGCAGCATTCAACGCAAGGTCGGCAAAGGGCCTTACACAGAAATGGTTTAATCCGGCGGTTCATGGAGCTGCCAGTTTCGTCGCCTCTGGTTTAGAAAACTGCTGCCAAATGGCACCTTTTTTGCGCGACCAAATGCGACGGCATGGGTTTGTTGAAGAAAATACGACTCGGTGCGATGGATTAGACGATTACTCTACGGCGCTGAAAATGAACCGTCTCATGTTGCGCGTCGCATTCGCTACGGCGAAAAGAAGCCCTTTTTTTTAAGCCTCCCCATCCTATGAAGAAAACTCCTGTTACCAAAAAGGCGCGATCACGGAATCGTTCGCACACCAACGGAAATGAATTGCAGACCGGGCAATTGCTCACAGCACTAATGGCATTCAAACGCGGTGATTTTTCCGCGCGACTCCCGGAGAATTGGACCGGCGTGCCCGGTAAGATCGCTGACACATTTAATGCGGTGATCGAAACCAACGAGCGCATGACTCGCGAATTGGAACGGATCGTGCATGTGGTAGGAAAGGAAGGCCGAATCGCGCAGCGGGCATCGCTAAACAATGTGTCCGGCTCTTGGGCCGATGGCATAGGATGCGTCAATGTTTTGATCGAAGATCTCGTTCGTCCTACAAGCGAAATGGCACGCGTGATCGGCGGCGTCGCGAAGGGGGATTTGTCCGAAACGATGGCCACCAGGATCGAAGGACAGCCCCTCAAAGGAGAGTTTTTGCGTACGGCAAAGATTGTAAACACGATGGTCGATCAGCTCGGCGCATTCGCTTCGGAAGTCACGCGGGTGGCGCGTGAAGTGGGCACGGAGGGCAAACTTGGCGGTCAGGCAAAAGTCAAAGGCGTTGCCGGCACGTGGAAAGATCTAACCGAAAACGTCAATTTGATGGCTGGCAATCTCACGGCTCAAGTCCGCAATATCGCAACGGTCACGACTGCGGTAGCCAACGGCAATTTGACCAAGAAAATCACAGTCGACGTCAAAGGTGAGTTTATTGAGCTGAAAAACACGGTCAACGTGATGGTGGATCAGCTTCGGTCGTTTGCCTCAGAGGTAACGCGTGTGGCGCGCGAAGTAGGTTCCGAGGGAATTCTAGGCGGACAAGCTCGCGTAGAAGGCGTGTCTGGTACGTGGAAGGATCTGACCGATTCGGTTAATTTCATGGCGCGCAATCTGACCGGACAGGTGCGCAATATTGCTGCAGTCACAACTGCTGTCGCGAGGGGGGATCTCTCGAAGAAGATCACAGTCGATGTGAAGGGTGAAATCCTCGAGTTGAAAAATACGATTAATACGATGGTCGATCAGCTCAGTTCGTTTGCATCGGAAGTGACACGCGTGGCGCGCGAGGTCGGCACCGAAGGAAAATTGGGAGGGCAGGCCGACGTTAAGGGAGTCGCAGGCACATGGAAGGATCTCACCGACAGCGTGAATTTCATGGCTGGCAACCTAACCGGCCAGGTGAGAAACATTGCCGAGGTAACAACCGCAGTCGCGAATGGCGATCTTTCAAAGAAAATTACAGTCGACGTAAAAGGCGAGATTTCAGAGCTAAAAAACACGATTAACACGATGGTCGACCAGCTCAGTTCGTTCGCGGCGGAGGTGACACGCGTGGCTCGTGAAGTCGGCACTGAAGGCAGCCTTGGCGGCCAGGCGGACGTGCGGGGCGTGGCCGGAACCTGGAAAGACCTGACTGATTCAGTGAACTCGATGGCCTCCAACCTGACGGCCCAAGTTCGCAACATTGCCGACGTCACAACCGCGGTAGCTAAGGGTGATTTGTCTAGAAAAATCACCGTGGACGTACGCGGCGAAATTCTTCAGCTCAAGGACACGATCAACACGATGGTGGATCAACTCCGCTCCTTCGCCGCAGAAGTCACACGCGTAGCACGCGAAGTGGGCACAGAAGGAAAACTTGGCGGCCAGGCGGAGGTACCTGGGGTCGGCGGCACATGGAAAGATTTGACCGATTCGGTGAACTCGATGGCGTCCAATCTCACGGCACAAGTGCGCAACATCGCCGCAGTAACGACGGCAGTTGCCACAGGCGATCTCACCAAAAAGATCACCGTGGACGTACAAGGCGAGATTCTCGAGTTAAAGAACACCATTAACACGATGGTGGATCAACTTTCATCGTTCGCAGCGGAAGTCACGCGAGTGGCCCGCGAGGTCGGCACCGACGGTAAACTCGGCGGCCAAGCCGATGTGCGCGGTGTGGCCGGCACATGGAAAGACCTGACCGATTCTGTGAACTCAATGGCGTCCAATCTTACCGCGCAAGTTCGCAACATCGCTGCAGTGACGACAGCCGTCGCGACGGGCGATTTGTCCAAGAAAATTGCCGTCGACGTGAAAGGCGAGATTCTCGAGCTAAAGGACACAATCAACACAATGGTGGATCAACTCCGCTCGTTCGGGTCTGAGGTTACTCGCGTGGCGCGCGAAGTCGGTTCCGAAGGTAAACTGGGCGGACAAGCTGATGTACGCGGGCTTGCTGGCATATGGAAGGACCTCGGCGACAACGTCAACTTCATGGCCTCCAACCTCACGACGCAGGTTCGCAACATCGCAGCTGTGACCACTGCGGTTGCCACGGGCGATCTGACCAAGAAGATCACCGTCGATGTTAGAGGCGAAATTCTTGAATTGAAAAACACCGTCAATACGATGGTGGATCAACTGTCGTCATTCGCCGATGAAGTCACTCGCGTAGCGCGCGAAGTCGGTATGGAAGGAAAGCTTGGTGGGCAAGCCATGGTGAAGGGCGTTTCGGGAACGTGGAAGGACCTCACCGACAACGTCAACTTTATGGCATCGAACCTGACTGGTCAGGTGCGTGGCATCGCAAAGGTCGTGACGGCAGTGGCAAACGGCGATTTGAAGCGCAAACTCTTCCTCGAAGCCAAGGGCGAAATTGCCGAGCTCGCCGAGACGATCAACAACATGATCGACACGTTGGCGACATTCGCGGAGCAGGTTACGACCGTCGCGCGAGAAGTGGGCGTGGAAGGAAAACTCGGCGGCCAGGCGAACGTGCCTGGCGCCGCGGGCACATGGCGAGATTTGACCGATAACGTTAACCGACTGGCAGCGAACCTGACTACACAGCTTCGTGCAATTGTTGATGTCGCGACCGCAGTCACCAAGGGCGATCTCACGCGTTCGATTCAGGTGGAAGCGCAAGGCGAGGTTGCATTCGTCAAGGACAACATCAACGAAATGATCCGCAATCTGAGGGACACCACGTTGCGAAATGAGGAACAAGACTGGCTTAAGACGAACCTCGCCAAATTCACCCGCATGCTGCAGGGACAGCGCGACTTCCTGACGGTAGGCAAACTCATTCTATCCGAGGTCGCTCCACTGATTTCAGCGCAGCAAGGCGCTTTCTACATGATGGATAAGTCTAACGGAGAATCCGAGCTTAAGCTGCTGGCGAGCTACGCTTACCAGGAAGGCAACGGCGCAAAGAACCGCTTTAAAATGGGTGAGAGCCTGGTCGGACAAGCGGCGTTGGAAAAACAGCGCATTCTTCTGACGGATGTACCCAGCGACCACGCAAAAGTGTGTTCCGGCCTGGGTGAATTTCATCCGACGAACGTCGTGGTTCTGCCGATTCTCTTTGAAGGCGAAGTAAAAGCAGTCATGGAACTTTCGTCGGTTCAGCGATTCAGTCCCGCGCACCAGGCATTCCTGGATCAATTAACCGAGAGCATCGGCATCGTGCTCAATACGATCGAAGCAAGCACGCAAACAGAAAACCTGCTCAAACAGTCGCAATCGCTCGCCGCCGAGTTACAGAAGACAAACCTCGAACTCGCAGAAAAGGCGCGCTCGAACCTGGCGAAAGATCAGTTCTTGGCGATGCTCAGCCACGAATTGCGCACGCCTCTGACGCCGGTACTCGCTTCTGCTCTCGCACTGGAGAGCGAGCCTGAGTTGCCGATCTGACGCGCATCGATCGCGGCAAGGTGCAGCTGAATTTTGAGGTCGTTGATGCGCACACGTTACTGCAAAGTGCGCTCGAGATTTGTCAGGCGGAAATCGACCGCAAGCACCTGACACGCTCGCTCAACCTCGGCGCACAAAAGGTCCATATGCGAGCAGATCCCGCGCGACTGCAGCAAATTTTTTGGAACCTGATAAATAACGCGGTGAAGTTTACGCCGGGGAACGGCCAAATCACCATTACCACCAGCAATGATTCCAGCGAGCAACTGCGTGTCGAAATCGCTGATACAGGCCTGGGAATTGAGCCGGAAGCGCTGCCGAAAATTTTCGACGCCTTCGAACAAGGCGGCCGGACTCAGCTCGGAGGCCTGGGTCTTGGACTCGCCATTAGCAAAACACTTGTGGAAGCACACAAGGGAACGATCACCGCGCAAAGCGCAGGCCGCAATAAAGGAGCGACATTCACGCTGGTATTTCCGACCTGCGAAAAAGCTGAAGCGCAGTTCGCACCGGCCGCTTCACCAATGGCCCCGAAGCGCCAGCCTATGCGCATTCTGCTTGTGGAAGATCACGAAGATACGAACCGTTCACTTACGAACTTACTTCGGCGGCGCGGTTATCATGTGCAATCAGCACTGAATTTTCGGTCTGCTGTCGATCTAAGCGCAAAAGAGCCGTTTGATGTGCTCATCAGTGACCTTGCTTTGCCGGATGGCAATGGAATCGACCTGATGCGCAAGCTGAATGCAAATGGGCCGGTTTTTGGGATCGCGCTCACCGGTTTCGGCATGGAAGATGATATCCGTAAGAGTAAGGAGGCCGGATTCCAGCATCACTTGGTAAAACCGATTGATCTCAACAAGCTCGACTCCCTGATTCAGCAAAGCGCGGCCGCGCTGGCAAGTGCGTAAGATCGAGCTGTTGGTTTGCGTTTTCGCTCAGCACGAGCGGCTTTAACAAAGCGCTTTTGGACTGGGCCCGCCAGGATTCGAACCTGGGACCAAGGGATTATGAGTCCCCTGCTCTAACCGCTGAGCTACAGGCCCATCGCCCGCTGACGCGCGAACATCCAATATCCAGTGTCCAACGTCCAATTTTTCAGGGACATACTTCGAAATTTTCGAATTGCGAATTGCTGATCCCGGATTTGGGATGGTGGAATGATTCGCGGCATCCTCTGCATCATCGAAATCGCTCTTCTGAGCGTTCTCATCCTGGCAACGCGCTGCGCGAACTATCAGGACGTGTTCGTCGCGGGGAATGTTTACTTCGTTGATGCGGATTGTTACGCGCGGATGACGCGCGTGCGGATGTGCGCGCAAAAGCCGGGGCTGATCGTGCGGCATCATACTTTTGAGAATTTCCCGCAGGGGACAGCTCCACATACGACAGCGCCGTTCGATTATCTGATCGTCGGTCTGTCGTTTTTGCTAAAGCCGTTTACGCTGCACCCGCTCGATTTTGCGGGTGCATTTATTTCGCCGATGCTTGCGCTCTTCGGCGGCTGGTTCCTCTGGTGGTGGTCGCGCCGAATGAAATTCCGGTATCGGTGGGCAACGCAGATCCTGTACGCGATCAGTCCTATTCTCGTTCAGGGGACGGAGCTTGGCAGGCCCGATCATCAATCGCTGTTGATCGTGCTCATCACAGTCGCGATTTGCGCGGAGTGGAGTTTTCAAGACGTGCAAGCGAGACGCTCGGCCAAGAGCCTCGATTTGGTCGGCAAGCTGGAGACCGCCGCTCCTTGTCCGCGAATCGATGCAATAGGCGAATCAAGTATGCCATGGCGCCTGCGCGCATGGGGCTTCACGAGCGCTGTGGCGTGGGCGCTGGCGATCTGGGTGTCGGCATATGAGCCGCTCGTGCTTTTTCTTATCGTCACGGGCACCACCTTTTTCGTGGATCGCCGGGCGCTTTTCGCACGAGATCGTCGCGCGGGATGGATTTTGTTCGCAGCGATCATTGCGATCGCAGTTCTGATTGAGCGGCGCGTTCCGTCGTTCGCGATTTTTCAATCGAACGCCGCCTTCAAAAATTGGGCGCGCGCGATCGGCGAACTTGCGCACGTCTCGCCTGCGAATCCGGTCTGGCTTCGCTGGTGCGGCTATCTGCTTTTGGCCGCGCCTTTGCTGATTTGGATGAATTTCAGAACGCGAAAAGACACCGCGCACGGAGTGTGTGCCCTACCAATCTATGTTCTTCTCGTCGCAACGTACTTGCTCACGATTTGGCAGGCGCGCTGGGGATATTTTTTTGTGTTGATTTTCGCGCTTGCACTCCCGGCTTTGCTTGAGCCAATCAAATCACGTGTGGCCGTTTGGATCGCGTTCCTATTATCAATGTTCCCAATCTTGCGCGATTGGGATGAAACGCTTTGGCCCAGCGATGTGCAATCAGCCAGGCGCGTGGAACAGCGGAACGAATCAGTCCAATTACGCGACTTGGCGCTCAATTTGCGATCATCCGATGTGCGTCCGTTTCTCGCGCCGTGGTGGCTTTCGCCCTCGATTGTCTATTGGTCCGGACAACCTGGGGTTGCGGGAAGCTCGCACGAAAGTCTAAGTGGTATCGAAGACACGGCGCGATTTTTTCTTTCCGAGGACGTGCACAAAGCGCGCGAAATTCTGGAGAACCATCGCGTTACCTGGGTGTTTGCGTACGATTCCGAACGGGTGGCCCAAAATTCCGCTGCTATTTTGAACAAAGCATTACCCCTACGGCCGCTCTGTCGGGTATTGGACAGAACACCGACACAGGCGCCGCGGTTTTTGATTTTCACTGCTCAGAACGCGGCGTGCAAACTGTACAGGGTCGCTGTTGAACGATAAAAAATAAAAACTTTGCTCTTACGAACGAGAATCCGTTGACAGGCATGGACGAGTGCCACAATACTACCCAATGCTTAAAAGATTCGTCCCGCAAAGGCCGATGCCGCCAGTCAGAGAAGAACCGCGGTTTCCGGATTTAGATGATCGTGAAAATAATCATCCTGCGAGTCACGAACAAGTAAAAGCACCAACCGTAACTGATAATCCAAATCCAAACTCAAATCCTATGGCAGATCATGGAGGCAAAGACATCCTCTCGAGCGATGTCGAAATCAAGGGCTCGATTAAGTTCCAAAAAGAACTGATCATCGATGGAAAAGTCGAAGGGGACATTAACTCTGATGGCATTTTGACCGTCGGTGAAAACGCTGAAATCCGGGGCGAGATAAAAACCAAGTCGATCACCGTCTATGGCAAAGTGCACGGCAACATCACCGTGTCCGAGCGTTGCGAACTAAAATCCAAATGCGTGTTGCAGGGAGATCTGAAAGCAGCGCGTCTCACCATCGAAGAGGGAGCGACTTTCATCGGCAAATCGGAAGTCACCACCGGAGCGTATTCCGCAAAGGCGGCTCCGGTTCGGCCTGAAGTCGTGCGGCCCAGCGAGCCGATTAAGGCAGCCTTTGGAGCGCGCGTATAAAGAAAGGACCTTGGCTTAGAGTCCAGTGGCCAATCCGTCGCTTGTAAAAGTCAGTGCGGAATGCCCGCACTGCGGCTTCAAGCAGATGGAATATGCGGCCGCAAAAAGCTCGATCTGTCGCCAGTGCGGCCGCTCGTTTTCGCCATTTGCGCCGAAACCGGGCCTGAAGCTGCGCACGAAAGAAGAGGCGCCGGCACCAGAGAGCCCCTCTTTCCTTGGCAGATTCGAGGATTTTTGGAAGCGACAACGCAGTGCGATTATCGAGTGTTTCGAGTGTAAACGGAAACAGCAGGTGTCTGGCGCGGCGACTTCGACAATTTGCCCGGCCTGCAGCACGCACATTGATTTGCGCGACTATAAAATCATCAGCGGTTTTAGCCGAAGCATTCGCACGCGCGGCGATGTGCATCTGACTTCCAAGGGCGATCTTGCCAGCAGCAGCATCGTTTGCCGATCCGCCTTAATAGAAGGCAGGCTTCGCGGCAATCTGCATTGCGACGACACCGCAACGATTAACTTTTCAGGAAAAATTCCCGGCCGTATCAGCGCTCGACACGTTATTGTTGAACGCAAGGCTCATATCCACTGTTTCCGGCGAATCCGTGCAGGGAGCATCGAAATCAAAGGCACAATGTCGGGAGAGATTCTTGCTCAGACAATCGTGACCGTTCACAAGAAAGGTTCTCTGGAAGGGGATGTTACGGCGAGGGCCATTACAGTGGAAAAAGGCGGAATGTTTTCAGGCCAACTTGTGATCGGGCAGGTCAGCATTACCCAAGTTACGTGCATCTGCCGCGTTTGATCGACAAAGCCAGGCTCCACCGGAAAGGATTGCTCGATGGTTACAACTATAAGACCGTTGGCTTCGATAAGCATTTGCTCGCTTTTCTCAAAATCGACGGCGACGCATTCGAAGAGATCGCAAACAAGTTGGACGAGGATGAGGCAATCCTGGACTGGGTGCGAAAAAACGGAGCGCGAAATTCGACAGAAGCGATCGAGCAATGGAATCACGCGATGACTTCGCGGCATCCCGACACCGCCGCAAAAAAGGCACGTTTCCTACATTTTCTTAAAGAGGCGGGTGGCGAACACCGCAAAGATATCCGGACTTATTTCGATCTGATCGAATTTGATGAAGGACGGTTGAAATGACGAATGACAAGGTAACGACAGTGACACGTGCGCCGCACTTCCCTCATTCGAGCTTCGTCGTTGTTACTCACGTTTTGAGTTTCATGAGTAGCTCGTCCGCTTTCTCCAGCGTTTCCTTGCTTCCGATATCAAGCCATTTTCCTTCGATCTGAAATGTCTTTACCGGCTTGCGCGTGTAGAGCCATTGTACAAAACGACCAGGCTGATCCGGATTGTTACCGGCAGCAAGATATGTCGTTAGCAGAGACAGAACCGCAGTGGAATAATAGTAGATTGCGATCGCTGCCAGAGTTCCTTGAGGTTTCCTGGGCTTTTCTTCAAATCGGGTAATGATTCCCTCCGCATCAACCGTAATGTTACCGTACTTTTTGATCGCTTCCGCGTCGCCGACATCGTAGACTGCAACTGTTGCGTCTGTTCCCCTCGCGCAATCCACAAAATTTACCAGCGATTCGGTAAACAGATTGTCGCCGGCAATGACTAACAAGCTGTCTTGGGTCAAGTTCTCGCGCGTGGCGACAAAATTGATATCTCCGATCGCGCCCAGCTTATCGTCATCGCTTGTCGAACCGTCGTTGATGATTTTGAATTTGAATTGCGTCCCGCGCTTGCGGGGCTGGTAGCGCTCGGTCCACGTTTCGAAGTGAGCCGCAAATTTGTTGTTCGTCACAATGTAAACTGTTTCCAAATCAGGAACACCGGCGAGGTTGTCCACCACCCATTCGATGATCGGTTTGCCGCCAACTGGCAGCAGTGGTTTCGCTTTATCGAGAGTCAATGGATAAAGGCGTGTTGCGTATCCGGCTGCAAGAATCAGAGCGTTCATGGAATGAAAACAATCGGAGCAAGATAAAATCCGCTCGCTTTACCTACTGCGGTTTCGCCGTGCCTCCAATGAGAATCGCGCTCTTTAGATGCTGCTGAATCGTTCGGATGCGATGGGAATCCGTGATTTTGGCATGGGCAGACCCGTCCACCACATAGAGCGTATCAATGGCCGCGCCAGCTTGTGTGTTAATGCGCGAGAGGGGAATCAAAATATTTTCGCGATCAAGGCAACTCAGCACGTCGTATAGCAAACCGATCCGGTCCGGGGCCTGAATTTCGATGAGTGTGTACGTCGGATGCGTCTTGTTATCGATGGCGAAACGCGTTGGAAATTCAATTCCTGGCGCCACACGACGAGTTTGCCGCTTGGCCTTTTCAATGCCCGGCAGGAAATCGAATGTTTCATCTTCGAGCGCGCGTCGCAACGTTTGCTCCACTAGCTGGAAGTCGCGGGGGTTCGTGATCGGTCGGGCGTTGGTGTCACACACCCGAAAAACGCTGAGCACGACGTTGTCCCCGCGCGGAAAAATGTCGGCGCTCAAGATATTTAATGGCACAACCGCAAACGATCCTGCGATTTTCGCCAGCAACCGTTCGCGCTGCCACGTACAGAAGGTCACAACACTGTGCCCCTGCTCCGGCACAATCTTCCAGTTAATCGCCGGATTGAGCGGAAACTCGCCTCTGCCTGAAACGTTCTCAAGGAATGATCGGAAAAGCTTCAGATGCTCGACAATGTCTGCGAGCGCGCTCGCGCGGAAATAATGATCCGGCATGAATTCAAAGTGCGATTCGATTTCCCCGGCGTAATCCAGTGAAAGATTCTTCGCGACCGAACGCTGCAAGCTTTCGCGCTCGATTCTTGTTTGTTCGAAGTAAGATTTCTGATCGGCGAGATAGCGCGACGTCTGGTGAAACAATTGCCAAACAAGAGACTCTTTCCAATCGGACCACGCTTCGGCACTTGTGCCCTGGCCATCAGCGAGAGTAAGCAGCATTAGCTTGTTGAGGTTTTTCTGATGCTTCACAATGTGCCCGAATTCCGTCACTGTGGCTGGATCATCCAGATTTCTCTGCTGCGCAATCCTCGAGAGGGTAAGATGATGATCTACCAGCAGGATGAGCGATTTCCTTTGCTCAGACGATAACTGCAAGCGAGCAGCTACGCGCTGCGCGAAGAGCGCGCTGGCTTCAGAATGGGGCCGGGCGCCAACGGCCTTGCCGCTATCGTGCAAAAGAAGTGCAAGATACAGCACCAGCGGGTCCTCGAGTTGCTCAAAAATATCACGGTAAGCTATCAGTTCGGGGTCAGTGATGTCTGCGAGCGCGTCGAGTTTGTCGATGCATACCAATGTATGCTCGTCGGCTGTGTAACGGTGCAAAAACTCATACTGCACGAGGCATGTAAGCTGACCGAATTCGGGAATGTAACGACCGAGAAAATCGACCCGGTGCATCATTCGCAGAATGCGCCCGACTCTGCCTTTCTGTGACAGAATCGATCTGAAGATTTCGCGCGGTCCACGTGCATACTGATAAGTGCGTGTTACGTGCCGCAGACTTCTGCTCAGCAAATCCGCCAATTCGGGGCTCAGATCGAGGTCGCGTTCCTGAACAAGCTGAAACACCCGCATCATCTTCTCAGGATCTCTGCGGAAAACATCGCGCCGCGCTGGATGCAGTTGTTTGTTTCGTACGAAGAAATCGTCTCCGATGGGAGTCTTGTCCGCTCGTATCAACGGAAGAAAACTGAAAAGCGAGCGGGTCTTGCTTGTCACGTATCCGCTCACGAATTGCTGCGTAATGCGTTCCGTTACTCGAAAAATATCTCGCGTGTGCTCGTAGTAATCTCGCATCAGTGTCTCACTGCGGAGCTGTCCGTACCGGGGAGAATAATCAAGCCGTTTTGCGATTTGCTCCTGCAAGTTCGTGTGCAGCGTGTCCGTGGACCGCCCCGTGGCATAATGCAGATCGGTGCGCAGGCGCAGGAGGAAATCGTACGCTCTCTCAATACGCCGCTGGTCGCTTTCGCTCAGCCAGTCTTTGCCGACGAGTTGGTTGGTGCTCAGCGAGCCTTCCTTGAAGTAGGTCATCCACAGCAGATTCTGATAATCACGCAGTCCGCCGCATCCGCTTTTTAGATTCGGCTCCTGAAGATAGACGCTGTCGCCGTATTTTTTGTGCCGGCTAACCTGATCCTGCATGCGCGTTGCCACATATTCCTGTTCGTGTCCGTCGACGCATTTGGAACGAAATTGCTTCCGGAACTCCTGCGCCAGCTCGCTGTCGCCAGCGAGAAACCGCGACTCCAGCATGGCCGTTTTCGTGCGCATGTCACGGTTGGCCTCAGTAATCGCTTCCTTAATGGACCGTGTGGAGTGTCCAACCTTGAAGCCGCTGTCCCACAGCAGATAGAGCACTTGATTCGCCATCTCTTGCAGGTGCGGCGAAATCTCTGCCACGCCATGGTGATGCAAGACCATCACGTCAACGTCACTGAACGGGTTAAGCTCACCCCTGCCATATCCGCCAAGGGCGATTAACGCCACCGGAACCTTCGTCTCGCCATTGCCCCGAACCGTAGCAGCTGCTGCACCAAAAACGTACCGCAACAGAATGTCGACCAACTCGGCGCGTCGCGCGCAAATTTCGCGGCCACCCCCGCCCGCCTGGTGCTTCAATCGCAAGCGATGCTCTTCAACCTTCAGAAATTTTTTGTAAAGCGGGAGGACTTCGGTTGGTCGCCTGGTCCCGGTCGCGGCAAGGCGACTTTCGGCGTGGGCCAAAACTTTTTCGAGATGTCCGGACGTCCTCATCGGAAACTGGAATCACAGGCAATCTAAAGTTGGAAATCCAAAATCCAAAATCCCGCGCCCTTGTCATATTGACATTGTAGCGGATTGACGCGGCAACCCATTGCCAGCTGCGCGTGGGAATCGACTAGTATTTCAGAAACGCCGTGACCGGTGTCGGCTGGAGTCGCTTGCGGCCATGGAGGGATTCAAGCTCAATGAGGAACTGCGCTTCGAGGAGATGACCCCCAGCTTTGCGAATAAGAACAGCTGCTGCAGCAGACGTGCCGCCGGTCGCGAGCAAATCGTCCACCAGCACAATTCGCTCACCCGCGCTCATCGCATCAACATGCATTTCCATTTCCGCCTCGCCGTACTCAAGCGAGTACTTTGCAGTCTCCGTCCTGTAGGGGAGTTTGCCGCGCTTCCGGATCGGCACGAAACCAAGACCAAGTTCATAAGCAACCGCCGACCCAAAAAGAAAGCCGCGTGCATCGATGCCGACGATCTTATCAATCTTTAGCCCGCGACATCGCTCCAGGAAGAGATCAATCGAGGCACGGAACAAGACCGGATCGCTCAAGACCGGTGTGATGTCCTTGAACACGATGCCTCTCTTGGGAAAATCCGGTACATCGCGAACAGCAGCGCGGACTTCTTCGACTCTTCCCAAAGCCATCGGCGCGAACGCTAGCGGGCTGCACTAAAACGTCAATCCGGTTCACTTCAGAGACCCGCATCGAACAAGCGCAAGGGGAGTGCACGCTGATCCGGTGAGCTCTGTGCAGCATTGCCAAGTCGGCACGGCAATTTAAAATAAGCCGTCCGGTGGAGCGCTATCTTTTAATCGTTTCGACAATCTGTTTTCTCGCGGCCGTCCTGCATACGGCTGTTGAATTGCGTACTGGCGTGTTTCGGCCAATGCGATTCAATCTTTTTGCAGTCGGTTTGGGATTCATCTTCCAGACGGCGTTCTTATCGTTGCGCGGGCATGCGCTCGGTCGCTGTCCGCTGACGAACCTGTTTGAGGTTTTCATTTTTCTAGCGTGGTCGGTGGCGCTGATGTACATGCTGGTCGGCTCCATCTACCGGCTCTCACTGATGGGCGCGTTTACCGCGCCGCTCGTCGTCCTGCTACAAGGCTTCGCGTTACTTGCGCCAATTGACCGTCCTCACCCTTCGAGGTTGCCGGCGAACCCGTGGGTGGAATTTCATGCATCGATTTCGCTGGTCGCCTATGGCGCGTTCGCGCTGGCGTGCATCGCCGGGGTCATGTATCTGGTGCAGGAGCGCCAACTCAAGACGCATCACTTGCATTCGATTTTCTATCATTTGCCGCCGTTGGCCGATCTTTTTACGGCCATGACCCGGCTGCTTTGGTGGGGCTTTGTGCTTTACACACTGGGGATAGTCAGCGGGTTTTTTACCGGGCACCCGTTGCCGCGGGTGCAAGTGGTTGCTGCTATTGGGATCTGGCTGCTTTATGCTGCAATCTTGCAAGGCCGCCACCTTCGATGGCTCGCACCAAGACGCGTAGCCGCGCTATGTATTATCGGGTTTAGCGCCGCATTGGTACTGCTCTGGGGAATTACATTCACTGCAGAATTGAATCCAACCCCATGAATCTCTTCTGCATCGGATTAAGTCATCACACCGCCGACGTCGCCACGCGCGAGCAGTTCACCGGTAGCGCCACGACCGAATCGATTGTGCGCCAAACCGGTTGCGCCGAAGCCTTGTTGCTGACGACTTGTAATCGGGTCGAGGTTTACGCGGTGTCCGATAGACGCGTTTCCACGGACGAAATTGCACGCTGCCTGATACGAAAGGCTAACAGTGATCCTCACCATTACGCGCCTCCATTTTATCGCTACGAGGCCAATAAATGCGCGCACCACCTATTCCGCGTTGCCTCCGGACTCGACTCCATGGTTGTCGGCGAGAGCGAAATACTCGGGCAGGCAAAGAAAGCCTACGAGTCAGCTCGAGAATCCGGAGCAGTGGGTCCGTATTTGCATCGTTTGTTTCAGCGGGCCTTTCGGGTGGCGAAACAAGTGCGCACCCACACAGAAATTGCGCGGGGCGCAGTATCCGTTGGGTCCGTTGCTGTCGATCTGGCACAAAGAATCTTCGGGAAGTTGACCGATTGCAAGGTGCTGGTGCTCGGCGCGGGTGAAACCAGCGAACGTACAGCGCGTGCACTCGTGTCGCGCGGCGTCAGTGACATTCGCGTCAGCAATCGCTCCGCTGATCGCGCAAATGAATTAGCGCAGGCGGTCGGTGGCTGTGCCGTCGTTCCGTTCAACGAGTGGATGGTCCAATGCCGCGAGGTCGATATTCTCATCACTTCGACAGCGTCCGAAATGCCCTTGCTGACGCCGGACAAACTCGCACCGATGCTGCGGGAGCGTGTGGATCGCCCGCTTTTCATCATAGATATCGCAGTGCCTCGCGACGTCGATCCCAGCGTCAATGAAATGGATGGCGTTTATCTTTACGACATCGATTCGATACGATCTGTCGCGGAGCAATCGCTCGCTCTCAGGCACCAGCATGTCGTGGCGGCAGAGGCCATGATTGCCGAACACGTCAGAGACTTCGTCGACTCAATTTCTCGCGGTATCAATCGCGCCTCACAAACTTCGGAGCATCCCTCGCTCGGCGAAAATCCGCTGCACGCGTCGGAGCTGTAGCGGCGGTCTATGACCGCCAAAAATCGAAAGATAGTCCTGGGAACACGCGGCAGCGAGCTGGCGCGCGCGCAAGCTCGTTTGGTGGAAAAAGCAATCCAAAAGGTACGGCCGCAGGCAAAGATCGAGACCAAAATTATTGCGACACAAGGCGACAAAGCCAGAGTTATCGATCCTCGGGCAGGACGAAAAGGAGCATTCACGGGGGAAATCGAGCGCGCGCTTCTTGCCGGGGACGTGGATATTGCGGTTCATAGTGCCAAGGACCTGCCAAGTGAAACAAGCCCGGACGCAGAAATCGCGGCAGTTCTTCCCCGGGCGCCCATGGAGGACGTGCTGGTTTCCAAACACGGGAGGGGTCTTGCTTCCCTTCCTGAGGGTGCCACGGTTGCAACCGGCAGCGTGCGAAGGGAACATCAGCTGCTCTGGCAACGCGCGAACCTCAAGCTGATCGATCTTCGCGGCAACGTGCCTACGCGATTGCGAAAACTGGCGGAAAGCAATTGGGACGCCATCGTGTTAGCGCGCGCAGGGCTTGCACGCTTGGGCTTGTCGCCAAGTCGCACCGAAATCAGCTTCGAAGGCATGCAATTTTTTCTTGATGTTCTTCGGTGCGAAATCTTTTTGCCCGCAGGTGGTCAGGGAATAATTGCCCTCCAAGTTCGCGCCAATGATCAAAGGACAAAGGAACTTGTCGGTCTCGTAAACGATTGCGAAACGTTGCTTTGTTTGCAGGCGGAGCGAGAATTTCTGCGTGGCTTGCAGGGTGATTGCAATTGTCCGGTGGGTGTCCTTGCAAAGATCGATAAGGGAAAGATGAAAATGCGCGCGCAAGTTTTCCTGGGTGAAACGGCCGCGCCACGGGAGGCCGAAGTGGAAGGCGCTTGCAACGAAGGCGGGAAGTTGGCCGGCGAATTGTTGCGAAGGATCACGCGAGAGTAAGAGCATGCCCAAGAGTACAAAACAGAACGGAACAGTTTATCTGGTTGGCGCTGGGCCGGGTGATCTCGGATTGGTGACCTTGCGCGCGAAGGAGTGCATCGAGAATGCAGACGTGATCGTGTACGATCATCTGGCAAATCCGGAACTGCTTCGTTGGGCGCGGAATGATGCCGAAATTATTTATGCTGGAAAAGAATCGGGCGAAAGTCGAACCCAGCATGAAATCAACACGCTGCTGATCGATAAAGCGCGCGAAGGAAAACAGGTCGTCCGGTTAAAAGGCGGGGATCCATTTGTTTTCGGCCGCGGCGCCGAAGAAGCGCAGGCGATCGCCGATGCGGGAATCGCATTTGAAATTGTGCCTGGCATCACGTCGGCCATCGCGGGTCCGGCTTATGCAGGTATTCCCATGACGCATCGCGGGCACAATTCGCACGTGACATTCTTCACCGGCCACGAAGACCCGGGAAAAGCAGAAAGTGCAATCGACTACGCGGCGTTGGCAAAACTTGGCGGCACCCAGGTCATGTTGATGGGCGTGGAACGACTTGGATCCATCACGAGCGAAATGCTCAAGCAAGGTGTGCGCAGCGATATGCCAGTGGCGCTTGTGCGCTCCGCTACTACCGGGCAACAGGAAACGCTCACTGGCACTCTTGAAGATATTGCCAAAAAAGCTGTCGGCAGCGATTTCAAAGCGCCGGCGGTGGCCGTGTTTGGCGAAGTCGTCGGGCTGCGCGACAGTCTGAATTGGTACGAAAAGCGGCCGCTGCTGGGAAAAAGAATTGTCGTTACGCGAACCCGAAAGCAGGCAAGCGTGTTGAGTAACAAACTGCGCGCGCTCGGCGCTCACGTCATCGAGTTACCCACGATCCAAATTGAGCCGCCGACCGACTTGCGCGAATTCGCGGAACTGGTGCAGGACGCGCACGTCTATGATTGGATCGTGTTCACGAGTGCGAACGGCGTCGAAGCATTTTTCGATATGTTCTTCAAGCTTTACGATGACGCCCGCGAGATGGGGGCTGTGCGCATCGCAGCGATCGGGCCGGCTACGGCGAAACGCGTGAAAGACTTTCACCTGCATGTGGATCTTCAGCCGGACGAATTCGTGGCGGAGGCAGTGGTGAAGGAATTTAAAAAGCAGGGCAGCATCGAAAACATGCGGATTCTCCTCGTGCGCGCGGAAAAGGCGCGGGACACGCTTCCGAAGGAATTTTCGGCATTGGGAGCGATCGTCGACGAAGCGTTTGCGTACCGGACCGTGCCTGAAACGCGAGATACGAGCGGCGCACGGCGGCAACTAGCGCAGGATGGTGCGGATTTGATCACGTTTACCAGTTCTTCAACCGTAGAAAACTTTCTCGCGCTTGGGCTAGCGTGGCCAAAGGGAATGCGAATCGCCAGTATTGGGCCGATCACATCGAAGACTGTGCGCGATCACGGACTCACGGTGGATGTCGAGGCGCGCCGCCATGATATTGACGGCTTGGTGCAGGCGATCAGGGAGTTTTTTGAGAAAAGCTAAAAGTTAAGTGGTTAGAGCATCGCCGGATTAACCGTTTTAACTCTTTAACCTTTCAACTTGGATTGAACCGGAACTTCATTCGGCCGCGCTTGGCATTGGCTTTCGCCTTGCGGCGATGCTTTTGCGAAGGTGTCTCGAAGGCGCGCAAACGGCGGACCTCCTCGAGAATACCCTCGGCGTCCAGCTTGTTTTTCAGCCGCTTCAATGCGCGATCGACAGGTTCACCTTTGCGAACAATTACTTCTGGCATCAATAATCACTCTCCGAATTTGGGAATACAGTCTTGAACGGTGACCCGGAGCCTACTCGGGCAGGATAAACTCGTCAAATTTCGGGCAGCGGAAGCGGGGACAGGGCTCCCGGCCAGGTCCCTGGGAGCGCACTTGAGCCACGGACCGGATTTCAAAGCGCCGTTAGCGCTGGGCGAGAGGATTTGCTGCAGTCGTAGCTTTTTCCGTGACTTCGCGGCGGAGCGCAGTGGCGCCGCGGCCGCGGGCGCGCGACCACCACAGCACGATGGGCGACGCGATAAAGATCGACGAGTAAGTGCCCACAACCACGCCAATAATGATGGCGAGGGAAAAATCGCGCAACACCGCACCCCCAAAGAAAAACAGACACAGAATCGGGATCAGCGTGACTGTGCTTGTAAGAATTGTGCGGCTGAGCGTTTGGTTAATGCTTGAGTTCATTATCTCCTCGATGGTGCCGCGTCGCCCGCTGGCCAATCCTTCGCGAATACGGTCGTAAACAACGATGGTGTCGTTGATGGAATAACCTGCAATGGTCAGCACTGCCCCAACCATCGTAAGCGTAAGCTCACGGCCGAGAAGCGCGAACACACCGACCGTCATGAGCACATCGTGCAGCAACGCTACAATCGCGCCCACTGCAAAGGAAAGCTCGAAGCGGAACGTCACGAAAATCAAAATGCCCAGAATGCCAAGGCCGAGCGCAATCAACGAACTTTTTGCCAGCTCACCGCCGACGAGCGCACCGACTCGCTCCGATCCTTCGACTTTAAAGCCGGCGTTTGGGAGCGTCTGAATGATTTGCTTTTCCACCTTGTCGCTGGTGTTCAACGGTGTGCGGATAGTGATGTAACTCTTGCCGCCTTGCGTCGATTCCTGGATTGACGCATCGGCAAGTCCGATTGGCTTGAGCGCGTTGCGCACCTGTGCGATGTCGATCTTCCCCGGCGCGCTTAATGTAATCAGGTCCCCGCCGCGAAAATCGACGCCAAAATTTCTTTCACCCCGGAGATAAAAGGCTGTCGCGCCGGCCAGCAACAACGCAAGCGAGCACATGCAGGCGATAAAACCTTTGCCGAGGAAATTGATGTTTTGCGCTGAAATCAAATGCAACATCGAGATGCGCTTCAGCCGTCCTGTGTCGACAAGCCAGCCGAGGCAGGTCCGGCCAACGATGAGCGCCGTGAACAACGAAGCCAAAATTCCGCACGTTAGCGAGATTGCAAAACCCCTAACTGGCCCAGTCGCCATAATATATAAAATCGCTGCCGTGATCAGCGTCGTCACGTTAGCGTCGAAAATCGAGCTAAACGCTTTCTGGTAGGCCGCTTGCAGGGCGACCTTCAGTGATTTCCCGAGAGCCATTTCTTCCCGCAGCCGCTCGTAAATGAGCACGTTCGCGTCCACCGACAAACCAATCGTCAGGATAATACCCGCAATGCCGGGCAGCGTAAGCACGACGCCGCCCGGAATAAGCTTAAACGCTCCCATCAACAGAATCAGATTGATAATGAGGACGACGTCAGCGACCAACCCGGCAAATCTGTAGTAAACTAGGACGCAGACGAGCGTGATGGCCAGTCCTACCAAACCAGCGAAGATGCTCGCACGGATCGAGTCCAGTCCGAGAGTGGGCGAAACGCTGCGCTCTTCCTCAATGCTCACTGGTGTTTGCAGCGGATTTTCCAGTACGCTGGCCAGACTGCGGGCTTCCTCTTCACCCATTCGACCGCCGCTGATAACCGCGTTGCCTCCGTAGATGGCCGTCTTAATAACGGGCGCGGATTGGATCCCACCATCGAGGACGATGGCGAATCGGTGCCCTACGTTCGCCGCCGTGATATCGCCGAATCTCTTCGCGCCTTCGCTGTCGAAATCCAATCTGACTTCCCATCCTTCGTTGCCATAACCAGCGCTAGCGTGACTCACGTGCTCTCCCCCAAGGTCAGCTTTTTTCTTTACAAGCAACCGTTCTTCTCTTGGTTTTTCGTTTCCTTCCGCGGTCATCTTGTAAACCTCGATCCGGTAGTCCGGCGGAATCACGTCCTTACTTGCGTCGATGTCTTGCAGGCGCTTTCCATTGTCGGGGTAAACCATCCGAAACTCGAGTCTTGCCACACGCGACAGCTGATCGCGCGCTTCCTGAATCTTGGCAGTATCCAGTCCTGGGATTTGAATAAGGATGCGATCGACACCGACGGGACTGATGATTGGTTCGCCGCTGCCAAAATAATCCACGCGCTTTCGAATGACTTCCACCGCTTGACCAAGCATTCCCTTTGTCACTTCCTTGTCGCCTTTCACCAATCGAATAAGAAATGACGTGCCGCCCTTGATATCGAGGCCAAGCCTAATTTTCTTCTCGGGCGGCCAGTTGCCCCAAATGCTGAAGATGACAAGCAACAGCGTCAGCGTCATGGCCAGCAATCGTTTCCGCGGCCCTTGATCGGTGGCGAAGTACCACCCGAACAGAACCAGCATGCCGAGCCCGACAAAAAATTCCAGCGCCGCTTCGCTCATTGATCAACTCTCCGCCGATTTTAGCACATTTGTAATGGCCGATTTATCCATCTCGATCTTTACGTTGTCGGCTACCTTCACCAGCACCGTGTTCTCTTTTACGTTCGAAATCAGACCGTGAATGCCGGCGTTGGTCACGACACGGTCACCGGTTTTCAAACTCGAGATCAAACTTTGTTGCTGTTGCTGTCGTTTTTTTTGCGGCCGGATCATCACAAAATACATGATGATGAAAATGAAAATCAACGGCACAAAAAACGAGCCGATGCCTCCGCCGGGCATCGCTTGAGGTGCCGCGGTTTGAGCCTGAGCAAGAATCGTCTGGAGCATGGTAAGAAAATTGGAGAGCGCACCTTAAACGCGAAAGCGTTCGCTGCAATCGTTGTTTCGTATCACTCGTATTATCGTTCTTACACCAGTACCTTCTCGAGTACGATTTCCGATCCCCGCTCAGCGTTCGTAGAGAAATGCACGCGCGAGAACACTCGGCACACGAGCGCCAAGCCGAGCCCACCTTCCTCGCGGGAGCGAGCATCCGCTTGCGCAGCGGCCTGTTCCTGCGTGATGCCCGCGCCGTGGTGCCGAATGATGAAGCGGACAATGGAAGGCGAAACTTCAGCTCCGCACCAGAGCGGGCCGGGAGGTTTCTCCAGGCCATAGGCGTGCTTGATGACGTTCGTGAGGATCTCATCGCAACCGACCAGTAGCTGCAGCAGCGTGTCCTCCGGGATGCCCGCGAACCGGCCCCATCGCTCAAAGAAGGCGCGTGCCGAACGGATACTCTCCGCGGTACAGAGAGCAGCGAACTCGCACGGGGGTGGCGTTGTGCGGTCTTCTATAAGCAGGAGGGTGGCGTCATCGCGTGCGCCGCTGGCGAGATTCTTGCGCCAGGCGTCCACGATCACGTCGAGGGCGCTTGTGTTCGTCCAATCGTGGGATTCAAGCAGGCTCACTAGCCCGTCACGGGCAAGCTGGCCGCCCGCTGTGGCAATGGCCTCCGTGATGCCATCGGAATGCACGAGCCAATGCGAGCCGGCGGCCAGCGGGATAGTAATGGCGTTGCAAGCGGAGAGGCGGCGTTGCCCGAAGAAGCCCTGGCGCGGACAAGCCACCTCGCGCCACTTTCCCGTGACATGGTCGCGACACAGTGGCGGGTGTTGCGCGAACGCCACCGCATGAACCCGGCGGCGCCCGGTATCGAGCAGCAGCGCCGTGAGCGCCACCGCATTGTCGTCTGCGTGCATGGCCTCGTAGAGCACGTTGTTCAATTCGACAAGCCATGCGCTGAAGGATTCCGGCGTGCATCGTGAGGCGGCCAGCTCGATCTGGGTGGTGAGCCTCGCCATGTCGAGTGCGGCGGAGGATCCCTTGCCCGTGACGTCGCCAACGCCAGCAAGGAGGAGATGTGGTTGCGGCGCGTGGAAGAAGTAACAGTCACCGCCGATCCCGGTAGCCTGTTCGAGAAAAGCCTCGATGCGCAGCGGCCCGTACTCCGCGCTGGACTCTGGCAGGAAGGTCGCCTGTACCTGGCGTGCAAGCTCCAGCTCAGCGCGTTGCTCGGCCTCCTGCACGGCGCGCGCCTTGGCCTCCTCTTCAGCCTGTCGGCGGCCCAATGTCACGGAAACGAGCGAGCCGAAGGCGATGAAAACGCGTATGTCCTCGGCACTAAACTGGGCGCGGTCTCGCGGGTTCATAGCCTGCATTACGCCGCGGCATAATGAGCCATCCATAAGTGGAATAGTCAAAAGCGCCTTGGTCGGCAGCCCGGCGTCCGCTCCGATGCGCCTGTAGTGCTCGGGGTGCTGCGTCGCGTCCGCCACGTTTACAGGCTCGCGGGTTTCAAACACGCGACCTGCGATGCCTTGGCCCTTCGGCAAACGCCACGGCCCCTCTTTCCGCCAGTCGCGCTGGGTCGTGTGGATCAGGAGATCGCCTGTTGCGGCATCTGGAAGTGAAATGGAACACGCGGCGCAACGCATTACCTCGCGCGCGCCTTGTAGGATGTTCGCCAACAGCACGTCGAAATTGCCTGGGGCGCTGAGCGAGGCGGCGACACCTAGGAGAGTCTCGACCAGCAAGCTGTGGCTTTTCGCACTGGAATCTCGCGGCGCGGTGGTCACTTTCTAACCGGCGTGGCGGATGGCCGCCTAGTTGCCGGAGGCTGATTCATCATGCTTCGCTGCTGGTCGCTCAAGCCCCAGACGAGGGCGCTCGGTTTCACCTTCAGCACCTGGATGAAACCGTTCACGTTGTCCGACGCACTTCCGAGTTTTTCCGAGGCGCTGCCGAGTTTCTTGATATGGCTTTCGCTGCGGATGATCGCCTGGCCTGCCTGGTTGAGGGTCGTTTCGCTGCGGATGACCGCCTGACCCGCTTGGTTGAGGGTCGCCGCGACGTTCTCAAGATCTTGGCTCGCCTTGGTTAGAGCGGCGTTGCTCTGCTCAGCGAGTTCCGCCGTGCGGTGCATGGTCTTCGTGGCGTCATCGATCGCCGCGTCGCTTTTTGAGTCCAAGCCGGGCTTGATGGCATCCAGCCGGCTCAATTCGACGCCATCGATGCGGTAAAGTCCATCTTTGTCGTCTGCCTGATGCCGGCGCACCACGTCGGCGAGCAGCTCCTTCGTGCCGGTCTGCTGCTCAGTTCGCAGGGCGATGTTCGACTGGCCCATCAGCGACTTCTCTACGTACGGTTTGATGTTGGCGGGCACGTCCACCTGTTTGGTAATCTCAATGCGCACCAGGATTTTGTCCGCGGCTGCGTCGTAACGCATCTTCCCGACCGCTCCCACCGGCATGCCCTTGAAGAGCACGCTAGAGCCTTCCTTGATCCCGCCTACCTCATTGAACGCCGCATCGAAGCTCACCTTTCCCCGCGAGCCTACGTTCAAGGCATAATACAGCGCACCGATGAGCAGCGCGGCAGACGCGATAACGACCAGCACGAGCATCGACTCGTAAAGGGCACGGAGTGACTTGAAGAATTTCCGGTTCATGGCGGGCTGGGGTGCGATGAGTTGTTCATACTTTTAACCCTCAACGCTCATCTCTCAACCTTGCACGGCGCCTGCTTCCTGCAGATGGAAGAAGCCCCGCACCAACGGATGCTCGCTCGCAAAAAAATCCTCACGGCTCCCGGCGAGCAGCACTGTCCCGCGCAGCGCTCCGTCCCGCTCCGCACCCAGCATGATGCCGCGCGTGGCGATACGCTGGAAGCTCAGCAGATCGTGCGTAACCACCACCACCGTGGTGCCGCTCTTGCGGCTCAGCGTGATAGTTAGGTCGTCAATCTCCTTGGTACTCACGGGATCGAGGCCGGAGGTCGGCTCGTCGCTGATGAGCAGTTTTGGATCGAGCGCGAGGGCGCGAGCAAGCGCGGCGCGTTTTTTCATGCCGCCGCTGAGCTCCCGCGGATACTTCTGCGCATGGGCGTCGAGCTTCACGGCACGCAGCTTCATGAGCACGGTGTCCTCGAGAAGATCGCGGTCGCGCGAGATCTTGGGATGATGCTGTTGAAAAGGTAGGGCCACGTTTTCCGCAACAGTGAGGCTCTGAAGCAAGGCCCCAGACTGGAAAAGCACGCCCACATCCCGCATGAGCCTCGTGCGTTGGCGTCTGGGGAGGGTATGGATGTCTTGGCCGAGGACATGCACGGTGCCGGAGGTGGGTTCGTCCACGCCGATAAGGATATTCAGCAGGGTGCTTTTCCCACAGCCCGACCCGCCGAGGACGGTGAAAACATCGCCGGCGAACACATCGAGGCTCACGCGGTTTAGCACGTTGGCACCGTTTGGGAACGCCTTGACCAAATTCCGCACTTCGAGCAGTGGCTTGGGGGCGGGCGTAGGCGCGGGGGGCGGAATCATGAGGAGGATGAGCGGTAACCAATTATCAGGTTGGAAAACTTAGTTAGCACTTGAACTTGATAACTGATCACTCACGCGTGTTTATCTCGTTACCACTTGTTACTACTTGTTGTTACTGGGTATTGACTAGTTGCTTCCTTACTCATTTGTTCATCAACCCCGCCGTAATCAAAACATTCTGCAGCCCCGTGACGACAGCGTTGACAAGCGTCACTGCCGCAAGTGAAGACACCACGGCCGCCGTTGCTACACGTCCGACAGCGTCCGACCCGCCGGTGGCGTTCAGCCCCTTGCGGAAGGCGATCATCGCAGCCACCACCGCAAACAGCGCGGATTTGCCTACTCCAATGAACGGGTCCTGCATCCGCGGGGGCACCAGCGCTCGCAGAACGAACTGGTTCCCATCCATGCCCATGATCAGCCAGCACACCCCGTGTGCTCCGAGCAGCCCGACACCCACCGTATAGATCTCCATCACCGGCAACATCACGATGAAGGCTCCCAGCACCGGCAGAAGCAGGTAGCGCGAGATATTCACGCCCATGGTCTCCAGCGCTTTGATCTCCTCCCCGATTTTCATGTTCGCCAGTTCCGCCGCCGAGCCGGATACGCTCCGTCCGATGAAGACGACCGCCGCGAGCATCGGCGCGAGCTGCTGGTTGAGGATGATCCAGACGAGCCGTGGCACAGTCTCCTCCATGCTCAAGTTTTCGAGCTGCTCTATCAACACCATCGCCAGAACAGATCCTACGCAGAACGCCATGAGGAACACCGTGGGTACAGCCCGAACCCCGATGATCATCGACCGCTGAAAGAACGCCTTCCACATACTCAGCGGCAGCCACGGACGCTCCAGCGCGCCCCTACACAGCGAAACGCTCAGTCCTGCATAAGTGTATTCACCGCCAAGTCTCATGGCGTCGATGGTACCGCGGTGAGTGCCGAGTCAAGAGTTTCATACACCGCGATGCATCCGCCCTCGGCCGACCCCAGACCGACGCCGTTAATGTCGAAGGCCGCCTTCAGCGCCTCGTTCATGCCGCACAGCGCGAGCCGCGAATCCGGATGCCCGTCGAGCTGGTATCGCTGCATCGCCGCCCAGAACGGCGTGTTCAAGAACGTGACCCCTGACAGGTCCACGATGAGCAGCGGGATGTGCTGCGTGAGCAGCCGTTTGAGCAAGTGCCGCACCGCCGGCACGGCGAGGAAGTCCGCCTCGCCTGCGAACTTCAGGATCTTGCCCCGGGGATGCGCTTCTTCTTCACATAGTAAGTGGGGGGACAGATTCATGGCCGCGTTTTCCTTGAGAAGCTCTTGACGGTGCAACGATGATGACTAGTCGCATTGGCCGACGCAAGCGCGAAAAACCATCTGCCATTGCTCATGCAGGAATGGTGCACGCGCGTGCGACTAAATCACGACCTGTTCTTTTCAGACTGCGCTGGATGCTCTTGCTGCCGATCCTAATTCGCGCATAATCCATATGTAAGAGGGGGTATAGCTCAGTTGGTAGAGCGTCTCGTTCGCAATGAGAAGGCCAGGGGTTCGAATCCCCTTACCTCCAATTTTCACACACAGTGATCCAACTTAGCTGCGGAGCCAAAGCCCCCGACGCCGAATAGCATCACCAATTTGGTGAACCTCGCGCTCATGCAGCTATCTATTTGGCAAATGCTACAAGAACAACGCATACGCAGGATTGGACTCCATTCTCTAGCGAGACGGTACGAGGCAACGTCCCGCAGGCCCACGCTGAAGCCTGCAGCGCACCCGCAACGTATTCCCAGCCCACGGGTCGTGTCGTGGCGGCGCGGCATTATTGGCCAGCTGTCACCTGCATTGCCCCGGAATCAGCGGGAACGACAGTTGCCAACTGTGGCAGTCCTCGAAATCGCCTCGTAGCCAACACCTCGCCAACCCGAACAAAACAGTATGCGAATACGACAGGCCAGAGCACCAGAAGGGTTATGTCTCGGCCGAGGTTGAAAGTAATACCGGCGCCAAGCATGAACAACATCAGGCGCAACAGCGACTGTCGTTGTTCCCACCAGCGGATGAGAAGACCGGTCCAAAGCGCCATCAGCATGCCGGCCGCCACTGGACCAAGGATTTGGCCAAAGTTCAGAACGCCGCCGCCGATCATTCCACTGGAAATGGTGGTGTTAACACCGAGCTCACCTTCGTCACTCTCGAACCCGCGCCACTTCGCGTAGTCAATTCCAAGCAACGGCTTTGAGGGCCAGATCACGCGCGGAACGAAATTTAATAGCTCGTTCAAATATCTTGCCCCATACGCCGGAGACCCACCGCCAGTCCCCAGGTAAGTATTCACAAAGCAAAGCTCCTGAATCATGTTCAGCCCTCTTTCTCGCGCATCCTCATCCAAGAGCTCGTAAGGATTCTCAGCAGCTAATACGTCTCTGAAGCCACCGAGGCGAAACTCCGTGACGAACTTAAAACCCTCTTTCAGACAGACGAACGCAACCGCCAGAACGGCCAATTTTATTATGAGGAAATGACGGCCATAAAACAGATATGTGATGATAAAAGGCAGAATCGCCGCAAGAAAATGGCTGCGCGCTCCTGCGAAAAAGAAATAAGGCAGCGTAATGGCGAACATCGCCGCAGCGAGCAAGCGCCAGAAAGTGCTGCGCTGAAAGAATACCAGAACGCCAAGAAACGCTGTTATTGCACTAAACAGATAGCCTCCGGCTGCGACCAGAAATCCGCTCGCCGAAGTCGACACTGCCTCCCGCCCCCACATCGTCGCGCCGGCACGGGAATCGATTGGAAACAGCGCACCGATCACATCACCGCCCATCCGATAGGTGCCAATTGCAAAAAGCCCGAGCCAAAGCGCGCCGGCGCCAATTAAGATCTGCTCAGCGCTCAAGCCCTGCGTAATAAAAACGCCAGTGCTTGGCCGCCGTACAATCCAACGTACTGCACAGGGTATGAAAACGCGAAAGCCGATCAAAAAGAGCAGTACCTGCCAATAACTTTGGCCTAACAAGAAAGAAGGAAGATAATCGTACTCCTCCGGATTAATAAAAGGATCGACGAAATACCATGCGAACACCGTTACGTAGACGACAACCGTGATGCCAAAGCTATCTCGCTTCAGCAACTTCACGCAGCTCTCCACCGTCAACACCACCAACATGGCGGCAGCGAGATAGAACGTTAGTTCATTCGTGACCATGGAGCGCGAAACAAAGGCGACCAGTATAGCGCACAAGAATCAAAAGTTAAATGTATTATCATTAACGCGAATCGCTCGAATCCATCCCATAAATGGTAGGCACGGCTCGCCGAGCCGTCCGTCCGTCCGTCCCCGTTCGTGTCATGATGCGGTGCCCGGCGGTCGCGCCCTACCAGACCTCCGATTTCTATTGGTGAGATGGGATTCTACAGGGTTGCCCCCAGCTCTTGCAGCCGGTGACGGAGCGCCTAGATCGTGAATTCATCACGCACACGTGACGCGGCAGCAAGGTTTTGCAACCAGCGGACCGAAAGCGGCCACCTTTTGAGCTTGCGACCATGAACGCAGCCAGCTACGACTTCGGGAAGCCGATCAAAAATGGCGAGTTTACTTACGTTCACGTCTCGGAGAGTGAAGCAGATCCAACTTGCGCGGAAGCCAGCGCTCACTGGCTTTCGCCTCGCGTGCATCATCGGACGTTTTCTGAGTCCTACCCACAACAATTTCTTTCACCCCGCGGCCACGGCAGTCGCTGAACCTAAAAACTCGTGAAGCGAACGTCCAACAACAAGCAACGATGAACATCTTCCGCGCCAGAGCGTCCAGTGTCTTCTGGCGAACTGCAGAAGCGATCTTTCGCTGGATCATGAGATTTCCAAGAATCTCGAGACGGCTGGACCATGCAGCCGTGCTTTTCCACCGGATGCATGAAAACGAGAACGGCGACCCGCAGACGAACGGCGAGGCATGGTTGCTGAAGACGCTCGCCGCCGCCGGGAGGCTTAACACTGTCTTCGACGTGGGTGCCCACGCGGGCGGGTGGGCGGCACTAGTATTGGAAGCCAATCCACGCGCGGTGGTACATTGTTTTGAAATTTGCCCTCCGACATTTGAACGCCTAGCAGCGCACTACGATGGAGACCCGAGGGTGATTACAAACCCATTTGGGCTTTCTGACGCGACTGGAGACATCTCGGTCAAATATTGCCCCGACGCCGACTATCTCTCTTCCGTAGTCGAAATCGTGTTCGTTCCGGAGGCAAAAACGATTTTAGGGCGTGTCGACCGCGGCGACGCCTATTGTGCGCGCTACGGGCTGGAGCACATCGACCTGCTCAAACTAGATGTCGAAGGTGCCGAGCACATGGTGTTGCGCGGCTTTGGCGAGCTGGTGACGCCTGATCGAATTCCGGTGATCCAATTCGAGTACGGCCAAGTGAACATCGTTTCCAAATTCCTGCTGCGCGATTTTCATGCGTTCTTCAACGCGCGCGGCTACCACGTTGGGAAGCTCTTCCCGGCTTTTGTACGCTTTGGAAGGTATGACTATGAGTACGAAAACTTTATCGGGTACAACCACATCGCGGTGGCCGACGACTACCTGCGACGGCGATTGCAACGGGCAGAGTTTCATGATTGTCTCGGAAACTAGCGGCCTTTGTTGTCGCTGTGAATGCGGCAGCAAGCACTTTGGTACGATACCAGCAGAGTAAAACACCGGCGACGCGGCGAAGTGTTCATGGGTTCGACCGGCGCCTCGCTGTTCTGGCCGGAAGAAAGCTCTAGGGGGAAAATTTGTACCTTTGCTGGTGGTCATGGCGCGTGCGCCTGCGCTCCAATGAAGATCGCGCCGTCCACGAAGCTGTGGGGCGTCACTGACTTAGCTGAACAGCTAACACTTGCACTGGCCCAGCATCATCGTACCCAGCTCTTGCAACCGGCGAGCAAGCGCTTCAATTGTGAATTCATCACGCAAACGTGACGCGGCAGCAAGCTTTTGCAGCCGATCCGCATTCGTGAGGTACTCGCGAACCGCGGCTGCAAGGCACATGGCAGTCGGTTCCTGAAGGATGATTCCGTTAAGGCCGTTCTCCACAACTTTGCCGCAAAATTTCGAGGCCATAACGGGCAAGCCGTGCGCCTGTGCTTCCAGTTGCGTAATTGCAAATCCGTCCGACAGCGTAGGCAGAATAAACACATCTGCATTTCTGTAATAGTCAGCTGCGTTCTCGCGCGTTACGGGGCCAAACCACTTCACCCTCCCGGAATCCCCGACCGTCCTGGCGTTTGCGATTTCCACAGGTCCAACGATCCAAAATTCAACCGGCTCATCGCGCAAAATTCGAGCGGCTTCCAACAACCTGGCCACGCCCTTGCGGAGATTGATTAAACCAAGAAAAAGGACGCGCATCGGTCGCTCTAACGTGAAGCGATCCGGGTACTCCCGCGGCCGTGGCCTCGGTGTCTCGTGGTGGGGTGGTCCTGTCATTTCATACGCAAGTGGAATAACTGATAACTTCTCACCTGGAACTCCGCCGCGAATCAATCCTTCCCGCGACCATTCGGAGTTGACAACAATCCGGTCGGCTAGATTGCACTCCTCCCGCCACAGAGCCCAATATTCAGCTGGCGCGGGCCAGTTCAGGTACGCGGGCGGCCTCCTGTGCTACGATCGCCTCCTCCTCTGGGCCAGGATCGATTTGGACGAGCAGCGTCTTCCATCCGTGCGCTTTTGCGTACCGAAACGGCTCAAGAGCGGTGTAGCTATAGCTCAATAAAATGGGCTGATACTTAATAGTTGAGAGCTGACAGCGGAGAAAGGCCACGACTTTGCGTTGGAACCAGCAGTTGCGCGCAATGATTTTTGCCCATCCCCTGAGGCACCGCGCGCGTGCAAGCATCTCAAAAAGGATTAGCGACGAATTGAACGCTGTTACTCGCGCGTCTGGGAGCGTGTCGTGAAATCTCTCTGCGAGACTTGACCCGCGGCGGCAGATTTTTCGAAGCAAAGACGAGGGCGGAACCCACGCATCCGTTAGCAGATACGCGAGCATGTCCACGCGAAGTAACGCCCGGGGAATTGCATAGTGTTCCCGCGCTCCCAGTTGGCAGCAAAGCCACTTCATTTTTCAGGGCAACGCAAGCCAGCGTTTATAGTTTACCCATGAAACAGGCGTGCGCTTTTGAAGACAATACGGAATTCCAGCCACCGCCTGCCACCACCAAGCGGGTTCGCGAATCACCCAGGACCACCCGCGTTTGCAGGCATAACGAAACTGCGAGAAAAGGCGCCAGGCGGCTATTCCGACTACAAACGGAAAAGGACATCGCATCAGAGTGCTCCACAATTCGTTGCGGGCGTGACGATGATGAATGCGGATTTCATCGCGTGCCTGGCCGGAGTAATGGTGACGAATCGTGATGACCGGAGAGAAAAGCACGTCATAACCCGCCGCCACACATTGCAGCGCGTAGTCCGGCTCTTCATACATGTGGAAGAATCGCGGCTCAAACCCGGGCAGTTGGAGATAGGTAGATCGGCGCAAAACCGCGCCGGAATTAGCAAACGAACGCGTCAAATGTTCCGGGCCGGATTCTAGTTGCGAAAGCGTTTCGGGATATTCATCGCTTCGCTGTGGAAAGTGAAGAACAGCCAATTTTGGTTTTTTCTCAAAGAGACGACTGACGAGCGCGATGCAATCCATCTGCTCCGGGTAGCTGTCGTCATCGAGGGCGAACACAAGATCCGCCCTCGTCCGCCGCATCATAACATCCCGACAAGCAACAGAGCCGCGCGCGTTCTTGTTTGTGATCACTTCTGCGTGTGGAACGTGTTTCCGGATGACGTTCATCGTGTTATCTACGCAACAGCCGTCGGCTGTGATCAACACTTCAATTGGCGGGGGATTGAGCGCGGCAATTATTTCACAGGTACGCTGTAAATCCTCTGCGCGATTGCGCGTTGTGATCATGATTGAAATAGTCAATTGTTCGCTTCAATTGTGTTGGTTTGTACCAAAGACTCCTTCAACGCGAACGTGTCCTGGTCGCTCTCAATCCACCAGTAACCCGTCGCGTTCAACAACTGACGTGATGCCAGGCGTTGAGCTTTGCTCAGATGTAGCGACTCAAAGTTGAGCACGTCAGGCTCAATACCGGCATCAAAAAACCACTTCAGTATCTGATAATCCATGCCCTCTGTGTCCACCTGAAGGAGATGGAGGCGTTCACCATGAAACCTCTTCACCAGGGAACCAACGGAAACAGAAGATACTTCGACCTCGTGAACTTCCTCGGCGTCGGATCCAAATCGGCGGTGATGTTGAGCGATAAGGCTTGCCTTCGGCGAGGGGGCCGAACCGGGCACGTAAAGTTTTACTACACCATCGTGCTCTGCCACCGCGGCATTGATTAGACGGACTCTTGGATTAGTTGCATAAAGCGCTAGCAAACGCTCGTACGGAATTTTTTGCGGTTCCACTAAGATGGCCGAAACATTTTCGTTTTGAAGAATCTCCAAAAGTGGATCACAAGCGTGTCCGTCAAATGCCCCAATTTGGAGGACATGAATTGTCCCCTTTCGCATTGCCCGTAAGAGACCGAATCCTAAGACGAGAAGATTTCCGTGGACCTCTGGCCACCGGTATTCACGCGCTAGTCTATAGCCGCACTTTCGAAACAAGCGCCCGAGGTAGTACCTGAGGTTAATAGACATTTTGGTTTCTTAATTTGGCACTTACTATCTCGTGGAGCTTTGGAAACACTTTTTGGTCGTCAGTATCTGCCAAAATTCCGGACTCAAGCCAGGCGTCGTTAACGGAGCGAAACTTCGTTTGGTCCTGATCCAAGGCAAATTCTATAGTGCGGCGCGACGAAAACCCGAACTCGGCGGGATCGATCCATTTGGCACCAGAGAGAAAACTGGTTTTCACGGTAGCGTGAGCATGATACACGGGGATGCATCCTGCTCGCACGGCATTGACGAGTTTTTCAGTAAAGTAGTAGGCTTCGGCACAGTTCTCCAGACATACAGCAACCTTGTAGGCGGACAAAAACCGGATGTTCTGCTCGGCATAGATATCGGCACTGGGGGACGCTCGTCCCTCATAGTTACCTGGCGGCCTCTGAATCCAAAGCTTCGGAAAATGGCGGAAGTTCGCCCATGCCTCGGGCTTGCCGAACAGCTCGACGCGCCGGTCTAATATCATCCGATTCCGCGTCCGGAAGTGAGACTTAAGGAACCAAAGGCGTCCACCGAAATTGTTGACGGTGGCAACTGCGGCATGTCTTATCGAAGTTTCTCGTGGTCGTGACAAGCTTCCACTGTATGTAGGATGCGGAACGCGGTAGGTTGCGTCCGGGTGCG
>WNFW01000214.1_pt1 | contig 35606 bp, 33 predicted proteins | sample 5400131 | NCBI WGS metagenome assembly WNFW01 (sample SAMN13153362, study PRJNA577476) | soil metagenome | isolation source: 20 cm soil or saprolite under grassland replicate 1 | place: USA:California | collected 2016-06-15 | reverse complement strand
TCGCCGCCGGCTGTCTGCTGGTCTTCATTCCGGCGGTCGGCGAGTTCGTCATTCCCGATCTGCTGGGCGGCCCCGGGACGCTGATGGTCGGCAAGATGCTGTGGCAGGAATTCTTCGACAATGTCGATTGGCCGGCGGCGGCGGCGATCGCGATGGCGTTGGTCGTTATGTTGATGCTGCCATTGCTGGTCGCGCAGCGCTTTCTCGAACGCGAGGGCGCGGCATGATCGGACGTCGCGGCGGTGGCGGCTTTCGCCTCGGCGCGCTCCTCATCGGGTTCGCGTTTTTGTACCTGCCAATCGCGCTGCTCGTCGTTTATTCCTTCAACGGCTCGCGGCTCGTGACCATATGGGGCGGGTTTTCGGCCCGTTGGTACGGCGCGCTCGTCGAGAACGAGAAATACCGCGACGCGGCACTCACCAGCCTCGAAATCGCGGTCATGGCAGCGACGATCGCGCTCGTTCTCGGCACCTGCGCCGGTTTTGCGATGAACCGCTTTGGCCGGTTTCGCGGCCGACTCGTCTTCGGCTTTATGCTGATGGCGCCGCTCGTCGTGCCGGAAGTGATCCTCGGCCTCTCCTTGCTGCTGCTGTTCGTCGCGGCACAGAACTGGATCGGGTGGCCGGCGAGCCGCGGCATCGTCACGGTGACAATCGCGCATGCGACGTTCGCCGCGTGCTTTGTCGCGGTGCTGGCGCGTGCGCAGCTGACCTTGTTCGACCGGGTGCTCGAAGAAGCCGCGCTCGACCTCGGCGCGCGGCCGCTCGCCGTCTTGTGGCGGATCACCCTGCCCGGCATCAGCCCGGCGCTCGTCTCGGGATGGCTGCTCGCCTTTACGCTGTCGCTCGACGATCTGGTCGTAGCGAGCTTTGTCTCCGGCCCATCGGCGACGACCTTGCCGATGGCCGTCTATTCGAGCGTACGGATCGGCGTGACCCCGGAAGTCAATGCGCTCGCGACGGTGTTTCTCGGCATCGTCTTCGTCATGGTGGCGCTCGCCGGCTGGCTCATGGCACGGCAAGAGCGGCGCCGGCTCGCGACTGTACCGTGACGAACTAGACGCCGTGCAGCTCGAGAAATTCGCGCCAGTCGGCACTCATCCCGCCGGCATCGGCGCCGCTCAATAGGTTCAACAGCTCCTGGTCAATGTCGAGAGCGGTGCCGCAGGGAAGCGCGACGGCCGGGACCTCCTCTGCCTTACCGAGCCGCCGCCGCAGCGCGCGGTTGAGCGGGCCGACGGGAGTCCGCGTCGTCTCGGTCGGGCGCACATCGCCAGCGGCGCACAAGACGAGCATGTTAGCGATCAGATCACGCGCGGCAGCAAAGCCGCTGGGAATATCGGCCAAGCGACGGACACCGGACATCAGCGACGCGATGATCGCGCGCGCCGCCGGATTGTCGTAGCGCACCCGGCCGGCTGGGGTCGGCATCTCGTAGGTGATCGCCGCCGGCGGACGCACCAGCGCGAGACCCGAGGACATGAGCCGCTCCCGCTGCTGGAACGCGGTGAGCGGCGAGGCATCACGGGCGAACACGTCGCAGCGGAAGCGCTGGTCGATGCAGAAATCGCGCACCATCTCGCGTCGGTCCGGATCAGCGATGCCGGCGACCAGCCCGCGCGCGCGGCGGCCGAGCACCCAGCCGTCGAAATTCTCGACGAGCAACGCCGAGCCAACCGGCACGAGGCCGATCTCCTTGAGGTCACGGCGCAGCTCCGTGACATAGAGCGGCTGCCAGCCGGCATGCATGAATTCGTGGACGAGATAGCCCGGCCGGTAATCGCCGGGGCGCCGGCGCAACTCATTAGCCACGAAACTCGCGGCAAGGCTCGGTGCGCCGGCTTCGGCGAGCCGGCCGACCAGCGCGGCGGCGGCCGCAAACCGTGCCGCGCTGTTACCCGGCAAATCCGCCACCAGCTCGCGCGTCAGATGCTGAAACGGCAGGTCGCCGGTCCAGCCCGGCAGCGCGTTGTAGCTGACGTAAACGAGGCCGCCCGATTTCAGGTGACCGTCGATGAACCGGCGCAGTTCCGCGCGCACCGGGCGGTCGACCCAGCTGTAAACGCCATGCGCGACGATGTAGTCGAAGCGCGGTAAGGGCAGCAAGCGCGCGGCGGCAAAATCGGCGGCATGAAACTGCGCGTTTGGCGCATCCGCCTCGGCGGCGAGGCGGGCCGCATGCTCGATATGCGCCGGCATCGCGTCGATGCCATGAAACGTTCCGGTCGGATGCGTCGCGGCGAGGATTGCCGCCGTCACGCCTTGACCGCAGCCGAGATCGCACCACGCAAAACCCGTGTTGCGGGCCGGCGGCGAGACCCCGCCGAGGACCGCGACGAGATCGAGCCAGGCCGGCGCCAGCATCGGCTTGAAGCCGTAGACATAGGGCACGTCGGTGACATAGCCGGCCAATTCGCTGCTGCCGGCGGACGGCATCACCGAGCCTTCGGTCTCGCGCTCGCCCGGCGAGGCTTGCGTTTTTCGATCAGCCGGATGCGACCATCCTTGCCGGTCTTGATCAGCTCGTCAGGACTGACGGGCCGCAATGCTTCCTTGGGCTTGCTACGCGCCACGGCTTATCGGGCCGGCCAGACCGGTTCGTTGTGGCCGAGCGGCACCGAGGGCCGCGCCCAATGGGGCGGTGTCTCGGACAGTTGTACGGTCGGCTTCAGATGGCGCAGCGTGCCGGCCGGCGCCTGGCTTTCGATCGACCAGCGTGCCAACTCATCCGCTGTGAATTCGGGCGCCACGTCCTTCAGCTCGGCTTCCGGCACCTCGCCGCGGCCGACCAGCCAGCCTCCGGTCTGCGCGAGGGAGATGCGCACGAGCCAGCCGCCCCCCTCGCGGGCGCGGCGGGCGAGCGCCACCATCGCGCCGAACGCCATCAGGTACCCCGTCAGGTAATCGATTGCCGACACGGGATAGAATTGCGGACCCGGCTCGGCCCCCGGGAACACCTGACCTTGGCGCGTGGTAATGCCGCTGACATTCTGCACGACCGTGTCGAAGCCGCGGCGCGACGCCCATGGCCCCACATGGCTGAACGCGCAGAGCGAGACATAGACAATGCCGGGGCGCAGCGCCGCCAATTGCTGTGGCGCGAGGCCGCGACCGGCAAGCGTGCCCGGCCGATAGCCTTGGCTAAAGACATCGCCCTCGCGGACCAACCCCTTCAGGGTTTCGAGATCCTGCGTTTGGCGCAGATCGAGCCGCGCCGAGAGCTTGCCGTGCCCGGTGTCGTATTCCTGGTCGTCGCGCGCGGCGATGTGCGGTGCGGTGATCTTCAAGACATCGGCGCCATGCTCAGCCAAGGTGCGGGCGCAGGTCGGACCGGCCAGGACTCGGGTCAGGTCGAGAACCCGGATCCCCGAAAGAGGCCGGTCGCCTTCCGGGAGTTTTTGCGGCGGAGCATCGCCGATCTTCACGATTTCCAAGAGCGGCAACGAAGCGATCGCGGCAGCCTGCGGGTGCTGCGCCCACTCGGCCATGCTGCGGACCATGCCGCCGGCGCCTCCCGCGGCGATGATGGCCTCTTCGAGTTCTAGCGCGTCCCACCCGGCAACCGCCTTACGCACCGACGCCTTGCTTTCCTCGCAGCCGAGGACTTTGAGCGCGGCGGCGCGATGGTTCGGGAAATTGGCGTGGACATAACTCCATCGGCCGCTCTTGGCCGGGTACATGCCCATCACCTCGTTGCGTTCGCCGCGCACCTTGACGCCATTCACTTGCAGGTAATTGCCGCTGCGCAGCGAGGCGGTGGCGTGGCGCAGATCAACCCCAACCTCCTGCCGCCGCCCGGTGCGCAACTCCCACAAATCTGCCGCCGCAAGCCCCGTGGCCGCTACTGCCGCGGCACTGGTCTCCCCGATGCGGAATGGCGTCGGCAGGACGGGGTCGCTGCCACCGGTGATCTCGACCGTGCGGGCGCGCTCCTCGGATAGGCCGGCGACCGGCAGGATTGTGCGCAGAGCGTCGTGGGCAGCCATGCTGGGTTCTCCCGCTTTGCGGAGCCCGCATCGGCGCCGCGATGCCGAATGATGCCGTGGAACCCGGCGCGAGGAAATGGCGATCAGCCGTCTCCTATACCCTGCCTATGCATCGCGGCGGCATGCCGCGGCGTACCTCGATTTTTCCGCTGCAGGGCGGCTCCGAGGGATGTTAGATATAGCTCTTGTCTATAATAGACGTTCCGTACAGGTCGGCTCGCTTCGAGAGATCCCCCTCATGAGAAAAGCCGCGATCCCCCTAACGCTTGCCCTTGCCTTGGGAGCAGCGGTACTGCCGCGTTTGCTCGGGACTGTCGCGCCGAGCGCTGAGGCGCAAGCGCCGCCGGCCTCCGCGCCCCCATCGGCTCCCGGGGTGCCGGTTACTGCCGACACCGTTGCAACGGCCGATGTGCCGGTCTTTCTGCAAGCGATCGGGACGGCGCAGGCCTACAACATGGTTACCATCAAGAGCCGAGTAGACGGCCAGATCGTCAAGATCGCCTTCGCCGAGGGGCAGGACGCCAAGGCCGGCGACCCGCTGATCCAGATCGACCCTCGGCCGTTCCAGGCGGTCCTCGATCAGGCGATGGCGACGAAGCAGAAAGATGAGGCGCAGCTCGCCAGCGCGCAGGCGGATCTCGTACGCTGGGCCGAGCTCGTACCACAGGGCGTCAAGTCCCGTCAGACCTATGATCAGCAGAAGGCGCTGGTGCAGCAATTGCAGGCGGCGCTCAAGGCAGACGAGGCGCAAATCGAGGCGGCCCGGCTCAACCTCGGCTACGCCGATATCCGTGCACCGATCAGTGGCAGGCTCGGCATCCGGATGGTTGATATCGGCAACATGGTGCGCGCCACCGACGCCGCCGGACTCGTCACCATCTCGCAGCTGAAGCCGATGTTCGTCAGCTTCACGGTGCCGCAGGAGAACCTGCACAAGATCCACCAGAAAAAGGGGGAGACCGGCGAGCTCGCGGTCATCGCTTTGGGCGCTGACAATAAGACCGAGCTCGCACGCGGCAAGCTCTCGGTCATCGACAATGCGATCGACCAGCCGACCGGGACGATCCGCATCAAGGCGACCTTCGCCAATGACGACGAGCGCCTGTGGCCTGGCGAGTTCGTCAATGTGCGGCTGGTCCTATCCGTGCGCAAAGGCGCACCGACTGTGCCGGCACAGACCGTGCAGGACGGCCCGACCGGCTCCTATGCCTATGTCATCAAGGAAGACAACACGGTCGAGCGGCGGGCCGTCGAAGTCGCAGCGGTTCAGGATGGTCTGGCGATTATTGGCAAGGGCCTATCGCCCGGTGAACGGATTGTTGTCGATGGTCAATACCGGCTGACGAACGGCGCGCGGGTCAAGGTGGAGGCGAAAGCACCAGGAGCCGCCGGATGAGCGGGAAAAAATACAGCATCAGGACGCGGCAGACGGGCTTGCGAGGAAACCGCCGATGAGCATTTCCGAACCTTTTATCCGGCGGCCGATCGGTACCTCGCTGCTGATGCTCGGTGTCTTAGTGTTCGGCATCGGCGCGTACAACCTCTTGCCGGTCGCGGCCCTGCCAAAGGTGGATTTCCCGACGATTACAGTCACGACCACCTATCCCGGCGCGAGCCCGGATACGATGGCCTCGGCCGTGGCAACGCCGCTCGAACAGCAATTCGCAGCAATCTCGGGGCTCGCCGAGATGACGTCGACGAGCGGCGTCGGCGCGACGATGATCACCCTACAATTCGATCTCGAGCGAAACATCGACGCCGCCGCACAGGACGTGCAGCAGGCGATCAACGCGGCCACCGGCCTGTTGCCGAAGGATTTGCCGAATCCGCCGATCTACCGCAAGACCAACCCGGCCGACCGGCCCGTCTTGATCTATGCAGTCCATTCCGACGCGCTGCCCGTTTACCGCATCGACGACTACGCCTACACGATCATCGCCCAGAAGATCTCGACAGTGAAAGGCGTCTCCGAGTCGCGGATTTTCGGCCAGAAGCCCTACGCGGTGCACGTCCAGGTCAATCCGGCCGCTTTGGCCTCGCGCGGCATCGGCCTCGAGGAGGTGCGAACCGCGCTCACCACGGCAACGGTCAACCGGCCGAAGGGTAATCTCGAAGGCGCCCATCAGACCGTCACGCTCGACACCAACGACCAGCTGTTCAATGCCGAAGGCTTTCGCAAAGTTATCGTCGCGTGGCGCAACGGCGCGCCAGTGCGGCTTGGCGATATCGCCGATGTCCTCGACGGCGTCCAAAACGCGCGCACCGGCGCTTGGTTCGAAGGCAAGCCGGCGGAGGGCCTAGCGGTTCAGCGCGAAGCCGGCGCCAATACGATCCAGGTCGTCGACACGGTTCAGGAATTGCTGCCGAAACTGCTGCAGACGATTCCACCGACCGTGCATGTCGACCTGGTCTCCGACCGCTCTACGGTGATCCGCGCCGCGGTCCGCGACGTGCAACTCACGATGATGCTGACGATCGGATTGGTCATCCTCGTCATCTTCATCTTCCTGCGGACGCTATGGGCGACCGTCATCCCCAGCGTCGCGGTTCCGTTGTCGCTGCTGGCGACCTTTGCCGTCATGTACGGCATCGGGTACAGCCTCGATAACATCTCGCTGATGGCGCTGACGATCTCGGTCGGCTTTGTCGTCGACGATGCGATCGTCATGATCGAGAATATCGTGCGCTATCTCGAACAGGGCGACCGCCCATTCGAGGCGGCATTGAAGGGCGCCGGGCAGATCGGCTTCACGATCATATCGATCACCTTCTCGCTGATCGCGGTATTCATCCCGCTCCTGTTCATGAGCGGCATCATCGGCCGGCTGTTTCGCGAATTCGCGGTCACCGTGTCAGTGGCGGTGATCGCCTCGGCGGTCATTTCGCTAACGCTGACGCCGGTCATGTGCTCGCTGTTTTTGAAGGGCCATAACGAGCAGCCACCGGGCCGCTTGAGCCAACTCTGCGAACGCGGCTTCCAGGCGATGCTGCGCGGCTATGACAGGGGCCTTAAATTCGTGTTCCGGCACCAGTTCGCGACGCTGGTCTTGACCCTGATCCTGATGGCCGCGACCGGTATGCTGTACATGAAGATCCCCAAGGGATTCTTCCCGCAGCAGGATACCGGCTTCATCTTTGGTCAAGCGGAGGGACGCCAGGACATTTCCTTCTACAAGATGTCGGGTCTGGTGCATCAGGTCGTCGATATCGTCCAGAAGGACCCGGCCGTTTCGGGCGTCTTTTATTTCGCCGGCGCCTATGCCTACAACCCGACCGAGAACACCGGCCGCGTCTTCATTCAGCTGAAGCCACATGACGAGCGCAGCGTCACCTCCGATCAGGTCATTCAACGCCTGCGGCCGAAAGTGGCGGCCGTGCAAGGTCTCAAATTCTTCATGCAATCGGGTCAGGACATCAGTGTCGGCGGCCGCCTCACCCGAACCCAGTACCAGTACACGCTCACCGACACCGACAGCAGCGAGCTGAATCACTGGGCTCCCATCGTCGAAACGGCGATGCAGAAGCTGCCCCAATTACAGGATGTCGCCTCGGACCAGCAGATCGCCGCGCCGCATATGGCAATCGACATCGATCGCGATGCCGCTGCCCGGCTTGGCGTCTCGACCTCGCTGATCGACGAGACGCTGTACGATGCGTTCGGTCAGCGTCAGATCGCGACGATGTACACCTCGACAAACCAGTACAAGGTCATCCTCGAGGTGCAGCCGCAATTCCAGGACGACTCGTCGGCGCTGTCAAAGATCTATGTCACTGGTCCAAACGCCACGCAGGTGCCGCTCAGCAGCTTCGCCCATTTCACCTCTAAGGTCGAACCCCTGCTGCTGAGCCATCAGGGGCAGTTCCCGGCGGTAACAATCTCATTCAACTTGGCGCCCGGCGTCGCACTCGGCGAAGCGGTCGACCGGATCCAGGCGCTTGAACGCGATCTGCATCTGCCGCCGACCGTCAGCGGCGCCTTCACTGGAACGGCGCAGGCGTTTCAGGCCTCGTTATCGTCGACGCCTCTCCTTGTCGCCGCCGCGATCCTCGTCGTCTACATCGTCCTCGGTGTGCTCTATGAGAGCTACATCCACCCGATCACGATCCTGTCGGCGCTTCCGTCCGCCGGTGTCGGCGCACTCTTGGCGCTGATCCTCTGGCCACGGTCGGGATATTCGCCGCCGGGCAGCTTCAACCCGCTGGAGCTGTTCGATCCCAGCGCCAAGATCCCGGCCAACTACGAGCTGACCGTCATCGCGATCGTCGGTGTCGTCCTATTGATCGGCATCGTCAAAAAGAACGCGATCATGATGATCGACTTCGCGCTAACTGCCGAGCGCTACGAGGGCAAGAGCCCACTCGAAGCAATCCACGAAGCCTGCTTGTTACGCTTCCGTCCGATCATGATGACGACCTTCGCGGCACTGTTTGGCGGATTGCCGATCGCGATCGGTGGCGGCGCGGGATCCGAACTGCGCCGCCCGCTCGGCGTCGCAATCGTCGGCGGGCTCCTCGTGTCGCAATGGCTGACGCTCTATACGACGCCCGTCATCTATCTCTATCTAGACCGGCTGAGCCGTTGGCTCGGCGGACGCAAGCGGCAGCCGTCGCGCATTGCGGAGGTCTTGACCGACCGGCCGCGGCCCGGCCTGGTGGAGGATCCGCATGTCGCCGAATGACCTCGTGCCGATCGCGCGGGCGGTCGAGGCAGCCGAGACGCGTGCGGCGGGCCGGCTCGATGCCACGGCATTGCAGCCGAATATCGGGGCTCTGATGCACGATGTCGCGCGCCTGATGCGGCGGCGCTTCGAGCGCCGCACCCGGCAGACCGGCCTCTCGATCACGCGCCAGCAGGCGCGCGCGCTGTTGTCGGTCGCCCGCAACGAAGGGTTGAGCCAAGCGGCGGTCGCGACGTTGCTCGACATCGAGCCGATCGCGCTGGTGCGCCTTCTCGACAGGCTGCACGAGGAAGGCCTCGTCGAGCGGCGGCTGCACCCGACCGACCGGCGCGTCCGCACGCTATGGCTAACGCCGCTCGGCTGGACCGCCGTGGACCGGATCCTGGCGATCAACGCGCAAATCCGCGAGGAGGCCTGTGCCGGGCTGAACCCCGCGGCGCGCGAGGCGCTGTTGCAAACGCTCGATCACCTCAAATCCAATCTCCTGATGGGCGAAGAGAGCGAGACCGCAGCAGCCGAGTAGCCGCGGCGCGATTTTCGATCTGCCCGGCCGAGCAAACCAGAGGGTGCGCTTCATGCCCATAACTGTGCTTTACCCCGAAGCCCGCCAACAGCCTGACGATCTGGAACGCGGCATTTTCGGCCGCGATGTGAACCTCGTGAAACGCGACACCGGCGCGCTGTCGGAACTTTCGGACGCCGATTGCGTCGAGGCCGACGGGCTGATGATCATGGGCTTTGCGGTTACCGGTGCCGATCTCGAGCGCTTTCCGCGATTGCGCGCGATCGTCCGCATGGGCGTCGGCTACGACAGGCTCGACCGGCCCGCCGCGGCGGCGCGCAACATCCTGATCTGTAATGTCCCCGATTACGGCACGACCGAAGTCGCCGATCATGCGATCGCGTTGGCCTTGACGTTGCGGCGTGGCATCCTGCTGCACCACGAAATGCAGCGGAAAAACCCGCCGGCGCCGTTCCGATCGTTCCAGAACCCGATGATCGAGCGCTTGGGCACGCAGACCTTTGGGATCATCGGGCTCGGGCGCATCGGCACGGCGGTCGCGCTCCGCGCCAAAGCATTCAATTTCCGGGTCGTGTTCTACGATCCCTATCTGCCGAACGGCGCCGAGCTGGCGCTCGGGGTCTCCCGCGCGGCAACCCTCGAAGACCTCCTGCGCCAGACCAACACGCTGTCGATCCACGCGCCGCTAACGCCGGAAACCAAGGGCTTGCTCGGCCGCGAGCAGTTCGCGCTACTGCCGAAGAACGCGGTCGTCGTTAACGACGCGCGCGGTGCGATCATCAACATCGACGCGCTCTATGACGCGCTCAAGGACGAGCACATCGCCGCCGCCGGGCTCGATGTGCTGCCGGTCGAACCGCCGGTCGAGCCGATCCCGAAGCTGCTCGCGGCGTACCGGGCAAAGGAGCCGTGGCTCGAAGGCCGGCTCGTCATCACGCCGCATTCGGCCTGGCTGACGCCGCAGAGCTGGGAGGATACGCGGCGCAAATCGGCGGAGACGATGCGCGCCGCGCTGTTGACCAATCAGCCGCAGAACGTCATCACGCCACAGATGTATTAGCGGCATGAACCAGCTCCGGGGAGGAGCGGACGAAGACGGTGATGCACCGGCTGCATTTGTTGCGCCATGCCAAATCGAGCCGCGATGATGGCGAGGACCGCGAGCGACGGTTGAGCCGGCGCGGCCGCGATGACGCGCGCGCGGTCGGGCGAAGCCTGCCGGCGGTGCTCGGCGCCCTCGATCTCGTTCTGTGCTCGAGCGCGCTGCGCACCCGCGAGACGGCCGAGCTCGTGCTCGCCGGCTTCGCGCCGCTGCCGAAGATCCTGTTCGAGGAAACCCTGTATCTCGCCGGGCCGGCCGCGCTGCTGCGGCGATTGACACAGCTCGACGAGAGCGCGGGCGCGGTGCTGGTCACCGGCCACAACCCCGGACTGCACGAGTTGGCGCTGGCGCTCGCCCTGTCGGAGGGGCCGGCCTACCGCGCTCTGGCGCAGGGCAAGTTCCCGACTACGGCGCGCGCCAGCCTTGCCGTCGAGGGGCCGTGGTCCGCGCTCGGCAAGGCGCGCCATCGGCTGACCGATTACGTCACGGTCAAATCGCTGGACGACAAGGAATGACTGGCCCAGGCTGAGCGGGCGCAACGGCGCGGGAGGACCGATGGACGCGATAGCGGACGAGGCGATGGCCGACGACAATCGCCTGCCGGCAGATGTCGAGAGCCAGCCTCTGGTGCGAGCCGCCGCCGGGCTGCAACCGCTCTTGCGCGAGCTGCACGACGAGATCGAGCGCGAGCAGCGCTTCCCGCGCGCGCTGGTCGAGAAGATGCGCGAAGCCGGGCTTTACCGCATGGTCATCCCGCGCTCGCTCGGCGGATACCAGGCCGACGCGCTGACATATTTGCGAGCCGTCGAGCTGATGGCCGAGGGCTGCGGGTCGGTCGGCTGGAATCTCGCGAATAACGGCATTGTCCAGCTCGTCTCCCTCGGCCTGCCCGACGAGGGCGTGCATGAGATCTATGCGCAAAGCCCGAGCACGCCGGGCGCCGGCACGGCCGTCCAGGGCGGCGGGCAGGCGGTGCCGGTCGAGGGCGGCTACCGCGTCACCGGCCGCTGGAGCTTTGGCAGCGGCTCCCCGGAGGCAAGCTGGATGCTCGGCAGCTTCCAGATCCTCGATGACGGCAAGCCGCGCCTCAGCCCGGAAGGCAAGCCGCTCTACTGGCGCGGCTTTTTTTCGCGCGCCGAAGTCGAGATCGTGCCCGGCAGCTGGGACGTCACGGGGCTGCGCGGTACCGGCAGCTTCGACTGGACGGTCCACGACGTGTTTCTGCCGGAACGCCGGACGATGGTGCATGCCGGCGTGCCGCTCGACAACCAATGGGACCGCTGGCCCGGGGTGACCTATTCCCTGCCGACGCAATGCTGGATCGGACCGCATCACAGCGCGGTCATCACCGGCATCGCGCGGGCGGGCATCGACGCACTGATCGAACTCGCCGGCGGCAAGACGCCGCGCGGCCGCACCGGCCTCCTCTGCGATAATCCGCAGGTGCAGGACGCGGTCGGGCGGGCCGATGCGATCCTCAATGCCGGGCGGGCCTACCGCAGTGCGATGATCACCGAATTGTGGAACTCGGTCGCGGCCGGCAAGGGGACGACGCTGGAACAGCGCGCCCGCTGCCGCTTGGCCTCGACCTATGCCGCCGACAGCGCGCGGCAGGCGATTGATTTGGTGTACCGGCACGGCGGCAGCACCTCGTTCAAGCGCGACAGCCGGCTCGCCGAGTGCTGGCGCGACCTGCATACCGTCGGCCAGACCGTCACCTTGGCGCCGGAGTGGTATCCGATCGGCGGCCGGGTTTATCTCGGCATCGATCCGGGGCCGCGGCTGCGCTAGCCGGCGTTACTGATCGTCAGGAGGAGATCGCATGATCGCGATGTGGGTACAGGTGCGGGTCAAGCCCGAGGGGCGCGAGCGCTTTCTGAAGGCGATCGAAGTCGATGCGCTCGGCTCCGAGCGGGACGAGCGCGACTGCTTCCGCTTCAACGTGCTGCAGGATCAGCAGGACCGCAACGTCTACTACTTCTACGAGGTCTATCGCGACGAGAAGGCACTAGAGGCGCATCGGGCGGCGCCGCATTACGCGGTGTGGCGCGCCGCCGCCGACACGCTCGACGGCCCGCCGCAGGCGACGCGCTGCGATACGGTTTTCCCTGCGGCGACCGATTACTGGGAGCGCAAGTCGGCGCGCGTGTAGCGACGGTAAGGCGGCCTACAGCGGACCACGCTCGGCATCATACGCGGCCACCAGCTCGCGGATACGCGGGATCAGTTCCTCGCCATACTGGATTGCGTCGGGGCGCGGATCGTAACCCCGGATCAACAGGCTGGCGGCGCCGAGCTTGTAATACTCGAACAGCGCCTTGGCGACCGTCTCAGGCGTGCCGACGAGAGCGGTCGAGTTCCCCTGCGCACCTGTCGCGGCGGCGAGGGCTGTCCACAAACAGGTGTCATGAACCTCGGCCTCGGCAGCGGCCGCCAGGAGTCGTTTCGACCCGACATTTTGCCGCTGTGGCGCCGGAGCCCCGCCGCGACTTGCCATCACCCTGTCGAGAATGGCTCTCGCCCGGTCCCAAGCCTTTCCCTCGGTGTCGGCGAGGATCGGGCGGGTCGATAGGCTGAAGGTCGGGCTGCGGCCCTGGGGAGCCGCCTCGCAACGCACGCGATCCATGAACACGGCCGTGTCTTTCAGCGGTTCGCCCCACAGCATGTACACGTCGACATGCGGCGCCAGCGCTTTGACGGCTGCTTCCGAACCGCCGCCGCCGTAGATCGGGATATATGGCTGTTGCCGGCACCGGATCTCCGAATAGGTCCCCCGGGTCCGGTAGAACTCGCCCTCATAGTCAAAGGGCTCCGGCTCGGTCCAGGTTCGACGCAACAAGGAGAGGTATTCCGCCGAGCGGCGATACCGGGCCTCGTGGCTGGTCCAGTCGCCGTCCTTGGCCTGATCGGCCTCGCTTCCGCCGGAAATGATGTGCACCGCCAGACGCCCGCCGCTCAGCTGATCGAGGGTCGCCAGTTTGCGGGCGGCAAGCGGCGGCGCCACAAAACCGGGCCGGTGCGCCAGCAGAAACTGAAGCCGCTCGGTTACCGACGCCGCATGCGCCCCGATCAGAAACCCATCCGGTGCGTCGGTGAAATAACCGATCAGGACGCGGTCAAACCCAGCGCGTTCATGGATGCGCGCCGTCTCGGCGACCACCTCCGCGTCGAAGGGCGGGCCGGCGGCCGGGATCAGCTCCGAGGAGACCCGCGGCGCGATCCAGCCAATGAGCTCGACGGGCACGGGAATCTCCTCAGGGAGCGAGGCGCGGCTGGCCTACCCCCATTTGGCCTGGCCGCCGACCAGCGTGATCGTGATGTGGCCCATCGTCGTGTCGGCCTTGGCGCCGTGCCAATGGCGCTCGCCGGCCTTGATGTGCACGACGTCGCCGACCTTGATCTCCTGCTGCCGCTGCTCGTTGGCGACCATGCCGGAACCCGAGGTCACGACCAGGATCTGGTCACAGGTGTGCGTATGCCAGCCGGTCGTGCAGCCCTGGCTAAAATTGACGATGCTGCAGTTGTAATTCGGGGACTCGCCGGGCTCGATGATCGTTTGCCGGGTGCGCTGGACCGGTCCGGTCCAGCCCTCGATACGGTCGGCGCCCTCGACCGGCACGTTCGGGATGTCTTTCAGCGTGACGACTTTCATGGCGGCCCTCCCTCGGTTGACGGCTCAAGCTATCCGAAATCCGCAGCCCTAGCGTACCGGGAAATCGATTGCCGCGCGCCCCTTCCGGGTGCAAGCTGAACGGCGTTCAGCTTGCTGCCGATGGGCAGCCCAGGACGATCCCCTAGGCGGAGGAAACACATGAGCGGTCACGCCCACCTCACCCCGGCGCAGATCCGCGCCAAGCTCAATCACCCGGTCGTCGACGGCGACGGCCATTGGGTCGAGTACGATCCGGTGTTCAGTGAGCAGATGCGCAAGGTGGGCGGTGATCTGGCGGCGGACGGGTTCCTCGCCGCGATGGCGGTGACCCGCGACTCGCTGTTGATGAGCGTCGAAGAACGCCGCCGGCGCCGGGTGTCGATGCCGGGCTTCTGGACCCGCCAGACCGGCAACACTTATGACCGCGCGACGGCGATGATGCCGCATCTCCTCTACGAGCGGCTCGACGAGATCGGCTCCGATTTCGCGATCATCTATCCGACCGCCGGGCTGCGCCTGCCGCGCATCAAGGATGACGCGACAAGGCGCGCCGTTATCCGTGCCTACAACATCGTCTCGGCCGAGTACTTCAAGGATCTGCAGGACCGCATGACGCCGGCCGCGATCATCCCGATGCACCATCCCGAGGAGGCAATCGAGGAACTCGAGTTCGTCACCTCGCAGCTCGGCTCCAAGGTCGGCATGTTCGGCAGCGCGATGCCGCGCCAGACCGGCTCGATCCCGAAGGGCCAGAACCCGGACATCGACCGGCTCGCGGTCTGGTACGAGGTGTTCGGCATCGACAGCATCTACGACTACGACCCGGTCTGGGAGAAGTGCCGCGAGGTCAAGATCGCGCCGACCTTCCACAGTGCCGGCAGCAACCAGGCGCTGCGCAATTCGCCGACCAACTTCACCTATAACCATATCGGCCATTTCGCCGATGCGGGGCATGCGGCGGCGAAGGGCATCTTCCTCGGTGGGGTGACGCGGCGCTTTCCGGAATTGCGCTTCGCCTTCCTCGAAGGCGGCGTCGGCTGGGGCGCGCAGCTGTTCGGCGATTTGATGGAGCATTGGGAGCGGCGTAACCTCAAGGCGCTCGACAATATGCGGCCGGAGAAGCTCGACCGTGAGCTGTTGATGGGCCTCGTCGAGAAATACGGCTACAAGGAACATGCTGCAGCGCTCCAGGAGCGCGACGGCTGGCCCGATCCTGAACTGCACCTGACCGGCGGCCTCGACGATCTCGACGATTTCGGCGCCTGCAAGATCACGAAGAAGCAGGATTGGATCGACCTCTATGCCACGCCCTACTATTTCGGCTGCGAGGCGGACGATCGCATGAACGCGACCGCGTTCCTGAAGCTCAATCCGTTCGGCGCTCAGCTCAACGCGATCTACAGCTCCGATATCGGCCATTTCGATGTCATCGACATGCGCGAGCCGCTGCCGGAAGCCTATGAGCTGGTCGAGGACGGGGTGCTGACGGAGGGCAATTTCCGCGACTTCGTCTTCGCCAATGCGGTCCGGCTATGGGGCACGCAGAACCCGCGCTTCTTCGAGGGGACGCGGGTCGCCAAGGAAGCCACCGCCGTCCTCCAGGCGGCGCAGCAGCCGGCGTTCCAGGACGCCGCGAAATAGCATCTCTCGCCCATTCTCGGTTTCACTTCGGAAACCCTCCCCCGTTTGCGGGGGAGGGTTTTTGCTTTGCCCGGTACTCGCTAACGCCGTCCCGCGTTGCTATCGAGCGGGTAGAGCGAGTAGCCTATCGCAACGCACAAGAAACACTTGTTGCAGCAAAGCTGCCGGATGAACCGGCGGACGCATCTTCATAGGGAGGCCGACGCACATGGCGCACGATCCCCGGCTCGTTTCCGACGACAAGATCGAAGAGCTGAAAAAGGCGGTCCCGGACTGGGTCAAGCGCCTGGAGCGGCCGGCAACGCCCTGCATTACCCCGACTTTCGGGCCGCTCGAAGGCATCCGCGTCGTCGGCACGGGCTGCCTCGTCGCGCAGCCCTATATCGGCACCAAGCTCGCCGAGTTCGGCGCCGAGGTCATTCATGTCGAGCGCCCGGGCGGCGATGTGTTTCGTTTTACGGCGCCGCAACTGACGCGCGGGCCGCGGCCGCATGGCTGCGACGAGGCCGAGGTCACAAAAAACAAACTGTCGCTCGGGCTCGATCTCAAGCAGGCGCGCGGCCTCGAACTCCTGATGGGGCTCTGGAAGATCTCCGACGTCTGGATGGAATCCTCGATGCCCGGCACGCTCGACCGCTCCGGCATCACCAACGAGCTGGCACTGGCCGTCAATCCGAGCCTCGTCATCGTGCGGGTCAGCAGCTACGGGCAATACGGTTCGGAGGAATATCTCGGCCGCGCCGGTTACGATGCAATCGCGCAGGCCTATGGCGGCATGATGAATTTGACTGGCGATCCGGCCGGGCCGCCGCAGCGCGCCAAGACCTATACCGGCGACTACATCACGGCGCTGACCGGCTGGGCATCGACGATGATGGCGCTTTGGGAGGTCAAGAAAAGCGGACGCGGCCAGGTCGTCGACTTGGCGCAATATGAGGCGGTGGCCCAGACCAACGGCAACACGCTGCCGCTGTTCACCGGCCAGGGCGTGGTTTACGGCCATGCCGGCAACCGCGCCTCCGGCTTTCAGCCCTACGACACGTTCAAATGCAGCGACGGCTGGGTTTACATCGGCGCGCTCGGCGGGCCGATCTATGACCGTGTGCCGAAATTCCTCAACCTCGACCCGGTCGAATACAGCTACGACGCGTGTTCCAAGGACGACGGGGCGGTCAATTCGGAGAAGGGCCGTGAGCTCGACCGGCGGCTGCGCGAGTATTGCGCGGCGCGCACCAGTCTCGAGGTCGAGACGGAACTGAACGCGGCGAAGATCGCCTGCGCGCGCGTCTACAACACTCGCGACCAGTACAACGATCAGCATTACGCGGCGCGCGAGATGACGGTGCCGGTTCTGGACCGCCAATCGGGCGTGCCGATCCGCGTCTACGGCGTCGTACCGAAGATGTCGTTGACGCCGGGCCGGATCTGGCGCGGCGCGCCATCGGTCGGCGACGACACGAGCGACATCCTCGCGGCAATGCTCGGTCTATCGGAAACCGAAATCGACGCGCTCTATGCCGAGCAGATCGTGCACCGCACCGAGCCGTTCACGACGCCGCAGGTCGAGGCCGTCAACCCGTAGCAGCAGCGGCGCTCGACCTAATACCGCGTCTGACTTAATTGCGCGTCTGAAAGGTGTAGGCGCAGCTGGACGAGACGATCGACGCCGTGACGTTGCCGCCCTGGATGCGCCCGGTCATCTGCACGACGCCCTTTCGTGCCCGAGCGGTGGCGCGGAACAGGCCGTCCTGTCTGATCGTGCCCCGGAGCGTTGTGGCGAAGCGCGGCAGGTAGGGAAAGCGGACCTCGCCGCCGGCGATCGTCAGCGGGTACAGCGCGCCGAACGGCGGTTCGGTACAGTCGCCGCTGAAGGTCCGCGCCAATCTCAGCTCGCCTGTGTATTGGCCGTCGAACTGCGCTGCACCTTGCGCGCGGGCGAGGCTCGCGACCCCGGCGGCGAGCAGGGCGCCGAGGCTCAGCCCTTTCAGCACGGATAATTTCATTCTCATGCGGTCTCCGCGCCGAGTTCAGCGAGCGCCTGGCGCGCCAGCGCGAGGCCAATGCTGCGGCCGCCGGCGAGTGCCAATTCGTCGAGCCGCGCCGCGAGCGACGCGGCCATCGCAAAGGAGCGCTCCATCCGGGGAACAATATAGCCGATGACCGTGGGGGCGATCCGCAATTGGCGATCGGCAAAATGCTTGACGAGCACGGCCGCCAAGAGCGCGTCGTCAGGCATATCGATGCCGATCGCCGGCATCGCACGAAGGCGGGAGGCGAGATCGGGCAAGTCAATCGCCCAAGCCGCCGGTGCGTTGCGACTGACGACGAGGAGCGCCGTGCCCGCCTCCGCGCAGGAATTGCAAAGATGCAATAGCGCGCGTTCGGATGCCGCCTCGGCGTCGTCGACGACCATGGCGGGCGGCAACGCGCCATTAGCCAACGGCAATTCGGAGGCCAAGTCGCGGGCTGGGACGTAGCGGGCGCCGCTCTCGGCGCACCACAGACGCGCGAGATGGCTCTTGCCTGAGCTAGCGGGGCCATACAGCACAAGACGGCGCCCGGGCCAATCGGGCCAGCGGTCGATCCGTTCAAGGGCGGCGCGGTTGCACTCCGAGGCGAGAAAATCGGCACGGCCATGCGCCGGGCGGGGCGGCAGATCGATCGCCAGCTGCCGGCTTGGATCGCTCATCGGAACGGCGCGACCCGGCTGGGCGGCTCGCGGCCGGTTGGCTCAAGGCTGGGTGGTTCGATGATGGGCGGCTCGCGCGAATCGTAGAGGCTGCTGGCGCGGTAGCGCGTCAGCGCGAAGCGGATCAAGACGCCGATCACCGCGGCGGCGGGCACCGCCAAAAGGATGCCAACAAAGCCGTAGAGCGTGCCGCCGGCGAACAGCGCGAAGATGACCCAGACCGGATGGAGATGGATGCGGTCACCGACGAGCTTTGGCGTCAGCACGTTCGCCTCGACCAGCTGACCGAAAGCGAAGATGCCGACCACAACGAAGATCGCGGTCCAGCTGCCGTATTGGAGCGCTGCAAAGCCAATTGCCAGGATGAAACCGGTCGTGACCCCGAGGATCGGAATGATCGCGAGCACGCCGATCAAGAGGCCGAGCGCCAGCCCGGAGGTCAGGCCCGCCGCCGTCAGCGCGACGCCGTAATAGATCGCGAGGATCAGGCAGACCATCGCCTGCCCGTGGATGAAGCCGACCAGCGTATCGCTGACGAGGCGCGCCTGGCCGCGCACGGTCTCCAAGGACTGGCGCGGCAAATAGGCGTCGATCTGGGCGACCATGATGTCCCAGTCGCGCAGCAGGAAGAACGCGACGATCGGCGTTACGATGACCAGCGACAGGATGTTGAGGACCGCGAAGCTGCTGCCAATCATCCCCTGCACGAGCGCTGCGAGCCAGGTCAGCACCTCGGCGAGCTTCGTGCTGACGACGTCGCGTAGCTTGGTGACATCCTCGGCCGGCAACTGCTCCTGCAACAACGTGATCAGCTTGCCGAGCAGGTCCTGCGACGAGTGGACGAGGCTTGGGACGCGCGCGATCAGCTCGACGATCTGGCCCTGAATCAATGGCACGAGCACGACGAGAATGCCGGCAACGGCAACAAGGAAGAGGATCACGATGATGAGGCTGCCGAGGCTGCGCGGGACGCCGCGCCGCTCGAGCCAGGCAACGCCGGGCGCCAGGATATAGGCGATCACAAAGCCAGCCGCGAAGGGCAGCAGAATGCTCTGCACGAGGCCCAGCGCGACGATGATGAGAACCAGGAGGCCTAGCCAGAACAACAGGCGATAGCCGCGCGCGCTGACCACGTATTTCAATTCCACCGAACGAGAAAACGCGCCCAACGCACGAGGTAGGAAAGGCCCGACCACACCGTCGTGACGCCCGCGGCGGCAATCAAGAACGATGTCACGAGTTCTTCGTCGACACCGAGACCGAGCCGCGCGAGGACAAAGCCGATCAGCGCGATCTGCACCAGCGTGTTGACCTTGCTGATGAAGAGCGGCTCCGGCGCATTCACGCCGTGGCTCAACAGATAGCCGCCGACGATCAGCAGGTCGCGCAATACGACAAGAATGACCAGCCAGTGCGGCAGCTCGCCGGCGAAGCCGAGCGTGATGTAGACGGCCGCGAGCAACGCCTTGTCGGCGATCGGGTCGAGCAGCGCGCCGAGGGGGGTGCGCTGGTTCCAGCGCTTGGCGATCCAGCCGTCGAGCGCATCGGAGACACCGGCAGCCACAAAGACCCAAAAGGCGAGGCCGTAGCGTTCACCGAGGATGAGCCAGATCGCCAGCGGCACACACAGGAGCCGCCCCAGCGTGATCACGTTCGGCAGGTTCACATCGAGCCGGCTCAGACCCCATTGCCGGGACATCGCCGGCACCGCCGGCCCCTCAGGCATCTCCGGAACCATTGCGCGACTGCCCCGCAGACGCAGCGCTATCGCGCAGGCGCGCCGGAGCGCGCGAGCCGCCACATCGACGCGCTTTGCGGGGAGCCCTGCGGATCGCCCCGGACGAGATCCAGCTTCGCCTCTGCGAGGCTCGTCTTGAGCTGGTCGATACTGCCGAGATAATCGAGCTCGATCGTCGCCTCCTGCAGCGACAGAGTGACGAGGTTAACGGTCCGGATCGCCGGCAGCGCTGCGAGGCGCTCGCGCACCCGCACCCAATCTTCGAGCCCGGTGATCGACAACACAGCAGTAAGCCTCCCTTGCTGATCGTAGCGCGGAAGCGGACCTTTCTTCCAGCCGCTCTCGATGTCAGTAGCGATCTGTGACGCGGCGCGGCGGAACAATTGCTCCGGACGCTCGCCGGGGTTAGCGGCCACCGTATCGGTATGGACATCGACCGGCTGCCCCCCGCGGTAGCGCCGCACCGCGACGTCGAGCGTTGTTGGGTTTCCGGGGGCACCGCGCAATGTGGCCAGCGCGACGATCGCCTCCTCGCCGCCATTGCGCCGGGCGATCGCGGCGAGGGCGGTGGGATCGCCGGCGCGCGCCTTCGCGGCATCGATCGCGGTGAGATCGCCGGCATCGCCGAGCGGCACGGCTAAATGCGGCGCACCGGGGCTGGTTCCGGAGGGCTGCTGCGCCCAGGCATCGCGCCACGGGTTCGGATCATCCCACAACACCGAAGCCGCGCCGGACTGATAGACCGGGATCACGACCAGCGATTTGCCGGATTCGGGCGTGGGGCCGGCGCCTCCGAGCGCGATCCCTGACTTCTGCAGGAGACGCTGCACCTCCGCCGCCCGGAAATGATAAGTGACGTCGGCGATGTAGCGGACCCCCGACATACGCTCATTGGCGACCTCGAAGCTGGCGAGGAGATCGGCGAGCGCGTTATCGTCGAGCTTCGGGAGTTTGGCCGGGGCAGCGCCGCCCGAAAGCCGCTCGGCCAGGGTCGCAAAAGCCCGGCGCTCGCCGTCATTACGTGCCTGATCGCGCGCCTTGCCGCTCGTCTCGCCGGTGGCATCGACGCTGACCGTGACCGAATAGGGATCGTCCTCGGCAGCCCGGAGGGGCGCAGTCGCGAGAAGCACAAGCAGCAACGCGGCGGCGACAATGCCGCCACACCGATCGACCGCCTGACGCAGCGGCGGCAAGGTGCTCATTGCAAACCGGCCCCGATCCCGTATCGTCGCGGCGCCGCACGGCCGCAGGCTTGGTCATAACGCAGTTCCCGCGGCGACGCCATCAAGCCCGGGTTGCAACGCCGCGGCTGGCGGGGAGTGCGGAGGCAACGAGGTGGCGAAGCTCAGGGCCGGCGTGTTGATCTCGGGGCGCGGCTCGAATCTGCAGGCGCTGATCGAAGCCGCGGCGGACCCCGCCTACCCCGCCGAGATCGTGCTCGTCATCAGCAACCGGGCGGAGGCGCAAGGGCTACAGCGGGCGGCGGAGGCCGGCATCCCCCGCGAGGTCATCGCGGAGCCGGACCGTACCGCCTTTGCCGCGGCGACCGATGCGGCACTGCGGCGGCATCGGGTCGAACTGGTTGCGCTGGCCGGCTTCATGCGTCTCCTCGACACCGGCTTTGTCGAGGCGTGGCGCGATCGGATGATCAACATTCACCCCTCGCTGTTGCCGTCGTTTCCGGGGCTGCATCCGCAACGCCAGGCATTGGCGGCCGGGGCGCGCTTTTCCGGCTGCACGGTGCATTTCGTGCGCGCCGAGACGGATAGCGGCCCGATCATCGCGCAGGCGGTCGTGCCGGTGCATGACGACGATGACGAGGAGCGGCTGGCGGCGCGCATTCTCGCCCAGGAGCACCGGCTCTATCCGCTGGCCCTGCGGCTTTATGCCGAAGGGCGGCTCCGCATCGACGGCAAACGGGTCATCGTGGCCGGCAGCAAACCGCCGGAGATCGCCGCGCTCAACCCCGCCCCGTGAGGCCTTTGGCGCGCTTGCCTCTCGCTGCCGTTCCGCTATATCTCGCGCACAGCGTTCTCCACGAGCGAGGCGGCGATGACGGTGGTTGACCCAGAACTCGAACGGCATCGCCGGACCTGGATCGGGTTTACCTGGTTCATCAAAATCTCGCTGCTGACGGTCGTCATCATTCTGATCCTGATGGCGCTCTTCCTGATCTGATCCGGACTGTCGTCCTGGCGATTGCGAGAGCCTGCGGCGGCTGGAGATCAGGCCCTCAAGGCGCAAAACTTTTTTTGCGGGCTGTCGATTGGCGGGAGGCTCGTGCGTCATCGAGGCGGCGGCATATGGCATGCCGCCGCAACGGGGACGATGGAGAATGTGATGAAATACATGCTGCTGATCTACGGCAATGAGCGCGAATGGCAGGGTCTGCCGGAGAGCGAGACCGGCCAGCGGCTGGCGGCGTATCGCGCCTATACCGAGGCGCTGATGAAGGCAGGAGCGCTGGTCGCCGGCGATCGCCTGCAACACTCGCATACGGCGACGACCGTGCGGGTCGAGGGCGGCAAAACCAATGTGCTGAACGGACCCTATGCCGAAAGCCGCGAACAGCTCGGCGGCTATTACCTGATCGAGGCACCCGATCTCGATGCGGCGCTGTCCTGGGCGGCGCGCTGCCCGGGCGCCAGCCACGGCGCGATCGAGGTACGACCGATCTGGGCAATGTGAGCTGGGACGCGGCTCACCTCATGCTGCGGGAAGGCCGCCGGGATGCCCGCGATGCCGCCGAGCGAACCGCGCGGCAAAGCTATGGCAAGCTGGTCGCCTTTCTCACACACCGGTTGCGCGATGTCGCCGCCGCCGAGGATGCGCTCGCCGAGGCATTCGCGGCGGCGCTCGCCGACTGGCCCAGGAACGGCGTCCCGGACAGGCCCGAGGCGTGGCTGCTGACCGTGGCGCGTCGGAAGGCGGTCGACAGCGACAGACGCCGACGGCACCGCGAAGAGGCCACCAGCGATCTTCAGCTCCTGACCGAGGAGCTGACCGACAGCGCCAACGCGAACGAAGCGGCTATCCCCGACCACCGGCTGGCGCTGATCTTTGCCTGTGCCCATCCCGCGATCGATGAGCGCATCCGCGCGCCGGTCATGTTGGAGGCCGTGCTCGGTTTCGACGCGGCGACGATCGCCTCGGCCTTTCTCGTCGCGCCTGCGGCGATGGCGCAGCGCCTCGTGCGCGCCAAGGCGAAGATCCGCGAGGCCGCCATTCCGTTCCGGGTGCCCGAGCGGACCGAGATGCGCGACCGCTTGGCGCCAGTGCTGGAGGCGATCTACGCCGTGTTCTCGGAGGGCTGGTCGGACCCGGCCGGCACCGAGACCCGCCGCCGCAACCTCGCCGACGAAGCGATCTGGCTCGGGCGGCTCGTCGGCTCGCTCCTGCCGCAGGAGCCGGAAGCGCTCGGCCTATTGGCGCTGATGCTGTTCGCCGAGGCGCGACGGAGCGCAAGACGCAATGCGGCCGGTGATTATATCCCGCTCGCCGAGCAAGACCCGGCGCAATGGGATGCGCGGCTGATCGATAAAGCCGAGACCCTTTTGTTGCGCGCCAGTCGGATGGGCGCGGTCGGCCGCTATCAGCTGGAAGCGGCGGTGCAATCGGCGCATGTCGTGCGGGCGCGCACCGGCACCGCAGACTGGGCGGCTATCGCGCGGCTCTACGGCGCGCTGATGGATCTGACGGGCTCGCCGGTGGTCGCAATCAACCGGGCCATCGCGACGGCGGAGGCGGAAGGTCCGGCCGCCGGTCTCGCCCTGCTCGACGTAACGGCTGCGGATGCGCGGCTCCAGGAATATCAGCCCTATTGGGCGGCGCGCGCCGAGCTGCTGGCCCGAACGGGCGATGTGGCGGGCGCTGTGAAGGCGTATCAGCTGGCGATCGGGCTCGAAGCCGATCCCGCCGTCCGCCGCTTCCTACAGCAGCGCCGCAATGCACTCGGTTCAGGGGGTTAGGGGCAGATCTCGATCGCGGAAAAGAAGAAGGCGATCTCCTGCGCGGCATTCTCGGCCGAATCCGAGCCGTGCACCGAATTGGCCTCGATCGACTCGGCGAAATCCTTGCGGATCGTGCCGGCGGCGGCCTTCGCGGGATCGGTCGCGCCCATCACATCGCGGTTTTTCTGCACCGCGTTGTCGCCTTCGAGAACCTGCACGACGACCGGCCCCGAAATCATGAAATCGACCAGGCTGCGGTAGAACGGCCGCTCAGCGTGCACGGCGTAAAAGCGCTCCGCCATATCCTGCGACAGGCGCAACCGCTTCTGCGCGACGATGCGCAAGCCGGCCTTTTCAAAGCGGTTGTTGATCGCGCCCGTCAAGTTGCGGCGGGTCGCATCGGGCTTGATGATCGACAGCGTGCGTTCGATGGCCATGTGGAATACTCAGATTCGGGAAGGCGCGGGTTATAGCGGGCGGCCTCGCCGGCGGCAATGCGACGGGCTGAAGCGTCAGGTCTTCTTTTCCCAGCCGGAGGCGGTCTGCTGCCAATAAGTCAGCGCGTGGCCGGCAGCCTGGGCGCGGCGCCAACGGCCGCGCGCCGCCTCGACCGCGGCCTCGTCGTTGCCGTCGAACATGTCGATGCAGCGGGCGAACTCGGCCATGTCCTCGGCTTCGACGCCATCGACGAGGAACAGGATCGTCGCGCCGTTGGGGTTCTCGGCCCGGTCACTGAGCCAGATTGGCTGCACCGCCGGGTTGCCGTCGCGCCCGGAGCCGTGCGGCAGAAAGCTCGCGTCGTCATAGGTCCAGAGCAGCGCGTTCAGATGCTCGACGCGCTCCGGCGAAGCGGCGCGGATCGCGATGCGGTGGCCCTGGCCGGAGGCGCGCTCCAACAGGCGCGGCAGGGCGCGTTCGAGCGGCGTCGTCAGCAGATGATAGAAGCCGATCTCCGCCATGACTTGCCCGGTCGGCTTATTTGTCGGCCGGCGTGCCGTGACGGCCGATGCCGGCAGCGAAGCGGCGCGCGCCGGCTTCGGTCTCGCCGCTCGCCACGGTTGCGATGCCGAGACGAAACTCGTTCAGCACCGCTGCGTCCCAGCCGAGCCCCCATTGCTCGATCGCCGACAGCCGGTCGGTGCGCAAGGCTGCCTGCGGCAGCCGCGCCAGCTCATGCGCCAGCTCTGTCGCGGCGGCGAGCGCCTCGCCCGGCGCGACGACGCGATTAACGAGACCGATACGCTCCGCCTCCTCGCCCAAGATGCCGCGGCCCGTCAGGATCAGATCCATCGCGCGGCTGTGGCCAATGAGGCGCGGCAGCCGGATCGTGCCGAGATCGAGCAGAGGCACGCCGAAGCGGCGGCAATAAACGCCGAAAACGGCGTTGCGCGCGGCGACCCGGAGATCGCACCACAACGCCAGTTCGAGGCCGCCGGCAACCGCGGGACCCTCGATCGCAGCGATAACCGGCTTCGACAGTTTGAGGCGGGTCGGCCCCATCGGACCGTCGCCGCTCTCGACGCGGTGAGCACGGCCGCCGCCGACGACCTCCTTCAGATCATAGCCGGCACAGAAATACCCGCCGCTTCCGGTCAGGATCGCGACCGAGAGCGCCGCGTCGGCGTCGAAGCGGCGAAAGGCGGCGGCCAATGCCTGAGCGGTCGCGCGATTGACGGCGTTGCGCGCGGCCGGGCGCTCGATCGTGACGATCGCGGCCGGCCCATCCGTTTCGTACGATACGCTTGGGGCTTCGCTCATTTGCGTCAGTCGCTCTCGTAATAATCGGCGACGAAGCGGTCGAGCAGGCGAACGCCAAACGCGGTGGCGCCCTTCGGCACGGTTGGCGCGTCCTTTTTTGACCAGGCGACGCCGGCGATGTCGAGATGCGCCCAGGGCACGTTGTTGACAAAGCGCTGCACGAACTGGGCGCCGATGATGCTGCCGGCGGCGCGGTCGCCGGCGATGTTCTTGACATCGGCGGCGTCGCTGTCGATCGCGCGGTCATAGCTTTCGGCCAGCGGCAGGCGCCACACCGGCTCGCCGACCGCCTTGCCGGCGGCGACGAGGCGCTCGGCGAGCTCGTCATTGTTGGCGAAGAGACCGGCATTCTCATGCCCGAGCGCGACGATGACGGCGCCGGTCAAAGTCGCGAGGTCGATCATCGCTGTCGGCTTGAAGCGGTCCTGGCAATACCACAGCACATCGGCGAGGACGAGACGGCCTTCGGCGTCGGTGTTCAAGACCTCGATCGTCTGGCCGGACATCGAGCGGACGATGTCGCCGGGGCGCTGCGCGGCGCCGGAGGGCATGTTCTCGACGAGGCCAACAAGACCGACCGCGTTGACCCGCGCCCGGCGGGCGGCGAGAAGGCGCATCAGCCCGATGACGACGCCGGCGCCGGCCATGTCCCATTTCATGTCCCACATGCCGCCGGCCGGCTTGATCGAGATGCCGCCGGTGTCGAAGGTGACGCCCTTGCCGATAAAGGCGAGCGGAGCGACATCCGCGGCGACGCCGCGATACTGCATGACCACAACCCGCGGCGGACGGACGCTGCCCTGCGCGACGCCGAGAAGCGCGCCCATGCCGAGTTCGCTGAGCCGGTTTTCGTCGAGCACTTCGACTGTGAGGCCCGGGAGATCGGGGCCGGCGAGCGCGGAGGCGCGTTCGGCCATGCTCTCGGGGTAGAGCTCGTTGGCCGGTTCGGAGACGAGGTCGCGGGTAAAGGCGACCGCCTCCGCGGCGGCGCCGAGCGCCTGGTAGGCCTGCTTGGCCTCGCCGGGCGAGGCGGCCGAGACCGTGATCGAGCTCAGCGAGGGTTTCTGCTCGGGCTTCTGCTTGGTGCGGTATTTGTCGAAACGATAGGAGCGGAGCGCCGCGCCGTAGGCCAAGCGGGCGGCAGCCTCGGCGGGCTTTACCGGCGCGCCGTCGCCGAGATCGACCGCAAAGGTCGCCTCGCTCTCGCCGGCCGAGTTCAGATGCGCGGCAAGCGTGCCGCCGAGATCTTCGAGCAGCCGCGCATCGACGGCTTTGGGCTTACCGAGACCGACGAGCACGATCCGCGATACCGGCAGGCCGGGCGGACCGATGACGGGCACGAGCTCGTTCTTCTTGCCGTGAAAGCGAGGCGCGGCGGCAACGGCGCGCGCGACCGCGCCCTGTGTCGCCTCGTCGAGGCGGCGGGCCGGCCCGGTCAGCGCCCGGTCTTCCCAGACGCCGACCACGACGGCGCCCGATTGCGGCAGCGAAAACTCGGCGAAACGGATGTCCATTGGGGCTCCTTGGCGGGATTCCTTGGCGGAAACGCTTTTGCCTCGGCCCGATAGACGACAGCCCCCGATGTCAAGTCAATGCCGCCGAAAGACAAGGCAGCAATACGGGCTGGGCAAATGCCGCCGGCGGATCAATCGGGGGATCGATCCGTCTTCTCCAATTCGTCGGCCCGCTTGTCCAGCTCATCGGCCATCCGGCGCAGCTGGCTTGAAAGAGGCGTAGGATGGGTGCCGGCGATCTCGCGCAATCGCTCGGCGCGCTGTCGCAAGAAACGGGCTTCCTGGCGAGAGATCATATGCTCGCTCAACGAACTGCGATGCAGGAACAGGGGCGCTCTGCAACAAGTTCTGCCTGAGCGCCGGATGCGCGGCGAATGGCGGCGCAATGCTGTGGCCGGGGCGGGCGGCGGGCCCTATGATCCGGCGCTCATGACCCCGCTCCCGCAGCTCACCACCCTCGACCGCTTCCGTCTGAGCAGCCTCGACCGCTACATCCTGCGGCAATGCCTCAGCGTGACGCTGTTCGTCACGGCAGCGCTGAGCGCGGCGGTGTGGCTTGCGCAATCGCTGCGGCTGGTCGACCTGATCGTGAACCGCGGCCTGGCGGCCGAGGTGTTCCTCTATCTCGCGATGCTGATCCTGCCGCGCTTTATCGACATCGTGTTGCCGATCGGGGCGTTCATCGCCGTCCTCTTCGTCTTCAACAAGCTGACCTCAGAGAGCGAGCTAGTCGTCATGCGCGCCTCGGGGCTGAGCCCGCTGGCGCTGGCGAAGCCGGTCATGATCCTCGCCGGGATCGGCTTTGTCGGGCTGATGAGCCTCTCGGCCTATTTCCTGCCGGCCTCAAACCGCGAGTTCAAGGACCTGCAGTTCGAGATCCGCAACCGCTTTGTGTCGAGCCTCTTACAGGAAGGGACCTTCACGACGATCTCGGACAAGCTGACGATCTATATCGGCAGCCGCAACGAGCGGGGCGAGATCAGCGGCGTTCTGATCAATGACGAGCGCGATCCGCAGCAGCCGGTCACGATCTTCGCCGAGCGCGGCGCCTTCGCCGACACGACGGAGGGCTCGCGCATCATCCTGGTCAACGGCAACCGGCAGCGCTATGAGCGGGCGAGCGGCAAATTGTCGGTCCTGACCTTCGAGCGCTATACCCTCGATTTGGCGATGCTGCGCGATGCGCCGGTCGTGCGGTTTCGTGAGGCGCAGGAGCGCTTTCTCGGCGAATTGTTCTTCCCGCCCGGGGATCTCGACGCGACGAACTACCGCAATTTCCTCGTCGAGGGCCACCAGCGGCTTGCGGTGCCGCTATCGATCTTCAGCTTTGTGATCATCCCCTTGGCCTGCCTGTTGCCGGGCGAATTCAACCGGCGCGGCCAGCTGAAGCGAGTCCTGCTGGCGGTGGTTTTCGCGCTCGTCTTCCAGTCGACCGACCTCGGCATCAAGAATCTGGCGGCGAGCCATTACGCCGCGATCCCCTTGATGTATGTCATCGACCTCTTGCCGTTGGCGCTGGGGTTTGGAATGCTGCTGTTCGGTGGCATCCGGTTCGGGTTCTGGCGGCCCGCGGCCGCTGTTGCAGAGCCGGCCTGACCGCCGGAGGGCGCCGCCGAGGCGGCAGGGGACAGGGGGAGTGTCGGTGCAGGTCGCGCGGATCCTGTCTGCCTATATCGCGCGCCAGTTCTTTACATGGTTCGCGGGGGTGTTCGGCACGATGGTCGCCGTCACCTTTCTGCTCGACTATCTCGAACTGCTGCGCCGCGCCGGCGGGCGGGCGCAGGCGGGCTGGGGCATCCTCCTGGAGATGGCGGCCTTGAAGATGCCGCACACCGCGCAGGAGGTCATGCCCTTCGCGATCCTGTTCGGGACGATGCTCGCCTTTTGGCGGCTGACCCGCAGCAACGAGCTGATCGTAGCGCGCGCCTCCGGGGTCTCGGTATGGCAGTTCCTGACGCCGGCGGTGCTCGTCGCGCTGGTCGTCGGGGTGGCCGCGGTCACCGTGTTCAACCCGATCGCATCGGCGATGGAGGGGCGCTACGAGAAGCTCGACAACCGCATCCTGCGGCAGGCTGGCGATCCGATGGCCCTATCGCGGGGCGGGCTGTGGCTGCGGCAGAGCGACGCCGCGGACGGACAGATCCTGATGCATGGCGAAAAACACACGGCGTCCGACCTGCTGCTGCTCAATGGGGTCACGGTGTTCTTCATCGACCGGCTGATGACGTTCACCTCGCGCATCGAGGCGAAATCGGCGCGGCTCGAAAATGGTTTCTGGGTTCTCGAGGACGGGCAGCGCTTCCAGCCAGACGAGACGCCGGAGCGCTTTGACCTGTTGCGGCTGCCGACCAAGCTGACGACGGCCAAGATCGAAGAAAGCCTCGCCTCGCCCGACACGATGTCGTTCTGGGATTTGCCGGGCTTTATCGGACTGCTGGAGCAATCCGGGTTTTCCGCCGATCGGCACCGGCTGCATTTCAACGTGCTGCTGGCGCGCCCTTTCCTGTTCTGCGCGATGGTGCTCGTGGCGGCGACCTTCAGCCTCAGGATGCAGCGGCGTGGCGGCGCGACGATGATGATCGTCAGCGGCGTCGCAGCCGGGTTTCTCCTCTATTTCCTGTCCGATGTCGTCTTTGCGCTCGGGCTGTCGGCGAAAATCCCGGTCCTGCTCGCCGCCTGGACACCGACCGCCGTCAGCCTGACATTCGGCGCCTCGATGCTGCTGCACCTCGAGGACGGATGACCGCCCCCGCCGCCATAACGCTATCGTTTGACACCGCGACCCAAGGACATTCCTCGATAGGTTCAGGCACGTTTTAAGCAAATCTCAAGCGAACTTCACCGAGGGCTGAACGCGACGGATGACAGGTTCCCCCAAACCTGCAGGACGCCCGATGCGGATAGGGCGCGCCAGCCTGTTGCTGGCGGGCGCGGTCGTCGCATGGCTCTGCGCCGCCGCCCCTGCGGCTGCCCAGTTTTCGGCCGGCGGTCACCGGGAGCGTGGCGCGCCGGTCTTGTTCCAGGCCGACGAGGTGCAATACGACGACCAGCTCGGCCTCACAATCGCCAAGGGCCATGTCGAGATCTCGCAAGGCGGAGAAGTCCTGTTGGCCGACCAGGTCGGCTATAACCAGCGCACCGACACAATCACCGCCTCGGGGCATGTCAGCCTGCTGAGCCCGACCGGCGAGATCGTCTTCTCCGATTTCATCGAGCTGCGCGACTCGATGAACAACGCCTTCGCGCAGAATGTGCGGATGCTGCTCGCCGACCGGTCGCGGCTCGCGGCCAACACCGCGCGGCGGATCGCCGGCAACCGCACCGAACTCCGGCGCGGCATCTACTCACCCTGCGACCTCTGTCGCGACAATCCGTCGGCGCCGCCGGCCTGGCAATTGAAGGCGCGGGAGATCAGCGACGACAAGGAATACAAGCTGTTGGAGTTCCGCGATGTTGTCATGGAGATCGACGGCTGGCCGGTCTTCTACGCGCCCTATATGTCGCAGCCCGAGCCGGGGGTGAAACGCGCCAGCGGCTTTCTGATGCCGAGCTTTGGCAATTCGAACACCAACGGGTTTCATTTCGGCCTGCCGTATTTCTGGGCCATCGATGTCGACAAGGATTTGACATTGGGGCCGCGGTTCTACAGCCGGGCGGGCCCGCTGCTCGCCGCCGAATACCGCCAGCGTTTTGGCAATGGCGTCCTCGATGCGCTCGGCAGCCTCAACTACAGCAATGTCGGCGCGAATGGCGACACCAGCATCGACCATCAGTTGCGCGGCCACGTCAACGCATCCGGTGTCTGGGATCTCGACCCGACCTATCGGACCGGCTTCCAGGTGCAGCGAGTCTCCGACCAGACCTACCTCCTGCGCTTCGGCTTCGGGGTGCCGCTGCTCAACGCGATGATCAGCCGCGCCTATCTCGAAGGCTTTCAGCCGAACGCGATGACCGACGTCAACGGCTATATGTTCCAGCCGCTGACGCCGGGGCTCGGCGACTCGACACAGCCGATCGTCATGCCGGTCGCCAACCGTTACTGGGTCAGCGAGCCCGATAGCTGGGGCGGAAGGTGGCGGCTCAACGCCAACCTCCTGAACATCGTCCGGGAGGTCGGCACGCAGACCCGGCGGCTGTCACTCGGCAGCGTCTACGACAAGAGCTTCCGCGACGGCATCGGCGGGCAGTACCGGTTTACCGCAAGCCTGCGTGGCGACGCCTATTCGGTCAACGATCTGAGCAACAAATCGAACCCCGAGCTGCCGAGCAGCTTCTTCTCGCAGACCGGCATGCCGCCGCTCAGCCCGATCAGCTACAACTTTCTGACCGGGCGCGCCTTCCCGCAGCTCGGCATGACCTGGAGCTATCCGCTCGTTCATCGCAGCGACGACATCACCGCGACGATCGAGCCGATGACCGGCGTCTTCGCCGGGCCGGCGGGCGGCAACCAGCGCCGCATCCCAAACGAGGACAGCCTCGGGTTCGAGTTCCGGGACTCAGACCTGTTCCGCCCCGACCGGCTCGCCGGGTATGACGTGCTGGATACCGGGCAGCGGGTCGATTACGGGCTGAAGCTCGGCGTCTATCACAAGGACACCGGCAACTACCGAATCCTGGTCGGGCAGAGCTATCGCGGCCAGGTCAACCCGTTTCTGCCGCCGGGCTCCGGTGCGGAGACGCGGCTGTCGGATGTCGTGGGACGCGTCGTCATGTCGCCGAGCTCTTATCTCGATCTCGTCTACCGCTTCCGGTTGTCCAAAAGCGATTTGAGCAACAAAGCCAGCGAGGTCGGCATCAATGCCGGACCGCAGAGCCTGCGGGTCGGGGCCAATTTCCTGCTGCTCGCGCCGCAGCAGCAGAGCGAACTGGTGACCAACCCGATCGGGCAGAGCATCCTGTTCGGCAAGCGCGAGCAGATCACGTTCAGTACGGTGGCGAAGCTGACCCGCTACTGGTCCCTGACCGGCAGCGAGACCTTGAACCTGTCGAACTCGACAAATTTCGTCAACGGCATCCCGACCCCGCAATCGAACAATACGAGCCTTTATGCGACGGTGGCCGGGATATATCAGGACGAATGCATGGCCTTCATCGCCTCGGTGACGCAGTCGGGGATCCGCAGCGGCGATGTGACACCCGGCATCTCGGTCATGTTCAGCATCGTCTTCAAGAATCTCGGCGAGATCGGCGGAACCGTGCTGTCGACGCAAGGCAGCCTGTTGTAGCGGTCCCAATCACCTGAAGGCGAGCCGCGAGCGCACCGAGCGGGCGGCCATCGCAGCAAGGCGCGAGCGGCTGGCTCGGCGCTCGGCCATTGCGGCTTCGGTCATCCCGGCAGAGGCGGTCCGCGCCGGACGCGGCCGCGGATGAACGCTGCGGCGGCGGGCGAGGCGCGGCGGGATCACGGTTGCGGCAGGGTCAACGCCGCGGCGATCATTACTGCGAGAAAGATAACCAGCGGAACCGAGATCAAGAACCAATCGTCCTTCGGCATCAGAATCCCCCCAAACCGAAAGTCGAACATGTGAAGGCTATTGGTTAATACTTGGCTAAACTCGCGGTGGAAAGAAAGCGCGCAGTTTTCGAGGCACTCCGCCGACGCGTAGGCAGCAGGGCACTGACACTAAAAAGCGAAGGGTGTAGGGTGCCACGCGGGGGTCGCCGAAGGGGGTGGTTGTCGATGGTCTTGCGTTCGCTCTGCGCCTTACTGATCGCGCTGGTCATTGGTGCCGGAAATGCTTGGCCCGCGCAGGTTTCCGGGCGTCGCGCGGCAGCGGCGAACGCCGCCGGACAAGCCGCTCCGGGGCAGCCGCAACCCAGCGCGCCGGCGCCCAGCATTGCGGCGGTCGTCAACGACGATGTGATCTCGTTTTACGATCTCGCCTCGCGGGCGCGGATGGTGCTGATTTCGTCGAATATTCCTGACACGCCGGAGAATCGTCAGCGAATCGTTCCGCAGGTGTTGCGCTCGCTGATCGACGAGAAACTGGAGTTGCAGGAGGCCAAGCGGCAGAACGTGACAGTCACCGAAGAGGAGATGAAGAAGGGGATCGAGCAGCTCGAAAAGCAGAACAACATGCGGCCCGGGCAGCTTGACGAGTTCCTGAAAGTGCGCGGCATCGAGCGCGCCGCCATCGTCGATCAGCTGACGGCCTCTCTCCTCTGGGCGAAGCTGGTGAAGCGGCAGGCGGCGCAGGGGCTGACGATTTCCGACGACGAGATCGACGACGCGCTGAAGCGGCTCAAGGAGCACGCCGGCGAGCCGCAAAGCCGGGTGGGCGAGATCTTCCTTGCGATCGACAACCCGGCACAGGAAGATCAGGTGCGGCAACTCGCCGACCGGCTCACCGCGCAGATGAAGCAGGGCGCGCGATTCTCGGCCGTGGCGCGGCAGTTCTCGCAAGCGGCCTCGGCAGCGGTCGGCGGCGATATTGGCTATATGCGGCCCGACCAGCTGCCGCCCGAGCTTGGCAAGGTGGTAGCGACGCTGAAACCCGGCGAATTGTCGTCGCCGATCCGAAGCGGCGGCGGCTATTACCTGCTGCTCGTGCTCGACCGCAAACTCGGCGCCGGCAGCTCCGAGCAGGAGCCGATTTACGACATCGTGCAGGTCGTGTTCGCGTTTCCGCCGAAGGCGAACGAGGCGGCGAAGCACGCCGCACTGGCCGAGGCGGCGTCGGTGCGCGGCCAAGCCAAGGACTGCCCGTCGATGCTGAAAATCGGCCACGAGAAGGCGCCGCAATTGTCGAGCCAGGGCAAATTGGCGGCGAGCCAGATCGCGCCGGAGATGCGCAAGGTTATCGAGGCGATGCCGACCGGACAGGTGTCGCAGCCGATCGTCCAGAAGAACGGCGTCGGCGTCATCATGATTTGCGACAAGTCGACCGGCAAGAGCCCGACCGGGGTGACCCGCGAGGAGGTCGCCGATACGCTATTGCGCCAGCGCCTCGACACGATGTCGCGCCGCTATATGCGCGACCTCCGGCGCACCGCCTATGTCGACGTGAGGGCGGGCGGCGCATGACCCTGCCGCTCGCCCTGACGATGGGCGAGCCGGCCGGGATCGGCGGCGAGATCGCGCTGCAGGCCTGGCTGCGGCGCGGTGACGGCGTACCGCTGTTTTATGTGATCGACGATCCGGACCGGCTCGCGGGATTGGCGGCGCGGCTCGGTTGGACGGTGCCGATAAAGCCGATCGCGACGTCCGGGCACGCGGCCAAGGTATTTCCCAACGCGCTGCCGGTTCTGCCAGTCGGCGGCAGATGCCTGGCCGAGCCGGGGCGACCAAACCCGGCCGATGCGCGGCTCGTCATCGGCGCGATCGACCGCGCCGTCGCCGAGGTGAAGGCGGGCCGGGCGGCGGCGGTCGTCACGAACCCGATCAACAAGGAGGCGCTGTACGGTGCCGGGTTCCGTCACCCCGGCCATACGGAATATCTCGGCGAGCTGGCCGGGCGGCTCTACGGCATAACCGACGTAACGCCGGTCATGATGCTGGCGTCACGCGCGTTGCGCGTCGTACCGGTGACGATCCATTTGGCATTGCGCGAAGGCATCGCGGCGCTGACCAGCGCGGCGATCGTGACGGCCGGGCATATCACGCATCGGGCGCTGCAGCGCGATTTCAGCATTGCCACCCCGCGGCTCGCGGTCGCCGGGCTCAACCCGCATGCGGGCGAGGGCGGCGCGCTCGGGAGCGAGGATCGCGACATCGTCATGCCGGCCATCGCCGAGCTGCGCGCGGCAGGCATCGATGCGAAGGGGCCCTTGGCGGCCGACACGATGTTCCATGCGGCGGCGCGGCGCGGTTATGACGCGGCGCTCTGCATGTATCACGACCAGGCGCTGATCCCGATCAAGACGCTCGATTTCGACGGCGCGGTGAATGTGACGCTGGGGCTGCCCTTCATCCGCACCTCGCCCGATCACGGCACCGCGTTCGATATTGCCGGCAAAGGCGTCGCGCGGCCGGACAGCCTGATCGCCGCGCTGAAGCTCGCCGCCGAGATGGCCGCGCGCCGCACCGGCTGATCGGATTCCACTGCGCCGGCGCCCCGCGTCCTTCGAGACGGCCGCTGCGGGGCCTCCTCAGGATGGGGAATCTCGTTGATGGCATCAAAAACCCTGCCTCATCATGAGCGCGAGCGAAGCGAGCCGTCGAAGGACGCAAAAGCGCCAATCCATTCCCAGCAAAAGGGACTTCGATCCTTGCCGCCGCTGCGCGAGGTCATCGCGCGGCACGGGCTGACGGCGAAGAAGAGCCTGGGGCAGAATTTCGTCCTCGACCTGAATGTGACGCGGCGCATCGCGCGCGCAGCCGGGCCGTTCGATGGCGTGGACGTCGTCGAGATCGGGCCGGGGCCGGGCGGGCTGAC
>WNFW01000251.1_pt1 | contig 35616 bp, 32 predicted proteins | sample 5400131 | NCBI WGS metagenome assembly WNFW01 (sample SAMN13153362, study PRJNA577476) | soil metagenome | isolation source: 20 cm soil or saprolite under grassland replicate 1 | place: USA:California | collected 2016-06-15 | reverse complement strand
CGTTTCGGGCGCGCGTGATCGACGCCACCATCGAGAGTTTTGTGTTCGAGATCACAGGCAACTCGGCCAAGATCAACCAGTTTGTCGACCTGATGCGCCCGCTTGGCCTGGTCGAGGTTTCCCGCACCGGGGTTGCCGCCATCGGCCGTGGGCCGGAAGGGATGTGAATCATGCTGGCGCGCGACTGGTACTACAATCAACGGCGGCAGATCGGGCTGGATTCCGCCGTCGCCTCGATCTACGACAGCGATGACGACAGCGACCTCCGCGCCCGCGCGGCGCTGACCATGCTTGGGGTGCGGAAGGGATGGCGGGTCGCCGATATCGGCTGCGGCAACGGCGTTCTGGCCTGCGAGGCGGCGCTGATGGGCGCCGAGGTCGACGCCATCGATATCTCGCCGGCCATGCTGGCGCTGGCGGAAATCCAGGCCCGCGATCGCAAGATCGCGATCCGGACCCAGTCGGCGGGACTGTTGAGTTTCGCCTATCAGCCCAACTCGTTCGATTTGATCGTCAGCGAATTCACGCTGCATCACCTGCCGGATTTCTGGAAGGCGGTGGCGCTGGCGCGGATCTATGGCGCGCTGAAGCCGGGCGCCTGCTTCTACCTCCGCGATATCGTGTTCGTCGGCATGCCTGATGGACCCGAGCGCGGCGTCGAGGCGTGGGCCGATTTCAACATCAAGAACCACGGGTTCTCACGCGACAGCGTCGTGACACACATGCGCGACGAGTATTCGACGTTCGGCTGGGTGATCGAGCGGATGCTGACCGATGTCGGTTTCACGCTGCTGTCGGCGGATTACCACGCGCCGCTGCACGGCACCTATCTGCTGCAGAAACCGGTCGAGCAAGGCTAGCGCATCGAAAGTCTCCTGGCCGGTTCTGATCCCGAGCAGCTTCACGCCCACGATTGCCTGAGTACACCATGTCGCATTCGCTGATGATCGCCTTTGTGTTGTTCGCCACCGTGATGTTTTTCACGCCGGGGCCGAACAACATCATGCTGCTGTCCTCGGGGCTGACCCATGGCTTTCGTCCGACGCTGCCGCACATCGCCGGTATCACCATCGGCTTTGCCTTCATGATCGGAGCGGTCGGCCTTGGCCTTGGGACCATCTTCATCAGCTATCCCGTGCTGCAGTCGATCCTCAAATATGGCGGGATCGCCTATCTGGTCTACCTCGCGGCCGTGATCGCGATGTCCGAGCCGGTTAAATCGGATCAGGACAATAGGCGTGGCCCGATGACATTCTGGGGCGCGGCCATGTTCCAGTGGATCAACGCCAAGGGCTGGGTGATGGTGATCGGCACCATTACCGCCTACGCGGCGATCGCGGCCTTTCCCTGGAACATCGCCATTCAGGTGGTGCTGAGCCTTGTCCTAGGAACGCTGTCCTGCACGAGCTGGGCGTTGTTCGGCAGCGCGCTGCGGCCGCTTCTAACCTCGCCAAAGGCGGTGCGGGCCTTCAACATTGTGATGGCGATATTGCTGCTGGCCTCGCTCTTTCCGGTGCTTATGGACGCATGATGCCGCACTGCGCCATGCAGAAACGGGTTTCCACTTCGCCTGAAAATGCTCTAGACAACGCCGGAAATCGCCAGCCAAGCCTTCAGAAGACATGACGATCCGGGCAATGCCCCGGCCAGCCAAGAGGAACGACCATGCGTGTTTATTACGATCGCGACGCCGACCTGAACCTGATCAAGGGCAAGAAGGTCGTCATCGTCGGCTATGGCAGCCAGGGCCACGCCCATGCGCTGAACCTGAAGGATTCCGGGGTCAAGGACGTCGCCATCGCGCTGCGCAAGGGTTCGGCCTCCGCCAAGAAGGCCGAGGCCGCCGGCTTCAAGGTGATGGAAGTCGCCGAGGCCGCCAAATGGGCCGACCTCGTGATGATGCTGACCCCCGACGAGTTGCAGGGCGACATCTACCGCGATCATCTGCACGACAACATGAAGAAGGGCGCCGCCCTCGTGTTCGCGCACGGCCTCAATGTGCATTTCAACCTGCTCGATCCGCGCCCCGATCTCGACGTGCTGATGATCGCCCCGAAAGGCCCCGGCCACACCGTACGCTCGGAATACCAGCGCGGCGGCGGCGTGCCCTGTTTGATCGCGATCCACAAGGATCCATCCGGCAACGCCCATGACCTCGGCCTCAGCTACGCCTCCGCGATCGGCGGCGGCCGCGCCGGCATCATCGAGACTTCGTTCAAGGAAGAGTGCGAGACCGACCTGTTCGGCGAGCAGGTGGTGCTGTGCGGCGGCCTGGTCGAGCTGATCAAGGGCGGCTTCGAGACGCTGGTGGAAGCCGGCTACGCGCCCGAGACGCGCGACTGGATGCTGGAGAACAAGGTCAACCAGACCTCGTTCAAGGCCACCCGCGCCAAGCTCGCCGGCCATCCGATCGAGGAAGTCGGCGTCAAGCTCCGCGACATGATGCCGTGGATCAAGAAGGGCGCCTTGGTGGACAAGACCAAGAACTGAGATCTCTCTCCTCATGGTGAGGAGCGCTGCACGCGCGTCTCGAAACCATGAGGGGCCGAATGCACCTCGTCCTTGACGGCGCTAATTAGCGTACGCCGATCGCAATAGGGGCGCTCGTTGCCGCTGTCTTCAACTCGAAGAGACGGCAGACTGGCCGCCGCAACATCGCGCTGGTCGGAAAGCTTCCAATCAATCATTCGAGCAAAGACAGCAGCGGGCGCAATTGCTATTCGTAGTTGTTGCTGGGATCAAGAATGCGATTGCGGAGTACGCTCGGCCCGCCGAATTCACGCGAAATTAAGCAGGTCGAGGTATGTTTCGGTGGACGACCGAGCCGAGACTCCAAGATCTCCGCGGGTTTATTCCGCGTTCCGCGCTTCGCAATTTCGGCGTCAATTGTAACGGCATTTCATGTTTCCTGATTGAAGGCACCTCGCCATGAACCCTTCCGCCCAAGCTGCGACTGTGTGGAATATTCGCAATCTCCTGATGACCGCGGTCGCGCTGCTATCCCTGCTCGGGTTGGCGGTGTCGGGTTACGTTCTGCGCAATGCGAGCCTGGAGCGCGCGACGGCTTCCGATGCCGTCTCCGTCAACGAGACCGCCGATTTGCTGTTGGAAAGCGCCGGCCAATGGGCCCGCGAACGAGGTGCAACCAATCTTGCGCTGAACGCCGCCAATCCAGCGACCGATGCCCAGGTGGCGGCGATACTGAATTACCGCAAATCGGGGGATCAGCCGTTCGAGCGGGCGCTCGGCCGCATCGCCACTCAGGATTTTGCCAATCGCGACCAGCTCGTCGCGGTAGCGAAGCGTGCGCACGAGCAACTTTCGGAGCTTCGACGGCAAGCCGACGCCGAAATTGCCACGCCCGCAAACGCACGTCAGTCCGCTGTAGTATTGCGGTGGGCGCCGACTATTACCGCGTTGATCGTAGCGAGCCAGAATCTTCGCGTTGCTGCGGCGATGGATGAAGACAATGTCCAGGCGCGTTTGTCCAGCCTTCAGAATCTCAAGCATTTTGTCTGGATCATGAGCGAATATCTGGGTCGCGAGCGTGCAGCCGTGGCGGCGCTGGTGGCCGCCGGCAGACCGATGAATTCCCAGGAAATCAGCGCGCTCGGCGCGTTCCGCGGCCGGGTAGAAGCCGCCTCGGACTATGTGCAGGCCTTTGCCGCGAAATCATCGGCGCCGCCATCCGTGACCGCGGGAGTTGATCGGCTCCGTGAACGCGTGTTCCGGGTGTTCGAGGATACGCGCAAGGCGATCTACGCCGCGGGGCTTGGGGGTGGGAGCTATCCGATCAGTTCGGCTGAATGGTTTAGTCAGTCCACGGCGGCGATCGACGAAGTGATTGCGCTAAGTAGAGTGGCAAGCCAGGAAGCCGCGCGTCTGGCTGAAACCGCACAACACAACAGTTTGCTGACGCTGGTGCTCAATGCGTTCTTGATGATCTTCTCGCTTGTGCTCGCGGCGGCCACACTCTGGATGGTGACAAGTCGTGTCGTGCGCTCTCTCGGCCAGATGACCGACGCCATGAGCGAGCTCGCCGGCGGCGAGACATCGGTTGTCGTTCCCTGCTCAAGCCGTCGCGACGAAATGGGCTCGATGGCTCGCGCCTTGCTGGTATTCAAGGAAAACGCAGTCAAGGTACGAAACATGCAGGCCGAGCGGGAAGCTCTCGAAAAGGCCGCTCGCGAGGAGAAAGCGGCCGCCATGACCAGGCTTGCCGATACGTTCGAAGGCGCGGTTGGCGAAATCGTCGAAACGGTATCTACGGCTTCGACCCAGCTTGAGGCTTCGGCCGGCACACTGTCCGCGACGGCAGTGCGGGCACAGCAACTCATGACAATGGTCGCCGCCGCCTCGGAAGAAGCCTCGACCAATGTCCAGTCGGTTGCCTCCGCCAGCGAAGAGATGGCGTCCTCGGTCAATGAGATTGGTCGGCAGGTGCAGCAATCTTCGAGAATTGCCGGCGAAGCCGTCGAGCAGGCCCGCAGAACCCACCATCGGGTCAATGAGTTGTCGAACGCGGCTAACCGGATCGGTGATGTGGTCGAGTTGATCAACACGGTTGCCGGCCAAACAAACCTGCTGGCTCTCAACGCAACGATTGAAGCCGCACGGGCCGGAGAGGCGGGACGCGGCTTTGCGGTCGTAGCCTCTGAAGTCAAGGCGCTGGCCGATCAAACCGCAAAGGCAACCGAAGAAATTCGCAAGCAGATCAGCGATATCCAAAGCGCGACCCAGGATTCAGTGTCGGCGATCGCGGAGATCGGCATTACCATCGGTCGGATTTCCGAAATCTCATCGACCATCGCCGCAGCGGTCGAGGAGCAGGGTGCTGCAACCCAGGAGGTTGCTCGCAACGTACAGCAAGCAGCCGAGGGCACCCACCAGGTTGCATCGAACATCATCGACGTGCAACGCGGCGCCAATGAAACCGGGTCGGCATCCTCGCAGGTGCTTACGTCTGCGCAATCGCTTTCGCACGAAAGTAACCGCCTCAAATCGGAGGTTGACCGATTCCTCGAGATGGTGCGCGCGGCCTGAGGGAGTGAGGGCAGGGCGTCGTCGTTCCAGGCGCGCGCGAGCCTACTTCTCGAGCTTGTTGTGCACCTGCCAGAAGCGCAGGGTGCGCTGGGCGGTTTCCGGGGACAGCTTGCCGTAATCCTTGCAGGCCACCTTCAGCGTCAGTTCGTCGATCTTCTGCTTGCAGGGCCGGTTTTGCAGGACCGATTCGACCGTCGGCCACTCCCATCCGGCTGACTTGCAGGGGATCAGGACGAGGTCGGATCGCGGACCCTCCAGCAGCCGCGCCATCATATCGGTCGGCACATTGTTGATGATGGCGAGCGCCGCGGCTACTTCATCGAACTTCCCGGTCTCGGCAAACCTGATGATGGCGCCGTCGTTCAACTCGTTCAGGCCCTCCATCAGCTTCACGAGCTCTTCGGCGCGGCTGAAATTCCGGGCCGGCTTGTCGCCTGCCACCGCGCTGGAGATCGCCGTCAGAATCCGTTTGATCTCCTCCTGCAGTTCGGGAGGAGCGACGGCCATCAGCCGGGCGCGAACCGTGTCGGTCGCGCGTCGCAACAGATCGCGCAGGAATGTGATCGGCAGGTCGACGCGAAGCCCGAGGATCTCGGTGAGTTCGTCATCTGCCTCCGCGCGCGCGATGATGCCGGAATAGCCGGTTTCGGAAAAGCGCGCGCTCTCGTTGTTGGCGAGCCTGCGGATCACCTTGCGTTCGCCGCGATCGACGATGACGTCGGTGACGGCTTCCGGGAGGTTTGTCCTGCCCGAGATCGCGAACAGATGATCCTGGCCCTTTGTGCTGGCGATCTCCACGAGGTCGCTTGTTCTCAGGCGGCTGGAGTGGGCCAGGACATCGCCGGCTACCGCGATGTCGTTGTCTCGGGCCAGGTGCTGAATGACTTCGAATGGCGCGTAGTCGAGCGGCGCCAGGCGCCGGCTGAGTTCGGCCTTGGCCCGGCTTTCAACGCGGGCGACCAGAAGGCACAGCACATCGTCGAAGACCTTGACCTGATCCTCGCTCAGCCGCTCTCCGTCATGCAGGAAAAGATCGGTCACCTGTCGAAGGGTGCCAACCCGCTTCTCCGACGAGCCGTTCCTGACGGCGTCTTCGAGTTCGGCGATTATGGAATGCTCTTGCAAGATGTGCCCCATGTTTCTTTTCGGCTTGCCCCGGGCACGGAACGCGGTTCCGAGAAAGTCGGGAAAGTCGCGGCAATTCAAGCCGGACACTATTCATTGCCGTCCTACGCTCCCGTTAAATTGGGGCCCCGTAGAAATACCCGGGTTGTGCCGCGCTTCCTTACCCCTCCTTAAGGCAGAGAGAAGGCCCGCATCGACGCTGGAGTATCTCACGCCGTTGATTGCTGCGCCGCACCGCAAACGCGTCACGTGACAAAACGCCTCTGATAAAGGCGATGGCCTCGACATCCGCCGCTTCCGGGAAATGGGTGCGGCTGCTATCGTCGTCACCCATAGATGCATTTTCGAGAAAACCGTCCGACAAAAACCGTGGCTGACCCGCACCCGAGGAGGAAATTCATGGAGCGCTGCGCGAAGGATTTCATCACGACGCTTGGTCTTGCGCTTGGACTTTCCGGATTAATCCTGGCCGCGGCCTCCGTATCGGCTGTCGCGCAGAAGAAATACGATACCGGCGTCACCGACACGGCAATCAAGATCGGCAACATCATGCCGTACAGCGGGCCGGCCTCGGCCTATGGCATCATCGGCAAGACCATGAGCGCCTATTTCCGGATGATCAACGACAATGGCGGCGTCAACGGCCGCAAGATCAACTTCATTTCCTACGACGATGCCTATAGTCCGCCGAAGACCGTGGAACAGGCGCGCAAGCTGGTCGAGAGCGACGAGGTGTTTCTGATCTTTGCGCCGCTTGGCACCGCGAGCAACGCGGCGATCCAGAAATACATGAACACCATGAAGGTGCCGCAACTGTTCGTCGCTACCGGCGCCTCGCGCTGGGGCGATCCCGAGCATTTCCCGTGGACCATCGGCTGGCAGCCGAACTACCGTGCCGAAGCGCGCATCTACGCCACCTACATCCTGCAGTACCATCCGAACGCCAGGATCGGCGTGTTGTATCAGAACGACGATTTCGGAAAGGATTACGTGCTCGGGCTGAAGGACGTGCTGCGCGACAAATACAACACCATGGTCGTCGCCAGCATCCCCTACGAGATCAGCATGCCGACGGTCGATTCCCAGGTGGTGGCGATCAAGACCGCCAACCCCGATATTTTCGTCAATATCGGCACGCCGAAATTCGCGGCGCAGGCCATCAAGAAGCTTGCCGAACTCGGCTGGCATCCGATCCACATCATGACCAACGTGTCGGCGTCGGTCGGCGCGGTGCTCAAGCCCGCCGGTCTCGATAACGCCAAAGGCATCCTCAGCGCCGGCTATCAGATGGATGTCACCGATCCGCAATGGGACTCTTATCCCGGCATGCAGAAATTCCGCGCCTTCATGGCGAAGTATTATCCGGAAGCTGACCGGTCCGAGAGCGGGCCGCTGACGGCCTTTAACATTTCGACCGCGCTGGTCGAAGTGCTGAAGCGCTGCGGCGACAATCTCACCCGCGACAACGTCATGAAAGTGGTCGCGAACATGGATTTCGAGATCAACACCTATATTCCCGGCATTCGCATCAAAACCTCGCCGACGGATTTCTATCCGATCGAGCAGGTGCAGATGATGAAATTCACCGGCGAGAAATGGCAGTTGTTCGGCCCAATCATCGACGGCCACGCGGAGTAGGGGGCCGCTCCTCCTTGCATGGCGGCTTTCATCGTCAGCGCTCAAGGTGCTACCGTCGTCATTGCGAGCGAAGCGAAGCAATCCAGAGCTGGATTGCTTCGTCGCTGGCGCTCCTCGCAATGACACGAAGGTCTACCCATGCAATCTGTAGTCATCACCGGCGCGTCCACCGGCATCGGCTGGGCGACGGCGAAATTCCTGCTCGATCGCGGCTTTCGCGTGTTCGGCAGCGTGCGCAAGCAGGTCGACGCCGATCGCCTGAAAAGCGAATTTGGCGTGAATTTCACCCCGCTCTTGTTCGACGTCACCGATGAAGCCACGGTGCTGGCGGCCGCGCGCGAGGTGCGCGCGGCACTGGGCGGCGAGACGCTGACCGGACTTGTCAACAATGCCGGCATCGCGGTCGCGGGACCGGTGCTTGAACTCGCCGCCGACGAATTCCGCCGCCAGCTGGACGTCAACGTCATCGGACCGATCATTGCAACCCAGGCGTTCGGACCGCTGCTCGGGTCCGATTCACAGCTCAAGGGGCCGAAGGGGCGGATTGTGATGGTCTCTTCGGTGGCCGGCAAGAACGGCAACCCGCTGATGTCGGCCTATTCGGCCTCGAAGCACGCGATCGAAGGGCTGTCGGAAAGCCTGCGCCGGGAAATGATGCTGTTCGGGATCGATGTCATCATCATCGCGCCGGGCGCAGTAAAGACGCCGATCTGGGCGAAGGCCGAGGAAGTGGACTTTTCCGGCTACAAGAACTCGCCGTTTTTTCCGGCGCTGGAACGGATCCGCAAATTCATGCTGCAACTCGGCGAAAACGGCTTGCCGCCGGGGCAGATCGCCGAGCGGATTTTTCACGCGCTGACGTCAGCCAGCCCAAACATACGCTATCAGATCACACCGGATCCGATGCGGCACCTGATGACGTCGATCCTGCCGAAGCGCACGGTCGACAAGATCATCGCCAAGCGCCTCGGCCTGTTGCCGCCGGCATGAGTTCGTCGATGCGTGTTATGTTGAGAACGTCAATCTTGGCTAGCTCGATTTGCCTGCTGGCATCGGTTGTTCATGCCGGCGACCAGGGCGATCCCACGCCATCCTGCGACGGAACTACGTTTGAGATGGTCGAATGCCTGAAGGCGAAGACCGCGCAATGGGACAAGCGGATGACCATTGCCTATCAGCAGGCGCTGAAGGATGCGGCGCCGCCGCAGCACGACCAGCTGCGCGCGGCACAGCGGCTGTGGATCCAGTATCGCGATGCCAATTGCCTGTATTACGGCATGGGCGAGGGCACCATCGCCGGGATCGATGCCGGCGAATGCATGCGCAACATGACGCAAGCACGCGCCCGCGAGCTGGAAGGTCTCGGTCACAAGTGACAGCGCGTTTCGAGCGGAGCATGCCCGCACTTGATCCGGGGCCTATCCCGCCTGGACCGTCCGCGGCGTTCGTGCGGAGGCCATGGCGATCATCCGCAGCGCCATCACGACAAGCAGCGGGATCAGGAACAGCGCATAAAGCGGCATGTCGGGGACGCGCTTGCCGAACGAGACCATGAACTGAAACCACAGATAGTAACCGCCGGTGAGATGCAGCAAACGCCAGGCGCGCGGGCCGATCGCCGCGGCGGTGCGGTCGAACGAGGTCGCGGCCATCGCGGTGATGAAGGCATAGCCGATGCCGCCGAAAACGTACGACGCGATCGAAGTGGCAGCCGCGTAGCCGGCAGGGTCCATGATCGCGAAGCAAGCAATAGCGATGGCGTGAATGCCATGCGACGCCGCAAAAGTCACGCCGAGGTAGCGGCGGTTGCGGCGCTGCCATCGCGTCCATGCATTCGGCCATAGCCGAGCCAGCGCCGCGGCGCTGAAGGCAAGGCAAAAGAACAGCAGCGAGGTTCGCGCGGTGAAGCGGATCACCATGCGTACGCCGTCAACTTCGAACTGCCGCATGCCGGCGATCCAGATCGACAATGCGACCAGGGCCAGCGTCAGCACCGCGAGCAGCCGCCAGCCTTCGAACCAGTTTTGACGACGCAACGCCATGACGCCTCCCCGCTTTCGACGATGTAATCACCAGTTACATCCGGTCGTGCCGTTATCGTCAATCGTGTAATCGGCGCTTACATTCACGATCGGGTGATGTTAGTGAAAGCCATGTCGCCATCCGCCAAACCGCGCCGCCGCCCCGTCAGCCATCGGCCCTCGCCACCGAGGCCCTACCATCACGGCGATCTCAGGCGCGTGTTGATCGACGCCGCGCTAGGACTGGTTGAAGAGGGCGGTGCCGGCGCGGTCAGCGTGCGCGAGGCCGCGCGCCGCGCCGGGGTATCGCCAGGCGCGCCGTTCCGGCATTTTCCGAGCCGTGAGGCCCTGATGAGGGCGGTGGCGGAGGAGGCGCAGCGGCGCTTCCGGGCCGAGATCGACGCCGCGCTGAAGGGCGCTCCGGCCGGCAATCCCCTGGCGCGGTTTCGAAGTTTTGGCCTCGCTTATTTGCGCTGGGCGATGCGTAACCCTGCTCATTTCGAGATCATCTCGACCGGCCGCTACTTCGATCACGATCGAGCCACCGAGCTGTCACGGGACAACGCGGAGGTGATCGGCATGACCGAACGCACGCTGGCCGATGCATTTGCGCTGGGCCAGCTGCGCTCACAAGACCTGAAGGCGGTCCAGGTCGCCGGCCGCGCCTTGGTCTATGGCTTCGCGCGGATGAAGATCGACGGTCATTTTCCGCGCTGGGGTGTCGCAGAGGCCGACACTGAGCACACCGCCGAGGCGATCGTCGATCTGTTCATCGAAGGCATCGCCAGCCGCCCTGACAGGTCCTGACCTGCCCCGTCATCCCGGAATGACGGGCAGGCAAATGGCAAACTCGGCAAATTCATTGCCTGTTCATGACATTTCACTTACATTTTTATGACACGTCGCGGGTTCCGGCTGCGGCGTCCGTCTCCTGGTCTTCGCCAGCAAAGGCTTTAGAGGGCATCGCCGGGTTGAGTTGCGTTTTAGCCCATGGCGCCGGCGCCGAATCCAGGTCCATCCGCTTCGGTCGCCGCCGGAAGTATCGCCGCGATCGGCATCTGGCGGCTGCTTGCCGTTGCGGCGCCGCATCTGGCGGCGCTTGTCGTCATGTTCCAGACCGAAACCGACTTCGGCTCGCGCGTGGGCTTTCTGCTGTCGTGGGGGATCCTGAACTTCTTCTGGATCGCGCTATTGCGGCGTCCGGCGCTGTCGGGCGCGCTGTCGCTCACGCTGGTCGTGGTGCTGGTCCTGCTGTCGCGGCTCAAGCACGACATCGTCCAGATGACCGCGAACTTCGTCGACCTGATGGTGATCGACCGCGACACCGCGGCGTTCCTGTTTACGATCTTCCCCAATCTGCGCTGGTCGGTCATTGCCGCCGCCTTCGTCACCATCCCCTTGATGTACGCGCTGTGGTGGCTCGATCCATTCCGCATCCGGCGTCTGCCGGCGGTGGCCAGCATGCTGGCCTGTCTTGCCGCGCTGGTGGGATATTCCTTTGCGTGGCCCGATGAAGCCTGGCGCGGTTATTACGACGACGGCTATCTGTCGAAATTTGCCCGCTCCGGCGTCACCGCCGTATCGGATTTCATCAATTACGGATTCATGGAATCCGACGCCGCCGCCACCGGGCGCCTCAAGGTGCCGCTATTGGATTCCTGCCATCCCACCGGCCGCCGGCCGAACATCATCCTGATCCATGACGAGTCCAGCTTCGACATCCGTCAGGCCGATGGCATCAAGGTGCCGGCGGGCTACGGCAGCCACTTCAAATCGTTCGACGGCAAGGAGCGCAAATTCCTGGCCGAGAGCAATGGCGGTCCGAGCTGGTTCACCGAATACAATGTGCTCGCCGGGCTGTCGTCACGTTCGTTCGGCCGGTTTTCCTATTTCGTGACCCGCATCGCCTCGGGTCGCGTCGAGCGCGGACTGCCGTTGGCGCTGCGCCGCTGTGGTTACGACACCATCTCGCTCTATCCGGCCTATGGCGCGTTCATGAGTGCACGCAGCTTCCAGACCACCACCGGCATCCAGCACTTCTATGACGCGCACGATCTCGGCGCCAGGGACGTCGAGCCCGACGGCTTCTTTTACGACAAGGCCTTGAAGCTGATGTCGGAGGCAACGCCGAAGACGCCGCTGTTCATGTTCGTCTATCTCGCCGCCAATCACTTCCCCTGGGAGACGCGGTTTCGTCCCGACCTGATGCCGTTCTGGCGCCAGCCCGGCAACGAGCCGGTGGTCGACGAATATTTGCGGCGCCAGGCGATGAGCGCCGACGACTACACCGCGTTCATTGCCGGGTTGAAAAAGAAATTTCCGGCGCAGCCGTTCCTGATCGTGCGCTACGGCGACCATCAACCGGAATTCTCGCCGCACATTCTCGATCCCGGTCTCGACGAGGCCGGTGTCGGCAAGAAGCTGGAGAATTACGACCCGCGCTATTACGCGACCTATTATGCGATCGACGCCATCAACTTCGAGCCGGTCGAGAGCCCTGTGGTGATGGAGACGATCGACGGGCCCTATCTGCCACTGGTGGTCCAGGAAGCCGCCGGCATTCCGCTTGATCCCTCGTTCGAGGAGCAGAAGGGCATCATGCTGCGTTGCAAGGGCGTGTTCTATGCCTGCAAGGGCGGCGCGGAAGCCCGGCGCTTCAACAGGCTTTTGATCGACGCCGGTTTCGTCAAGGGCCTCTAGCCGCAGCGGGGATGCCAAAATGTCAGCCGTCGCCGAACCTGGAATAAACGGGAGCGGCGGCGCAGCATCGCGCGGCGTCGGGTTCTGTTCTCCCGGTGTAGGCTTGGTCGTCACGTTGCACCTGGTGGCGTCGGGTGTCCTGCTTGCCACGGAACACGGGCCTTTTGCGACCACGCTGTCCCTGCTGGCGTGGGTCTTCGTGAACTGCCTTTTCCTGCTCGTGCTGCCGCGGCCCGGCGTCTCCGCGGCGCTTGCGCTGATCCTGATGGCGCTGTTGATCGCGCTGTCGCGCTTTAAGTTCGGCATTTTGCAGCTGACGCTGACGTTCCTCGATTTCCTGATCATCGACCGCGACACGTTTTCGTTCCTGCTCTCGGTGTTTCCGCGGTTGCGGACGCAGTTGATGGTCGCGGGTTTCGTTGCAGTTCCGGCGTTGTGGCTGATCTGGCGGGTCGATCCGTTTCGCGTGCGCCGCCGTCTTCCGTTGACCATTCTTGCAGCGACAACCGCATTGATGTCCGCGATGTCCGTCGCGGTGCCCGAGCGGCCGTGGGAGCCGTTCCAGGGCGTCAATCACATCTCCAGTCTCGCGCGCTCGGGTGTAGTGGCGGTTTCGCGGCTGGCTTCGACAGGATGGATCGAGGCCGATCCGCCGGCGAATGGGCCGCTTCGCCTGGCGCCGGAAGCGCACGCCACCGGCCCGTCGGCGCTGTCACCTGGCGCGACCTGCGATGCCACGGCAAGGCGGCCGCACATCATCATGCTGCTCGACGAGTCAAGCTTCGACGTCACCGCCGCGCCTGGCGTCAAGGTACCGGCAGGATATTCCGACTATTTCAAGTCCACCGACGGCAAGCGGCGGATCATGATGGCGGAGGCGACCGGCGGCCCGACATGGTACACGGAATTCAATGTGCTGACGGGCCTGTCGGCACGATCGTTCGGTGATTTGAAGTTTTACGTTACAAGGATAGCCGCGGATCATGTGACGCGCGGATTGCCGCAAGCGCTGCAGCACTGCGGATACAAGACCTTCTCGCTCTATCCGACCTACGGGGACTTCCTCGGCGCGCGCACCTTCCAGAAAGCCGCCGGCGTCGGCCAGTTCATCGACATGGCGGATATGGGCGTCGATGAGGACAGGCAGCCCGACAGGTTCTACTTCGATCAGGCCTTGAAGGTGTTTGCACGCGAGCAGCCGTTGCAGTCGCCGATCTTCATGTTCGTCTACCTCACGGCAAATCATTTTCCCTGGACCAGCGTCTATCGGCCGGACCTGTCGCCGGGCTGGACGCCGCCGGGGAATGCGGCCGAGACCGACGAATACATTCGTCGCCAAACCGTGACGGCGAAAGACTACGGCGATTTCACCGCACGGCTGAAGCGCGACTATCCGGATCAATCGTTTCTGGTCATGCGCTTCGGCGACCATCAGCCGGCCATCTCACAACAACTGCTCGAGCCTGGCATCGACGCCGCGTCGCTGGCGCAACGGCTGATGGCTACCGACCCGCGCTACTTCTCCACCTACTATGCCATCGATGGCATCAACTACCGGCCGGCCGATCTGTCCTCGGCGATTGAAACACTCGATGCGGCCTATATCCCGATCGTGATCCAGGAAGCCGCCGGCATTCCGCTTGATGCCTCGTTCGAGGAGCAGAAGGGCATCATGCTGCGTTGCAAGGGCGTGTTCTATGCCTGCAAGGAGGGTGCGGAAGCCCGGCGCTTCAACAGGCTCTTGATCGATGCCGGTCTGGTGCGAGGATTGTAGGGTGCCGGACTCCAGGCGTTCTCGGCGTGCAGGTACCACCCTTGGCCGTCTTGAGTGAGGCCGTCCATCTCTGCTAACCTGCCTTAATTGGAATAGAGATATTTGCGGATTTACCGCCATGTTGATGCGTCTGTTCGCGCCGCAATTTCTTGTGGTCATTGTTCTGATCGCCGCCTGGTCACAGGCGTCGGCAGAGACCATGAAGTTCGAAGACGCGGCGGGGATGCTGGGAGCCAGCTGTGCCAAGGACATCGATGCCAACTGCCGCGGCGTCAGTCTTGATCCCGGTCGCCTGAAAGAGTGTTTCGCGCGCAATCAGGATAGTTTGTCGGTCCAGTGCAAGACCGACTATGTTCGTGCGTTCGACGCGATCCAGAAACGCGTCGCCGCCCGCTCCGCTGTCGTCAAGATGTGTGAGCGCGACGCCGTCAAACTGTGCGGCGGCGCCCAAAAGGGCAGTGCCCAGGTTCTCGAATGCATCCTGGCCGCGACGCGCGGCGTAAGTGTAAACTGCAACCGGGCCATTGCCGAGGCGGGGTATCGCTGATGCGATCGGGCAAGAAAAGCCGCCGTCACATCGGTTGGCTCATGAGTTGGCCCATCGCCATGCTGATCGGCTTGATGGCGCCTACCTCTCCGGCACGGGCTCAGGCTGTTGCCGCGACGGAAGACTGGGTCGCCAAGCTTGCCGGCCTTGAAACCGCGCCCGACGATGTCGAAGTCGCCGCCCTGCGGCAACAGGCACTGGCGAAAGTCAAGTCCAAGGCCGATGGCGTGCCGCTCAAGCGACCGCCCGTGGTCCCTCAGCTGCTCAAATTGCCGAAATTTGCCGTCGAGATTCAATTCGACGAGGACTCTTCGATCATTCGGCCCGAGTCCTATCGAACGCTGGGGCGCATCGCCGACACGCTGTCAAATCCCGCGCTGCTGTCGTACAAATTTCTGATTGTTGGCCATACCGTGGCGACGGGCAGGCGCGAAAACAATCTGACGCTGAGCCAGAGGAGAGCCGACGCGATCCGCGACGCGCTCGTGACTACCTTCAAGATTTCGCCAAAACGCCTTCAGGGGGTCGGTCTCGGCGAGGAACAATTGCTGGATGCCGCCCATCCGACGGCGCCGATCAACCAGAGTTGTGAAATCGCGACCGTGGGCAAGGCGCTTTAGTTCTTCGATTTGCAGTCCTTCGACTTGATCCCGGCGAGGATGCGGTCGGCCTCGGTACGCCAGTCCGGGCTGCGGGCGAACGTCGCCATGCCCTTTGGACCGAACAGGCCCTCGTCGGCGAGGTCGGCGACCCAGGCCTGGCGTTCGGCGGTGCCCTGCGCCGACCACGGCGTCAGTCCGATCTCGCGCACGGTTTGCGCGACCTCGCGGACCTCCTCGCTGCGGCGTCGGCCATGTTCGATGACACGCTGGAAGAAGTAGGCGCCCTGTTTCTCCCAGTCGATGCCGGGAAAGGTTTCCTTCAGCGACGCCAGCACCGCGTCCTCGACGCCGTAGGCGCGCGCGGTGGTGAAACTTTCAATCACCATCGCCTCCAGGCCCTTGATCATCACGCTGCGACACATCTTGACCGCCGAGGCGATGCCGAGCTCTTCGCTCGCAAGCTTGGCGTCGAAGCCGAGCTGCACCAGCAGCGGCGCCAGTTCCTCAGCCCCGGTACCGCCAAGCAGCAGCGGCACCTTGATGCGGTAGGGCGGGATCGAGGTCATGACCGCGCCTTCGACGTAGCGGCCGCCATGGCCGTCGATCAGCTGCGCCGCGCGGCGCTTGGCGCCGGGCGACGCCGAATTGAAGTCGAGGAACCAGGCTCCTGGTTTTATTGCCGGCACGCAGGCCTTCGCGACCGGTACGGCCTGGCTCGCCGTAACCGCGGAGATGATAAAATCGGCCTGCCCGGCGAGATCGGCATGGGAAGCCGCCAGCGCGACGCCATGCGTCGATGCGTGATCGCGCAACGCGCCGGCCTGATCGTTGCCGAGCTTGAGGTCGTAGGCAGCGACTTTCACGCCCTGCTTGCGCAGGTCCTCAGCGAGAATGCGGCCGACCTCGCCATAGCCGACGAGGCCCACATTCCAGCGCCTGGGGTTGGTCGACATCTCCGTCATCTCAAACAGTCTCCGGATCTGGATTGGATGCTCGTGAAAGCCATGCGGCTACTGCTTTTGAATGCCGGTCTTCTTGATGGATGAAGCTGAAGCCAACGCTATTTATAGCAACCCAGCCACATCGATCCAAGCTTGGGCATCAAGCGTTCTAGGGCTTCAAGGCGTTCGCGAAGAACTTGATCGCCCGGGGGATCACATCGCGGGTTGCCGATGCATTGGCTTCATCGTCCTGGCGCGACGGATTGGGATCGTCGAAACTGTGCGTGGCGTCAGGATATAGTTGCAGCTCGATATCGCCGCCGAGCGCGCGGCTTTTGTCGACGAGTTCGGCGCAGCGGCGCGGCGAGACCTCTTCATCCGCGGTGCCCTGGAACACCCGCACCGGCGCGTATGGCTTGATGCCATCGGGGAACTGTCCCTTCAGTCCGCATGCCGGATAGAAAACCAGCCCCGCGCGAAAGCCGGTCGCCGGCGTGGGAGAGGTGATGCCCGGCGCCGCGTTCGACATCGTGGCAAGCGCAGCGCTGCCGCCGTTGGACCAGCCTTGCAATGCGATCCGGTCGGCGATGACGTCGCTGCGCGTTCGCAGATAGGCCAGCGCGCCATAGGCGTCGAGCGGGCGAACGGTGACTTCGTTCAGCTCCTCAGGCCGGGAATCGTAACTAAATCGCGGAAAGCCGTGCGGGTAGCCGCGAGGGCCGAAACCATCGACCAGGATCGCGAGATAACCCTGCTGGGCCCAGATGTGGCCCCATTGCTGATGCCGCCTTGAAAGTGTCGAGGCGTCGTATTTGCCGTCGGCGGCCGAAGAATAGGCGCCGGCACGGCCATGCATCATGACAATGGCGGGCGTGCGCGAAGCATGTGGAATTTCCGGCTTGAACACATAGCCGACCAGCGTCGTATGACCGTCGGCGCTGGCAAAAGTGACGCGATCCGGCAGCGGACCCGAAGGCGGAGCCGCCGCGCTGGCGAGCCTGAAAACCAGGGCCGATATCGCCATGCCCTGGGCGGCAAGAAGCGCGAGATGGCGTGAGGCGATCATGCAGGTCCTCTTGTCATTTTTTGATCTTGTCCCACAGCCAGCGCGCCACCGCGTCCGGTGACGACGCGCTGTCGCCGCCGGCGGCGCGCAAATTCGCCTCGCGCATGACGGCGATATCGATCTTGCCGAGCAGCGGCGCCAGCGCCGCGCGTAAGGGCTGATCGCCGGCGCGCTTCGGCGCCAGCAGCACGATCGCGTCGTAAGGCGGTATCGCATGTCTGGGATCGTCCAGCACCACCAGATCGTATTTCGCAATCAGCCCGTCGCTGGTATAGCCCGTGATCACGTCGACCTCGCCGGAGGCCGCCGCCGCATACATGAAGTCCGGCTGCATCTGCCGTTGCGTGCGAAACGAAAGCCCATAGGCCTTCCGCAAGCCGGCCCATTCCGGCCGCGAGAAGAATTCGTAGTCCGCGGCGATCGACATCGCAGCGGTATGCGAGGCGAGATCGGCGATTGAACGAATGCCGAGCGCATTGGCGCGCTTCCGCGTCATCACCAGCGCATAGGCGTTCTCGAAGCCGAGTTCCCCCAGCAGAGTGATTTTCTGCTGCGCCAGCGTCGTCTTCAATTCGCCGAGCAGCACGTCACGCGGCTTGATATCGGTGTTGTGGAACTGGTTGGCCCACAGCGTGCCGGAGTAATCGACATAGACGTCGATCTCGTCAGAAGCCAGCGCATCGAAAATGACGTTGGAGCCGAGGCCCTCGCGCGAGCTCGCCGATAGTCCCGCCGCCCGCAGCCGCTGCGCCATCAACGCCGACAGCACATATTGCTCGGCAAAGGTTTTGGCGCCGACAACATAGCTCGATTGCGGGTGCACCATCGCGGGCACCAGTGTCGCCGCGACCAGCGCCGCAATGCCGATGCCGCCGAGCGCGGCGCGCGGTCGGCTGCGATCGCGCAGGCCAGTCTCGATCAGTGCCAGCAATTGATCGACCGCAAGCGCCAGCACCGCGGCGGCGAGGCAGCCGAACAGCACGAACACCCAGTTCTGGGTCTGCAGTCCGGCAAAGATGTAATTGCCGAGGCTGGTCTGTCCGATCGGGGTGGACAGCGTCGCGGTGCCGATCACCCACACCGCCGCGGTGCGGATCCCCGCCATCATCACAGGCAGCGCCAGCGGCAACTCCACCGTGAACAGCGACTGACGTTGCGTCATGCCGACGCCCTGGGCTGCCTCCAGGATCGCCGGATCGACGCCGTTCAGGCCGGTGATGGTGTTGCGCAGCACCGGCAGCATCGAATACAGCGCCAGCGCCAGCACCGCAGGCAGAAAGCCGAACGCGGAAAAGCCAAATCCGAACCAGGCCAACGACAACGCGGTGAGCGCCAGCAGCAGCGGATAGAACAGCGCGAGCAGCGCCAGCCCCGGCACCGTCTGCACGATGCTGGCGAGCCCCAGCAGCAGCCCACGCATCGCCGGCCGGTTGCGCGCCACGATCGCCAGCGGCAGGCTGACCAGCAATCCCAGCGCCAGCGCCGCGACGCTAACCCGCACGTGGTTGCCGAGATAATCCGGCAGATGCGCCAGCGCCTCGCTCCAGCGTGGATCGGCGAAGAAATTCATGTCGCGCCATCCCGCGGCAGCAGCACGTTGAGCCGCTCGGCCTGCCGCCGCGGCGTGCGCAAGAGCTCGCCGACATATTGATCGCCGCTATTGGACAGCTCCGATGGCGTGCCCTGTGCCGAGAGCCGTCCGGCGCGCATCACCGCGACGCGGTCGGCCAGCAGAATGGCCTCGGTCATGTCGTGGGTGATCATGACCGTGGTCAACCCGAGCTTCTTGTGCAGCGCGCGATAGTCGTCGCCGAGCGCATCGCGGGTGAGGGGATCGAGCGCGCCGAAGGGTTCGTCCATCAGCACGATCCGGGGCCTCGCCGCCAGCGCCCGGGCCACGCCGACGCGCTGGCGCTGGCCGCCGGACAGCTCATGTGGCAGGCGATCGCGGTGCTGGCTGCGATCGAGCCGCACCAGATCGAGCAGCTCATCCACTCGGGATGTGATTTCGGCGGGCGGCACGCCCTGCAGTTTTGGCGTGATGCCGATATTGTCGGCGACGCTCATATGCGGAAACAGCCCGCCGCTCTGGAACACATAGCCGATGCGGCGGCGCAACGCGACAGCATCGACCTTGCGCACGTCCTCGCCTTCGACCGTGATGCTGCCGCTGTCGGCGTCGATCAGCCGGTTGGCGAGCCGCAGCAGGGTGGTCTTGCCCGAACCGGAGCTGCCGACGATAGCGAGAAACTCGCCCGCGGCGACATCGAGCGAGACATCGTTGACGGCCAGAACACGCTCCGCGCCGCGGCCGCCGTCGAAACTTTTGCCGACATGCGCAAAGGCGATCAGGGGCTGGGCGGCTGTCATGCGTCGGGATTATCACACCGCGTTCTGCCGACCAAGCCGACGCGGGCCTTGCCTGGCGCCGCCGGCAGTTGAATTGTCGCCGCGATGGCGGTAATCCACACGCCGCAACAAGACGATATCGGGGAAGCGCGTGCAGGGGAGTGTCACCGCGGAAAAGACGGCGGTCGCGCTTGACGACGCGACGGTGGCGTTTCGCCTCGCCGATGCGCGGGTCTATACCGCCGTGGAGCAGGCCAGCCTTGCGGTCGAACATGGCGAGTTCGTCGCCATCGTCGGGCCTACCGGATGCGGAAAATCGACGCTGCTCAATGTCGCCGCCGGCCTGCTCAGGCCGGCATCGGGAACGGTGCGGATTTTCGATGCGCCGCTGACGGGTCTCAACCGGCAGGCCGGTTACCTGTTCCAGGCCGATGCGCTGTTTCCATGGAAGACCGCGATCGACAATGTCGCCATTGGGCTGGAGATTTCAGGCGCGCCGCGTGCGCTGGCGCTCGAACGGGCCCGGCACTGGCTTGCCGAAGTAGGTCTCGCTGCGTTCGGCAATCGTTATCCGCATATGCTCTCCGGCGGCCAGCGCAAGCGCGTCGGCCTCGCCCAGGTGCTGATCCGCGATCCCAAGATTCTGCTGATGGATGAACCGTTCGGGCCGCTCGATGCGCAGACGCGCCAGATCATGGGCAATCTGCTCTTGGAACTGTGGAACGCCGACCGCAAGGCGGTGTTGTTCGTTACCCACGATCTTGAGGAGGCGATCGCGCTGGCCGATCGCGTGGTGATCATGTCGGCGGGCCCCGGCGCGCGCATCATCGGTGATTGGCGAGTGCCGCTGAAGCGTCCGCGCGATATTTCGGAAGTCCGCATGGAAAAGGAGTTTCACGAACTTCATCGCGAGATATGGAATGTTCTCAAGGCCGAGGTGTTGAAGGGCTACGCCCAGGCGTCGCAAGCCGCAGTGGGAGCCGGGTGATGTTGCCTTGCTCCCGAACGGGCGGAAGCTGCATTCGGATCGCCAACTGAAAAAATCGAAAAGGAGATGTCATGCTGTTACGTGGTTCAATTCTCGCCGCTGCGGTCACGCTGGCCGCATTCTGTGGCTCTCACGCCTTGGCGCAAGGCGCCTTCACGCTGACCTCGCCCGGTTTCAAGGACGGCGAGCGGCTGGCAGTGAAAAACGCCGGCAACAACAAGACCAACCCAAACTGCGTCGGCGACAACGTTTCGCCGGCGCTCTCCTGGGCCAACCCGCCGGAGGGCACCAAGAGCTACGCGCTTTTGATGTTCGATCCGGAGGGTCGTCCGCCCGGCGGCGTCAGCCATTGGGTGGCCTATGGCATTCCGGCCTCCGTCACCGGGTTTGCCGAAGGCGAAGTTTCGAAACCGAACGACAAATATGTCGGCGGCCAGAGCCTGATGAAGCTGCCGCATTACTTCGGCCCCTGCACGCCGCCCGGCGCGCCGCATCATTACACCTTCACGCTGATCGCGACCGATCTCGAGCCGACGGCGCTGAAGGAGGGCATGACCCGCGACGAAGTGATCAAGGCGCTGGATGGCCACGCCAAGGGCGCCACCGGTTTGATCGGCACCTTCTCCAAGCCGTAGCAGCTGATGTCGTTGAACGAGATCGCGCCACCAGCACGGTCAGCTCCCTCCCCCCTTGCGGGGGAGGGTCGGGGAGGGGGGTGTGACAGAGGCAGTGCCCCTAAAACCTTCACCCCCGACCCCTCACCGCACGGGGGAGGAGAGTCGAGAGGATCATTGCCATGTCGCGCTTGAAACTCCTCTCGTTGCAGCTATTGGTCGCCGTCGTCGCGCTGGGATTTTGGCAGTTGTTCGCGACTGTGCCGGTGTTCGGCCGCCTGCTGCTGCCGCCGTTCTTCTTTTCCAATCCGGTCGACGTCGGGAGCCAGATCGCCGACTGGTTTTCCAGCGGCGTGATCTGGAAACACCTCGCGATCACACTATGGGAATCGATCCTCGCGTTCGCGATCGGCTCGCTTGCGGGCGTCGCCGTCGGCTTCTGGTTCGCGCGCCAGCCCCGGGTCGCAGCCGTGTTCGATCCCTATGTCAAGATGGCCAACGCGCTGCCGCGCGTCGTGCTCGCGCCTATCTTTACGCTATGGCTCGGGCTCGGCATCTGGTCGAAGGTGGCGCTCGGCGTCACGCTGGTGTTCTTCATCGTGTTCTTCAACGTCTATCAGGGCGTCAAGGAGGTAAGCGCCACCGTGCTAGACAATGGCCGCATGCTCGGCATGAACGAACGGCAGCTGACGCGGCACGTCTACTGGCCGTCGGCGCTGTCATGGATGTTCTCGTCGCTGCACACCTCGGTCGGCTTCGCCGTGGTCGGCGCGGTAGTCGGCGAATATCTGGGATCGGCGGCCGGGCTCGGCTATCTGATCCAGCAGGCTGAAGGCGTGTTCGACATCGCCGGCGTGTTCGCCGGCATGTTCGTGTTGTCGGTCTTTGTGATTCTCATTGATCTCGCGGTAACCATGGTCGAGCGGCGCCTGCTGGTGTGGCGGCCAAGCGTGGCTGAGGGACGGGGGTAAGGTCTAGTGTCATTCCGGGGCGCGTCGAAAGACGCGAACCCGGAATCTCGAGATTCCGGGTCTGCGCTTGCAGCGCATCCCGGAATGACATCGGCCACCTTCTCAAGCCGCTCGCGCTGCTTTATCGTGCGCCCAACCGAACGCGGAGGAAACCATGAGGACGATTTTTTGCAAGTTCGCCGGGGCGCTGCTGGCGCTGTTTCTGACCTCGGGTCTCGCCGCGGCGCAAAGCAAGATCACCGTCGCGGTCGGGGGCGGCGCCTGCCTGTGCTATCTGCCGACCGTGCTGGCGAAACAACTCGGCGAATTCGACAAGGCGGGGTTGTCGGTCGAACTGGTCGACCTGAAGGGCGGCTCGGACGCGCTCAAGGCGGTGCTCGGCGGCAGCGCCGACGTGGTCTCCGGCTATTTCGACCACTGCGTCAATCTCGCCGCCAGGAAGCAGGAGCTGCAGGCCTTCGTGGTCTATGACCGCTATCCCGGGCTGGTTCTGGTGGTGTCGCCTTCGCATAGCGGCGAAATCAAATCGATCAAGGATCTGGCCGGCAAGAAAGTCGGCGTCAGTGCGCCGGGTTCGTCGACCGATTTCTTTCTCAAATATCTCCTGAAGAAAAACGGCCTCGACCCCGCCAGCGCCGCGGTGGTCGGCGTCGGCCTCGGCGCCACCGCGGTGGCGGCGATGGAGCAGGGCCAGATCGACGCCGCCGTGATGCTCGATCCATCGGTCACCGTGCTGCAAGGCAGCCATCCGGACCTGCGCATTCTCAGCGACACCCGCACCGAGAAGGACACGTTGGAAGTGTTCGGCGGCGAATATCCGGGCGGCGCGCTCTACAGCACGACGGCGTGGGTTAGTTCGCACGAGAAGGATGTGCAAGGCCTCACCAATGCGATCGTGAACACGCTTAACTGGATTCACGCGCATTCGCCTGAGGACATCATGGCGAAAATGCCTCCGGAAATAGTCGGCAAGAACAAGGAGCTTTATCTGGCGGCGCTGAAGAACACGATCCCGATGTATTCGGAGACCGGAAAGATGGACCCCAAGGGGGCCGATGCGGTGCTCGCGGTGTTCAGCGAAGGCTCGCCCGAGGTCGCGAAAGCGAATATCGATGTCGCCAAAACCTGGACCAACAAATATGTCGACCAGGTCAAGAAGACGACGGGGATGAATGCGAAATAGAGTTGCATGACGCTTCCCCTCATTCATCGCGTCACGCAGCTTGATCTGAAGTTCGAGCCATGGTCGTGGCCGTTCGCCGGCGAGCGGCGCGCCGAGATCGACGCGCATTTTGCGCTGCAGCGGCGTGAGAAGCCGAGTATCTGGAACGGGCAGGTCCTGCTGGGGCGCAATCCCGACTTCAGCGGCGACCGTTTTAGCGCGTCCTATTTCGAGGCTGATTTCGCCAGCTTCCTGGCGTGGCGCGACTGGGGTTTTCCGGACAAGGACGTGTTTAACGGCTTTGGGATGGGCGCGCTGCGCTGCTCCGACGGCGCCTTCGTGCTCGGCGAAATGGGCCAGCACACGGCGAACGCCGGGCGCATCTATTTTCCGTCGGGAACGCCCGATCTCGATGACTTAAGCGGCGGCGCGGTCGATATGTCAGGCAGCGTCAGGCGCGAAGCGGAGGAGGAAACCGGTCTCACCCCGGCGGATTATCGCGCCCGTGCACACTGGGATTGCGTAGTTTCAGGCGCTGCGATCGCGATGATCAGGATACTGGACGTCGATGGTCCAGGCGAAGCGCTGCGCGCCAGGATCGAAGCCAATCTCGCCCGGCAACAGCAGCCGGAACTTTCCGCCATCCATCTCATTCGCGCGATGTCGGATCTCACGCCGGCGATGCCGCGCTTCGTCACCGCGTTCATCGAAGCGCAGCTATCGCCGGCACCCTGAGAGCCCGACGAAAAAAAGTGCAGCCAATAGAGGTAGGATTTTTAGAGGGGTCGTCTTAGAGGAGTCGCCATGCCCGGCCATAGCTGTCTGCCTTGCGCAGACTGCGTAAGCTTGTTTGCGATGCCGGGCATCCACGTCTTTGCCGAACTTAAGCAAGAACGACGTGGATGGCCGGGACGAAGCCCGGCCATGACGAAACGAGAGTCATATTCAAGTAGCTAGAAAGAGCCTGAAATGTTGAATGCATTTTCGGTCAGGCTCTGAGAAGAAGGAGGCTCGCCTGTCATGAGCAAAACGTCTTCGTCACCGCTCGCCGAACAGCTCAAACCCTTCGTGGCGCCGTTTCGCGTCGACGGATCGCGCGAGTTCCACCTCAAATCGCACAAGACCAATGACAAGGGCGGTCTCGACAAGGACAAGGCCGAGAAGATCCTGGAGGCCAACCGCAAACGGCTGAGCGGTTTTCAGGAAAAACTCTACGCGCAGGATCGCTGGTCGCTGCTGGTGGTCCTTCAGGGCATGGATGCGGCCGGCAAGGACAGCACCATCAAGAGCATCTTCGAAGGCGTCAATCCGCAGGGCTGCGAGGTCACGTCGTTCAAGCAACCGACCTTGCACGAACTCGATCACGACTTCATGTGGCGAGCCATGATCGCGCTGCCGGAGCGCGGCCGCATCGGCATCTTCAATCGCTCTTATTACGAGGAATGCCTGGTGACGCGGGTACATCCGGAAATTCTCGCCAAGCAGAGGATTCCGCGTGGGCTGGTGACCAGGAACATCTGGCGCGAGCGGTTCGAGGACATTTCGGCGATCGAGCGCTACCTCGCGCGCAACGGCACGGTGATCCTGAAATTCTTCCTCAACCTGTCGAAACAGGAGCAGCGCGAACGCTTTCTCGACCGGCTGGATGAGCCGTCCAAGAACTGGAAGTTTTCAATGGGAGACATCACCGAGCGCGCGCTATGGCCGAGATATCAGGCCGTGTATCAGGACATTGTCAGGCACACCTCGACCGCGGAGGCGCCGTGGCACGTGGTGCCGGCCGACCACAAATGGTTTGCGCGTGTAGTGATCGGCTGCGCCATCGTCAGCGCGCTTGAGAAGCTCAACCTGAAATTTCCAAAAGCCGACAAGGCCTCGCTGGCGGAATTCAAGCAGGTCCGCGAGGCGCTGGAGAATGAGGGTAAGGGTGGCGCGCGGAAGAAGGCCAAGGCGAAGAAGCTAGCGGCTGAGTAGCCCGTAGATGGGGTAACGGGCTGGCCAGTGCTACGATTTTGCATTGAAGCAATTGTGGTCGATGTCCGCTTGTGCCAATTCTTGCCGTGAGCATGTCCAACAACGTGGCGCACGGAAGCGGGACTTATTCGATCACCTCGTCGGCACGGAAGACTAACGATGGCGGCACGGTGAGGCCGAGCGCTTTGGCAGTCTTCATGTTGATGACCAGCTCGAATTTGGTCGGCTGCTCCACCGGCAGGTCGGAAGGCTTGGTGCCTTTGAGGATCTTATCGACGTAGCCGCCTGCACGGTGCCACAGATCGGCTATATCAGGGCCGTAGGCGATCAATCCGCCATCGGCGAATTGTCGGAAGAGATAAATCGCGGGCAGATGATGTTTTGCCGCGAGCGCGACAACTCGCGGGGCCTGGCGAATGGTCAGAACATCGCCAAAAACAATGATTGCGTCGGCGCGCTGGGCGGCGGCCGAGGCAAAGGCGATGTCGAGTTCCTCGGAGGTGGTCGCTTCAACTACCGGCAGAGCAACGCCGAAGTTCCGGGCCGTGCGGGGTACCTCCTCGGCTAATGTCAGCCTGTGAATTGGGTTGGTCGGATTGGCTAAGATCGCAATTTTCGAGGCGTCAGGAATCAGTTCCCGGAAGATTTCTATTCGTTTTGCGATGAAATCTCCTGGCGCGTAGGTCGCAAGACCCGTCACGTTGCCGCCTGGACGCGACAGGCTTTGGACGAGGCCGAGCGCCACGGGATCGAACACCGCCACGAATACAATCGGAATGGTAGCAGTTGCCGATTTCAGGGCTAGGGCTGCTTGCGGCCCACCGGCAACTATCAGATCGGGAGTTAGAGCGATCAACTCGGCGGCTAAAGCTGGCAGCCGATCCGGGGCATAACGAGTTTCGACGAGCAGGTTCTTGCCCTCGATCCAGCCCTTTTCGCGCAAGCCGCTGAGCCACGCGCCGTGAACTGGATCATCTGTTGGAGTGGGACTCAACACACCGATTCGGCGAGGCATCCCTTGCGCGCACAAACGCCGTGGCAAAACCAGCAGCGCCGCAGTAGCCGCTATGAACTCCCGCCGCTTCATTCGATCCTCATCGCAGCTTGAGGAGAAGGGCACAGAGTATCAGGTCTCGATGGTCGTTGCACTCAGTGCGGGTGCGAATGCTGCGTCGCATACACGGCGCGCGTCGCAGAATAGCTATGGATCTGTCCCTCGCTCCCCGTCAGGCTCTCGGGCCTTCGAGCACGAACGGGCTCAGATCCAGCAACGGGCGGTTTGCTGAGAACCGCCCGTTCGCACATTCTGGCAGATTTTGCCGACACAAGAGCACGAAGGAAACCGTGAAAACCATTGCGCGGGGAAAGCCGTGTGATTTCCGGCGTACTCGTGGTGACTACCGTGTGCTACTACCAATGCACACGGGCTGCGGGTGCTCCGGGCACCCGGCTTTCCCTGCTCCCTCTCTTCTTGAGGGACAATGTTCGTGCAAACCTCGGGCGTATCGCGCCGCGAGATCGCGAAGGTGTGTTTGCAATTTTGCCGCGGCCCGTCCTTCGAGACGCGGCCAAGTGGCCGCTCCTCAGGACGAGCGCGTCACATTCGGCGCAAAGTCGAACCCTCATGGTGAGGAGGCGCATCGCGCCGTCTCGAACCACGAGGCCCCGTAGGGCCGGTGCTATGGCCGCGAAACTAGGTCAACTTACCTGACTATCTTTTGGCATTGCGGTTTCGAGCATTTCTCGTCTAGAACGAGGCCGGAGCGCGCTTCTGGCAACGAACCGTCAATGGTTTTGGCCGAGGATTTCGCTTCCCAAGGGTCTGGCAATGCTGATTCGCAGCGAGATGTATGGAGTTCAGGGTGGAGCGGCCGAGGCCGTGTTTCCGCTGGCGATTCCGGCTGCGTCCATGCCCACCCTGCTTCTTGGCGGGCTTCTGCTTCTTATCGGCCCCTGAGGGCCGTCTGGGCGGTTTGCGCCTGGGCACTCAGGGGTTGCGCGAGATCACCAGACCCTTCAGCGCTCCAAAAAGCAGCGCACGGCTTAAAGGAATTTTCCGATGACTTCAGTGAAAAAGTCCGACAAGGACCGCGTCGTTATATTCGACACCACCCTGCGCGACGGCGAACAGTGCCCCGGCGCCACCATGACCTTCGAGGAGAAGCTCGAGATCGCCGAGATGCTCGACGACATGGGCGTCGATATCATCGAGGCCGGTTTCCCGATCACCTCCGAAGGCGACTTCCAGGCGGTCAGCGAGATCGCCCGGCGTTCCAAGAACGCCGTGATCGCCGGCCTGTCGCGGGCGCATCCCAAGGACATCGACCGCTGCGCGGAGGCCGTGAAACTCGCTAGGCGTGGCCGGGTCCACACCGTGATCGCGACCTCGCCGCTGCACATGCGCGTCAAACTCAACATGACGCCAGAACGGGTGATCGAGACCTCGATTGCCAACGTCACCCGCGCCCGTAATCACATCGACGATGTCGAATGGTCGGCGGAGGACGGCACCCGCAGCGAAATGGATTTTCTCTGCCGAATCGTCGAGGCCGTGATCAAGGCCGGTGCCACCACGGTCAATATCCCCGACACCGTCGGCTACACCGTGCCGGAAGAATACACCAACTTCATGCGCACGCTCATTGAGCGGGTGCCGAACTCCGACAAGGCAGTGTTCTCGGTGCACTGCCACAACGACCTCGGCATGGCGGTGGCGAATTCGCTGGCCGGCATCGCCGGCGGCGCGCGGCAGATCGAATGCACCGTCAACGGCATCGGCGAGCGGGCAGGCAATGCCGCGCTCGAAGAAGTCGTGATGGCGATCAATGTGCGCAACGACAGGTTTCCGTGGTGGAACAAGATCGACACCACGATGCTGACGCGGGCCTCGAAACTGGTTTCGGCGGCGACCTCGTTCCCGGTGCAGTACAACAAGGCGATCGTCGGCCGCAACGCGTTCGCGCATGAAAGCGGCATCCACCAGGACGGCGTGCTGAAGGATGCATCGACCTACGAGATCATGCGCCCCGAAATGGTCGGCCTGAAGAAATCCTCGCTGGTGCTCGGCAAGCATTCCGGGCGTCATGCCTTCGTGCACAAGCTGGAGGAGATGGGCTACAAGCTCGGCGCCAACCAGCTGGAAGACGCGTTCGTGCGGATGAAGGCGCTGGCCGACCGCAAGAAGGACATCTATGACGAGGACATCGAGGCGCTGGTCGATCAGGAAATCGCAGGCTCCCACGACCGCATCAAGTTGACCTCGCTGACGGTGATCGCGGGCACCCATGGCCCGCAACGCGCCACCATGAAGCTCGATATCGACGGTCAGATCAAAATCGAGGAAGCCGAAGGCAACGGTCCGGTCGACGCAGTGTTCAACTGCATCAAGGCGCTGGTGCCGCACGAGGCGAAGCTCGAGCTGTTTCAGGTCCACGCCGTCACCGAAGGGACCGACGCACAGGCCGAAGTTTCGGTGCGGCTCGCCCACGAGGGCCGCTCGATGACGTCGAAGGCTTCCGATCCGGATACGCTGGTGGCGTCCGCAAAGGCCTATCTCGGGGCGCTCAACAAGATCGTCATGAAGCGCCAGCGCGATATACCGGCGGTGGCGGCGAGCTGATCGCGGCAACATGTTGTCATTCCGGGCTGGTCTGCAGGACCAGACCTCAGATGTGCAATTGCACATCGGGGAATCTCGAGATTCCGGGTTCGCGATTCGCGCGCCCCGGAATGACGCGCGGGGGTAGCTTGCGTTCTGCATCGGCGAACTCCTGCGTTGTTAGCCAACCCTCTACGGACAGCGCGCCCAATGCAGGGACACCCGCGACCGGCATCCGGCGACGCTGCGGCCATTGCCTGGCAAATGGGCCGGCGTCCAAGACAGAATGTCGCATCTTGCGTTGCAGCAAATTTGCAAAAACAGCCCCTGCTAAAGGGGCAATGGTGTTTCGGTCGGCTTCTCTGTATTGGTGCGGCTGACATACAAGATTACGAAGCGGCGCTGGCGCGCGCTTCGCAAAAGCACGCGGGAGAAAACATGCGCAAACTAGTTTTGGCTGCTGCGTCGATCGCGGCATTGGCCCTGAGCGGACCTGCACGGGCGGACGATCCGGTCGTGATCAAGTTCAGCCACGTCGTGGCGCCGAATACGCCGAAGGGCCTGGCCGCCGAAAAATTCAAGCAATTGGCCGAGAACTACACCGGCGGCAAGGTCAAGGTCGAGGTCTATCCGAACTCGCAGCTCTACAAGGACAAGGAAGAGCTGGAAGCGCTGCAGCTCGGCGCCGTGCAGATGCTGGCGCCGTCGAACTCCAAATTCGGACCGATCGGCGTCAAGGAATTCGAGGTGTTCGATCTGCCCTATATCCTGCCCGACCTGAAGACGCTGCGCAAAGTCACCGACGGTCCACTCGGCGCCAAGCTGCTCAAGCTGCTCGATGCCAAGGGCATGACCGGTCTTGCCTATTGGGACAACGGCTTCAAACAGGTGAGCGCCAACAAGAAGCTCGTCGGCCCGGCCGACTACAGGGGCCTGAAATTCCGGATCCAGTCCTCCAAGGTGCTGGAAGCGCAGTTCCGTTCGCTCGGTTCGATCCCGCAGGTGATGGCCTTCTCGGAAGTCTATCAGGCGCTGCAGACCGGCGTCGTCGACGGGCAGGAAAATACCTGGTCGAACATCTACACCCAGAAAATGCATGAGGTGCAGAAGTACATCACCAACACCAATCACGGCTATATCGGCTACGTCGTGGTCACCAACAAGAAGTTCTGGGACGGATTGCCGCCGGACATTCGCACGCAATGCGAAAAAGCCATGAAAGAAGCCACCGCCTATGGCAACGGCCAGTCGGCGAAGGAAAACGACGACGCGCTCGCCGAAATCAAGAAAACCGGCAAGAGCGAAATTGTCACGCTGACGCCGGAGCAGGATGCGGCGATGCGCAAGGCGCTGGATCCGGTCTACAAGGACGTCGCCTCGCGCGTCGGCCAGCCGCTGATCGACGAATTCCTCAAGGAGACGAGGGGCGCGACCAACTAAAGCGACGTCAGGGGCTTCCGTGCTTTCGGCACGGAAGCCGTTTGATGGCTGGGGTCTGCGGCCGCCGGGTTGCAGAAGGAATCGCGCCAGATCATCCGCACGGGCTTTGAGGGTGATCCGCACGGGGGAAGTTGATGTTTCTTCGCATCCTCGACCGGCTTGAGGAGATACTGATCGCGTCGCTGATGGCGGCCGCGACCGTCATCATCTTTATCGCGGTGATGCACCGATATCTCATCGGCATTCCCCTGCTTTATCCGCTGCTGTTTCCCATCAACCTGTCGTGGGCGCAGGAATTGTGCATCTACATGTTCGTGTGGGTGGCGAAGTTCGGCGCGGCCTATGGCGTGCGAACCGGCATCCACGTCGGCGTCGATGTCCTGGTCAATCAGCTCAGGTCGCCGTGGCGAAATATCGTTGTCTTGTTCGGACTGTTCTGCGGCGCTTTTTTCACGGCCGTGATCGGAACGATGGGTGCGAAATTCGTGATCGGGCTGATGTACACCGATCAGGTTTCCCCCGACCTCGAGATTCCAAGCTGGATCGTCTATCTCTGCATCCCGCTCGGCTCCTACCTGATGTGTTTCCGTTTTCTTCAGGTCGCGTTTGCCTTTTGGCGCACCGGTGAACTGCCGCACCACGATCACGCCCATGTCGAGGGCGTCGAGGTCGCAGAGCCCGGTATTGGCGCCGCCGAGGTCACGCGATGAGCAGTTTATTCATCTTCGGGCTGCTGATCGCATTGATGCTGACGGGCATGCCGATCTCGATCGCGCTCGGCATGACGGTTTTGACCTTCATCTACACCATGACCAACGTTCCGACCGAATCGGTGGCGCTGAAGCTGTTTACCGGGATCGACAATTTCGAGATCATGGCGATTCCGTTCTTTATTCTCGCCGGCAATTTTCTCACCCATGGCGGCGTCGCGCGCCGCATGATCAATTTCGCGACTTCCATGGTCGGACACTGGTATGGTGGCCTCGGCCTCGCCGGCGTGATGGCGTGCGCGCTGTTCGCCGCAGTGTCGGGATCGTCGCCGGCAACCGTGATCGCGATCGGCTCGATCATGCTGCCGGCCATGGTGCGCCAGGGATTCCCCAAGCGCTTCGGCGCCGGCGTCATCACCACATCCGGCGCGCTCGGAATCCTGATCCCGCCCTCGATCGTGATGGTGATCTATTGCGTGGCGACCGGCGGCAGCGTCGCGCTCGATCCCGCCGGCCATCGCGTCTCGTCGGCCTCGGTCGGACAGATGTTCATGGCCGGGGTCATTCCCGGGGTCATGCTGGCGACGCTGCTTGGGCTTACGACCTTTTATCGCGCGTGGAAGAACGACTATCCGAGACTTCCGCGCGCGAGCTGGACCGAGCGGTTCGTCGCGTTCCGCAAATGCATGTGGGGCCTGCTGCTGATCCTGATTGTGCTCGGCGGTATCTATGCGGGCCTGTTTACACCTACCGAAGCCGCAGCCGTCAGCGCGGTATATGCCTTCGTCATCGCGGTTTTCGTCTATCGCGACATGTCGCTCAAGGATGTGCCGAAGGTCCTGCTCGGCTCCGCCAATATGAGCGCGATGATTCTGTATATCATCACCAATGCGGTACTGTTCTCGTTCCTGATGGCGAACGAGAATATTCCGCAGCACATCGCCGCGTGGATCACATCGGTCGGTGTCGACTGGATCATTTTTTTGCTGATTGTGAACGTGCTGCTGCTATTGGCGGGCAATGTGATGGAGGCGTCCTCGATCGTGTTGATCATGGCCCCGATCCTGTTTCCGGTGGCGGTCAGGCTCGGGATTCACCCAGTGCATCTGGGCATCCTGATGGTCGTCAACATGGAAGTCGGGATGTGCCACCCGCCGGTGGGCCTCAATCTCTATGTGGCTTCCGGGATCGCCAAAATGGGCATCACCGAACTGACGATTGCGGTATGGCCGTGGCTTCTGACCATGCTGATCTTCCTCGGCATCGTCACCTACGTGCCGGAGATCTCGCTGTGGTTGCCGCGCGCGCTCGGCATGCTCTGAAAGATCGGCCGGCCTGGTCGTGACCAAGATCACATACCGCCGCATGAACCAAACCTAGCCTGCCCGCATCCAATCTCACGCCGAGATTTGTTGTGGGAGAGTTGCTATGAGCCCATTCAAGGCAACGTTATTGAGTGCTTGTGTTCTTGCCAGCCTGCTGGCGGTCGGCCCGGCACGGTCGGCGAATGCCCAGCGCACAGCGACCGAAACCGCCGCCGTGGATCAGTCGACGCCAGCGCAGGCGTCGGTCCAGAAATCCATCCAGGCGGAGCAGCGCGTCGCGCTGGTGATCGGCAATTCGAACTACCAAAACGTGACCCCGCTCTCCAATGCCGTCAATGATGCGAAGGCCATGGCCCGACTGCTCAATGCCGCGGGCTTCGAGGTTATTTCAGCGACCGATCTCCGTCAGAATGAGATGATTCAGGTCGTGCAGGATTTCTCCAGCCGGATCGCGGATCGCGGGCCGAACACCGTGGCGATGGTGTATTATGCCGGCCACGGCGTGCAGCTGGCGGGCGAGAATTTCCTCGTTCCCGTCGACGCCAGGATTTCCTCCGAGCCTGATCTGGTCAATGGGTCGGTCCGGCTCGTCGACGTGATGGCGACGCTGGAGGCAATCCCGAGCCGGATGCGGATCGCTATCCTCGATGCCTGCCGCAACAATCCTTTTCCTTCGCTCAACGAGGCGGGACGCGGACTTGCGATCGTCGACGCGCCGAACGGCTCGATCGTCGCCTATTCGACTGCACCGGGCACCGAAGCGCTTGATGGCGACGGCGACCATAGTCCGTACACCGCTGCGTTCCTGCGGCTGGCGCATGAGAAAAACCTGCCGATCGAGCAATTGTTCAAGCGTATCCGTCTTGAGGTGAACAATTCAACCGATGGCAAGCAAACCCCCTGGGAAAGCTCGTCGCTGACCAGCGATTTCTACTTCTTTGGCGATACCGCGGTCGCAACAACCAAGGCGCCGGCGCTGGAGAAAACCGTCTATGCGGCGGAAAATCTTCCCTCTCGTGCCGCGCGCCAGGCCTATGACTACGTATTGGCTGAAAACTCCATCGAGCACTACCAGGAATTCATCCAGCTTTATCCGCGCGATCCGCTCTGCGACCGCATCCGCGCGTTGCTGGCGAGCCTCGTGCAGGCCAAGGCCTGGCACAATGCGGTGCTGGTAAATTCCTCCAGCGCGTACATATCGTTTTACGACAAGTTCTCGAACGGTCCCTATGCACAGAGTGCGTTGAAGCTGGCGGCGCAGCCGAAAATGGTTCCGCTTTCGCAGCCGACCCACATCATGGCGCCGCCTTCGGTCAAGCTCGGCAACGGCGGCGGCCAGATCGTCACGCTGCATCCTCCCGGCGCGAACACTTTGTCAGGGAACGGTAACGGTAATCTAGGCAAGATCGCCAATTTGCCGGCCGGTGGCCTCAAATCGGGTGCGCTGCAGAATTCGAAGCTCGATCGGGGGGTACTCGACCATTGGCCGGCGAAGTCGCTCTCGCAAGCTCGCGTTAATCGTCCGGCGCGCCTATCGCGCTCCGGCTTCGGCGGGTTGCCGAGAGGCGGCGGGCGCAACTTCCGCTTTGCTTCGACGCAGCCTCGTGGATTTGCGTTTCGACCGTCGTTTCACTCGGGTGGCGGGTTTGGTGGGGGTGGGTTCGGACGACGATGAGCATTGCCCCCGCCCGTCATCATTCTGTACAAGACGGGCTTTCTCCCATCGCAAGGCCAGCCGAAGGCAGACACGGCGTTCGGCTGGCGGTTTTCGATGTCTGCTCTGGTTAACGCAACGTCGCGGCCAAGATTACATCTTGGTAACGAAGCCGATCTGTCCAATCTGTAAGTTGATCGCAGACGTGACCGCGCTCATCCTAAGGCAACCTTTCAAAGGAGGGTTCGCATGAGGAAGTTTGCTATCGCCGGCATCGCGGCGCTCGCCATCGCCGCTTCGACCGCGGTATATGCCCAGCACCGTCAGTGGTTTTACCACCACGTGCGGATGAGCCCGGAAGACCGCGCAGCCCTTACCGACGCGCGGATCGCCGCCGTTAAGGCCGGCCTGAAGCTTAACCCCGATCAGGAAAAGCTGTGGCCGCCGGTCGAGGCCGCGGTGCGGGATTTCGCCAAGTTGCGGATGGATCGCGCCAATGCGCGGATGAACGCCAAGCCGGATGATTCCCAGGATGCGCAAAAGCCCGACGATCCGGTGGCGCGGCTGCGCGATCGCGCCGACGCCATGGCGGGTACCGCGGCGGCGATGAAGCGTATCGCGGACGCGGCTGATCCGCTCTACAAGACCCTCGACGACGGCCAGAAACGCCGCCTCGCCATCCTGACCCATATGGACGGCCGGTTCGGCGGCGGCTGGCGGCATCATGGCTTCATGCGTGGGATGGACCGCGATGACGGCGGCCCGGGACGCGGCTACGACCGGGATGATGGGCAAGGCGATCATGGTGGCAGGGGCGGTCCAGAGCGGCTCTAGTCTAGTCGCACCAATCCGCAAGCCAAACGCGATAAGGCCGCTGGATTCCGGCGGCTTTTCGTTTTCCCTTTCAGCGGGTTATGCGGGTGAAAATCCGGGTCCCCTTGCTGGACATCGAGGGAGCGCTTTGCTAAACGACGCCCTCTTGCGAAGGCTTTTCCCGGGCCGGTTCCGGGCGCATAGCTCAGTTGGTAGAGCAGATGACTCTTAATCATCGGGTCCCAGGTTCGAGCCCTGGTGCGCCCACCAAGAAACCCACTAAAATCAGGCACTTCTTGAGCAGGTCCTAAAAGCCTGCTTCCTATTTTTTGGTTTAGGAAGCGCTTAGGAAGCATTGGACAAACCACGCCGCAAGCGGTCTCGGCGATAGCCAGGTTCCTCGCGGCCTGTTAGGTCTAAGCCATGGTCCAAAACTATTTGTCCGGATCGGTCGACCCTTACCTGCCCATTCGGCCGTGTTGTCGCTGGCGTTTGCCGTCCACCTGCCTATCTTCCCGCCATGATCCGCCAGCACTTTTTCGCGACCTGCATCCCGACGCG
>WNFW01000588.1_pt1 | contig 35636 bp, 34 predicted proteins | sample 5400131 | NCBI WGS metagenome assembly WNFW01 (sample SAMN13153362, study PRJNA577476) | soil metagenome | isolation source: 20 cm soil or saprolite under grassland replicate 1 | place: USA:California | collected 2016-06-15 | reverse complement strand
GGTTGCGGTCGTGGCTGGCGCCGTGACGGGTCAGCGAGCCGCGCGCTGCAGCAGAAAGTCCGCGAGCAGCGGCGTCGGCCGGCCCGTACTGCCCTTCTGCGCACCGCCCTGGTAGGCGGTGCCTGCGACGTCGAGGTGCGCCCATTTGAGTCCCTGGGTGAATTTGCTGAGGAAAGTCGCGGCGGTGATTGCGCCGCCGTCGCGCCCGCCGACATTGGCAAAGTCGGCGAAGTTGCTCTTGAGCGCTTCCGCGTATTCCTCGGTCAGCGGCAACTGCCAGCAGCGATCGTCCGCGCGTACCCCCGCCTCCAGCAGCTCGCGCACCAGCGGTTCGTCGTTCCCCATGACACCGGAATGATGATGCCCCAGGGCGATGACGCACGCGCCGGTCAGCGTGGCGACGTCGATCACCGCTTCGGGGTGGAAGCGGCGCGCGTAGTGCAGAGCGTCGCACAGAATGAGCCGCCCCTCGGCATCGGTGTTGAGAATCTCCACCGTCTGTCCGGAAGCGCTGGTGGCGATGTCCCCCGGCTTGACCGCCCTGCCGCCCGGCATGTTCTCCACCGCCCCGATCAGTCCGACCAGGTGCAGCGGCAGGCGCAGCGATGCGGCGAAGGTGAGCGCGGCGATCACCGCCGCCGCGCCGCTCATGTCGAACTTCATCTCATCCATGCCGGGGGGGTCTTTCAGCGAGATGCCGCCGCTGTCGAAAGTAACGCCCTTGCCGACCAGCACGATCGGCGGCTGCGCCTTGGCTCGGCCGCGGTGCTCCAGCACGATGAAACGCGGCGCCTGATGGCTGCCCTGCGCAACTGCGAGCAGGCACCCCATCTTCTCGCGCCGCATGGCGGCGGCATCGAGCAGCCGCACGCTGAGCGACGCCGAGCGCTTGGCGAGCGCACGCGCCTGCTCGGCGAGAAACGTCGGCGTGCAGACATTGGCGGGCAGATTCGCCAGATCACGCTGCACCTGGGCGGCGGCGGCCACCGCCGCGCCGTGTGCCAGGCCGCGCTCGGCGGCGGCCGCCGTGCGCACCGGGCCGGCCAGCACCCTGGCGAGGGCGGGCGCGGGCGCTTTCTTGCCGGTCTTCAGGTCATTGACCCGATACAGCGCCGCGCCGGTGAGCTCCGCGACCGCCCGGCCGAAATAATAGTCATCCAGCTGCTTCGCTTCGGGGCGGTCGATGGCGACCGCACAGCTGGCGATGCGCGTGCGCGCCAAGGCCGCCGCCGCGGCCGCCCAGGCCTTGCGCCAGCTCCTGCGGTGATAGCTCTTCTTCGCCCCCAGCCCGGTGAGCAGCACGCGCGAGGCCTTGATGCCGGGCAGCTCGCCAACGAGCAGCGTGTCGCCCGCGCGGCCGGCGAAGTCGCCACGCTCGAGCAGAGCCTTCAGCCGGCCCGCGCAGGCCGCATCCACGCTGCGCGCCTCGCCGCTGAGCTCTGCCTCCTCGAACACGCCGAGGACCAGGCACTCCACGCCGACAGTCGCCAAGCCCTTGGTCCAGACCCCGAATTCCATGCCCTATCCCCCTCACCGTTGAGCCGCGCGTACGTTACGATTTACCTTAGTCGCGCCTCGCGAGTGCCGCGCTCCGTTTGGTGCTTGTTGGACGCGCGAGGCGCCGCCACGGCTGCAAGCGATGACAAGTGTAACTCAAGAGCCCGCTGGGTTTGGGTAGGGGAGCGACTCGTTGGGGAATACCCTGGGTCGCTACGTTCTGCGCGAGGTGGTGACGGCCTGGCTGGTCGTCACCGCCGTGCTGCTGGTCATTTTGCTGGCGAACCAGCTGGTGGGGGTGCTGGAGCGCGCCGCCGCCAACCAATACCCGCAGGGCGTCGTGCTGGAGCTGATCATCCTGGGGGCGCTGCAGAACCTCTCGCTGCTGCTGCCCGTCGGGCTGCTGCTCGGGGTGGTGCTGGCATTCGGCCGGCTGTATCACGACAGCGAGATGGCGGCGGCGCTGGCGTGCGGGGTCGGGCCGGCGAACCTGTATCTGCCCGTGGCGCTGCTCGCGGTGCTCGGCACGGCCGGGTTGGCATGGCTCACCCTGTTGCTGGCGCCGGATGCCACCGCGCGCGCGCTCAGTCTGCGCAGCGCGGCGCTGCGCGCCGGGCAGTTCGCTCCGCTCTCGCCCGGGAAGTTTCGCATCTTCAGCGGCGGCAACGTCGTGGTGTACGCGCACGACATCAATCCCGACGGCACGCTCGCCGGCGTGTTCGTGGAGCGCAATCGCGGCGCGCTGGTCGAGGTGGCGCTCGCCGAACGGGCGCGGCACACCGTCACGGCGGACGGCATGACACACATACTCACTCTGTATGACGGCGAGCGTTTCGAAGGCGTGCCCGGTGGGCCGGAGTTTCGCATCGTGCGCTTCGCCGAGCACGTGGTGCCGGTGCAGGTGCCGGTGAGCAGCGACGCGGTCAGGACTCTCGAAGCCCGATCCACCGCGAGCCTGTTCGACTCGCGCGCCGCCAACGAGCGCGCCGAACTGCACTCACGCATCGCCATGCCGCTCATGTGCGCGGTGCTGGCGCTGCTGGCCGTGCCGCTGGCGCGCCTGAAGCCGCGGCAGGGCCGCTACGCGCGCGTGTGGCTCGCGGTGGTGATCTTCTTCCTGTATGTCAATCTCATCTCCGTCGGCAAGGTGTGGATTGCGCGTGGCACGATCCCGGAATTCCTCGGGCTGTGGTGGACGCACGCGGCGGTGGTGCTGCTCGCGCTCATGGTGATCGTGGGGCCGGGGCTGAGTAACCGGCTGCGCTACCGGGTGCGCGGACTATGAGTGTGCTCGACCGCTACGTCGTGCGCGCCATCTTGAGCTCGGTGCTGCTGGTGATGCTGGTGGTGCTGGTGCTCGGCGCGCTGTTCGTGTTCATCGATCAGCAGGATGACATCGGCACCGGCCACTACACCGCGCTCGGCGCCTTCTGGTACACGCTGCTCAATATGCCGCAGCTCGCCTACGAGCTGCTGCCGATCACCGCGCTCATCGGCTCGCTCCTCGGGCTGGGCTCGCTGGCGCGGGGCAGTGAGCTGACGGTGGTTCGCGCCAGCGGTGTGTCGATCGTGCGCCTGGCCGGTATTGCGCTGCTTGCCGGGCTGCTGCTGATCGTGGTCGAGCTGCTGCTGGGCGAGGTGCTCGCCCCGCCGCTGCAACAGGCGGCCCGCGAGCAGAAGGCCTTCAGCAAGCTGAGCAACGTCAGCTTCGGTGGCGGCGGCGGCGCCTGGGTGCGCGACGGCGACCTGATCCTCAACGTGGCCGGGCAGTACAGCCAGCGCCAGTTCGGCAGCATGCAGATCTTCGAGCTGTCGCCGCAGCACCGCCTCATCGCCCTGGGGCACGCCACGCGCGCCACCGCCGGCTCGCGGGGCAAGTGGCTGCTGAGTGACTACACCGAGTCGCGCTTCGCGGACGATGCGGTGACCACCCGCCCGCCCGGGCAGCGCCTGCTCGCATCGAAACTCACCGCGGGGTTCCTCGGTCTCGCGGTCGAGGATCCGAAGCAGCTCACCAGCCGCGCCCTGTGGCGGCTGATCCGCTACTACCGCAGCAATGCGCTCGACACGCGCGAGTACCTGTTCGCGTTCTGGTCGCGCATCGCGCGCACGCTCGCCATCGCCTTCGCGGTGCTGCTGGCGATTCCGTTCGTGCTCGGCTCGCTGCGCTCCGCGGGCGCGGGCACGCGCATGATGCTGGGGCTCATTCTCGGCATCGGCTTCTTCCTGCTGCAGCGGCTGATCGAGAGCGGCACGATCGTGTTCGATCTCAATCCGGTGGTGCTCGCCTGGCTGCCCACCGCGCTGCTCGCGACGGTGACCGTGGGGCTGTTGGCCCGCGCGCGCTGAAGGGTTCTAAAGGCCGGCCGTGAACTGCGGGCGGCCGTCGTTGATCGACACCCACGGCAGCTTGTCACCGACCCACAGGTGCACCTGCGGCTCGAGCGCGGTCGGGTCATCCAGCGTGGCGAGCGCCACGTCGATCTCGGCGGCGCGGGCCTGGTTATGATAGGTCAGCGAGGTGCCGCACACGGCACAGAATCCGCGCGTGACACCCGGCGATGAGCGGTATTCGGCGAGGGCGCCGCGGGTGAGGCGGAAACTCGTACGCGCAAACGTCCCCCAGGGAACCATGGGCGCACCGGCGGCCTTGCGGCAACTGGCACAGTGGCAGAAGCACGGGTTGCTCACCGCCCCCGACACCTGGTAGCGCACGCCGCCGCACAGGCAGCCGCCGAGGTAGCAGCTCTCGACCATGGAGCGACGGTACCACTCGTTGCCCGGCGGAGCCATTCAGTCGACAATCGCGCACCCTTGGTATCCGCCGCGAGGTCCGAATGATGAGAGCCGCAGGGTTCAACGGCGCACTGGTCGCGGCCCTCATGCTCGCGAGCGCAGTGGGGCAGGCCGCGGATCTCAGGGTGCGCGTCGATGCGCGCGAGGTCGCGCGCAAGCGCGTGCATACCGATCTGACACTGGCCGTGCAGCAGGGCCCGCTCACGCTGGTGTTTCCGAAATGGATTCCGGGCGAGCACGGACCGAGCGGGCCGCTCGAGTCCATCATCGCGCTCACGATCCGCGCGAACGATGCACCGCTCCCCTGGCGACGCGACCCGCGCGACATGTACGCGCTCAGCGTGACCGTGCCGCGCGGGGCCACGCACCTGGAGATCGCGCTCGATACCGGCCTGCCGACCGAGGGCGGACATTTCAGCACCGGGCCGACCAGCAGTGAGCAGCTCGCCGTCCTGCCCTGGAACGAATTCGTCCTGTTGCCCAAGGGGCGCGACGCCGGCACCCTGAGCACCGAGGCCACGGTATTCGCGCCGCCCGGGTGGCAGCTCAGCTGCGCGCTCGAGCTGCGCCCGCAGGCGGACGGGGGCGTTGAGCTCGAGCCGGCCTCACTGGCGCGCCTGATCGACTCGCCACTGCAGATGGGCCGCTACGCGAAGCGCATCGAGCTGCCGGGAGCGGCCCCGTTTCCCGAGCTCAAGCACCGCCTCTCGCTGGTCGCCGACAGCGCCGCGGCGCTCACGGTGCCCGGGGACTTTGCCGCCGGGTACGGCCGCCTGGTGCAGCAGGCAGGGAGTCTGTTCGGGACTCGCGTGTACCGCCACTACACCTGGCTCCTGACGCTCTCGGACCACGTGGCGCATTTCGGGCTCGAGCACCACGAGTCCAGTGACGATCGCGTGGATGAGAACTCGCTCGCGGAGGCGCCGCTGCGTGAAAGCGTCGCGGACCTTCTCGCCCACGAGTATGTGCACAGCTGGAACGGCAAGTACCGCCGTCCGGCAGGCCTGCTGAGCCCCGATTACCAGCAGCCGATGGACGGGTCGCTCCTGTGGGTGTACGAAGGCCTCACCCAGTTCTGGGGCACGGCGCTGCCGGTGCGCGCCGGCCTGGTCACACCCGAGAGCTACCGCGAAATGCTCGCCAGCCTGGCGGGGAGCTTCGACACAGAGCCTGGGAACCGCTGGCGGCCCATGGCGGACACCGCGGCGGCGGCGCAGATTCTCTTCAGCGCGCCGGATGCCTGGACGCTCAGCCGCCGCAGCGTCGATTTCTACGAGGCGTCCGTGTTCCTGTGGCTCAACGTCGACGCCGAGCTGCGCGCTCGCAGCGCCGGGCGCGCCTCGCTGGATGATTTCGTCAAGCGCTTCTACGCCGGAGCGGGCGGGGCACCGGCGCTCAAGCCGTACGTGGAAGCGGACGTCTATGCCACGCTGGCGGCCATCGCACCCGGGGACTGGCGCGCCCTCATTCGCCGTCATCTCGACACGACCGGTACGCAGGCGCTGCTCGCGGGCCTGCAGAGCGCCGGCTGGCAGCTGAGCTATTCGCCCGAAAGGAATTCCTACATCGAGACCCGGCAGAAGCGCAGGAAAACCGTCGAGCGCCAGTGGTCCATCGGCCTCAGGATCAATGACAAGGGCGATGACAAGGGCACGATCATCGACACCGTCGAGGACCGCGCAGCCGCGCAAGCCGGCGCCGGCCCCGGCATGAAGATCATCGCCGTGAACGGCCGCAAGTACTCGGTCGAGGTGCTCGATGCAGCCATTGCCGCGGCGCACGAGACCCGCAAGCCCATCGAGCTGCTGGTGGAAAGCGCTGATTACTACCGCACGCTCAGCGTGGCCTACTTCGACGGCGCGCGCTACCCGCACCTGGCCCGCATCGATGCCCGGCCCGACACGCTCTCGCAGGTGCTGACGGCGCGCCCGAACTGAGCCCTGGGGCTCGGCTGTTGCTGAGGGCGGCTCGGGGTCTGCTCTACGCGGGCCGCGGCGGAGAGCCGCTCAGTGGTAGCGGTGCCCGGGAAACAGCCGGCAGTAGATGCAGTCCGAGCCGCTCGGGTTGTCGAGCATGAAGTGGCGGACCCAGTAGCCGTCTTCCCGCGAAGCGGCGAACTCGAAGGTCTGACTCTCGAGGTCGTGTCCGACCACTTCCACTGCCCCTTCCGTTTCGAGGATCTCGGCTGCGCGCGCGGTCTCGATCGCGCCGCGTGGGTGGACCGCGATGGTGGCCGCGCCGCACTCGACACGCTCGACCAGCAGCTCGACGAACGGCCGCTCCTCGTCCTCATTCAGCAGGGTGAGGAAATACTGCGCGAACCTCGCGCGTGCCGAGGCTGCGGCTCGCAGGATGCCGTCAGCTCGACCCGGTCGGTCGGAAACCCGTCGCCCACCAGCCTGGTGCGCACACGGTCCGCGACCCCGTACTCGTTGAACACGGCGAGTAACACAGCGCTCATGCCCGTCTCCTGGCGATCATGTCGCAGGTGAAGCCCTGAAGCCGGTGCGGACCTGGATCGGACTGTTCCGCGGCATCAACGTGGGCGGCCACCACAAAGTGCCCATGAAGGATCTGGTGACCGTGCTGCGCGGGCTGGGATTTGAGGAAGTAAGAAGCTACATTCAAAGCGGCAATGTCGTGTTCAGGGCCTCGGGTACCGCGGCCGCGCTCATCGAGGATATTGGCACTGCGGTCTCCCGGCGTTTTGGCTTTCGCCCGTTCCTGGTGCTCCTGGATGCGAAGCAACTCGCCCAGGCGGCGGCGGCCAATCCCTTCCCCGCGGCGCAGGCGCGACCGCAGTCGCTGCACCTGTGGTTTCTGCAGAAAGCCCCGGGGTCCGCGAGTCTCGAGCGACTGCAGGCCCTGCGGGCGGCGAGCGAGAAGGTCGCGTTGCGCGGCAAGGTCCTGTACCTCTACGCCCCGCAAGGCATCGGGCGTTCGAAATTCGCGGCCCGCGCCGCAACGCTGCTCGGCGTCGCGGCGACGGCCCGAAACTGGCGCACCGTGACGGAGCTGCTGGCGATGGCGCGCAGCGCGGCGTAGATCCCGGGAGCTATTTCGGAGTATCAGGCGGGGCGGGATTGTCCGGCGATGCATCCTTGCCGGGCGTCGCCGCCTTGCCGGCTGGGGGCTTGCCGGCTGCCGGGGTCTCGCCGGCTGAGGGCTTGCCGGCTGCCGGGGTCTTGCCGGCTGAGGGCTTGCCGGCTGAGGGCGCCTTGCCTGGCGCGGACTCCGTGGCGGTCTTCTTCACCGGCTCGGGCTTCTTGAGCAGATCCTCAAGCGGACGAAAGATGGCCGCGTACTTGTAATCGGGGATCTCGAACTCCCAGCCACCGAGGCGCGCATTGCGCGTCTGCGCCTCCGCTTCGGTTTGCTTCGCGGTGGCGTGTGTGCTCAAGGTCACGAGCGAGCGAGTGCCGTCCTTGCGGCCTGCGACGTCGACCTCGAGCCCGTCGAAGGTGCGGAACAGGGCGTGCGCCGCACCCGCGTCCGCGGTGGCACTCGCCTTGCGCACATCATCGAAGGTGAGCGAGCTCAGGGAGCCCGCGATCCCGTCCGCAGCGCCCGAACTGGTCAGCTCGCGGCCCTTGGGGAGAGGTGTGACGGTGAAGTCGGTCTGCTCCTTCTTCTCGCGCGTGACGCTGAACCCCGCACCCTGGCGGGGTTTTTCTTCGACCTGACGTACACGCTCGGGCGCCACGTCGATCAACGCGCGGTCGAGCCATCCCTTGGGGTCGGCATCCACGGTGAGTAACGGCGCCGCGAGCACAGTCTGGGGGGCGTTGGCGAGGCGCACGTACCCGGACTTGGCGCTCGAGGACTTGCCGACGATGAGCGCCCAGGTTCGAGCGGGGGTGAGCACCTCGACCCGCGTCCCTGTGGCCTTGGGCGAGTCGACGTCCTGCACGCCGAGCTGCGGGTAGTTTGCCGGCAAGCGGGTCTTCTCCTCGACGATGTTGAGCGCGCCGAGATCGAGCAGCAGCTTGCGCACCTTGTCCGGGTCGGCCGGCCAGCCACGCTCGCCGACGCTCCAGCCGGCGCCGTTCCTCTTCAGCGTGGCGTGGGTGCCGTCGGCCTTGCGCAGCGCGACCTCGGTCACGGCATTGACGTGATGCTCGAGGTCCGGCAACACCAGGTCCCCGGCCAGCGTGGCGCGCTCCAGGTGCCGTTGGGACGCGACCCACATGGCGAAGCCAACCAGCGCCAGCCCGGCGACCAGAAGCGCGACGACACGGCCTGCACTCATGGCTCACCCTGAGGGCTGCGCTGGCCGGTGTCGCCGGCGACGCCACGCGGCCATGAGCAGCGCCCCCACGGCGAACAGCGCCGGCACCACCATGATGTTGATGATCTTGAGGGTCGTGCCCAGGCCCTTGATGTCCGCGTCCAGCCCGGCACGCACGGCGCGCAGCTCCTTGCGGATGCGCAGCTTCTCGGTCTGGAAGTGCTCGATTTCCTTCTCCTGCTCGGGTGTGATGATGAGCGCGGCCTGCTTGCTGCCCTTGGACCGCAGCGCGGTGAGCTTGTCTTCCGTTTCGCGCAACTGCTGCTCGAGCTCCTGCTCCTTCGCCCGGAAGCGGTCATCTGCCGCACGCCGCAGTTTTTCCACGCGCTCGAACGGTCGCGTGAACGAGGCGCGGCCGCGCACGCTGATGAGGTCGGTGCTGCCGGCGAGATTGTCGAGCGCGTTCTGCACCAGGTCGCCGTTGCTCGCCCACGCCTGCGCGATGCGCTGGCCGAAGAAGCTCTGCTCACGCACCCACAGATAATCGGACAGCAGGTCGGTGTCGGCGAACACGACCAGACTGAGAGGTCGCGCGGATTCCTTCAGGGCGCTCTGGCCGGCGGGCAGCGTCACGCCCGCCGGCGGGCCCGCCGGGAAGGCGCTGTGCACGTTGCCGCTGACGCGCGCGGCGATGGTGTAACGTCGGCCGGTGGGCTTGAATCCGTCGCGCAGCGTCGCCGGATCGAACAGCATGCGGAAGCGTGCGGCCGGCAGTGCTTGCGCGTCGCTGCTCGACTGCAACAGCGGCTCGAAATGCACCTTCGCGTCCTTGACGGGCTCCAGGTAGCCGGCGGTGGCCAGGTTGACGTTCGACAGTCCGGCGGTGATCACGTCGGAGGCCGTGAAGCTGCCCTTGTCGAGCCCGAGCACACCCAGGTGCTCGACCGGCGGCTCTCCCTGGCGCATGGTCACCGACAAGGCGTGGGCACGGTCGGCGACCACCTCGGTGGGGTTGAACTGCACGCCCCAGGCGCCAAGCAGTGCGGTGAGGTGCGATGACTTGTCCGCGCCCATGGCCGCCATCGGATTGCCCGCCTCGGCGCCGGACCGATCGGACTGGGCGAGCGGGTCGACGAACGCCAGGATGTGTCCGCCGCGCAGCGCGTACTGGTCGATGGCGAATTGCGTCGCCGGGGACAGGTCCTTCGGGTGCACCAGCACCAGCACGTTCACGTCCGGCTCGATGCGGGTCGCGGTCGGCTCGAGGGGCCGCAGGTCAAAGAGCTGCTGCGCCTCGCTGTACACGACCCACGGCTCGCGCATCTGACCGGTCTGCGGATCGAAGCCCGGACCCATCGGCAGCGACGACAGCCAGGCCACCACCGGCTTCTTGGGGTTGGCGAGCTGATAGACCAGCTTGACGACGTCGTACTCGAGGAACTGCTCCTTGTTGGGATCGAAGAACTCGATGGCGCCGTGGCCGTCGGTGGAATTGGTTCCGGCCAGGCCGAAATAGAACTGCGTACCGCTGGCTCCCACGGCAGTGCCGCGCACGCCGAGCTCGGAGGCGCGGTCCTCCTCCTCCGAGAACGGCTGCGGGTCGATCACGTGCAGGCGCAGCCGGCCGCCGGAGCGCGCGGCGAGCTCCTCGAGGAACTCGCGCACCCGCACGCCGTAGGTCTTCAGCTGCGGCAGCTGCGCCGCGGTCTTTGCCGAGAAGAAGAAATACAGGTTGATCGGCTCCTTGATGCTGGCGAGGATCCGGTCGGTTCCCACCGCGGTGGTGTAGAGACGATTCTGCGTGAGATCCAGCCGCCAGCCGCGCAGCGCGTGGTTGAACAGTATCGTGAGGCCGATGAACAGCAGCGCGAGCCCCAGGAGCGTGCCGCCGCCGAGTGTCGAGCGTGTGTTCATAGGTCTTTACGCAGGTTGAGCGCGATCGCGGTCGCCAGCAGGAAGAAACCGATCAGCATCGCGAAGTACAGCAGGTCGCGCACGTCGATGACGCCCTTGGCGATGGACTCGAAATGGGTGAGGAACGAGAGCGAAGCGATCGCATCCACCAGCACCTGCGGCGCCCAGCTGCGAAACACATCGAGCACCAGGGGGAAGCCGGCCAGCAGGAACACGAAGCAGCCCGCCACGCCCAGGATGAACGCCACCACCTGGTTGCGCGTCAGCGCCGACATGCACGAGCCGATGGCGAGAAAGCCGCCGGCGAGCAGCAGGCTGCCGAGGTAGGCGGCCAGGATCGCGCCGTTGTCGGGACTGCCCAGGTAGTTGACCGCGATCCACAGCGGGAAGGTGAGCGCCAGCGCGAGCGCGGTGAATATCCAGGCGGCGAGAAACTTGCCGAGCACCGCGTCCCACAGCTCCACCGGCTGGGTCATCAGCAGCTCGATGCTGCCGGACTTGCGCTCCTCGGCCCACAGCTTCATCGAGATCGCCGGAATCAGGAACAGGTACAGCCAGGGGTGGAAGGTGAAGAACGGGTCGAGATCCGCCTGGCCGCGCTCGTAGAAGCCCCCCAGATAGAAGGTGAAGGCGTTGGCCAGCACCAGGAAGATGAGTATGAAAACGTACGCCAGCGGGGTCGCGAAGTAACTCGCGAGCTCGCGGCGCATGATGATGCCGACGTTGCGCACCCGACGATCCTCAGGCGGTGATGCTGCGGAACACCTCGTCGAGGCGCCCGGACTCCAGGTGCAGCTCCTTCAGCTTCAGTCCCTGGCGTGCGGCGAGCTCGGAAAGGGCCGGCAGAATGGTCGCGCCGGAGCGCGGCAGGGCGGTGAGCCGCGCATCGCGCTCGCTCACCTCGACCTGCGCGACCGCGGGCAGCCCCGCCACGGCGTCGCGGGCGCGGGCGAGCTGGCCGGGCTCCTCGAGCTGCATGGACACCGCGTTGTGATAGCGCGAGCGGGCGGCGAGCCCGGCGGGGCTGTCGTCGGCGACGATGCGACCGCGGGAGATGATGATCGCCCGGGTGCACACCGCGTCGACCTCCTCGAGAATGTGCGTGGAGATGACGATGATCTTGTCGCGCGCCATGTCGTTGATGAGCGTGCGCACCTCGTGCTTCTGGTTGGGATCGAGGCCGTCGGTGGGCTCGTCGAGAATCAGCACCGGCGGGTCGTGCACGATCGCCTGGGCGAGGCCCACGCGGCGGCGAAAGCCCTTGGAGAGCGTCTCGATGGTCTGGTCGAGTACGCCGCCGAGCTGCAGGTGCTCGATCACGTGCGCCAGTCGCTGCTCACGGCGCGCGCCCTCGAGCGCGCGCAGGTCCGCGATGAACGCCAGGAAGCGCCGCACCGTCATCTCGCCGTAGCTCGGCGCTCCTTCGGGCAGATACCCGAGGGCCGCCTTGGCCGCGAGCGGCTCGCGCGCGACGTCGTGACCGCAGATGTTGGCGCTGCCGGAAGTCGGCGTGACGAAACCGGCGAGCATGCGCATGGTGGTGGTCTTGCCGGCGCCGTTGGGTCCGAGGAAGCCGAGCACCTCACCCGGGCCAACCTGAAAGCTCACGTCTTCCACCGCCGTGAGCGAGTCATAGTGTTTGGTCAGGCGTTCGGTCTTGATCATGAAAGTCCCGTCGCTTTCAAAGCGCGCGATTTTGACCGGGGCGTGGCGCGGAATTCAACTGTGGATAAATTATCAAGTAATAAGGATGCACAGCGCACCGCCGAGCATGCCGCCCAGATGGGCGAAGTGCGCCACGCCCTGCTGTCGGCCGGTCACGCCGAAGAACAGCTCGAGCAGGCCGTACACCGTCACGAACAGCCACGCGGGCATCGGAATGGGCGGAAACAGCAGGATGATGCGCTGCCTGGGGAAATACCAGGCAAAGGCGAGCAGCACGCCGAACACGCCTCCCGAGGCGCCGATCACTTCCTCCTGCGCGCCGGAGCCACTCTGCACCAGCAGCTGCGTCAGCGCCGCGGTGAGCACGCACACCAGGTAGAACGTCACCAGGCGCCGGCCCCCCCAGTACGCCTCCAGCGCGCGGCCGAACATGAACAACGCGAACATGTTGAAGAAAATGTGCACCAGGTTGCCGTGCAGGAAGGCATAGCTGAGCAGCTGCCAGGGTCTGAACAGCGGGCTGCCGAGCGGCCACAGCGCAAACAATCCGGCCATGAGATCCGGGGCCAGCTGTTGCAGCAGGAACACCGCGACGTTGATGAGGATCAGGGCCCGCGTGGCGGGCGGCAGCAGACTGAACATCCACCCATCTTAACCGGTGTTGAATCCTGGCCGGTCCTTAAATCCGCCGCTGCAGAAAAACCAGATCCAGCCAGCGCTCGAACTTGTAGCCCACCTCGCGCAGCCGCCCCGCCCGCTCGAACCCGAGGCGCTCGTGAAAACGTATCGAGGGGGCATTGTCCGCATCCACACCGCCGATCATGACGTGTTTGTTGAGAGCGGCCGCGCGCGGAAACAGCGCCGTCAGCAAGGCCGTGCCGACCCCGCGACCGCGGGCATCGGCGCGCACGTGCACCGAGTGCTCGACCGTGAAACGGTACCCCGGCCAGGCGCGAAAGTCGCCGAAGCTCGTAAAGCCGAGCACGCCGGAAGCGTCCCGCGCCACCAGCACCGGATACTGCTGCGCGACGCGCCTGCGCCACCACTGCCGCCGCTCATCGAGCGTCACCGGCAGGTGCGAGTAGATCGCGGTCGAGGTCGCGACCACGTCGTTGTAGATGGCGAGGAGACCTTCGAGGTCGGACTCGGCCGCGTCGCGGATCTGTGCCTGGAGCGGCGTCGCCTCTGCCAAATCGCGCCTCCCGCCCGTCAGGCCGCGCGCAGCGACTCGCGCAGGAACTGCACCAGCGGCGGGCTGTTGCTGTGGGCGACGTTGAAGCGCAGCCACTGGCGGCAGCCCTGCGCGGCGGAGAACAGCGAGCCGCGCGCCAGCAGGATCGAGTGAGCGCGCGCGCGCCGCACCAGCTCATCGACCGGGGCCGATTCGGGCACCCGGCCCCACAGGAAGATGCCTTGCCCCGGCGCCGGCTCGAACTCGATGCCCGCGGACGCGAGCGCGGCACGCGTGTCGCGCCGCAGGCGCGCCAGCCGTGCGCGCGTGTGCTCCACGTGACGCCTGTAGCGCCCGGTATCGAGGACTTCGGACACGTAGGACTCGAGCAGCGTCGAGCCCGAGAGCACCGACAGGACCTTGCGCTGCACGAGTTGCGCGATGAGCGCGGCGTCGGCGGCGATGAAACCCACGCGCAGTGCCGGCCCGATGAGCTTGGTGTAGCTGCCGACGTAGATGACGTGGCGCAGCGCGTCGATCTGCGCCAGGCGCACCGCGCTACCGGCGTACAGATCCCCGTACACATCGTCTTCCACCAGCGCAAACCCGAACTGCTCCGCGAGCGAGAGAATGCGGTGGCAGTGCGCCGGGTCGGCGCTCGAGCCGGTCGGGTTGTGCACCAGGGTCTGCATGAAAAAGGCGCGCGGCCGGTGCGCGCGGGCCGCCGCTTCCAGCGCCGCGAGATCCGGGCCGTCGGCATGACGCGGCACGGGAATCAGCCGCACGTGATGCGCGCGCAGCTGCTCGAACAATACGAAGTAGCCGGGATCCTCCACCAGCACCGCGTCCCCGGGCGAGAGCAGGATGCGCGCCAGCAGGTCGAAGGCGTGCGATGCGCCGTAGGTGGTGACGATGTTGGCGGCTGGCGCGGCGATGCCGTGCTGCAGCAGGCGCGCGGCGATCTGCTCGCGCAGCTCACCCAGTCCCTCCGCCGGGCACGGCAGCCACGGGCGCGTACGCCGGCCGCGCACCAGGCGCGTCAGCACGCCGGCGGAGCCCGCCTCCAGCAGCCAGCTCTCGGGCAGGAAGCCCGAGCCGGCGGCGATGACATCCCCGCGTTGCTGCAGGCACTGGCGCGCGAGCTCCAGGGCATCCGAGCCGAGCTCCGGCAGGGCTTCGATGGCGGCGAGCGGCGCCGACAGCAGGCGCTGGGTGACGAAGAAGCCGCGCCCGGCGTGCGGCTCGATCAGCCCGCGGGCGACCAGCCGGTCATAGGCGTCCACCACCGTGAAGGGGCTGGCGCCGACCTGGCGGGCGAGCTTGCGGATCGACGGCAGACGCGCGCCCGCCGGCAGCTGCCCGTCCCGCACCAGCTGTGTGACGCGCTCGCAGATCTGATCGACCAGCGGCTGGTGCGAGTCGCGGCTCAGCTCGAACATCTGAAACCCTCGGCGTCTGAAACCCTCGGCGTCCGGGTCGCCTCACCTCAGCATCATGACGGCCGTCGTGGCCAACGCAAGGGCCATGGCGAGGTTGAACGCCAGGCGCCCGCGCGGGGCGGCGAGCAGGCCGCGCAGCGAGCTGCCGAACAGCGCCCAGACCGTCATGCACGGCACTCCGATGCCCTCCATGATTCCCGCCATGTAGCCGCCGCGCAGCAGCAGTCCGAGCTCCTGGGGCAGGAACAGCGTCGCCGCGGTCAGCGTCATCACCCACGCCTTGGGGTTGAGGAACTGGAACATCGCGGCCTCGAGGAAGGTCACCGGCCGGCGGCCCGCGCGCGCCTCGGTGTCGCTCCGACCGAGCAGCCGCCAGCCGAGATACAGCAGGTACGCCGCGCCCACCCAGCCGAGCGCGCGCTGCAACGCCGGCCAGCGGGCGAACAGCGCGGAGAGGCCCGCGCACACCGCGAGCAGCTGCACTGCGAATCCGACACCGATGCCCACGATGTGCGGCAGCGTGCGCCGCAAACCGAAATGCGCTCCCGAGGCGGTCAGCATCACATTGTTGGGCCCGGGCGTGATCGACATGACGAAGGTATAGGTCACGAAGGGCAGCGGGTCGATCATGAGCGCCATAGTGCCGCACCCCCGCACCCGCAGGCAGATACGCCCGGGCGGCGGGCCGCCGGTACTGTACCGGGTGCAGACCGGTACGGCGCCCACGTATCATCCTGAGCCCATGGGTGAGCCTTTCATCTGCGACGCCGCGCGCACCCCGATCGGCCGCTACGGCGGGGCGCTCTCGGCCGTGCGAACCGACGATCTCGCGGCCGTGCCGATCGCAGCGCTGCTCGCGCGCAATCCCTCGCTCGAGCCCGCCGCGATCGAGGAAGTGCTGCTCGGCTGCGCCAACCAGGCCGGTGAGGACAATCGCAACGTCGCGCGCATGGCCTCGCTCCTGGCCGGGCTGCCGGTGTCGGTGCCGGGCGCCACGATCAATCGCCTGTGCGGCTCGGGGCTGGATGCGGTGGCGATGGCCGCGCGCCTCATCCGCGCCGGCGAAGCGCAGGTGGTGGTGGCGGGCGGGGTCGAATCGATGTCGCGCGCGCCGTTCGTGATGCCGAAGGCCGACGCCCCCTTCAGCCGCAGCGCGGAAATTCATGACACCACCATCGGCTGGCGCTTCGTCAACCCGCGCCTGCGCGAGCGTTACGGCATCGACTCGATGCCCGAGACCGGCGAGAACGTCGCCGCGCAGTTCAACATCGCGCGCGCCGACCAGGACCGCTTCGCGCTGCGCAGCCAGCAGCGCACCGCGGCCGCCTATGCCCGCGGCTTCTATGACGCGGAGCTGGTACCGGTGCAGATTGCGAGAGCCAAGGGCAAGACGCTCGTGACGCGCGACGAGCATCCGCGGCCCGAGACCACGCTCGAGCAGCTCGCGGGGTTGCCGACCCCGTTTCGGGCCAACGGCACGGTCACCGCCGGCAATGCTTCCGGGGTCAACGACGGCGCCGCGGCGCTCCTGATCGCCTCCGAGGAGGCGGCGCGGCGCCTTAATCTGACACCGCGCGCGCGCATCCTCGCCGCGGCCACGGCGGGCGTGGAGCCCAGGATCATGGGCATGGGCCCGTTGCCCGCCACGCGCAAGGTGCTGTCGCTCGCGCGACTCACGCTCGATGAGCTGCAGGTGATCGAGTTGAACGAGGCATTCGCGAGCCAGGCGCTCGCGGTGCTGCGTGATCTGAAGCTTCCCGACGACGCGAGCCACGTCAACCCCAACGGCGGCGCCATTGCGCTCGGCCACCCGCTCGGCATGTCCGGCGCACGGCTCGCCACCACTGCCACCTGGCAGCTTGCCGCGGTGCGTGGCCGCTATGCCTTGTGCACCATGTGCATCGGCGTGGGGCAGGGCATCGCGCTCATCCTCGAGCGTCCCTGAGGCTCTTAAGGTGGCGGCGCACCCGCGCTCCACGGCAGCCGCTCGAGATCGAGGTTGCCGCCGCTGAGAATGAGCCCGATACGCAGACCGCGCAGCCGCGGGGCGTCGGCGAGCAGCGCCGCATACGGCACCGCCCCGGAGGGCTCGACGATGATTTTCATCACTTCCCACAGCTGGCGCATCGCGCGCACGATCGCCTCATCGGATACCGTCGTGATGTCATCGACCAGGCGGCGGATTTCCGCGAACGGCCGCTCGCCGAGCGCGCTGCGCAGGCCGTCGGCGATGGTCGCGGGCTTGAGGCTCGGCAGGATGCGGCCGGCCCGGAACGAGCGCGCGGCGTCGTCGGCGCCGGCGGGCTCGACGCCGATCACGCGGATGGCGGGCTTGAGCGTCTTGGCCGCGACCGCGGTGCCGCTCAGCAGTCCCCCGCCGCCCACCGGGCAGAGGATGAGGTCGAGATCGGGGACCTGCGTCAGCAGTTCCACCGCGGCGGTCCCCTGGCCGGCCATCACCGCGAGATCGTCATAGGGATGAACCAGGATTGCGCCGGTGGCGGCGATGAGCGCTCGCGCGCCGTCCTCGCGCGCCGCCAGCGTTGATTCACAGTAGCTGATCTCGGCGCCGTAGCGCAGCGCCGCGGCGCGCTTGGTTTGCACGGTGTTGTCCGGCATCACGACGTATGCCGGAATGCCCCGCAGCCGCGCGGCGCGCGCCAGCGCGGCGGCGTGATTGCCCGAGGAATGCGTCACGACGCCGCGGCGCGCCTGCGACTCGGGCAGCGCGAATACGGCGTTGGTGGCGCCGCGCGCCTTGAAGGCGCCGCACTTCTGGAAGTTCTCGCACTTGAAGTGCAGCTGCGCGCCGGCCTGCGCATCGAGCGTCGCGCTCGTGAGCACGGGGGTGAGGCCGACCTTGCCGGCGATGCGCTCGCGCGCCTCCTGGATGAGATTCCAGGTGAGACCTGGGGGGTTGCCGGGCATGGACGCATCAGCATGGCACGGCTTGCGGGCGGGTCAAGCCGCCCCGGGGCGACGCGCAAGCGGCGCGCGCCCGCAGTGCGCTTCAGTGCCCGGCGCGCACCGCAACCGCGCCGCGGTGTTGGCGCGCGTCGAGCCGCGCCAGCGCGGCCGTGACATCCACCGGATCCGCCGCTGCGGAGGCAGCGCCCGCCGCGCCCTCGCGCAGCAGCGACACGATGCTGTCGGTGGCGAGGCGCGCCGAGGATCCCGACATCAGCAGCGCGATCACGCCGGTGAGCTCGGCGGCCGCCACGGACGTACCGGACTCGAAATCGTACTGCGCGCCGGGGCGCAGAGTGAGCACGTGCTCCGCGGGAGCGGTGAAGGCACCTGGCGGCAGCGCCTGCTCGCTCCCCGAGGCGGCGATCACACCCGGGATCGCCGTCGGGAAGCCCTCGTCGGCCGCACCGGCGGCGCCGACGAAGGTCACGCCGTGCTTCAGGCCGCTCTGCACCAGCGCGGACAGCAACGGGTCGGCGGGGCCGGCGAGGCTCAGGTTGATCAATGGCGCGCCGGAGGCGAGGGCGGCGGCGAGCGCCTGCGCGAGGGTGAAGGTGTTGCAGGCCGCCGCGTCGTCGTCCGGCCGCAGCTGCCAGCAGGCTTCGAATACCTCGAGCTGCGCCTGCGGCGCGATGCCTACGATGCCGATGTGGTTGTTGGTGACCGCCGCGATCAGCCCGGCCATGGCGGTGCCGTGGCGCAGGAAGGAGGCGGCCGGGGTGCGTGTTGCCAGGAAGGAGTGCGTACGCACGATCCTTCCGGTGAGATCCGGATGCCGCGCATCGACACCGGTGTCGATGAGGGCGACGCGCACGCCCGCGCCCTGGGCGCGCTCGTGGGCACGGGCGATGCCGAGCGCGAGCAGATTGGTCTGCAGGTCATACAGCGGGTCGTTGTAAGGCGGGCGCGCAGCGGGCGGATCGCTCAGGGTGTGGAACTCCTGCAGCGGCTGCGCCAGCACGACGCGCGAATCCTTCGACAGCGCGGCGAGCACCTCGGCCACGGGCCGGCCGTCGGTGATCTCGTAGACCACGCAATGCATCGACAGAGCCTTGATCGGCCAGCTCGCCACCGGCCGCAGAGCGTAGGCGGCCGCCACCCGGCGCGCCTGCTGCTGCGCGCTCTGCGCCACGCGGTAGCCGTCCCCGGCGTAGTGGCTGCCGGTGGTGCCGGCGGGAGCGGGAGTCGTGTGCGGCTCGTTGGCGAACGCCACCACGATCCGCGGCGGCGGGGAGGCGGGCGCCGCAGTGGGCGGCGCGGCCCGAGCGGTCCCACCCAGAAGCGCAAGGCACACGATGCCGGCGCGGGTGAAGGCGCACATCAGGGTTCGCGCGTGCGTCGTCCCTGCGCGCCCTCTGCCCCATCGGTCCCTGTCAGCGGCTCGACCCAGAGCACCCGCGCGTCGGCGCGCAATCGCGCCGCGAGCGCGCGCATCTGCGGGCTCACCTCGCCGGAGGGCGCGCTGCCGCGCGCCGTGGTAGTGACCGGCGCGATGCCGAATATTCCACTCGTTCCCGGTCCCTCGACCACGCGCGCGCCGGCCGAGCGCAGCATTTCCTCCAGCTCCCCGACCGGCAGCGAGCGCTCGAAGGCGACGTGCAGGACGCCGGGCGTGGCGTGCGCGCTCGTGGTGTGGGTGGTGTAGCGCCATTGCGACCAGCGATACGCGGTGGGTGCGAAAGCGGCGAGCCCGACGGCCAGCACGAAGCTCGCGGCCCAGGCCAGCCCCGGCGGCCGCCATGCGGCCGCGCGCGCCGCCGGCACGCCCCGGTGGCCGACCGGCCGCAGGTCTTGCGGACTTGCCGGCGTACGACCGTCGATGCGATCCATCAGCTTGCGGAACGACGGTCCAGGCGCATAGCTCACGCGCTCCGGTTCGGTCAACACCTGACACAGCAGGCGCTGGCGCGCGAGCTCCTGCGTGCAGGCCGCACACTCGCGCAGGTGCTCCTCCACGCCGGCGCGCTCGGCCTGCGGCAGCCGGCCGTTTGCCAGCCACGGCAACAGCAGCCAGCACTCCTCGTGACGGCAAGCGCGGCTCGCCATCATGACTGACGCTCCGGCGCGGCCTGCCGCCCCGCGCCGCGGGGCGCGCTCGCGCCAGCCCCGGCCAGCTGCGGCAGCAGCTTCTGCAGTTTCGCGCGCGCATGAAACAGTCGCGTCTTCACGGTGTTCACCGGACAACTCATGATCCTTGCGATCTCTTCGCAGGAATACCCCAGCTCATAGCACAGCTCCACTGCCATGCGCTGCTCGACCGGGAGCTGCTCGAGCGCCTGCTCCAGCCAGTCGCGCAGCTCCTCGGTGCGGAACGGCTCCTCACTGGTGAGTGCCAGGGACTCGACCTCCAGGTTCTGCTGTCCGAGGCGTGCCGAGGAGCGCAGTGCATTGCGCGCCTTGCGGTAGGCAATCCCCAGGATCCACGTCGAGGGCTGGGAGTCGCCGCGGAAGTCGCGCGCCTTGCGCCACACGACCCAGAAGGTGTCGTTGATGACCTCTTCGGCCAGGTCGTAGCGGTGCGTGAGGCGCGTCAGGAAGCGCGCCATGCGGCGATGGTACAGGTTGTACAGCTCCTCGAACGCCTTGCGGTCGCCGTTGGCAATGCGCGCCATGAGATCCACCTCACGCGCCACCGAGGCTGACCCGCGGTACGTCGGTTCCACCATGTCCCTGTTACTGTAACCTGTCGGCTTCACTCCACACCCTTTGCTACGGTAAGTGGCCGGCCGGCCCTCGCGGGTTCAAAACCCTTACCGAGGACTATCCGCCGCGCGGCGCGTGCGGTCAAAAGCGCCAGCTCAGGGTGCCGGCGATGCGGTGCTGCGCGAGCGGATAGGGCAGCAGCTCGCGCGCCTGCTCCTCGGCGAAGAAGTAGCCGATATCCAGCCGCCAGCGTCGCCGCTCGAACGCGAGGCCCGCGTTGCCATACGCATAGCCGGTGGCCGCCAGCCGACGCGCGCCGGTGCCGCTCGAGCGGTAGTACCCGGCGCCTGCGGTGACGAACAGCCCCTCACCGATCAGCCACTGCCCGGTCGTCTCGGCGATCCCCGCCGGGCTGCGGCTGAGGCGCCTGTAATACCAGTAGCGCACCGCATTCGGAATCGCGGATGCCGACAGTGTCCAGCGGTCGAGCCAGGTGAGCACGGCCGACAGCTCCTGGAAGTCATCGGAAACCTCCCCCGTCGCGCCCGGGAAATAGTGGCTGCGCGCGCTGAAGGTCACGTTCCAGGCGCTGCTCAGGTCGACGCGGTGCCCGAGGTAGATCTCGAAGTCGTAGCCGGCGCCCGGTTCCAGCGCACGGTCGCGCGTGGAGGCCCAGGCGCCGGCAAAGGTGCCCTGCGGCGTGTCGGCGTGCACGTCGGCCTGCAGGGCCGCACGGCCGTTACTCTCCGAGACGCCGCGGTAAATGTAATCGCTGGTGACGGCGAGACTGCCGCCCCATGCGAGCTCGGTGTCCAGGGCCGTCGCGGCCGCGTGCGGTGCGGCCACTGTCATGAGTGTCCACGTCAACAGCCAGCGCGCCGGTGTGAGCTTGGCAGGGTGCGAATGAACCACGGATTGCCCTGTCGGTCGCAGTAAGTGTAGGGCCAAGCTCGCGCAGGCGGTATAATTGATATATCTATGGAGACATTACCCCCGGCCGAAAGCGCCGTAGTGCAGCGCATCGCGTCGGATCTGAAAGGACGTCCCGGACCGCTCCTGGAAGTGTTGCACGCCATCCAGGCCGCGCTGGGCTATGTTCCCGGCGCCGCCGTGCCCATAGTTGCCGAGGTCTTGAACCTCTCGCGCGCGGAAGTGCATGGCGTCGTCACCTTTTATCACTACTTTCGCCGCTCGCGCCCGGGTGCTCACACGGTGAGCGTCTGCCAGGCCGAGGCCTGCCAGTCGATGGGCGCGGAAGCGCTGACGGCGCACGCCCGGCGCCGTCTGGGCATCGACTTTCACCAGACCAGCGCCGACGGGCGCTTCTCGCTCGAGCCGATCTACTGTCTGGGCAATTGCGCCTGCTCGCCCGCGGTGATGATCGACGGCCGGCTGTATGGGCGGGTCACGCCCGATCGCTTCGATGCGCTGGTCGCGGACGGTGCAGCCTCGTCATGACGACGCTGGTCTACGTACCCGCCGATGCAGGCGCACTGTCGCTCGGCGCCGGTGAGGTGGCGCGCGCGATCGCCGAGGAGGCCGCGCGCCGCCGGGCCGCCGTCAAGGTGGTGCGCAACGGCTCGCGCGGCGCCTACTGGCTCGAGCCGCTCATCGAAGTGCTGACACCTCGCGGCCGCCTGGCGTACGGCCCCGTCACGACCGGCGACGTCGCCGGCCTTTTCAACGCGGACTTTCTCGACGGCGGCTCACACGCCCTGTCCCTCGGGGCCACGGAGGCGATCCCCTGGCTCAAGGGTCAGCAGCGTCTCACCTTCGAGCGCGTGGGCATCATCGACCCCACGAGCGTAGCGGATTATGTCAAGCACGGCGGCTACCAGGGGCTCACCCGGGCACTGTCCATGGAGCCGGCGGCCATCGTGCAGGCGATCACGACTTCCGGCCTGCGCGGACGCGGCGGGGCGGCCTTCCCGACGGGGATCAAATGGAAGACGGTGCTCGATCAGCCGGCGGGGCAGAAGTACGTCACCTGCAACGCCGACGAGGGCGACTCGGGCACATTCTCCGATCGCATGCTGATGGAAGGCGATCCGCTGGCCCTGATCGAGGGCATGACCATCGCCGGCATCGCGGTGGGGGCGACCGAGGGCTACATCTATCTGCGGGCCGAGTACCCGCATGCGCTGCGCGCGCTGCGAACCGCCATCGCGGCGGCCCACCAGGCGCGCTACCTGGGCAGCGATGTCGCCGGCTCGGGCAGGCGCTTCGATCTCGAGGTGCGCGTCGGCGCCGGCGCCTACATCTGCGGTGAAGAGACCTCGATGCTGGAGAGCCTCGAGGGCCGGCGCGGCGAGGTGCGCGTGCGCCCGCCCTTGCCGGCGGTCAAGGGCCTGTTCGGGCAACCCACGATCGTCAACAACGTGGTGACGCTGGCGAGCGTGCCGTGGATCCTGCAGCACGGCGCAGAGGCCTATGCGAGCTTCGGCATGGGGAAATCGCGCGGCACGCTCCCCATACAGCTCGCGGGCAACATCCGCCGCGGCGGCCTGGTGGAGCGCGCTTTCGGGCTCACGCTGCGCGAGCTGCTGTACGACTACGGCGGCGGCACCGCTACGGGTAAGCCGATCCGCGCCGTGCAGGTCGGCGGGCCGCTCGGCGCCTACATTCCCGCGTCCCAGTTCGATACCGCGGTCGACTACGAGGCGCTCGCCGGCATCGGCGCGATGCTCGGTCACGGCGGTATCGTGGTGTTCGACGACAGCGTCGACATGGCGCGCATGGCGCGCTACGCGATGGAATTCTGCGCCATCGAATCCTGCGGCAAGTGCACGCCGTGCCGGATCGGCTCGACGCGCGGGGTCGAGGTCATCGACCGTATTCTCGCGGGTGTCGACGGCGAGCGGAACGTGCGGCTGCTGGAAGAGCTGTGCGAGACCATGGTGCAGGGATCGCTGTGCGGGCTGGGCGGCATGGCGCCGTTCCCGGTGCAGAGCGCACTGAAGCATTTCCGGGAAGACTTTCGCGGACGGGCAAAGTAAGGCGAGCGAGGCGGAACATGTACGCGATAGATTACGAGGACTTCGGCACTCCACAGCCCGTGAACGGCGCCGGCACCGTCACGGTCGAGGTCGACGGCCATGCGGTCACGGTCCCGGAAGGAACCTCCGTCATGCGCGCCGCGGCGCTCGCCGGGATCAAGGTGCCGAAGCTGTGCGCGACCGACACCCTCAAGGCGTTCGGCTCCTGCCGGTTGTGCCTGGTGGAGATCGAGGGCCGCAAGGGCTACCCCGCCTCGTGCACCACCACCGTGGCCGCGGGCATGAAGATCCGCACGCAATCCGACAAGCTGTTGCAGCTGCGCCGCGGCATGATCGACCTGTATGTCTCGGACCATCCGCTCGAGTGCGCCAGCTGTCCGGCGGACGGTCACTGCGAGCTGCAGGACATGGCGGACAGCGTCGGCATCACCGCCAGCTCCTACGCGCGCGGCGCCATGCACCGTCCCATGGCCACCGACGAGAGCAATCCCTACTTCGCGTTCGATCCCACGCTGTGCATCGTGTGCTCGCGCTGCGTGCGGGCCTGTGACGAGGTGCAGGGCACCTTCGCGCTCACCATCCAGGGCCGCGGCTTCGAGTCCAAGGTGGCGGCGAGCCAGGACCAGCCGTTTCTCGAATCCGAGTGCGTCTCCTGCGGGGCGTGCGTCGAGGCCTGCCCGACCGCGGCGCTCACCGAGAAATCGATCATCGGCCTGGGGATGCCCGAGCGCGCCGTGACCACCACCTGTGCCTACTGCGGCGTGGGCTGCGGCTTCAAGGCGGAGCTGCGCGGCGAGGGCGCGGACGTTGAGGTGGTGCGCATGGCGCCGGATCGCGCGGGCCTGGCCAATCACGGGCACGCCTGCGTGAAGGGGCGCTTCGCCTGGGGCTATGCCACGCACGCCGACCGCATCACCAAGCCCATGATCCGCAAGAGCATCCGCGACGAGTGGCGCGAGGTTTCCTGGGACGAGGCGATCGGCTATGCCGCCAGCGAGCTGCGGCGCATCCAGGCGAAGTACGGCCGCGACTCGATCGGCGGCATCACCTCCTCGCGCTGCACCAACGAGGAGACCTTCCTGGTGCAGAAGCTGGTGCGCGCGGCCTTCGGCACCAACAACGTCGACACCTGCGCGCGCGTGTGCCATTCACCGACCGGCTATGGGCTGAAGAACACGCTCGGCGAGTCCGCCGGCACGCAGGCGTTCGATTCCGTCATGAAGGCGGACGTCGTCATGATCATCGGCGCGAACCCCACCGACGGGCACCCGGTGTTCGCCTCGCAACTGAAGCGCCGCCTGCGCCAGGGCGCCAAGCTCATCATTGCCGACCCGCGCGAGATCGCGCTGGTGCGCACGCCGCACATCGAGGCCGATGCGCATCTGCAGCTCAAGCCCGGCACCAACGTGGCGCTGCTGAATGCGCTGGCGCACGTGGTGGTGACCGAGGGCTTCGTGAAGGAGGCCTACGTGGCCGAGCGCTGCGAGCCGGACTCGTTCGCCAAGTGGAAGGCGTTCGTCGCCGAAGAGCGCAACTCCCCGGAGGCCTCGGAAGCGATCACCGGCGTGCCGGCGGAGCGCGTGCGGCGCGCCGCACGCCTGTACGCCACCGCCGGCAACAGCGCCATCTACTATGGGCTCGGGGTCACCGAGCACAGTCAGGGCACGACCGCGGTCATGGGCATCGCCAACCTCGCCATGGCCACCGGCAACCTCGGCCGCGAGGGCGTGGGCGTCAGCCCGCTGCGCGGTCAGAACAACGTGCAGGGCTCGTGCGACATGGGCTCTTTCCCCCACGAGTTCAGCGCCTACCGCCACGTGTCCGATCCGGTGGTGCGCAAGTCCTTCGAAGAGGTGTGGGGGGTGCAACTGCAGTCCGAACCGGGCCTGCGCATCCCCAACATGTTCGAGGCCGCGCTCGACGGCACCTTCAAGGGCATGTACGTGCAGGGCGAGGACTTCGTGCAGTCCGACCCCAACACGCACCACGTGAGCGCGGCGATGGCTTCGCTCGAATGCGTCATCGTGCAGGACCTGTTCCTCAACGAGGTGGCGAAGTTCGCGCACGTGTTCCTGCCGGGCTCCTCGTTCCTCGAGAAGGACGGCACCTTCACCAATGCCGAGCGACGCACCTCGCTGGTGCGCAAGGTCATCGAGCCCCTGGGCGGCTATCAGGACTGGCAGATCACCTGCCTGCTGTCCGAGGCGCTCGGCTATCCGATGCACTACGAGCACGCCAGCGAGATCATGGAGGAGATCGCGCGCCTCACGCCGACCTTCGCCGGCATGAGCTTCGAGAAGATCGAGCGGCTGGGAAGCATCCAGTGGCCGTGCAACGACGCCGCCCCCGAGGGCACCCCGACCATGCACGTGCAGCAGTTCGTGCGCGGCAAGGGCAAGTTCTGGCCGACCGAGTACGTGCCGACCAGCGAGCGCTCGACCAGCCGTTTCCCGCTGATCCTCACCACCGGCCGGATCCTGACGCAATACAACGTCGGTGCGCAGACGCGCCGCACCAACAATGTCGTGTGGCATACCGAGGACCTGCTCGAGATCCATCCGCACGACGCCGAGGTGCGCGGCATCAGCGACGGGGACTGGGTGGGGCTCACCAGCCGCGCCGGCGAGACCGTGCTGCGCGCCAAGGTTTCCGAGAAGATCGCGCCGGGCGTGGTGTACACCACGTTCCATTTCCCGGAGACCAACGCCAACGTGGTCACGACCGAGAACTCCGACTGGGCGACCAACTGCCCCGAGTACAAGGTCACCGCGGTCGAGGTGGTGCTGGTGAATCAAAAGGACGCGTGGCGCAAGCGCGCGCAGGCCGAGCGCGCCGCACCCAGGCCGGCGCGCCAGCGCAAGCCGGATCGCGCGCCCGCCTGAGCGAGGCGCCGCCTGCAACCTGAGCGCGCGATGAGCCCGGAACCGGAGGCAGAGGCGCAAGCCCCGGGAGCCGTCAGCGCGGAGCTCGGCGTCGAGCGCTGGACGCGCGGCACGCTCGAGCGCACCACGGACCTGGTGGCGGAGGAGGTGCCGGTCGCGCTGGTCTACCACGACGTCCCGCACGTCGTGATGCTGGCGACGCCGGCGGATCTCGAGGACTACGCGGTCGGATTCACCCTGAGCGAAGGCCTGGTGGCGCGCGCGGAGGAGATCCGCGGCGTGGAGGTCAGCTACGGGGCACTGTCCGCGGACGTGCGCATCACGGTCGCCTGGGAGCGGTTCACGCAGTTGCTGCAGCGCCGCCGCAACCTCACCGGCCGGACCGGCTGTGGCCTGTGCGGGGCGGAGAGCGCCGCGGATGCCATCCGCGAGTGCGGACCGGTGCCCGCCGGGGTGAGCGTCACGAGCGCCGCCCTGCACGCGGCGATCGGGGAGTTGTCGGGCCGGCAGCCGATCAATGCCCGCACCGGCAGCGTGCACGCCGCGGCGTGGGTCGTTCCGGGACAGGGGATCAAAGTGGTGCGTGAGGACGTCGGCCGGCACAATGCGCTCGACAAGACCATCGGGGCGCTGTCGCGCGCGCACGCGGATTTCACGGCGGGTTATATGCTGATTACCAGCCGTGCCAGCTACGAGATGGTGCAGAAGTGCGCCACCGTCGGGATCTCGCTCCTGGTCGCGCTGTCGGCGCCGACGGCCTTCGCGGTACGCCTGGCGCAGCGCGCCGGGCTGACACTGGTGGCATTCGCGCGGGCCGACCAGCACGTCGTGTATGCGCACCCGCACCGGCTGACAGACCAAAAACGGGCAGGCACATGAACATCGATCTGCTCATCAAGATGACCAACGAGATCGGCGAGTTTTTTGCCGGCACCGCGGAGGCGCCGGAAGCGGCGCGGGCCGTGGCCAATCACCTCAAGCGCTACTGGGAGCCGCGCATGCGGGCGCAGATGATCAGCTACTTCGAGCAGCGTAACGGCGCGGGCCTCACCGAGCTCGCCAGGAGCGCCGTGGCGCTGATGGTGGCCGAGAGCAAAGCTCGACCGCCCGCGGGCGCCGCTTCGCAGGGCGCCAAGACATGAAGGCCGCCCGGCCGGGACGGGCGTTGATCTGCGGTTCACTGGCGTTCGACACCATCATGGTGTTCGGCGACCGTTTCGCCAATCACATCCTGCCCGACAAGATCCACATCCTGAACGTCGCGTTCCTGGTGCCGCAGCTGCGCCGCGAATACGGCGGCTGCGCCGGCAACATCGCCTACAACCTGAAGCTGCTCGGCGACAGCGCCTACCCCATGGCCACGGTCGGGCGCGACTTCGGCCCTTACCGGGAATGGATGGCGCGCGCCGGCGTGCCCGACGATCACGTCAAAGTGATCGACACCGAGCTCACCGCCCAGGCGTTCATCACCACCGACCTGGATGACAATCAGATCACCGCGTTCCACCCCGGGGCGATGCAGCACGCGCACCTCAACCGTGTCACGGATGCGCGTGACATCGCCATCGGCATCGTGGCGCCCGACGGGCGCGAGGGCATGATCGAGCACGCCGCGCAGTTCGCCGCGGCGCGCATCCCCTTCATTTTCGATCCCGGTCAGGGACTGCCGATGTTCAGCGCCGCGGAGCTGACGCGCTTCATTTCCCAGGCGACCTGGGTCACCGTGAACGACTACGAATGGCAGCTGCTCAAGCAGAAGACCGGCTGGAGCGTCGAGGAGCTCACGCAGCACGTGACCGCGCTCATCGTCACGCGCGGCGCGGCCGGCTCGGTCATTCATACCCGCGATCAGGAGATCGCGATCCCGTGTGCCAGGGCAGCAGCCGTGGTGGACCCCACCGGATGCGGTGACGCCTATCGCGCCGGTCTCATCCACGGCCTGCTGCACGGTCTTGACTGGCCGAGCACCGGACATATCGCTTCCCTCATGGGCGCCATCAAGATCGAGTCGCGCGGCACGCAGAATCATCGCTTTACACGCGCCGAATTCGACGCGCGGCTGGCGGGGGCCTTCGCACCGGCGCCTGCCCAAGGCCGCGGCCACCTGGGTTAAACTCACCTGCCCTGGCGCTCAGATTGCGGCGGAACGATCTCCATGGCCAATGACTATCTGTTTACCTCCGAGTCGGTCTCCGAAGGCCACCCGGACAAGATCGCGGACCAGATCTCGGACGTGGTGCTGGACGCGATCCTCGCGGCAGATGCGCGCGGTCGCGTCGCCTGCGAGACCCTCGTCAAGACCGGCGTAGTGATCGTCGCCGGCGAGGTCACCACCTCTGCGTGGGTCGACGTCGAAGCCCTGGTGCGCAGGACGGTGCTGGACATCGGCTACAACTCCTCCGACATGGGATTCGACGGCGCCAGCTGCGGGGTGCTGAACCTGATCGGCAAACAGTCTCCCGACATCGCCCAGGGCGTGGATCGCAAGGACGAGCGCAAGCAGGGAGCGGGCGACCAGGGACTGATGTTCGGCTACGCCACCAACGAGACCGACGTGCTGATGCCGGCGCCGATCACGCTCGCCCATCGGCTGGTCAAGCGCCAGGCCCAGGTGCGCAAGGCCGGCAAGCTTCCCTGGCTGCGTCCGGATGCGAAGAGTCAGGTCACGCTGCGCTACGAGGAGGCGAAGCCGGTGGGTCTGGAGGCGGTGGTGCTGTCAACCCAGCACAGCCCCGAAGTCTCCACCAAGGCGCTGCGCGAGGCGGTGATGGAGGAGATCCTCAAGCCCGTCCTGCCGGCGGAGTGGGTGGACGAGCGCACCAAGTACCACATCAACCCCACGGGGCGTTTCGTGATCGGCGGGCCGGTGGGCGACTGCGGACTCACCGGACGCAAGATCATCGTCGACACCTACGGGGGCTACGCCCGCCACGGTGGCGGCGCGTTCTCGGGCAAGGACCCTTCCAAGGTCGACCGCTCGGCGGCGTATGCTGCACGCTATGTCGCCAAGAACATCGTGGCGGCGGGACTCGCCGAGCGCTGCGAGGTGCAGGTGTCCTACGCCATCGGCGTCCCCGAGCCGACTTCGATCATGGTGGAGACCTTCGGCACCAGCCACCTGTCGCGCGAGCGCCTGACGCAGCTGATCCGCAAGCACTTCGACCTGACACCCTACGGTCTGCGGGAGATGCTCGACCTGCTGCGCCCGATCTACCAGAAGACCGCGACCTACGGACACTTCGGCCGCACCGAGCCGGAGTTCACCTGGGAGCGCACCGATCTCGCCGAGACGTTGGCCGCCGAGGCCAAGGACGTGCGCGCAGCCTGAAGCACAGCAACCCGCCGCATCGCGGCAGCCACGCCTGCTGAGGAGCGTTGCGACAGACCGGTGCTTGAAAGAAGCGCCGCGCCTGCCAGGCTCAGCAGACCTCGGGTCATCCATACGGCGCTCACTCTGTCATTCGGAGTATCGAGCATGAACGCCACATTGAAGACCGCCGCCAGCACGAGCGACTACAAGGTCGCGGATCTGACGCTCGCCGATTTCGGACGCAAGGAAATCGCCATCGCGGAGACCGAGATGCCCGGTCTCATGGCGATCCGCGAGGAGCTCGCGCGCACTCAGCCCCTGAGGGGGGCGCGCATCTCCGGCTCGCTCCACATGACCATCCAGACCGCGGTGCTCATCGAGACGCTGCAGGCGCTCGGGGCGAGGCTGCGCTGGGCCTCGTGCAACATCTTCTCCACCCAGGATCACGCCGCCGCCGCGATCGCCGCGCGTGGCACGGCGGTGTTCGCCTGGAAGGGCGAGTCGCTCGAGGACTACTGGGAGTACACGCACCGCATTTTCGAGTGGCCAGACGGCGGCTACTCCAACATGATCCTCGACGACGGCGGTGATGCGACGCTGCTGCTGCACCTGGGGACAAAAGCGGAGAGCGACGCTGGGGTGATCGCCAAACCCGGCAGCGACGAGGAGCGTGCGCTGTTCGCTGCGATCCGCGCCCGGCTCAACAGCGATCCGCGCTGGTATTCCGCGCGCATCCGGCAGATCCGCGGCGTCACCGAGGAAACCACCACCGGGGTGAAACGCCTCTACCGCATGGCGCGGGAGGGCACGCTGGCGTTCCCGGCCATCAACGTCAACGACTCGGTCACCAAGAGCAAGTTCGACAACCTGTACGGGTGCCGCGAGTCGCTGGTGGACGCCATCAAGCGCGCCACCGACGTCATGGTGGCGGGCAAGATCGCCGTGGTGTGCGGTTACGGGGATGTCGGCAAGGGCTGCACGCAGGCGTTGCGGGCGCTCTCGGCCCAGGTGTGGGTGACGGAGGTCGATCCGATCTGCGCGCTGCAGGCGGCCATGGAAGGCTTGCGGGTCGTCACCATGGAGTACGCGGCCGACAAGGCCGATATCTTCGTCACCGCGACCGGCAACTTTCACGTGATCACGCACGAGCATCTGCTGCGCATGAAGCACAACGCCATCGTGTGCAACATCGGCCACTTCGACAACGAGATCGACGTCGCGAGCCTGAAGCGCTACCCGTGGGAGAACATCAAGCCGCAGGTCGATCACGTGATCCTGCCCGACGGCCGGCGGCTGATCCTGCTGGCCGAGGGGCGGCTGGTGAACCTGGGGTGCGGCACCGGGCACCCGAGCTACGTGATGAGCTCGAGCTTTGCGAACCAGACGATCGCACAGGTGGAGCTGTTCACCCAGGCCGCCAAGTACCCGATCGGGGTTCACGTGCTGCCCAAGCACCTGGATGAGAAAGTGGCGCGGCTGCAGCTCAAGAGGCTCGACGTGCAGCTGAGCGAGCTCACCGAAGCCCAGGCGCGCTACATCGGTGTGGACAAATCCGGTCCCTACAAGCCCGATCACTACCGCTACTGATGAGCGGCCCAACCGTCAAAGCGGGCGCGAGCCCCGCGCTCTCGCCGGCCGGCCCGGTGCGCACCGCGGGCGGAGCGGTGCTGCTCGACGGCAAGGCGGTGGCCGCGAAGGTGCGCGCCGCGGTCGCCTCGCGCGCCGCCGCGTTCGCCGCGCGCCACGGACGGCGGCCCGGACTTGCGGTGGTGCAGGTGGGGGAAGATCCGGCCTCGAGCGTGTACGTGCGCAACAAGCGCAGCTCCTCGCAGGAGGCCGGGATCGAGTCCTTCGCGCACGACCTGCCGGTGAGCACCGGCGAAGGGCGGATTCTCGCGCTCATCAACGCGCTCAATCACGACGAGCGCGTCGACGGCATCCTGGTGCAGCTGCCTCTGCCTGCGGGGGTGGATACCAACCGGGTGATGGACGCCGTCGACCCCGCCAAGGACGTCGACGGCTTCCATCCGGTGAACACGGGCTTGCTGGCGCAGAAGAGGCCCAGGCTCCGTCCGTGCACGCCCTTCGGGGTGATCCGCCTCGCGCAGGAGTACGGCTTGGCGCTGCCGGGCCTGCGCGCGACCGTGGTGGGCGCTTCCAACATCGTCGGCCGGCCCATGGCGCTGGAGCTGCTGCTGGCGCGTGCGACCGTGACCGTGTGCCATACGGGAACCCGCGACCTCAGGGCCGAAGTCGAGCGCGCGGAGCTGCTGGTGGCCGCGGTCGGCAAAGCCGGCTTCATCCCCGGGGACTGGATCCGACCCGGGGCCGCGGTATTCGACGTGGGGATCAACCGCAGCGCTTCCGGCAAACTCGTGGGCGATGTCGAGTTCGAGCGTGCGGCCGAGCGTGCCGGCTGGATCACCCCGGTGCCCGGCGGTCTGGGTCCGATGACCATCGCGATGCTGCTCTCCAACGCGGTCGATGCCGCATACCTGCGGACCGGCACCCCGGTGTGACGGCGCGCCTGTCACCGGCCGCCGGCTCATCATGTTGACGGTCGCGGTTGTCGTCTATCACCGACGCACATCTATCAACCCGTCACGGTCCCGGCGACCGGCCGTCGCGACGGCAACCTCGTACATTGGACCCGACCGCCGGTGAGTTGCGGCGCTTGCGCGCGGCGTTTTTCCAGCGCAGTCAGCCCTGATCACCTACATGCTCACCCACATGCTTGAAGCGCGTGACGCAGGCCGGCGCACCGCGGGCACGGGCGCGGCAACAGACCCTGATGGTGCGCTGCGCCGAAGCAACATCTAACCCCTGACAATGCGCTGGCCGCGACATTTCCAACATGTTATGATTCACCAGTGATTGGTGTATCATGACCAGTCCGGCCCTCCGTTGGGTGATTGTGGAGTAGGAACGATGGCAAGACGTCCACCGAACGATGGCGCATCCTGGAGCGCCCGTGAACTGAAAACTCTGAAGGCACTCGCGAAGGCGGGAACCCCAACCGGACAGGTCGCCAGGAAGCTCGGGCGCACGGCGGCTGCGGTTCAGCAGAAAGCGATGCGCGCGGGCATCTCCTTCAGAGCGGCGAAGCGCTCCGGAGCCCGGAGAAAGAAGTAACGGGATGCTGCAGGTTGCCGATCCGGAAGATGCCGGCCTGCAAGGGCGGGCCGTGACTCCCTGACAATACCGGTTCCCCCGGGCGATCGGCGTCTGCCAGCAATGAAGGGGGCAGCATGTTCAGGCTCATCCGGCTCGCGTGGATTCCCGTGGCGCTCATGCTTGGCGCCTGCGATGTGCAGGTGCACGATGAGACGCCGGCCGAATATCCGGCCAACCACGACATCGGCATGTACGAGATCAAGGCGACCGTGACGCGCGACGCGCTGGTGACGCCAGGCTCCGTATTCCTGTTTGCGCTCGGCAACAATCAGAGGATTCCACTCAGCCAGGAGGGCCCCGAGTGGCACGGGTTGTATTCGGTGCGCTGTCAGGGCAGCTTCCCGCTGCAGATCCTGGCCGAGTGGAAAGTGCAGGGGCTGTCGGTGCGCCACAAGCTGGTGCCGCCGCAACCCCGGGAGATCAAACTGGACGAGCCATCGCTCAGCTACTCGGCGAGTTTCGACTCCTCCGGCAAGCCGCCCAAAGGGGGCTGGGTGGGGGGCGTGCAGTATCGCTTCGTGACGGTGCCGAGCGCGCAGATCACCGCGGCGCATATCGAGCCCTCGAGCGTGGCTCCGGCGGACGTCAAGGCGGCGAAGGCCATCTCGGTAGTGACGCCGCTTCCGGTCGTGGCGGGCTGTGGCGACCTGGCCGAGATCCGCCTGGCGACGACGGACCCGCACGCGCACGGCACGCTGGTCATCGACACCGATCATCCGAATCCGACTATGCATCACTGGCAGACGCGGGTGGAGTTCTCGCCGAAATGAGCGGCGCGACCCGCAACCTGCGGGCACTGGGCGCTGCGGCCGCGGTTACGCTCATGGCGTGCACGGTGGCGGTCGCGGGAGCCGCGGGCGCGGCGCCCGCGTCACAGGCGCCGCTGAAGATCGGCATCATCGGTGCGGGACACATCGGCGGGACCCTCGCCTCCTTGTGGGTGAAGGCCGGCCATGAGGTGCTGGTGTCCTCGCGTCACCCCGGGCAGCTCGAGGGCCTGGTGCGCTCGCTCGGACCTAAGGCCCGGGCGGGCACGCCGCGCGAGGCGGCGCTGTTCGGCGATGTCGTGCTGATCTCGGTGCCCTACGGGGCGCTGCCGCAGGTCGGGCGTGACCTGAAGGCCGAGCTCACTGGCAAGATCGTGCTCGACACCGGCAATCCCTATCCGCAGCGCGATGGCGACATGGCGGTGGAGGCGCGCCGCAAGGGCACCGGCGTGAGCTCGGCGGAGTTTTTGCCGGGCGTGCGCCTGGTGCGGGCATTCAACGCCATCAACTCCGGGGACCTCGCGAGCGAAGCGCACCGCAGCGGCGAGCGGATCGCCATCCCGCTCGCCGGGGACGACCGCCAGGCGCTCGAGGTGGCGCAGCGGCTGGTGACAGACGCGGGCTTCGAACCGGTGGTCGTCGGACCACTGTCTCGCGCGCGCGAGTTCGATGTCGGGACGGCGGTCTACACGCGCCTAATGAGCGCGGCGCAGCTGCGCCAGGCACTCGGACTCAAGCAATCGCGCTAGCCGACCGGGGGCGGCTGACGCTCGACTTTCGGCAGCCGCTCGTCGAAGCACGCCCAGCTCGGCGCGCTCGAGGTCCAGATCGTCACGCTGGGCCTGGCAAGCTCCCGGTCGTCGAGCGTGCCGGCGCGCACGAAAATCAGCTGCGGCCGCGCTTCCGAGGCGCTGAAGAGATGCGTTCCGCAGGCCGGACAGAAGCGCCGGTGTCCCACGTTGCAGCTGTCGGCGATCAGGCAGTAGTCGCGCAGCTCACCGCTCACCGTCAGCGCTGCGCTCGGGAAGCAGGCGTTCACGGTGGCGTTGCCGGCGCCGAGGTACTGGCACACGCGGCACCAACAGGTGCGGGTGACGATGGGCGCGGCGCTGATCGAGTAGCGGACCGCCCTGCACAGGCAGCCACCGGTAATTTCCATTGCTTACCTCCTCGCCTCCTGGGCCGGGAATGCTCGCCGCGGCGAGCATGGCGGAAGGGAGTGCACCGGAGTGACGCGAGCTCGAATCCGAACGTCTTGAAAAATGTGCCCGCGCTGAAAAGTTGGGCCGCTCGGGAGCGCGTTCAATCCGGTGCGATGAGGAGTATCCTGCGCCGGCCCTGAACGCTCGGTGAATCACTCGTTTGCCTGAGCGGCGTGAGGTGAAACCCCCATGGCTCGCTCTGCAGAACGCCAACGTCCGTCGCATATTCCAGACACTCGGCGCCGCTCGAGCAGATACCTCAAGCGCGGGGCGGCTCAGCTTCGCAGCCGCCCACGCAGGCGTTCGATCACGTGCTCCTTCAGGCCGATCTGCGCCAGATAGGCGCGCACTCCGCCCGCATCCGCGAGAAACTGCAGCATGTTGTATGCCCCCTCCTCGGGGCAGCGCAGCGCTTCCACAATGCGCTGCGGGTCAGCCCCGGCGTAGCGCTTGAGATAGGCGTCGCGAAGATTCGCCGAGCTCATGGCGTAGTCGCGGGCAATCGCCTGCGGTTCCGCATCGGCCAGCGCCAGCAGCAGCGCGGCGATCAGGCCGGTGCGGTCCTTGCCGGCGACGCAGTGAAACAGCAGCGGACCGGCCGGTGCGGCCGCAATGGCGCTGAGCACGTGGCGCAGCTCGATGCGCACGTGCTCGAGCACCACGCACTTCCACAGCTCCTTGGCAACATCGCGGCTGCGCAGCCGCCATTCGTCCTCGGTGTGCGTGAGGAGCGAGATGCGCTGGTAACGCACCTGCGGCAGCGCCGCCGGCACCGGGCTCGGGTACAGAGCCGCTTCCTCCGGCCAGCGCAGGTCCACGACGGTCTCGACGCCGTAGTCGGCGAGCGCCCGGACGCCCTCCGCGGTCAACTGCGCCAGATCATCCGCGCGCACCAGCGAGCGCCAGCTCGTCTGCGCCCCGTCCACCGTCGGATAGCCGCCCAGGTCGCGCGCGTTCAGCAGATTCGGGAAGTGCAGCAGGCGCT
>WNFW01000213.1_pt1 | contig 35661 bp, 30 predicted proteins | sample 5400131 | NCBI WGS metagenome assembly WNFW01 (sample SAMN13153362, study PRJNA577476) | soil metagenome | isolation source: 20 cm soil or saprolite under grassland replicate 1 | place: USA:California | collected 2016-06-15 | reverse complement strand
GCTGAGGCTGTCACGCCGCACTGCCTTCTGGCCGAAGGGCAGCAGAGTGTAGATCGCGATATTGAGCGCGGCCCTTGCCCACGGCAGGCCGATAATGGTGATGGCCATGATGACGGCAGCGACCACCCAGGCCGCGGCCATCCACAGGCCGCCGAAGAGGATCCAGAGTATGTTCAGGATTATGGAAACTGGAGGCATGAGATTCCATCACTGCAAGAAGGGCGCGGGTCCCGACGGCACGATCCAACCATACACCGATTGCGCGCCGGGCGGTTGATCCGAATTGGCGTGGCTAGGCCAAGATCTGGACCTCGCCTTCGATTTCCACCGGCATCCCAAACGGTAACTCGGCCATGCCCACAGCGCTGCGTGCATGGGCTCCCGCCTCCGGTCCCCAGAGTTCGAGGATAAGGTCGGAGAACCCGTTGATCACGGCGGGTTGTTGGACAAAGCCGGGCGCGGAGTTGACCATGCCAAAGATGCGCACCCAATGCGAGATGCGATCGAGATCGCCGAGCGCACGCTTGAGATAGCCCAGCATGGACAGAGCCGTGAACCTTGCCGCGGTGTAGCCCTGCTCGAGCGTCAGCTCCCGGCCGACCTTGCCGAGCGGCTGCGCGAGCGGCCCTTCGGGGCTCTGCGGTCCGTGCCCGGCGATCACGGCACGGTCTCCGATCAGGCGCACGTTGACGAAGGGAAGGACGATGCCCGGAGGCGGCGTGAAGGCCGGCGGCAGCACCAGGCCGAGAGCGTTGACGCGCGATTCGATGTTGGTCATGGCGGGTCTCGTGGCGTGGGAGGGAGTAATCTGACGGAATATTGCATCGGCAAAACCTGAAGCGCGGCGTTTCGTGGGCCTGCTCGAAATTAGCTTAAACCGTTCTGATGTGATCTGGGCCATTTTGCTTGGCCGAAAGCATCGGCGGGATCTCCAACTCAATCAACTTTGGATAGTGTGGAATCAGCTCTTGCTTCCGGCAATCCGAGAAGGGCCGCGAGTATCGCTTGCGAGTTGAGAACCGCGAACACCTCGCGTTGACCTAGATAGCTCAACGCATCGTCGAAGCTTTCGGCATCTTCAATTTTTGCCCGGGCAATGGCGAGATGCGGATCCACCTGTCCGCGCTTGCGCGGTCTAACGCATAGATTGATCAAATGCGCTTGCAGCAAATCGGGGTCATTGCGGAGCTCGCGCATCGGGCAGCCGAAAGCCCGGTGTGAGGCGTTCGCCAATTCATTGGCACGGGTCAAGACGTGCGGTGGCGCCGTCTCCTCCGGGGTGCCAAATAGCCCAGGCCGCCCAAGGTCCGATCCCGAACCGGCGGTTGATGACAGAATTCCGATTGGAATGGCCAGCAACAGACCGACAATCACCGGAGCCATCCAGAGCAGCAGGGGCAACGACACCGCGTAGGCGGTGGCGGCCATCATGATGCCGACGGCGGTTGGCAGCGCGTATCTGCGAATAACTTCACCGCGAGCGACCCCGCCGTCGTCGCGGCGCTGCACCTGCCAGCCCGCATCGCGCCCGAGCAGGATTTCTCCCACCGCGGACGACTGAAAGATCATCATCACAGGCGCGATCAGGCCGGACAGCAACGTTTCGACCAGGATGCCGGCAAAAACAACAAGCGCTCCGCCGAAATGCCGGCGATTTTCGGGTTGAGTTAGCAGAAGCAGGCAGGCGAGAAGTTTCGGCACGATCAATAATCCCATGGTGCCGAGGAAGACCCAGGCCGCCAGGATCGGATCCTGCGCAGGCCATTGCGGAAACAACGAAAATCCCTTCGGAAAATATTCTGGCCTGACAAACTGCGCCTGCAATGAGATCAGGATTCCAAGCGCCAGAAAGATCAGCCACAGCGGCGCCGTCAGATACGATCCTATGCCGGTGAGAAGATGCAGCCGCGACACCCAATGCAGGCCCCGTGCCGGAAGCACGGCCAGATGCTGCAGGTTTCCCTGGCACCATCGCCGGTCCCGTGCGGCGAAATCGAGCAATGACGGCGGGCATTCCTCGAAACTTCCGCCGAGCGCCGGCGCCATGTAGAGCGCCCATCCTGCGCGCCGCATCAGGGCCGCTTCCACGAAATCGTGGCTCAGAATATGCCCGCCAAATGGTTTGCGGCCGCGCAATTCGGGCAGGCCTGCATCTTGCGCAAATGCACGCACCCGGATGATGGCGTTGTGTCCCCAGTAATTACCTTCGGCGCCGTGCCACCAGGCGATCCCGGCGGCGATCAGCGGGCCATAGAGCCGTCCTGCGAACTGCTGCAACCTCGCAAACCTCGTCCTTGCATTGACCACGATCGGCAGCGTTTGAATCAAGGCAACGTTGGGATGGTGTTCGATGGCGGCGGCAAGCCGCACGATGGTGTCGCCCGTCATCAGGCTGTCCGCGTCCAGGATGATCATGTGGTCATATTGGGCGCCGAACCGCTTGATCCAGTCTTCGATATTGCCGGACTTGCGCGCGGTGTTCTCGGGGCGATGCCGATAGAATAGTCCGCGGTCGCCCACCTCGTGACGAAGCTGCAGGAAGCATTTTTCTTCCGCGATCCAGATTGACGGGTCGGTGGTGTCGCTGAGAACGAACCAGTCGAATTGCCGTCCATATCCGGTTGCCCCGACCGATTCATGGATCGCCTGCAGCCGCGCCATGATTCGGCGGGGATCTTCGTTGTAGGTCGGTAGCAACATCGCATTGCGGCTGATCACGGGCGGAAGCGACGCGGTGGGGTCGATTCCCAACGCGTCGCGCCTGCGAAACAGCAGCACGACAAATCCCGCCAGCGACGACATGAACGAGAACGCAACCCACGCGAAAAGCAGCACGAACAGACCCAGCACTATCGCTTCCAGAATGGTAATGCCGCCGACTTGCAGAACTTCATACATTTCGTAGCAGCCGGCCGCCGTCATCGTGGCGGTGCCGATGAAAATGCAGGCGCGGGGAAGCGTGATGGACCTCAGCCCGAAATCCGAGGCGCGACGTTGCCTCTGAAACTCCCGCAATGGCTGCATCGACATTTGCAGCGTGGATTCCGGCGGCAGAAACGCGTGTCGCCGGTCGTCCTCCTTCAATTCTGGATCCGTAGCCGGCGTCAAGGTGTCCATCGATAAACCCAAATCTCGGAGATGGCATCGTTCTCCTGCATCAGAGAAGCACGTATCTCGACCGGGACCTTTTCCTTCGAAAGTTCGAAGCTTAACCTCCAGCCGCCGATCGCGGGGTTTGGCTGGGTGACGATGTTCTGGATTTTGGCTTTTTCCGCGGTGACGACCCCATGTATCTTGTTGGGGTCGACGCCTCTCAGTTTGTCGCCGATCAGATCCAGCACGAATATCTTGGCATCGCCTCTCGCGCCGACAGCCGTGCGCGAAAAACGCGCGAGCGACGTGGGTTTTGGAATGTCGGGCCCCCAGTGCAGCCGATAGGTGTAAGTTTGCTCACCCTTGGCTGGCAGAGCGGTCTTTGGATGCCAAAAAACGGCGATGTTGTCGTGAATCTCTTCCTTGGTGGGGATTTCAATAAGCTGCACCGAACCCTCGCCCCAATCTCCGATCGGCTCCGCCCACAGGCTCGGTCGCCGTTCGAAGCTCGATTCGATGTCCTGATAATCGAAGAAATCCTTCTGCCGTTGCATCAACCCGAAGCCGCGAGGATTCAGGTCCGAAAAAGTGCTGATTTGGAGATCTCGCGGATTGCTGAGCGGGCGCCACAGCGCTTCGCCCCTGCCATTGAAGATGGCGAGACCGTCGGAATCGTGCACCGAGGGACGGAAATCATCGACGTCAATCCGATCGTTGGGCCCGAAGAAAAACATGCTGGTCATCGGCGCGAGCCCGACATGCTCGAGATCCACTCTCGGGTAGACAGCTATTTCCACGTCAAACACCGTGGTCTCGCCGGGCCTTATCGTGAACCGATAAGCCGCCGCCGCGCTCTCGCTGTCCAGCAAGGCGTGCACGACAATGGAAGTGGCGTTTGCGGCCGGCTTCTCGATCCAGAACGTTCGGAACGAAGGAAACTCCTCGCCCTTGGCCTCGCCGGTGTTGATCGAAAGCCCTCGAGCCGACAGCCCAAATAGCTCGCCCTTTGCGACAGCGCGGAAATAGCTCGCGCCCAGAAAGACGCAGACTTCGTCGTAATAGTCCGGCCTGTTGATGGGGGTGTGGAGACGGAAGCCCGCGAAACCCAGATCGACGCCGGGACTTGTCGGCGGTGTGTCACCGAACGAAAAGTTCTCTGGTTGGTAGGCAATTTGTCTCGCCTGGCCGTTCGCTACTTCGTAAACATCGACCCGGTTTTTGTAGAAAAAACCGCGATGGAAGAATTGCACTTGAAACGGCACTTTTTCGTTTCGCCACAACGCGTGATCCGGCAGGAATCGTATGGCGCGGTAATGGTCGTAGTCCAGATTATCCAAATTGTCCGGCAATTTGCTGTCTGGCGCCTTGAACGGTTTGCTAGCCGCGTCGCGCGCCATTTGCCGGACAATCGACCCATCGAATGCAGCCGATCCCGCTTTCGCGGCCGTGAAAAGCCCGCGCGAAGTCGACGCCACCAGCGGCAAAGCAGCTGAGACTTGAAGAAAATCTCGACGTTTCAAGGAGAGCCTCCGCGGACCGTCAGGAGCGACGGAAAGCAACTCCCAGGAGCTCCACGAGTTCCGGTGATCGGAACTACGACGTTTGATCGCGAGCCTGGCTGCCGTGATGGCCGCGACAAATCAGTTGGATATTCCGGCCGCCGTTCGCGTGCTTCGTGCAGCGGCGGTCTGCTGCTCGCCACGATCGCTGTCGGTGCCCACTACCGCGCCAAAGATGCCGGCGGAAATTGTGCTATCGCTGGCTGACGAGGATTGCGGCGACCGGATGACGCCACCCGACAATGGCGCTGACGAACCCCACGAGCGTCGACGGCCAGTGACAGGGATTAGCGGCGATAACGATCGTTGCGTGAATAGGCCGAGCGGCTTTCCTGTGGCGGGCGGCTTGCCGAACTGGCGCGGGCGTGGCTCATGATCCGAACCGGGGGCTTGAGCTCTTCAAGAAAGATCGGCCGCGAGAAATAGTAGCCCTGTGCATAGCGGATCTTGGTCGCGGCCTGCAGATAGGCGAATTCCTCGAACGTTTCGATGCCTTCGGCAATGACGGTCATGCCCAGCGCTTCGCTCAGCGATTCGATTGCCTTCAGAATTCCCTGGCTACGCGGACGGTTATGAATGTCGGTGATGAAGGAACGGTCGATCTTGATTTCGTCGGCGGTGATGTCGGCCAGTGCCGACAATGACGAATAGCCGATACCGAAATCATCGATCGAAATCCCGACCCCGAGCTTGCGGAAGATCGGCAGGATCTCGTCCTGGAAACGGGTCTTTGCGACAAAGGCGTCTTCCGTGACCTCGATCATGAAGCGCCTGGGGTACCCGGTCGCCTCGAGGGCCTGGGCGAACCGGCGCATGAACTCCGGATTGCCGGCCTGTTTCGCCGCAACGTTGATACTGATGGAGGTATTGGGGCCGAACGTTTCGTTGATGAGATCGATCGACTTGACGATCTCGGCCAGCACCAGATGGGTGAGCTCGTCGATCAGTCCGAGCTCGGCTGCGAGGTTGATGAAGGTGCCGGGCGCCTGAATGACGCCGTTGTCGTCGCGCAACCGGACCAGCGCCTCGATGCCCTTGATATCCTGCGTTCTGATGTCAACCTTCGCCTGAAAGGCGCAGCAAAAGCGCTTCTCCAGAATGGCGAGCCGCAACGATTGCTCGACCTTCATCCGTGCGAGCGCCTCACGCTCCATGCCGGCGTCGAAAAAGGCCGCCGCGCCCTTGCCGCCGTTCTTGACGTAATACATCGCGATATCGGCGTTCTGACGCAGCAGCTCGTAACTTCGGCCGTGCTCTGGATAAAGGCTCACCCCGATCGAGGTCGATGCGAATATTTCCGAGCCGTCGATGAAAAACGGGGCCTTCAGCCGCTGCAGCACGAAGTTGATGTAATCGGAAACCTCGTGCTCGCTCTGGATCGGATGGAGCAGCAGCAGGAATTCGTCGCCGCTGATCCGCGACAAGATATCGGTTTCGCGCAAGTCCAGCCCGATCCGTCTTGCGACCTCGACCAGCAGCGCATCCCCGATCGGATGCCCGTAATAGTCGTTGATGTGCTTGAAATTGTCGATGTCGAGAAAGGCGAGGGCGAATCTCCCGTCGGCTTCGTCACGCTGCAGAAGTCCGTTGGCGCGATGTTCGATCACACGGCGCACCGGCAACTCGGTCAGCTCGTCATAGTAAGCCGACCGGAACAATTGATTCTCGACGAGCTTCTGTTCGGTGATGTCGGCTGAACTCGAAAGCAACAGATTGCGGTCGCCGATCCGGACCGGCCGATGGGCCGTGAGAAGTACCTGTTTGACCTCGCTATGGGTCACCCGCTCTTCGGCAACGGCGGGCAGACCGGCGCGCAGCAAATCAAGGCCGGTTTCACGACGATGGGCCAGTTCCTTCGAATGCGCTACCGCCGGCTCGCCGATGGCGATCCCGAGCTGGGTTGTGGCGGCGTCGTTCACCAGCAGGAAGCGGCCCTGCTCGTCCTGAACCGTCACACCGGCGGGCAGCAGCTTAAGAACTTCCCTCAGAACATCGGGCTCGATCGCCGCAGCGAATCCGCCATCGGCTTCCGTCGCGGCGGTCGGCAGCTCGGATCTGGTGCGGCTCTGCATAACCGCGGAGCATGCCGAAGTGTCTTGTAATTTTGGTTAAGCGGCGCCAAGCAATTCGATGAGGCGGCGGGTAGCCGGTTAATCCGATCGAAACGTTCCGAGTCGTCATTAACAAGGTGTCAACGCGGCTCGAAATTCGGGCCATTCGAAGATCCCCGCCCGCCCAAGGCCGCTCAGCTCAGGGGTATGCGGCATTGCAGGGTGCAATGAACCCCGGTCTTCAAAAAGCTGATCTCGCTCTTGCCGTCGAAAGGCGTGAGCGCCGATTTCAGCAATTTGGTCCCAAAGCCTGCCTCCCCGATCGCCTCGATGGGAGGGCCCTCGGTCTCGTCCCAGGTAACGTTGAGACGGTCATCGGTGACCGACCAGGACACCTGCAAAAGCCCCCGTGTCGAAGAGAACGCGCCGTACTTTCCGGCATTGGTGGCGAGTTCGTGAAATATCAATGCCAGGCTCACCGCCAATTTGGCGGGAAGAAACAGCGGCGCGCCGTTCAGGGTGAACCGGACATGGCCGTAAGGTCCAAGTTCGGATAGCAGCAGATCCCGGATATCGCAGCCGCTGCCGTCGACCCTTGCGATCAGATCGTCGGCCGCGGACAGCGCCCTGATCCGCCGATCGATGCCGGCCCAGATCTGCGGTTGGTCCTGCAACACCAGATGCAGCACGGCGTGAATGGTCGAGGATTTGTTTTTCAGCCGGTGCTGAAGTTCGTCCACGACGAGTTTTCGATACTCCTCCTCCCTGATCAGGCGTTTTGAGATCTCCCGGTGGTGCGAGGCGATCGATCGATAGTGCTCGATGCCCCAGATCGTGAGGCCGCACACGATCAGATAAATCGCCAAGAGCGCCATTCTCGCAAAATCAGCCGGGGAGTTACTGAAATTGACGGTCACACCAAGCGTGCCACCGACCAGTGCCGTCGCGATCCCGACCCGCAAGCCTCCAAATGCGGTGGCGAAGAACACAGCTGGAATATATGGCGTAAAAAATACATCCGGCCGGATCAGGGCGAGACACCACCGCGACGCGGTCGACAAGGCAACGCAGCAGACAGCAAATCCAACACTGAAAAGCGGCGACGGCCGGGATGTGCCTTGCCAACCTCGCCGAAACTCGTCGATCAATTTCACCATGGGTCACAAAGGCCGGAGGATCAGCGAATCCCGGATGACGCCGAGTATAGAAGAAAAAAGCGGTCCGCGGCCACACAGCCGAGGACCTCCCCCACCATTGAGGCTCAGCCACGCAAAAGCACAAGCTTGCGTTGTTCCCGAGGTGCGGGAATATTGGTTCCAACAACAATGGGAGGAACCAATGATCCGCCTCTTTGGTATGGTTGGCGCGCTTGCGTTGCTTGTGATGGCAACGGCCGGAAAATGCTGGTCCGAGCCGGTCTTGCCGCCGACGCCCGAAGATGTCGGCCTGTCGTCAAGCCAGCTCGCGCGAATTGAAGCGATGACCCAGAAGCATATCGAAGCCGGCCTGGTGCCGGGCGCGGCGATGCTGGTCGCACGTCGCGGAAAAATAGCCTGGTACAAGACCATGGGCTTCCGCGATCGTGCCGCAAAGGACCCGATGCAGGACGATTCGATTTTCCGCATTTGTTCCATGACCAAGCCGATTGTGTCTGTCGCCGCGATGATGCTGGTCGAAGAAGGAAAGATGCAGATCGGCGACCCCGTTTCGAAATATCTGCCGGAAATGGGGCAGATGAAGCTCGGCATCGAGAAGAACGTCGACGGCAAACCCGCGCTCGAACTGGCCGAGCCCGCGCGCGAGATGACGGTGCAGGATTTGATGCGGCACACGTCGGGACTCATTTACGGCAACCGCGGAAAATCGCTGGTTAATGCAGCCTATATCGACGCGCAAATCGGCAATCGCAATTTCAGTACTGAAGAATTCGTCTCGAAATTGTCGAAACTGCCGCTGCGGTTCTCGCCGGGAGATCGCTGGGAATATGGCGTGTCGACCGACGTGCTCGGCCGCGTGGTCGAGGTCGTCTCTGGCAAAACGCTAGGCGAGTTCCTGAACGAGCGCATTCTGACCCCGCTCGGCATGTCCGATACGGGCTTTTATGTGCCGGCCGACAAGCTTCCCCGTGCCGCGCAGCCCTGGCAAAGCCCGGAAGGACCGCCGATGACGCCGCGCTTCGACGTGGCGCAAAAGCACCGCTTTGAATCCGGCGGTGGCGGCCTCACCAGTACGATGGACGATTATCTCCGCTTCGCGATCATGCTCGCCGACGGCGGTGAATTCGCCGGCAAGCGGTTGCTCGGCAGCAAGACGCTGGAGTTCATGACGTCGGATCATGTCGGCACCCGGCCCGGCCGGCCGCCGGGCCTGGGCTTTGGCCTCGGTTTTGAGGTTCGCACCAGCGTCGGGGACTCGGCGCTGCCGGGTTCACTCGGGGAATATGGCTGGGCAGGCAACGCCGGCACCCTGTTCTGGATCGACCCCAAGGAACAACTCATCGCCATCTACCTGGTTCAGGTCAACGACGGCGATCGTGTCATGCTGCGCAATCAGTTCAGGACGATGGTTCAATCGGCCATCATCAATTAGCTTCGGCACATAAAACGAGGAGAACGACATGGGAAGGCTGGACGGCAAGGTCGCGGTGATCACCGGCGCGACAAGCGGCATCGGGTTGCGGACCGCGGAAGTTTTTATCGCTGAAGGCGCCAGGATCGTCATCGCCGGCCGCCGCGCCCCGGAGGGCGAAGCATTGGCCAAAAAACTCGGCGCTAATTGCGTCTTCCGCCAGACCGACGTCACGGTGGAAGAGCAGATGCAGGCCCTGATCGGGCAGGCGGTCGAAAAATTCGGCCGCATCGATTGCTTGTTCAACAACGCCGGCGGTCCGGCGCAGACCGGCGGCATCGAAGGGCTTGAAGTCGCCCGTTTCGATGCTGCAATGGCGACATTGGTGCGCAGCGTCATGCTCGGCATGAAGCACGCAGCATCCCATATGCGAAAACAGGGCTCCGGCAGCATCATCAACAACGGCAGCATCGCGGGCCGGCTCGCCGGCTTCTCGTCGTCGGTGGTATATGGCGCCGCGAAGGCTGCCGTCATCCACCTCACCAAATGCGTGGCGATGGAGCTCGGCGAATCCGGCATCCGCGTCAATTCGATCTCACCCGGCGCGATCGCTACCGGCATCTTCGGCAAGGCGCTCGGACTTTCGGTCGAAGCGGCGGAGAAAACGCCGGACGTGATGCGCGAAATCTACAAGACCGCGCAACCGATACCGCGCGCCGGGCTGCCTGAGGATATCGCGCACGCCGCGGTGTTTCTTGCCAGCGATGAGTCCAGTTTCATCAACGGGCACGATCTGGTGGTCGATGGCGCCATCACCGGCGGCCGCAACTGGACCCAGCAGCAGCAGGGTTATGTCGCCATGCGGAAAGCGTTCGACGAGGGCGCGGGATGAATAGAGGAGATATCAATGTCTGCAACGTTTGGTAGGCCGCCTTGGCGGGTTGAAGTCCAGTCATCTTACGCGGCCGTTATCGCTGGTCTGGCCTGCGCATTCGTGATCGGAAAGGCGTTGCCGCTGACGATGGACGCCATCTCGGCCGCGGTCGAGCCGCTATGCGCGGCCAGCGATCCCGCAGGCTCGACGCTCGATACCGTCGAGCCGATCACTTCGCACGCTCTGCCCAATGTGCCGGGCAAGCGCGTGACGATCGTGCGCGTGCTTTATGGCCCCGGCGGATTTACCCGAGCCCATCGGCACGCGGGCTCCGTCACCGCTTACATCACCAAAGGCGAGATCCGCTCGCAGCTTGCCGGCGGTCCCGTCGAGACGTTCAAGGTCGGTCAATCGTTCTTCGAGCCACCCGGCGCGACGCATCTGGTCTCGGCCAATGCGAGCAACACCGAACCCGCCGAACTGATCGCGGTGTTCGTCGCGGACGAGGGCGCAGAGCTCACGACGTTTGTGGAATAGCGATCTGCCGTCGCGGTACCGCAGGCCTCACACCGGCTTCAGCGTCACCCGCAACCCGTCGCGCGGTTTCGGGATCGGCCACATCTGCCATTCCGGCGTATAGCCTGGCTCCAGCGAGACGCTGAGATTTTGCAGGAAATGCCGGGCGAAGCATTTTGCCTGCATATAGGCGAAGTGCAGCCCGAGGCACATATGCGCGCCGCCGCCGAACGGCACCCAGGCGAAGCGATGACGGTTACGCTGCGCCTCGTCGGTAAAGCGCATCGGATCGAACTTATCGGGATCGGGCCAGATTTCCGGCATGTGGTGGGTGAACAGCGGATTGACCCCGACCATGGTGCCGGCCGGGATCGCATAGCCCATGAACGTGACATCCCGGATGGTGCGGCGCGGCATCGAAGGCACCGGCGGTTTGAGCCGCAACGCTTCCTTGAAGGCCATCTCGGCCAGTGGCATGGCTTCGAGATTGTCGAAGGTCGTGGGCTCGCCGGCACCGATGCCCAAGGACGAGACTTCGTCGCGCAGCTTTTGCTGCCACTCCGGGTGGGCGGCAAGCTCGCCCACGAAAGACGTCAGCGATGAGGTCAGCGTGTCGTGCGCGGCCATCATCAGAAAGCTCATATGGTCGATGATGTCTTGCGTGGATAATAGTGCGCCGTTCTCATGGGTGGCGTGGCATAGCTGCGAGAACAGGTCTTCGCCGCCGCCCTTGGCGCGGCGGATCGGAATTTGCTCCGAGAAATAGGCCACGATGCGTTTGCGCCCGCGGACGCCGCGGGCCATTTGCGTACCAGGCAGCGGCTTGCGGATCACTGCGACCGAGGCGGCCACCATGTCAACGAAGGCGCGCGTGATCTGGTCGACCTCGGGTCCGATATCGGCGCCGAGGAACGAAGTCGCGGCGAGGTCGAGCGTGAGCTGCTTCATCGCCGGATAGAACAGCATCGGCCCCGGCTGTGCCTTCCATCGTGCAACCCGTCCCGCAATTCCGCTGTCGAGCGCGGCGAGATAGGATTTCATCGGTCCGGATTTGAAGGCGACCGACAATGCGCGCCGGTGCAGGCGATGCTCCTCGAAATCGAGCAGCATCAGTCCGCGCGGAAACAACAAGCCGAGAATTCGCCCCCAGCCGTGGGTCGAGGAGAAAGTCTTGGTCTGGTCGAACAGCACCAGTTCGTTGGCTTCGGGCCCCAGCAAGGCGAGACTGGTCTCGCCGAACAAATGGGTGCGATGGACCAGCCCGTATTTGGCGGCGTGCCGCTCGATATGTCCCTTGGGATCGGCCAGCACCTGCAGTGTCTTGCCGATCAGCGGCCAGCCCTCGTCGCCAGGAATGTGCGTGAGCGAATTGCGCTTTGGCGGCGTGAAGGTAATCGCGGGGGAAGCCAGACTATGCGTCGACATGGCAATTGCTCCGGTTGGTCCCCTGGGCTCGTCTAGTAAATAGACCCCTCGTATCTTCTGTGCAAAGCCTCCCGGCCGCGTCCGGCGAGAGCCGCCGATCACTATCGCGCCGTGCCGTCCCTAGCTCACGCCTTCCGTTTCGCGGCCTCCTTCTGCAGATCGGGCGCGTTGACGGTGGGGATCGCGACCCGGCCGGGGCCAGTGAGCGGAAGGGCCGCTGCGGCCTTGTCGTTTTCCATGATCTTGGCCATCACGGCTTGGCCGGCGCGCTCGAACACCGCGCGATTCTCGATCACGAATTTCTGTGATTTGCGCAAACCATCGATATAGCCGTTGATTTCCGGAATCACGTAACGCGCCACCATGTCCCAGCTGCGGCGGGTGTTTTCCGGGTTGGCCCAATCGTGGACAAAGCCGACAATAGTGCCGACACCGCCGGAAACCTCCAGCAGGCTCTTGATGGTCTTTACGAGATCATCGGGCGTGCCGATGGTGGAAGCCGCGCCTTCGCCGCCGGCGGTCTTCTCCACCGCATCCTCAGGCGACGTGAACGGCTGCAAGCCCGGCCGCTGCAGCGTGCCGACATTATATTCATTGTGCCAGCGCACCAGTCCGGCGCCGGCCTCGCGCCGCGCCTGTTCGCGGGTCTCGGCGATGTGCCAACTCAACAAGACGCGCCAGTCCGAGCGGCTCACGGAGGTACCGTGCTTCTTGGCGGCATCCTCGGCAAAACCCCATTGCGTGGGCAGCGCCATCAGGCCCTGCGTCGACATCGAGCCGAGCGAGATGATGCCGATGCCGTATTTGCCGGCCAACGTCATGCCCGACGGCGAGATCTGCGAGGCCACCACGAACGGCATTTCCTCCTGCAAGGGAAGGATCTGCAGCGCCGCATCGTTCATGGTGAACCAGTCGCTTTTGGCGGTGACGCGCTCGCCGTTGAACAGCCGGCGAATGATTGCGATCGCCTCGTCCTGGCGGTCGCGCTGCGTCATCGGATCGATGCCGAGCGTATGCGCATCGGAGGCGAGCGCGCCGGGCCCCGAGCCGAAGATGGCGCGGCCTCCGGTCATGTGGTCGAGCTGCACCATGCGCTGCGCGACGTTGAAGGGATGGTGATAGGGCAGCGAGATCACGCCGGTGCCGAGCCTGATGCGCTTGGTGCGCTCGCCGGCGGCGGCCAGGAACATCTCCGGCGAGGCGATGGTTTCCCAGCCCGAGGAATGATGCTCGCCGCACCAGAATTCGTCGTAACCGAGCTCGTCGAGCTGCTCGACGAAATCGAGGTCGCGCCGGAATTGCAGCATCGGATGCTCGCCGATGGGGTGATGAGGGGCGAGGAAGGCTCCGAATTTCAGGCGCGCCATGGGTATTCTCTCCAAACGGTTATTGTTGTTGGTTTACTGATGCCAAACTACGGGCCCCGACCCCTCAAGGCAAACCGCTTTCGGCCACGGCACGCTCATGGCTTGAGCGTCTGCCATGCGCGTAGCCGCTGGATTGCCCGGGGTGTCAGGCTGCAGGCCGCCAGCCGCTTGACAGTTCAGCACCCGGTGCTGGGCTGGATGCACTCAATCCCAGCGAGCGTGGAGAACATCCGTTTTCAGACGAGGGATTTCAGTTCGAGGTCTCCACGGCCGACCTTCGCTCACAAAAAAACAACAATCAGGATCAACTAATACCGGGTGCGTCGGGGGGCATGTCATGGTGCAGTGCACTGACATTACTGGCAGTGTCGGGTGCAGCATGAGGCAGGCAAACCCCGGCGATGACGGCATTTGCCGCCATGCTTCGCAACGGCGCGCTCATCGAAAAAAGTCATTTACCTCTGCCTATTCGTACTTTGGCGACAAGAAGGGCGGCCGTCTCTACGTGACGGCGGTTCGGTCGGTCCATCGGATCCATGTCGGGAGCCTTGGCCGATGAAGCGTTGACATCAGAACACTGCAAAGGTCGCGACGACAACGCGGTCCAACAAACACAACTGCACAGGAGGATACAGATGGCTCTTCATGCACGATATCTCGGAGGCTGCACTGCGCTGGCGCTGGCTGCCGTATTGACGGCCTCGCCGACGCGGGCCCAGGACGCGGCCGCGCTCAATGCGGAGGCGGCCCAGAACGACTGGCCGACGCATCACGGCACTTACAAATCCTACCATTACAGCGGCCTCGAGCAGATCAATGCCGACAATGTCAAGAATCTCGAAGTTGCGTGGATGCATTTTCCGGAGCGCGCCACCCGCGGTCTGCAGTCGACGCCGCTCGCGGTCGACGGCGTGCTGTATTATTCGGGCTCCTACAGCCGTGTCTACGCGCTGGACGGAGCGACCGGCAAGACGATCTGGGCCTATGCCCCGGAGCTCGACGAGGAACTGGTCGCCAAGCAGACGCACTCGCCCTACAACCGCGGCATCGCCATCGGACAGGGCAATCTCTACGTCGGGACGGTCGACGGGCGGCTGATCGCGCTCAACCTGAAGACCGGCAAGCCGGCGTGGGACACCAAGCTGCTGGATTCCAAGAAGGTGACGGTCGGCTTCACCGGCGCGCCGCTGGTGGTCAAAGACATGGTGATCATTGGCGCCCAGGGTGGCGAATGGCCCGGGCGCGGACCGATCTTCGGCATCGACAGCAAGACCGGACAGAAGAAATGGGAGTTCTTCACGGTTGCCGGCACCGAGGAAGCCATGGCGACCTGGGGCAGCGACTCCTGGCGGACCGGCGGTGGCGGCGGCTGGATGCCCGGAGCCTATGACCCGGAGACCAATTCGGTGTGGTGGGGTACCGCCAACCCGGCGCCGCTTTACGACTGGTCGGGCGCCGACTGGAAGAAGAGCGGACCGCGGCCGGGCGATAATCTCTATACCACATCGGTCATCGCGCTCGATCCCGACACCGGCAAGCTCAAATTCTACCACCAGGAGCTGCCGCACGACGCCTGGGATTTCGACTCTGCGGTGGGCGAGTTCGTCATGATCAACCGTGCCGACAAGAAGCTCGTGGTGCACGCCAACAAGAGCGGGTTCGTCTTCGTCTATGATCGCTCCAACGCCAAGGTCGAGAACGTCTGGCAGCTGACGAAGAACATCAATTTCGTCAAGGGCATCGATCCGAAGACCGGAGAACTGATCGGTCGCCGCGATCTCGTGGCTGGCAAGGTGGAACCTCCGTTGTGCCCGGCGATCCCCGGCGGCATCAGCTGGAACTCCGGCGCCTACAGCCCGAAGACGGGGCTCTACTACAGGATCAGCCAGGAGTGGTGCATGGAGCTGACCGTGCTGAAGACTACGCCTATTCTCGAGCCGATGGCCCAGCTCAACATCGGTGCCGATTTCAAGATCGTAGCGCCGCCGGATGGGCCGGCCCGTGGTCGTCTTGACGCCCGCGATCCGGTTACCGGCGCCTTGAAGTGGGAGGTCAACTACAAGCAGCCGCCGCTCGCCAGCGTGCTCGCCACTGCCGGCAATCTGGTGTTCGTGCCGGATGCAGAAGGTGTCGTGCACGCCTACAGTGCGGACAGCGGCAAGGAGCTCTGGTCGCACAACAACGGCATGGGCCATAATGCCGGCATCATCAGCTACATGGCAGGTGGCAAGCAGTACATCGCGATACCGGCAGGCTGGGGCAGCCTGGTGGCCGACGAGTTCGTCGCGCTCTATGGCGAGCCCTTCAAGAGCATGGCGAAGAATACCGGCGCCCTGATTGTCTTCGCGCTGAAATGATAATGACGACGGCGTTGGCGGCAGGGATCGCTCCTTGCCGCCTTTGCCGGCCAACACGGATGCCGGAATGCGAATGGTGTTTGCGATTGTTGCCTCGCTGGCCATCATCTGGTCATTTCTGTCGACCGCTGCCCTTGCCGAACAGCCGACCGCAGCGGGACCTGCAAGTCCGCCGTCGAAAGCCGAGGCGTCTCCGAGCGACATCGATGGCGCGCAAATGTTCGCCACCACCTGCGGCTTTTGTCACGAGGCCGGCGGCCGTGCCGCGGGCAGGGGTCCGAAGCTGTCGAAGTCGGAGCGCAGTGACGAATTCATCATCGAGCGCATCAAGAAGGGCAAGGCGGGCTCCATGCCCGCGTTTGGTTCAGTGTTCAGCGACGGCCAGATCATCGCGATCCTGGCCTACATTCGGGGGCTCGATGACTAGCACGCGCGCGAAACGCCGTGGCGATCGACGGACCGCGGCGTGGAAACCGCGATGCCGCTTCGCCCGATGCGCGGCAGGCATCTGTCTGCTGGTGCTCGGAAGTGCAGCGGCAGATGCCCGCTCGCTGGAGATCGTCACCGAGCGCGGGGCGTTGACACTCTGCGCCCACCCCAACGCGCTGCCGTTCGCCAGCAAGACTGGACCGCTCCCGGGATTTCAGATCGAACTCGGCGAGAAGATTGCCGAGCAGCTCGGTGTCAAGCTGACGCGGGAGTGGGTGATCAGCGCGATCCAGTATCGTCGCGCCGATTGCGACCTCGTGCTCGACTCCATCGCCCGCAAGGACACACCGCCCGCGGGCGGCGTGAAGGTATCGCGTCCATACCATCGCAGCGGTGTCGTGCTCGCGGTTCGGGCCGACTCGCAGGCGTCGTCGCTCGCCAACCTCGGCTCCGATCAGCGGGTCGGGGTGCCGGTCGGTTCGCTGGTCTCCATGATACTGGGCAAGGGCGGAACCGTCACGTCTCCGTTCGTGTTCGAGGACGATATCGTTGCGGCGCTGGCCAATCGCGAGATCGAAGCGGCCGCCGTCACGCCGGTGACGGTCGGCTGGTTCAACCTGCAGCATGCAGACAAGCCGTTGCGCCTGATTCCGGCGTTCGACAACGATCCGGATTTGAACTGGAACATCGCCGCCGGGCTGTTTCGGCCCGACGACAAGCTGCAACAGCGTGTCGATGCGGCGATCGAGACGCTGCTGGCGGATGGCACCATCGCGCGGATCTATGCCCGTTATGGTATCGAGCTGCGACCTCCGCAGTGAGGCGGGCTATGGCGTGGCTGTCTGCCATCCACGCAGTCGCTGGACTGCCTGGGGTGTCAGGCTATAGGCCGCCACCGTGGTCTCGGAAAATGCCGCGGCCGCTGCCGGCTGGCGCAACAGCCTCGTCACCACGAGGCTTAAAGGCATTGCGCACCACGGATCCGTCAGGAGCGGCACCAGTTCCTCGCGCGAGCCGCGATATCGCCCGGAACCAATGGCGAGCAGACCGACTTCGCGCAGGACGTCGCGCCTGCGGCCCCGCCGCCGCGCGGCATCCAGCAATCCCATCAATCCGAGCCGGGTGAGGACATCGGCGCGGCCGTCGGGCTGTACCGGCGGCGTCTCGCCGAGCGAAATCCGCAACAAGGCGCCGGGCAGGTCGACGCCGCTCAACCACGCATTCATCGGCTCGACCAGCCGGGGATTGGCGTCGATGAAGTGCGGCGTTTTGGTTGCGTCGTCCACGATATAGTCGAACGACAGCGCGCCGTGCCAGGCCAGTGCTTGCCCGATTCGCTCGACGATCTCGCGAACCGCGGCGTTGACCACGCTGATCTTGAGCACGTCGCCGCCGCCGGGCCCTTCCACCACCTGCCGGTAGATATGGCTGGCGACGAGACGGCCGCGGTCGAACACCGCCTGCGTGCGTTCAAGCGCTCCCGTCACTGCGGCCTGAACCAGCAGGCCTTCCGCGAATGCATGGTGCTGTTCAAGCCGAAGCAGCAGCGCATCGCGCTGGCGTGCGTCGCGCACCCGCCAGACGCCGGTGCTCGCGGTGCCGAAGGCGGCCTTGACGAAAAACGGATAGGGGCGCTCGGCAGCGAACTCATTGGCCGAGCGAACGATGTCGGTTTTGGGTTGCGGCACTTCCAGCTGCGTCAGCAAGTCTGCGAGACTGGCCTTGCTCTGGACCCGTTCGAACGCTCCGAACTCCGCGAGCGCTATTCCAATGTCATCCGGAAGCTGTTTGCGCGCGGCGGCAAGCAGATAGGCCTGCTCATGCACCGGGATCAGCGCATCGATCCTGCCGGCTTTGACGATTTCAATCACCGAGGCCAGATAGCCATCCGGATCGGCGCCGGACGCGGGAGCGCGATGCACCCGGCTGACGAAGCGCGAGAAGCGCCCAAGGCAGATCGGATTGCTGGAGACCAGTTCAACGCGGTGGCCGGCGAGCCCCAATGCCGTGATGGCCTCGCGCGACGACAGGCTGGAGCCCTCGCTCAGCAGGATTTTCGGCCTTTGTTTTGTCATTCGGGCAATGCCTTGGCGCGCACTTTAGCCTGGCCGATCATGAAGACAAAGCACCGGGCAGTGGCACGTATCCGATCCGCCGGGATTGTCGGAGCGCCTGACTTGCCATGGCGTCGCCGGTCACTTCCGCAGAAATAATTCCTCACAGCAATGGACAGCCATATCGTGGTCGAATGGACGTACCCACGGCATCGGCGCGCTTGGTGTCTTGACGAACGTTCGTGCGATCTGTCAGGAGTGTAACCGCTGCGGGCTGGCACCACCACGGTTAGTGTCGGCATTGCGATGGAGAAGATCAAGGAAATCGACGGTTTGCGCGCGATCGCCATACTGATGGTGGTGGTGTGGCACTATCTTGGCACTTCCGACGGGCCGCAATCGGTCCCTTGGCGGATATTCATCTTCGGCCGTATCGGCGTCGACCTGTTCTTCGTGCTCTCCGGCTACCTGATAACTTCTATTCTTCTGGAAAACAGGAACTCGCCACGCTATTTTTTTGCGTTTTATGGCCGGCGGGCGTTTCGCATTCTGCCTGTTTACGGCGCCGTGCTTGCTGTCTACTTCGCCGGCAAACTATTCGGCGTCGGCCGAGTTTTCTTCGACGGCGTCGTGCCGTGGTGGTCGTATGCCGCTGGCCTGCAGAACATATGGATGTCGATCGATCAGTCCTACGGAGCGATCTGGCTTGCGGGAACATGGTCGCTCGCTATAGAGGAGCAATTCTACTTATTGTTCCCGCTCGTTGTTTTCTGGTTGCCACCCGCGCTGCTGCCAAGACTTCTGATCGCCATTCTGATTATTTCTCCAATCGGTCGCATCGTCTCGTATGGGACCGGTGATGGCTTTGGCTACTACGTCTTGACGCCTTTTCGCGCCGATATTCTGGCGGTCGGTGCCCTGATCGCGTGGTTGAGATTTTCCGACCGGGTGTCGGACCGAATTCATCGATCCTTCAAAACGATGTTTCTGGCAACCGCTTGCGGCTTCCCGATCTTTGCGATCTTGATCGGCAGGAACGGCGATTTTCACATGGCGCTCTGGGGGCACACCTATTTGGTGGCGCTTTTCGGGTCCGCCGTGTTCGTGGTGTTGGAGAACGAGGGATCTGGTCCGCTGGCTTTGCTAAGGAGCCGCGCCGCGGAATTCTTCGCGCGCGTTTCATACGCACTCTACCTGGTACACATCAACGTATTGATGCTGGTTTTCCTGGCGTTCAGGTCCGATCGGACAATCGAAACGTTTGAGGGAGCGGTGCTGACGGTGTTCGCCTTGGTGCTCTCGGTCATGATTTGCTTTGTCAGCTATCGTTTTTTTGAAGGGCCTCTGATCAGAATGGCCCATCAGAAATTTCGTTTCGAAGAAACCTCCTCAAGTACCGTGGCAAAATCCCAGACCGCCGCAGCTGTCTAGCGTGGGTCCGGCAACGGTCGCCTGGGTCATCCCTGTTGGCGCTGAATCGCCAAGATTGTAAGTAATAGAACGATTTTCGCCGAGAACCTCCCGGAGTTGCAATGAGACTGGATGAAGTTCCCCGATCCGCGGCGCCGCGGACACTCAGCCAGCGCAAGCGCGACCTGCTCGACCACTACGAGGCCAATGGCGATGACCTGGATCGCTGGCGCAAGTTCAATGCTGCCTACCACGAAGACGACCTGAAGTTCATGCGATTCCTGATTCCGCCGGGCAAGCGCGTGCTTGAACTGGGATGCGGGCGCGGCGATTTGCTCGCTGTATTGCAGCCGTCTTACGGCGTCGGCATCGATTTCGGCGCCGACACGATCGCCAAGGCAAGTGCCCATCACCCGGAACTGCATTTTTTTCTAGGCGATGTAGAAGATCCGACGACGCTGACCGGGGTCGAAGGGCCGTTCGATTACATCGTGATCGCCGACACCATCGGCATGTTCGAGGACATCGACGGCACGCTGAAGCTGGTGCATCATCTGTGCGCGCCGTCGACGCGGATCATCATCGCCTACTACTCCCACCTGTGGGAGCCGATCCTGAAGCTCGCCGAGCTGCTGCATTTGCGGCGCAAGCAACCGATCATCAATTATATAGCGACCGCTGACTTCCTGAACTTGATGGATCTGGCGGATTTCGAGGTGATCCGGGAGGAGCAGCGGCAGTTGCTGCCACGGCGCTGGCTCGGAGTTGGGCCGTTCATCAACCGATACATTGCGCCGCTGCCTGGCATCAGACAGCTATGCCTTCGGACCTACCTCGTCGGACGTCCAGTCCAGCAATTTCCGGAACGTAAATTTTCGGCGAGCATTTTAATTCCTTGCCGTAACGAGAAGGGCAACATCGAAAGCGCGATCCTGCGCATGCCCCGATTCGGATCTGCGCAAGAGATCCTGTTCGTCGAGGGGAATTCCAGCGATGGCACGTTCGAGGAATGCGAGCGCGTGCGCGATAGGTACAGGGATAGTTGGGATATCAAGGTGCTGAAGCAGGATGGCAAGGGCAAGGGCGACGCTGTTCGAAAGGGCTTTGCTGCGGCGACCGGCGACGTCCTGATGATCCTGGATGCGGACCTGACGATGCCGCCGGAAGCGCTGCCGAAATATCATGCCGTGATCGAGACCGGCAAGGCCGAATTCGTCAACGGTACCCGCCTGATCTACCCGATGGAGCACGAGGCGATGCGTCCGCTTAACCTGATTGCCAATCGCTGCTTTGCATATCTGTTCAGCTATCTCGTCAACACGCGGCTCACCGATACGCTGTGCGGCACCAAGGTGCTGCTGCGGAAGGATTACGAAGTGCTGGCGAGAGAGCGCACCTATTTCGGCAACTTCGATCCGTTCGGCGATTTCGATCTGATCTTCGGTGCGGCGAAACTGAATCTCAAGATCATCGAGACCCCGATCCACTACAAGGCGCGGACGTTCGGGGAGACGCAGATCTCCCGTTTTCGGGACGGCTGGCTGCTGTTGAAGATGGTGTGGTTCGCTTATCTGAAGCTGAAGGCGATCTGATCCAAGCTCCCTGCGAATCCTTACCTCGGAGGTAATCGCCCCAATAACCGAACCATGAGATCATTCGCTGCAACGCATCGGATAAGGGCTTGTCAAAATGCACCAGATCGTTTCAGCCGGCGTGGATTGGTCGCGCCGCTGGTGGGTACTTGCAATTGTCGTGTCGGCGCAATTCATGTTCGGTGTCGATGCCTTCATCGTCAACGTCGCTGTTCCGACCATTGCCGGTGAGCTGCATGCGAGCGCGGCGCAGATCGAGGCTGTGATCGCGATCTATTTGATCGCCTATGCAACGCTGGTCGTCACCGGCGGCCGGCTCGGCGACATCCACGGCACCAAAAATGTATTTTTGGCCGGCGTGCTCGGCTTCACTCTGACCTCGCTGTGGTGCGGCCTGGCGCGATCCGGTCCGGAGTTGATCATCGCCAGGCTGGCGCAAGGCGCGACCGCGGCGCTGATGGTGCCGCAGGTGCTCGCCACCCTTCATCTGCTGTTTCCGGACCAAGCGCGCAGCCGCGCCTTCGGCATTTACGGCGTCGTGCTGGGCCTTGCAGGCGCGGCCGGTTTTCTGCTCGGCGGCGTCTTGGTGACGACGGATCTCGCGGGGCTGGGCTGGCGGGCGGTGTTTTTCGTCAACGTGCCATTCGGATTGCTGATCGTGGCCGCGGCTTGGCGGATCATGCCGTCGGTGCCGCGTCGCGCCGGCACTCGGCTTGACGTTCCCGGCGCGATCGTGCTGTTCGTCGGTCTGCTGTGTCTGATCGGCCCGCTGCTGTTCGGTCACGATGTGCATTGGGCGCCATGGATCTGGCTTGTGATGACGGCGGGCGTCGCCATCGTTGCGGCATTCCTGCGGCTCGAGCGCACCGTCGCCGGCCGCGGCGGCATGCCGCTGATCGACCTTGCGCTGCTGTCGGACGCGGCCTTCATGCGCGGCCTGTATGCTGTTTTCTGCTTCTTTTTCGCGAACCTGTCGTTCTATCTGGTCATGACCGTGTTCATGCAGAACACATTGCATATTCCGCCGTTGCAGGCAGGGTTGGTGTTCGTGCCGCTGGCGCTGGCCTTCGTCGTCGCCTCGCGGCACAGCGGCGCGCGGGCGCGTCATCGGGGCACGCTGGTGCTGATCGAGGGCTGCGCGGTCCAGGTGATCGGCCTCGTTGCGCTGGTGCTCACGGTCGCGCTGGTCGAGGCCCCGGCCGCTCCGTTGCTGGCGCCGGTGCTGGTGATCTTCGGTTACGGCCAGGGGCTGGTGATGGCGCCGTTATCGAGCGCGGTGCTCTCGACCGTAAAGCCGGCAGGCGCCGGCTCGGCCGCCGGCATCTACGGCACCACGGCGCAAATCGCCAATGCCGCCGGCGTCGCCGCGATCGGCACGGCCTTTTTTGCGATGGAAGCCGCGCGATCGGCCCGGCTGGCGCTGTTCGCATCGACGGCACTGTTTGCGCTGTCGATCGCCGCCAGCGCCGCGTTTTTGTCGTGGATGCGGCGCACGGCCGCGTAAAAGCCATTCAAAGGCCGCTCGTTCATCATTCCGGGAATGACAGCACACGGTCTTTTTAATTCTGGGGACTGACAGCACACGGCCTTTTTATTTCGCAGTGCAGCAACTATCTGTTCTTGGTTGAGTTGTCGAAACTCGCCAAGGAGCTGCCGGTGTCCCTCGCCAAGAATGTCGAATTCCTGCGACATCTGCCAAAACTGAATGGCGTCAATGGCCTTACGGATTTCGGGCGAAGCCTCAGGCCGGTTCCGCGCAGCCCTCTCGTTGAGACCACGCAATTCGGGTCCAATCCGGGCGGTCTGAGGATGTTCTCGTTCGCGCCGGATAATCTGCAGCCGGCGCCCGGTCTTGTCGTCGTTCTGCACGGATGCGGTCAGACCGCTGCCGCCTACGATTTGGGCGCCGGCTGGTCGACGCTGGCGAAGCACTACGGTTTCGCGCTGCTGATGCCCCAGCAGCAGCCGTTGAACAACGTCAACGGTTGCTTCAACTGGTTCAATCCGGAAGACACCACGCGCGGCAGCGGCGAAGCCTGCTCGATCAGGCAGATGATCGCGCGCGCGGTTGACGATATCGGCATCGATCGGAATCGCATCTTTGTCACCGGGCTTTCCGCCGGCGGTGCCATGACATCGGTCATGCTTGCGACCTATCCCGAAATATTCGCCGGCGGCGCCATCATCGCCGGCTTGCCGTTTGGCGTTGCCACCAACGTGCGGGAGGCGTTGAGCGGCATGTTTCAGTCGCCACCCCGCCCCTCCAGCGAGTTGGGGGACCTGGTACGCAGCGCTTCGAGCCATAAAGGCCCCTGGCCGAAGCTTTCGGTGTGGCATGGCAGCGCCGATCGCACGGTCAACCCCGCCAACGCCGACGAGATCGTCAAGCAGTGGCTCGACGTCCACCAGCTGCCTGCGGCGCCGATGTCGGAGGGGGAGGTCGACGGCTATCCCCGTCAGGTCTGGTGGAACGCGGATGGCGAAACCATGGTCGAATCCTACACCATCACCGATATGGCGCACGGCACCCCGCTCGGGATTGGCGACAATGACAAGAAGTACGGCGCCCAAGGCGCATTCCTGATCGAGGCGGGGATCTCGTCCTCGTATCGCATCGCGAATTTCTTCGGCCTGACTGAATGGATTCCGCGGCTCAAAGCGGCTTCAAGGACGGCAGCGAAGGCGGCAGTGAAGCCGACTTCGGCGGACGCTTCAGAGACGGCCGCAAGGAAAAGCCCGGCGGCTTCCCAGGCGCCCGTGCCCGATCTCACGGCGATACTCTGGCCGCTAACGACACTCAGTCGCCCTCCGGAGCCGCCGCGTCCTCCGCGGCGCCGTGGCATTGACGTAAGCGCTGTCATTACCCGCGCGCTCACCGCCGCGGGCCTGATGAAATAAGAGTGCTTGCGGCGTTGATGCAGCCGCAAGAACATCGGCGTTTCGGCGTTGTGGTTAACGACGGGTCGCGCAAGAACCGGGCATTTTGTTCCGCACCTGGAAATCATCACCAAGCCGTTCGACCTCAATATCCTCTCGCGCTGGATTTCGCGCGATGGTGTCGGGCTAGCGCTCCTTCGCCGTTTCCGCGATCAGCTCCATCGGCGTGACCACGACCTCGCCGCCGGCGACCTGGCGGGTTTGTTCCGTGTAGTGCTTGAAAAAATCCCGCGCCTGCAGGGTCTTGATGGCCTGCTCGTCGGCGGCCGCAGCGAGATGGTAATAGCTTGGATCGTCGCGGTTCTTCATGCAGCGGTAGCTGATTTTTCCCTTCAGCTCGGGATCGTTGTTGAGCGCGGAAATGAACCTTTCGATCTCCCGATGCCATTGCTCCGGCGTGCCGTTGGCAAGTTGATATTTGATCATGAAGTGTTTCATCGGGCCCTCCTGCATCGGCGAGATTTCAGACTTTCGGGAGCGGTGCTTCGCCGCGGAAAATCGCGGCGTTCCGCCTGGCAAATTCGCCGAACGAGGTCGGCCTCCGCCCGAGCAGCGTCTCGGCGTCAGGCCAGACCTTGCCCTCCTTGCCGTTGCGCCGCTCGGCGAACAATTCGAACAGAGCATCGGCGAGATAAGGCGGCATGCCGGCGGCAAGCTGGGCCCTTCTCGCATCCTCCGGCGCGACGTTGATATAGCGGATGGTCTTGCCGGTGGCGGCTGATAGTTTTTCGGCGACCTCGGTCATGGTCAGCGCCTCCGGACCGGTGAGGGGATAGATCTTGCCGTCATGCCCGGGACCGGTCAGCACATCGGCCGCGATCTCGGCGATATCGCCGACATCGATCGAGGCAATCCTGGCGTTCTCCATCGGCAGCAATATCGCGCCCTTGGCGGCAATCATCGGGACCTGTCGAAAATAGGCCGGCATGAACTCGCCGGCCCGCAGATGCGTGAATGCCATTCCCGACGCTTCCAGCCTCTTCTCGATCTCGCCATGCATCCGCGCGAAGCGAAACACCGAGTGAAGCTCCGGCATGATCCCGGACAGTTTGACGACGTGCCGCACGCCCGCTTTGCGGGCCGCGTCGATGAAGTTCGACTGGACATCGAGCATGTCAGCGGCCGACGACGAGATCAGCATCGCGCGGTCGATGTCGTGGAGAGCCGCCGCGAGCGTTTCGGGCTGGCCCATGTCGCCTTGAACGATCTCGACGTTGGGCAGGGCGGCGATCGCCCCGGCCTTGGCCGGATCGCGCACCAGCGCGCGCACGGCAACAGCTCTTGCCGACAGCACCCGCAGCAACTCCCGGCCGTTCAGTCCGGTGGCGCCTGTCATGAGGATCATCGCATGTCTCCGGCCTGCGTGGCCGTATCTGGCGCCCACAGAGGCAATAACGCAAGTATGGACAAAAATGATACTATGGACTTTCTCGCTGCCGTTCGTATTCTGGCGCCGGAAATGGATTGCCGGAGGGGGATGATGCCGAGAAAATCAGCGCTGAGCTGCAGTTGCCCGGTCGCCGCGTTCCAGAAAATGATCAGCGGCAAGTACAAGCTGCGGATCGTCTGGGATCTGAAGGACGGCCCCAAGCGCTACGGCGAGATCAGGACCGGGTTGTTGCGCGGTTCGGACGGCTCTTCGGAAGTCGCGCCCCGCGTGCTCAGCCGCGAATTGAAGGCGCTGACCGAGACCGGACTGATCGATCGCAAGGATTATGGCGTCGTCCCGCCGAAGGTCGAATATCGGCTGACTCGCAAGGGCAGGAGTTTTGTACCCGTGATTGCCGCGATCAAGGATTGGGGTACGCGCCATCTGGCCCAAGCGAGCGCCCCTGAAATGGTGGCCGCCGAATAACCGGCCCGTCACATCTCGCCGGTGAGGAACGGATTGGTCATCCGCTGCTGGCCGATGCTGGAGCCGGCGCCGTGGCCGCAGATAAAGCCGACATCGTCGCCGAGCGGCAGCAGCTTGTCCTTGATCGACTTGATCAGGGTGGCGTGATTGCCGCCGGGAATGTCGCTTCGTCCGACCGAGCCGTTGAACAGCACGTCGCCGACATGGGCGAAGCGCATCTCCTTGTTGAAGAACACCACGCTGCCCGGCGAATGACCCGGGCAATGCAGGATGTCGAAGGTCAATTCGCCGATCGAGATCTGTTCGCCTTCGTCGAGCCAGCGGTCCGGTGCGAAATCGCGCACGCCGGTGATGCCGAACCGGGCGCCGCTATTGACCACGTTGTCGAGCAGGAACTTGTCGGCGATGTGCGGACCTTCGATCGAAACTTTCAGCGCGTCGCGCAGCTCGGCGGCGCCGCCGACATGGTCGATGTGGCCATGGGTCAGCCAGATCTTTTCGACCGTGACCTTGACCTGCTTGATCGCCTCTTGAATCTTCGGCACTTCCCCGCCGGGGTCGATCACGACAGCCTTTTTGGTGGCTTCGCACCATAGGATGGTGCAGTTCTGCTCGAACAGCGTCACCGGAACGATGATCGCGCCGGCCTTTGCCCTGGTTTCGGTTTCCTGTGTCATGTCAGCACAATGCCTATTTTTAGCGGCTCGCCAAGAAAAAGATTAGTGCATTTGCCGCGCAGCCGTTCACGAATCAGGCGCGGTTTTCGTGATAAAATCACCTTTTCGGGTTTTGGCAGGTGCGAGTTTCCATGAGCCAGGTTTCCAATTCGTCGCCGGGCGGCGCCCGCGTAACTGCCCGCGCCTTCTTTGTCAGCGATCGTCTGAACACGTCGGGGCTGGAGCGCGGGGATGTCCTTGCCACGACCCCGCTTGCATTTCGCGTCAACGAGAACGGCGTTGCCGTTCTGTTTCGCTACGGCGTGGCGGTTCTGGTCGGCCTGAACGCGCTGGAAGAGGAAGAATTCCTGCGCAGCCTGCAATCGCGTTTGACAGGGACGTTCGCGCGGCGCGATGAGGAAATTGCCGTTATCGAACTGGCGCCGGAGCGGGAGGAACAGATTCCGCCCGGAGGTCCGATTTGCCTGCAAAGCCTCTCGCCGGAGCGGCTGATCCTGATCGGCGAAGCCCTTGCAAAGAGCGTCGTGCTGGCGCGGCACGAACGCGAGGTTGCCAGTGTGTTCGACACCACCGAACCGTTCGCGCGGGAACTGGCGCAGAATGGGCGGATCCGGGGCGGCCGCCGCTTGATCCTGAAGCATATCGGCAATGCGCTTTTGGTGCGGCACCGGGTGTCGGGGCCTGTCGAAGTGGCTGAGAAACCCGACGTCCTCTGGGACAAGCCGCATCTGGAGCGGCTCTATGCGCGCCTGGAAGACGAGTATGAACTCAAGGAGCGGGCGGAATCGCTGAACCGCAAGCTCGCCGTGATTGCCGAGACCGCGCAGGTGTTGACCGATATCATCGATACAAAGCGCTCGCTTCGGCTCGAACTGATCATTGTGTTTCTGATCCTGTTTGAAGTGATGATAACCGTCTATCAGCTCACCACAACCCGGCACGGCTAGGGCGTTGCCCCGCGCAGCGATTTTGGAGAATGTTTCCGAGATGGATCAGCGGGACCAATCCTGGTGGCGGCACGGCATCTTCTATCAGATCTATCCGCGCTCGTTTCAGGATTCCAATGCCGATGGGGTCGGCGATATCGCTGGCGTCATCGACCGGCTGCCCTATTTGCAGGCGCTCGGAATTGACGTGATCTGGCTGTCGCCGGTTTTTCCCTCCCCGATGGCCGATTTCGGTTACGACATCTCCGATTACACCGGCATCGATCCCTTGTTCGGCACCATGGAGGATTTCGACGCGCTGATCAGCGCCACGCATGCGGGCGGCCTCAAACTCATCCTCGATCTCGTCCCCAACCATACTTCCGATCAGCATCCCTGGTTCATCGCCAGCCGAAACTCGCGCGATGATCCGAAGCGCGACTGGTACATCTGGCGTGAGCCGGCCGCCGATGGCGGGCCGCCGAACAATTGGATGTCGGAATTCGGCGGCAGCGCGTGGACCTACGACGCCACGACGCGGCAGTATTACTATCACGCCTTCCTCGCCCGGCAGCCGGATCTGAACTGGCGCAATCCCGCGGTGCGCGACACCATTCACGATGTCATGCGCTGCTGGCTTCGGAAAGGTGTCGATGGCTTTCGGGTCGACGTGATCTGGCATCTGATCAAGGACGCCGAGTTTCGCGACGATCCGCCCAATCCGGATTTTCGCGATGGCCGGCCGCCGCACCAGAGGATCCTGACGCGATATTCCAGTGATCAACCCGAGGTCCACGACGTGATCGCCGAGATGCGGCGCGTCATCGACGAATTTGAATGCAAAGTCTTGATCGGGGAAATCTACCTGCCGTTCGAGCGCCTCGTTGCCTATTATGGCAAGGATCTCGCAGGCACTCACCTGCCGTTCAACTTTGCGCTGTTGTCGGCGCCGTGGAACGCGCGGGCAGTCGAGAAAATCATCGCCGATTATGAAGCGGCGCTCCCGGCCGGAGCGTGGCCGAACTGGGTGCTGGGCAATCACGATCGTCCGCGGGTGGCGAGCCGGGTTGGGCGGGCCCAGGCCGGCGTCGCCGCGATGCTGTTGTTGACCTTGCGGGGAACGCCAACGCTCTATTACGGCGATGAGATCGGCATGCGCCAGGTGGCGATTGCGCCGGACCAGGTGCGCGATCCCTTCGAGAAGAACGTTCCGGGGATCGGGATGGGTCGTGACGGCTGCCGGACGCCGATGCAATGGGACGCGACGACTTACGCAGGCTTCTCGACGTCGCCGCCATGGCTGCCGCTGGCGGACGATTTTGCGCAGGAGAACGTGGTCAATCTCGACGCCGACGCGCGATCGATCCTCAGCCTTTACAAAGCGCTCATTCACCTGAGGCAGAAATCGCCGCCACTGATGCACGGTGATTACGTCCCGATCGCGGCCGAGGGCGACCTTTTGCTCTATCGCCGGCAGAGCGAAGGCGCCGCGGCCGTGATCGCGCTGAACTTGGGGGCTCAACCGATTTCGCTCGCGTCGGAGGCGATCGGCCTTGACGGCGAAATTCTGCTTTCGACGTTGCTGGACCGGCAAGGCGAGAAAATCCAGGGCACGCTCGATTTGCGCGGCAATGAAGCTGTGATCATTGGCGCGCCAACTCAGGCCGGATGACTTTTGCGCGTCGCGTCGATGTCGATGTCGCTGCGCTTCAGCAGATAGTCGAGGCCGCCAACTCGGTACCAGCGATATCCATAGGGTTCCAGCACCAGCGTGTGCTTGCCGTGCTTGCCGGCGTTGCTGTGATCTTCCGAAAGCAGGTTGACCAGAAGCCTGCCGGCATCGCCGGGAAGTCCCACCGCGAACGAAACCTCCCGCGGCTTCTCGTCGAGATTGTGCACGAACAATACCGAATTGTTGCGCCAGTCGTAACGGATGACCAGCACGGCGGGGTCGCGCAACGCGATCACGGTAAAATCGCCCCAACCGACCTCCGGGACTTCCTTGCGCATGCGGATGATACGTTCGGTCCAGTTCAGCATCGAGTTGGGATCGCGGCGCTGCTTGGCCACGTTGACGTGCTCAAAGCCATATGGGCCTTTGTCGATGACTGGCGTGCATGGCCTGTCGCTTTCGGTGAAACCGGCATGCGGCTCGGTCGACCAGTGCATCGGGGTGCGGGCGCAATTGCGCTCGGACAAATCGAGATCGTCGCCCATCGCGATTTCGTCGCCATAACGGATCACTGGCGTTCCCGGCAGCGTGCACATCAGGCTGTAGGCGACTTCGAGACGCCGCCGGTCGCCGCCCAGCATCGGTGCGAGCCGGCGCCGGATCCCCCGATCGTAGAGCTGCATGTTCTTGTCAGGCCCGAAGTTCTTGAACACCACGTCTCGTTGCGCCTTCGTCAGTCGGCCGAGATCGAGCTCATCATGGTTGCGCAGGAACAGGCCCCACTGCGCGGTAGCCGGTCTTGGCTTTGTGGCCTTGAGGGCCTTTGCGAGGGGGCGGGAGTCGGCGGATGCCAGCGCATAGAACAAATGCTGGTTGACGTGAAAATTGAACATCATGTGCATGCGGTCGCCGGCTTTGCCGAAATACTCAAGATCGGTTTCGGGCAGTACATTGGCTTCGGCGAGGATGATGGCGTTGCCTTGCCGCCATTGCAGAAATTCCCGGAACGACCGCAGCATGTCGTATTGCTCGACCGGCTTCCCGACCTTGGCGCCCTTGGTCGATATCACGAACGGGACCGCGTCCATGCGAAAGCCGGATACGCCGAGTTGGATCCAGAAGCCCATGACCTTCAGGATCTCGGCCTGCACGTGCGGGTTCGAGGTGTTGAGGTCGGGCTGGAAGTCATAGAAGCGATGGAAGTACCAGGCCCCGGCTTCCTTATCGCGGGTCCATGTGGATTTCTGCACGCCGGGAAACACCATGCCCTTGTCGGCATTGTCGGGCTTCTTGTCGGCCCAGACATACCAGTCGCGGTATTGCGAATCCGGCGAGCTTCGCGCATCGCGGAACCACGGATGCGCATCCGAGGTGTGGTTGACGACGAGGTCGATGATGACGCGGATGCCGCGCTGCCGGCAGCCGTGGGCGAATTCCACGAAGTCGCCGAGCGTGCCGTAGCGCGGATCGACGCCGTAATAATCCGCGATATCGTAGCCGTCGTCCTTGCCGGGCGAGGGCTGGAACGGCATCAGCCAGATCGCGGTAACGCCGAGGCCGTGCAGATAATCCAGCCGGCGCAACAGCCCCTTGAAGTCGCCGACGCCATTGCCATCGGCGTCCATATAGGTGCCGACGGAGAGGCAATAGAAAACGCCGTTCTTGTACCAAAGGTCGTCGATCATGCTGAGGCAGCCCTCATCGGTCCGCCTCCGGTGTTAGCGGCCTTGTTATAAGCGATGAGGGCTTTGCGGGTTCCCGGGCTATCGTCGTCCCGGCGCCGGGACGACAGGGTTGGATTGCCATCTCACTTTTTGATCTGCGCCTTCAGCGTATCCTCGACGACGCGATCGAACGACGATCCCTTCGGCGCCGTCTTGTCGCGTGCTTCCGCGACGAATTTGTCGCGCTTGGCCACCAGGGCTGCGAGCTTCTCGTTCAAGGCATTGCGTTGTTTCATCTGCCTGTTGAGTTCATCCATGCGCTGCTCGGGCTTTAGCGCGCGCAGGTTCTCAGGCCTCGTCGTCCTTGACCGCGGAAAGCTTCTGCCGGCCCGCCGCGACGTCGCTGACCAGGTCGCCTTCGCCGGTGACCGCTTCCGACGACGCCTTGGCGCGCTTGTTGAGGTAGCTCGCCATTTCGCTGGCCTGCGACGGCGCCGCCGCGGCGGCCCGTGACAATTGCTGGGTGCGGTCTTCGGTGTGCTTTTGCAACTCGCGCGGACCATAGGGGATCACGGTGCCGTTGATCTCCTTCTGCAGGATGATGATGTCGTCGTCATAGGGCGTCTCGATGATGACGACCTGTCCGCCGTCCTGCGGAATCGGAATGAAGCGGCCGTTGCCGTTGCGGGCGATATCGCGCCAGACCCGTTCGGTATCGCGGGCGGCACCTGCGAGCACCGTGTTGACGATGATGTCCTTTTGTTTGGCGACCGCCAGCGTGGTCGGGTATTTGGTATCCTGGGCATAATCCATGTGCGGCGGGGCGTCGCCGACCAGGAACACGATCCGCCTGACATCCCCGGCCGGTGTCCAGCGCAACTTGTTGACGGCGACGTCGAGCGCTTCGTTGACGCTTTCCGGCCAGTCGCCGCCGCCGCGCGCCTTCAGCTCCAACAGGTTGGCGTACAGGTCCTGGATGTCGGTGGTGAGATCGAAGGTCCGGGTGACGTAATCATCGCCGATGTCGCGATAGGCGACGATGCCCATGCGAACTTCGGCGTCGGGATTGCTGTCGACGATGGCGGTCGCGATCGACCAGATCTTTCGCTTGGCGCCTTCGATCAGGCCGCCCATCGAGCCCGTGGTATCCAGAACGAAGGCGACCTCGACGGTCGGCCGCGCCATGGCTCCCGAAAAGGAAGCCGAGGCGGATAAAGCGGCGAGTGCGAACGCGAATCCGCGGATGGCGATGACTGGCTTCATGATTCTCCTCCGATGTTTGCGTCCCTCGGAACCAAGGTTCCCTTGTTTCACGGTCGCGTCAGGTCTGAAACAGTGCGGGGCGCGGATAAATTTGCGGCTGACCTGGCCTGGGCAAGCCTGTTGGACGCTCTGAAATCGGTTAAGGTTCATGGCATGGAGAAGCCGACCCGCCAGATCAATCTCGTGCCCGCACCGGACCGCCGCCAGTCGGAGACGGCGCTGGCGATTGCGCGCGGCACCGCGCGGCTGTTGCGGTCGCTGGGATTTTCCTGCATCAGCGAATTGCCGCTGCCCTCGGGGCGGCGCGCCGATCTGGTGGCGCTGAACGAGCGCGGCGAAATCTGGATCGTCGAGATCAAATCGTCGGTCGAGGATTTGCGCGCCGACCAGAAATGGCAGGACTACCGGGCGCATTGCGATCGGCTGTTCTTTGCCTTCACGCAGGACCTGCCGTGCGAGATTTTCCCCGGCGGCACCGGGCTGATCGTCGCCGATGCCTATGGCGCCCACCTGCATTGCGAGGCGCCCGAGCATCGACTGCCGGCGCCGACCCGCAAGCTGATGACGGTGCGTTTTGCCTTGGCCGCGGCCCAGCGCATCAACCGGTTGATCGATCCGCAGGGTCATGGCGAGTTTTGAGACATCGGTCGCAAGCTGATTTGCCCGATCGGGCAAATCACTTGGCCTTCATCATCGGGCGCGCGTTGCGCGAGCCGACGGCGCTTTTGCACCATGCGTGGAGATGCGATCCGGCGCTGCGTTAAAAACCTAGCGCGGCGCGCGCTTGGCCAGGATGCGCTGCAGGGTGCGGCGGTGCATGTTGAGCCGCCGCGCGGTTTCGGAGACGTTGCGGTTGCACATCTCGTAGATACGCTGGATGTGCTCCCAGCGCACCCGATCCGCCGACATCGGATTCTGCGGCAGCTCGGACTTTTCGGTGCCGCTGGCGAGCAGGGCCGCAACCACATCATCGGCATCGGCCGGTTTCGAGAGATAATCCACCGCGCCCATCTTCACCGCGGTCACCGCGGTGGCGATGTTGCCGTATCCGGTCAGCACGATGGCGCGGGCGTCCGGACGCTTGCGCTTCAGCGCCGATACCACGTCGAGGCCATTGCCGTCGCCGAGCCGCAGATCCACCACCGCGAAGGCCGGTGCCGCCTTCCCGATCTGCGCCAGTCCATCGGACACGCTGTCGCAGGAGGTGACGGTAAAGCCGCGGGTTTCCATCGCGCGCGACAGCCGCTCCAGAAACGGCTTGTCATCCTCCACGATCAGGAGCGAGCGATCGGCGTGTTCATTCAATTCGGCGATGGCGGTCAAGGCGGGGTTCCCTGTGTCGGACATCCGAACATATGGCGTGGCAAGGTGACGCTGCCAAGGCCTGAGAGAATCGGTGAAGCAGGGTCGTTAACGGCGCGTGCGACGTTAAGACGCTGGTTCGGTTGCGATTTCTCCCGCCTCGAAGCGGTCGCGCGGCCATGCGATCTGGACCACGGCGCCGTGATCCGGAAAGGTCCGGTTGGTAAAGGAGACCTTGGCGCCGGTGCGCTCGAGCAAGGTGCGGGCGATGAATACCCCAAGGCCCAGGCCGGAATGCTCGCCATGGTGTTCGCCTTGAGGCTCGTCGGCGCTGCGGCGCCGCGACAGATAGGGCTCGCCGATCCGCTTCAGCATATCGGGTGCGATACCCGGCCCATCGTCGGAGATGACGATCTCGACCGTCTCGGTATTCCACCACGCGTTCACCTCCACGGTGGTGCGGGCAAAATCGACCGCGTTTTCCAGGATGTTGCCGACCCCATAAAGGATCGCCGGATTGCGGGTGCCGACGGGCTCGCGGGTGCCGGCGACCGCGATCCGTACCTTGATGGCGACGCCAAAGTCGCGGTGCGGCGCCACCGCTTCCTCGATCAGCGTCGACAAGGGCATGCGGTCGAACGGCGCGCCGCTCGAGGACAGCTGGGTGATCTTGGCCAAAATATCGCGGCAGCGCTGCGCCTGCTCGCGCAGGGTTTTGAGGTCGGAGGCCGATGGGCTGTTGTCCGGCACGGTCCGCTCCAGCTCGCGCGAAATCAGGAAGATGGTCGAGAGCGGTGTTCCCAATTCGTGCGCGGCCGCGGCGGCGAGACCGTCAAGCTGCGTGAGATGTTGCTCGCGGGTCAAGACCAGTTCGGTGGCGGCCAGCGCATCCGACAGTTTTCGCGCCTCCTCGGTGACCTGAAACGCATAAAGACTGGTCACCCCGATCGCGACCACGATCGAGAGCCAGACCCCGAACAAATAGATCGGCGGCAACACCAGCGGCTCGTCGCTTTCCCATGGCAGCGGCAGATGGAAGAAAACCAGCGCGGAGGCAGATGCGATCGCCAGCATGCCGAGCGCGATCGTTAGCCGGATCGGCAGCGCGGTCGCCGAGATCAGAACGGGCGCCAGAAACAGGAATGAAAACGGGTTCTGCAGGCCGCCGGTAAAAAACAGCAGTCCTGCCAGCTCGACGATATTCAATGCCAGCAAGGAAGCCGCATAGGCCGGTTCCAGCCGCTGCATCGGGTTGAAGGCCATCTGCAGCACAAGGTTGAGCAACGCGGACAACCCGACGATGGTCACGCAGGGGATCACGGGAACGTCGAATTCGAGCCCCTGCACCACGATGAAAATGGCGGCGAGTTGGCCTAGCACCGCGAGCCAGCGCAGCCGCAATATCGTATCCAGACGGACATAGCGCCGCGGATGGCGAAAATCGGAGGCTGCGATTTCGGTCATATCGGGAGCTTAGCTGTGCACGGCCCCGATCACAAATTGGCTGGGCGATCGATGTTTTCTCCGTCATGGCCGGGTTTGTCCCGGCCATCCACGTCTTCTCTTGCCTTCATAGAGCTATGACATGGATGCCCGGGACAAGCCCGGGCATGACGAGGTTGGCTGCCAAGCCTTGCACTAGGGCCCATGATGGCCCAATGAACGGCGCGTATGATGACCAATGGGCCAGCATCGTCTGGATTGCCCGCGGCCGATCCGAAGGGACCGGCGGCCATTGAGGTCGCGCATCTCACAAAACTCTACAAAACCACCCGCGCCGTCGACGGCGTGTCGTTTCGCATTGCGCGCGGCAGCATCACCGGGCTGCTCGGCGGCAACGGCGCCGGCAAGACCACGACCATCGCCATGATCATGGGGCTGGTGCTGCCGACCTCCGGGCGCATCCAGGTGCTGGGGTGTTCGATGCCCGACCGCAGCGCCGAGGTGCTGGGCCGGATGAATTTCGAAAGCCCCTATGTCGATATGCCGATGCGGCTGACGGTGCGGCAGAACCTCACCATCTTCGGCCGCCTCTACGCGGTGGAAAACTTACGCGAGCGCATCGAGAAA
>WNFW01000553.1_pt1 | contig 35727 bp, 29 predicted proteins | sample 5400131 | NCBI WGS metagenome assembly WNFW01 (sample SAMN13153362, study PRJNA577476) | soil metagenome | isolation source: 20 cm soil or saprolite under grassland replicate 1 | place: USA:California | collected 2016-06-15 | reverse complement strand
CCAAGCTGCCCACGGCCATGCAGCTGTCGATGACCGGCATCCAGAGCCATGCGCAGGCTCTCACGCCCAAGATCGTGCAGCTGGAGAAGGATACGGCCGCGCAGCTCAAGGCGGCCGCCGACCCGCAGCCGGCCGCGCCATCCGCGCAGGGCGCGCAACCGCCGCAGCCCCAGCCGCAGCCACAACCGCCGCAGTCGCCTCACCGCTAGGCGAGCGCATCCTCTCCCGCCCAGGGGCGCGGCAGAGCAGCGCGGAGATTCCCGCACTGGCTCGCAGCCGACGTCGGTGTTAGCTGCTGTAATGCGCGGCATGAAACCGCGGTCGAGGAGATTCTTCGATTCCCAGCCAGAACCTGTGATCGACGTCACACGGCTGGTCGCGCGCCTGATGAAGGGAAGACTGCCGACCGGCGTCGACCGGGTGTGTCTCACCTACGTGCAGCGCTATGCCAACAGAGCCCGCGCCGCCCTGCACCGCGGGCCGTTTAACATCATCCTGCCCGCCGCGGCCTCACGCGAGCTCTTCGCGCTGCTGCTCGCGCCGCCGCGCAATCTCACCCGGCGCGTCGTAGCTCTGGTCGCGAAGGCGGCGCTGTTCGCATGGCGCAAGCGCAGTTGCGCGGGCTCGATGCTGCTGAACATCGGCCACAGCGGGCCGGAGCAACCACAATATGTCGCCTGGCTGCGTCGCCGCGGGCTGCGGCCGGTGTTCATGATTCACGATGTGATTCCCGTCACGCACCCGGAATACTGCCGTCCGCCCGAACAGCAACGGCATATCCGGCGCTTGGATGCCGTGCTGCGCAGCGCCGCCGCAGTCATCACCAACTCCAGGGCCACGCTGCACGCCGTGTCGGAATACGCACTGCGCCGGGGACTCCAGATGCCGCCGGCGATCGCAGCGCCCCTGGCGGCGGCCGCTTTCTCCCCCGACTCGGACCAGCGGCCGCTGACGGAGCCGTATTTTGTGATGCTCAGCACAATCGAGCCGCGCAAGAACCACTGGATGATCCTGCAGGTGTGGCGCCGTCTGGTGGAGCGCCACGGCGCGGGGGCGCCCCGTCTGGTTGTGGTCGGGCAACGCGGCTGGGAGTGTGAGAACGTTCTCGATCTGTTGGAGAGATGTGAATCATTGCGTGGCTTTGTCCTGGAGAAGCCCGTATGTTCCGACTCGGAGTTGGTTACATATCTACGTCACGCCCAGGCGCTGCTGTTTCCCTCGTTCGTGGAGGGCTACGGCCTGCCGCTGGTCGAGGCGCTCTCGCTGGGAGTCCCAGCGATCGCGAGTGATTTGCCCGTGTTCCGCGAGATCGCCGCTGACATTCCCGAGTACCTGGACCCGTTGGACGCCATAGGCTGGTTGAGATGCATCGAGTCCTTTTGTCAGCCCGACAGCCCGCTCAGGCAGAACCAGCTCCTGAAGATGTCGCGTTTCATCCCGCCCGCGTGGGCCAAGCACTTCGAGACCTTCGAAGGACTGCTGCGCCAGGTGTGAAGCTGCCGGCGCGCGTCTTCGCCTGCGGCTTCTCGCTCAACAAACGACGCATCCTGCGGCGCTTCGCCGGCGACTCGATCGTCCACTGCGTCCGGCACGCGCGCCGCATACCGCCGGGCTCGACCCTGCTGCTGTGGGGAAGCACCGCCGCGCCGCCGGGCCTCACCGCGGATGTCGCGCTCATCCGGGTCGAGGACGGATTCCTGCGATCCGTGGGCCTGGGGGCGGAGCTCGCCCGTCCGGTGTCCTGGGTCATGGATCGCACCGGCATCTATTACGACGCCACCCGCCCCTCGGATCTGGAGCAGCTGCTGCAGAGCTGCGAGTTCACGCCGCAGCTGCTGGCGCGGGCCGCCGCGCTGCGCGAGCGCATCGTTACATCCGGCATCACCAAGTACAGCGTGGGGGAGCGGGCCTGGCGCCGGCCGGCGCGCTCGCGGGTGATCCTCGTGCCGGGGCAGGTGGAGTCGGACGCGTCGCTCCGCCTCGGTGCGCCCTCGCTGCGCACCAACATCGGCCTGGTACGGGCGGTGCGCGAGGCAAACCCCGACAGCTACCTGCTGTACAAGCCGCATCCCGACGTGGCCGCGGGCCTGCGGGCGCGCGGCGAGGGCGAGCGGCAGGTGCGCCACTGGTGTGACGAGGTGCTCACCGAGGTCGCGATGGGCAGGCTCCTCGAGCAGGTGGACGAGGTGCACGTGCTGACCTCGCTCGCGGGATTCGAGGCATTGATGCGCGGCAAGTTCGTGGTCTGCCACGGCCTGCCGTTCTACGCCGGCTGGGGACTCACCCAGGATATCGAGCCAGTCGGGCGGCGCCGGCGGCGGCTGACCATCGATGAGCTGGTGGCGGGGACCTTGCTCCTCTACCCGACTTACGCGAGTCGCCGCACCGGCCGCTACCTCAGCGCCGAGCAGGCGCTCGATGAGCTGCTGGCATGGCGCGAGGCCGCGGGTACGCCGAATCGAGCCTGGCAACAGCTGCGCCGGGCGGTGTTGCGGCTGACCGTGGCGCGCCCATGAGGGATGCCCGCCGGGACACGCTGCGCGCCAAGAAGGTCCTGCTGCTGCAGGGCCCCGTGGGGCCTTTCTTCCGACGGCTCGCGAAACTCCTGCGAGCGGCGGGCGCCGAGGTCCACAAGGTCAACTTCAACGGCGGCGACTGCCTGTTTTATCCGACCAACGCGCTGACCTGGCGTGGCCATCCCGGCGACTGGCCGCAATTCCTCGCCCGTTTCCTGGAACAACGGCAGATCGACATCGTGCTGTTGTTCGGCGATTGCCGGCCGATTCACCGGGTGGCCCGCACGGTCGCGCAGCAGCATGGCGTCAAGGTCGGCGCTTTCGAAGAAGGCTACCTCCGGCCCAACTTCATTACCTTCGAGCAGTTTGGCGTCAACGGCTATTCGCGGATTCCACGCCGGGCAGAGTTCTATCGCCATCTGGCGTGCGCACCGGACAAACCGGAGCTCGACGTCGGCAACACGTTCCGGTACGCGGCTTTGTGGGCAGCTCTGTATTACGTCGCCGCCGCCATCGGGCGTCCCTGGTTCGCGCGCTATCGACATCATCGCCGCCTGAGGCTGTCGGAGATGTTCCCCTGGCTGCGCTCGGCATGGCGCAAGGTGCTCTGTGCTTACAGGGAACGCGCGATGCTCGGGGTGCTCACGCGCGCTCTGCATAAGAGATTCTTCCTCGTGCCCCTGCAGATATCCGTCGACTCCCAGGTCCGGCAGCATTCCGACTTTCGCTCCGTCGCACAGTTCATCCGCCACGTGGTGAGCTCATTCGCCGCACGCGCGCCGGCTGACGTCGCACTGGTGATCAAGCACCATCCGCTCGGCCGTGGATCCCACGATTACAGTCGTCTGATCGGCCGACTGCGAGAGGAGTTCGGGCTCGGCCAGCGACTGCTCTACATCCACGATCAACACCTGCCGACCCTGCTGGAGAGCATGCGCGGCGCCGTGGTGATCAACAGCACGGTCGGTCTCTCAGCCCTGTCGCATGACGCGCCCGTCAAGGTCTGCGGCGTGGCGATATACGACATCCAGGGCCTCACGTTTCAAGGATCGCTCGATGACTTCTGGCAAGGGGCGGATTCGTTTCGACCGGATCCCGACCTGTTGCGGCGCTTCCGCGCCTATCTGATCGAGCGGACGCAGATCAACGGCAGCTTCTACGCCGGCAGGATCGAGGCCACCGCAGGCGCCGCGCTGGCCTTGGTCGCGCGGGCACTGCGCGCCCCGGAGCAGAGCGACTCAGCGACGCTGCAAATCTACGCGTCACGCGCCACGGATACACAGCCTTCCGCCGCGCTGGAACGGGTTTCTGCTGTGTCGGAGCCGAGCGACTCCGCGACGCTGCAAATCTACGCTTCACGCGCCACGTAACGCGAACCTGAGTTCATCGAGAAACCAGCTTGGACGCCTTCGTTGAAACTAACCCCATAGACCGCGCCCGCCGGCTCGCAGCGCGTGCCCGCCGGCTCGCCGCGCGCGCCATGCATCTCAACAGGCTGTTCGTATGCCTGGTGGTCGTTCCCACCGCACTCGCGGTGCTGTACTTCGGGGTGCTCGCGCATGACGTGTACGTTTCGGAGTCGCAGTTCGTCGTACGCACCGTGCAACATTCAATGGCGAGCGGCCTCGGTAGTCTCCTGCAGAGCACTGGACTCACCCAGGGAAGTGAGGACGTCTACAGCGTCGAGAATTTCCTGATCTCCCGCGATGCATTGCAGAGCCTCGAGCAGCGGCATCACCTCAAGCGCTCCTTCGGCAGTCACAAGATCGATCTGCTGGCGCGCTTTGACCCGCTGGGATGGGACGGCAGCTTCGAAGCTCTGCTTCGCTACTTTCAGAGGTTCGTCGCCAGGCCCGACCTCGATTCGACCTCCTCGATCCTGACACTGACGGTGCGTGCCTTCAGCGCCCGGGAGGCTTATGCCATCAATGAGGATCTCCTCAGGATGAGCGAGGATTTCGTCAACCGGCTCAATGAGCGTGCGCGCCGGGATCTGGTGCGCTTCGCCACCGCGGACGTGGACAGCGCCGAGCAACAGCAGCGCGCGGCGGTCCTGGCCCTTTCCAAGTACCGCAACGCCCAATCACTGTACGACCCCGATAAGCAGTCCGACCTGCAGCTCCAGGAGGTCGGAGCGCTGCAGGCTGAGCTCGTGGCGACTCGCAAGCAGCTCGCCGACGTGCGCGCGATGGCCAGGGACAATCCGCAGATTCCGGTTCTGGAGAACCGCGTTCGCGTCCTGTCAGGCGCGATCGGGTCGGAAATGGCGAAGGTGGCGGGTGACCGCTCCTCACTATCGAGCAAGACGCCCCAGTACGAAGGCATCACCCTCGATCGGGATTTCGCCGCCAAGTACCTCGGGGTCGCTCTGGATTCGCTGGAGCAGGCACGCGCAAATGCCATGAGTCAACAGCTGTATATCGAGCGCATCGAGGAGCCCAACGAGCCGGACGTCGCGATCGAGCCCAAGGCGCTGCGCGACATTGCGGCAACGATGCTGCTGAGCCTGATCGTCTGGGCTCTGGCCTCTCTGCTCGTCACGGCGGTCAGGGAGCATGCCGACTGATGGACCGCACGGCACCACCGCCGGACTTTCTGCGCTCGCTCGCGATTCAGACCAGGGTCATCGGGGCGCTGGTCATGCGCGAGATCATCACGCGCTACGGCCGTCACAACATCGGGTTCATGTGGGTGTTCGTCGAGCCCATGATGTTCACCACCGGGGTGCTGGCAGTCTGGTCCCTGGTGCACACGCACGCGACCAAGCTGCCGCTGGTGCCCTTCGTGGTGACCGGCTACTCGACGGTGCTGCTGTGGAGAAACACCATCGGCAGGTGCGGCAATGCCATCGAGCCCAACCGCGCGCTGCTGCACCATCGCAACGTTCGCGTCGTCGACCTGTTCATCGCGCGACTGTTGCTGGAAGTCGGGGGAGCCACTCTGTCCTTCATGACGCTGGCGACGCTCCTCACCCTGGCAGGTCTGATGTCGCCGCCGGAGGATGTTCTCGCGTGCGTCATCGCCTGGCTGCTGCTGGCGTGGTTTGCCATGTCGATGGGGCTGATCGTGGGCTCGCTGTCGGCCGCGTTCGACCCCGTTGACCGGATCTGGCACGTGCTCAGCTATCTGTTTCTGCCGCTGTCGGGGGCCTTTTACATGGTCGACTGGCTTCCCTCGCGCGTGCAATCCCTGGCGTTGCTGCTGCCGACGGTGGACTGCACCGAGCTGCTGCGCGCGGGGTTCTTCGGCGCCAACGTTCACGCCCACTACGACCTTGGCTACGTCGTGGTGGTGAACACCACGTTGCTGCTGATCGCCGTGGCGGGTGCGCAACGCGTCTCGGTGACGGTGGAGGGCGAATGATCCGCCTGGAGAACATCGTCAAGCGCTACCCGACGCGAGCCGGGGCACACACCGTTTTGAACGGCGTCAGCGTGGAAGTCCGCAAGGGCGACAAGCTCGGCGTCCTCGGCAGAAACGGTGCCGGGAAATCCACCCTCATCCGCATCATCAGCGGCGCAGAGCTGCCCAACGGCGGTCGCGTGACGCGGCAGATGGCCGTTTCCTGGCCCCTGGCCTTCGGCGGCGCCTTCCAGGGCAGCCTGACGGGCCTGGACAACATACGCTTCATCTGCAGAGTCTACGGTGCCGATTTCCACGCCGCCCGGCCCTTCGTCGAGGACTTTTCCGAGCTCGGCAAGTACCTGCGTGAGCCCGTGAAAACCTACTCCTCGGGAATGCGCGCGCGCCTCGCCTTCGCCATCTCGATGGCCATCGAGTTCGACTGCTTCCTGATCGACGAGGTCATCGCCGTGGGCGACACGCGCTTCCACGAGAAATGCCGCCGCGAGCTGTTCGAGAAGAGGAGCGACCGGGCGATGATCATCGTCTCGCACGAGGCTCACAACATCCGTGAGCATTGTTCCCGCGCCTGCGTGCTCCATGACGGCCTGCTGCGGGAATTCGCCGATATCGACGCCGCCTACTCTGATTACGAACGGACGTGAAGCTGCAATGAAAGACACAGTGAGGGCGATTCGCAAACCGCGCGTGCTGCTGGAGCTGCGCCCGGCGTTCGACGGCTACCAGGGCATCCCGCAGGAAACCCGCCTACTGTTTCGTGGCCTGCGCATGCTGGAATCATGCGAAGTCGCCGGCATGCTGCAGATGTCGCACCGCATCCTGGCGAAAGGCACTTACGATCAGGGCCTGTTCTTCAATTCCGCGTGGCTCTCCCCGGCGGCGAGGATCAACCGGTATTCGCGCGTCGTGATCTCCGCCGCCGAGCGCCCCTTTGCCACGGCCCTGGAGCGGCTTCTGGAAGCCATTGCGCGCCGGCTCATGTCGGGGACTCTGACCATCCAGACACTGCTGGACATCAGTAGCGTCAAGCTCTGGTCGTTCCGTGGCAAATACTTCGAAGACTTTATCTGGCGCACACTGTTTGCAAAGTCGCTTCCTGCGACAGACTTTGACTTGGTTACCGCAGCCAACCACCAGGTCTGCCGTGCACCATGGGACACGATGCAGAGGGCGGGGCTGAATTCGCTGACCTTCCGGCGAACGGCAAAGTACCCGAAGCTGCGCACGCGGGGCGTGGACATTTTCATCGCCCAAACCCCCTATCCGGGTCGCGTATTGCGCGGCACGTCGCTGATCGTGCGTTATCACGACGCCCTGCCGGTGTTCATGCCGCATACCATCCCGAACAAATCGGTGCATCAGGCGATCCATTTTCACGCGCTGGCGGCCAACGTGAGGGCCGGAGCGAGATTTGCCTGCATTTCGCAGGCGACCCGCAACGATCTGCTGCGTATGTTCCCCAAAGCCGAGCAGCAGGCCGTGGTCATCCCCAACATGGTGTCGCATCACTATTTCAATGAGAGATCCGCCGCCGAGCTGGTGCCCGGCATCGTCAGATCGCGGCTGCACGAGGGGGATTCGGCCAAGGGAGTCGATGTGCAGCCGAAGTTTCTCACCCTGCGCGAGCAGGAGAGTTTTTACGCCCGCTGGCTCCAGAAAAAGCCCTTCAGGTACCTGTTGTCGGTTGCATCCATTGAGCCGCGCAAGAACCACGCGCGCCTGCTTGCCGCATGGGAAGTCCTCAAGGCGGAGACGGATCCGGACCTCAAGCTGGTCCTGGTTGGCGGGCTCGGGTGGGGCTACGCACTGACGCTGCGGAGCTTTCGTCCGTGGATCGAACGCGGTCAGCTGTTCATGCTCAGCGCGGTGCCGGCGCCTGATCTGCGGGTGCTGTATCAGCACGCCGCCGCCACGGTGTGCCCGAGCCTCGGCGAGGGCTTCGACTTCTCCGGCGTCGAGGCGATGCGCAGCGGGGGCGTGGTCATCGCCTCCGACATCGCGGTACACCGGGAGGTCTACGGCGACGCAGCCGTATACTTCGATCCCTATTCGACTGCCGAGCTGGTCGCGGCCCTGAAGCAGTTGCTGTACGGAGACCAGGCGGCCCGCCTGCAGGAGCATCTGCGGAGCCGCGGCGAGGAAATCTCGGCGCGCTATCTGCCGGCGCAGATCCTGCCGCAATGGGACCGTTTTCTATCGCAAGTCTTCACCGGCCGCAAAGCAGCCATTGGCGAGGATGGCGCAACACCGGCGACAGCGCCCGTTGGGGCTACCGAGGAGATCTGATATGGGCGTCTCAGCGGATGCAGTCACCTGGGGCTATCGCTTCTTTCTGGGCCGGGACCCGGAGTCGAAGGAAGTTGTAGCAACGCATCGCGGCGCAAAAGACGAGATGCATCTTGCACAGGCGCTGATGAGCTCGGCGGAATTCGCCGCCCGGCAACGCCATTTCCTCGTGCGGCCTGTCGAGATACCGGAGCTCGCCCATCTGGAAGTCGAGAGCGAAGCGACGCCCGCCGAGACCAGCGCGTGCCTGGAGAAGATCAAGGCGGCGTGGTCACATCTCGGGGCCGTAGCTCCGCATTTCTCAGTCCTCACCGACAAGAGGTTTCTGCCCGACAACCTCCCGGAAGCGATTGATGATTTCTGGGAAAGCGGACGGCTCGAAGCCGAGCGGGCGGTGCGCACTCTCGCGCGCCACGGCTTTGCGTTTCCCGGCAAGACATGTGTCGAGTATGGCTGCGGTGTCGGCAGACTCACGACCGCCCTGAGCCGCAGCTTTGCGCGCGTCGACGCGTACGACATATCCGCGGCCCATCTCGATCTCGCGCGCCAGCGAGCGCGCGAGCTGGCGGTCACTAACGTGCGCTTCCACGAGTGCTCCGGCAACCTGCTCGGCGAGGTCGAGGCGTGCGATGCCTTTTATACGCGGCTCGTATTGCAGCACAACCCCCCGCCAGTCATAGCGGAGCTCATCCGCAATGCGCTCAAGGCGCTGCGGCCGGGTGGGATAGCGGTCTTCCAGGTTCCCTCGTATATCTCGGGTTACGGCTTCAGGCTCCGCGAGTGGCTCGAGGCGGATCATCCGCTCGACATGCAGATGCATTGCCTCCCGCAATACAGGATCTTTGCGCTGATCGCCGAACAGCGCTGCGCGGTTCTCGAGGTCAGGGAGGACGGCTCGGCGGGCGCGCGGGACAGGATCGTCTCGAACAACTTCGTGGTCCGCAAGGTATAGACGGAGCGCGATCGTGGGGCTCAGCATGAAGAGCAGTTGGGGGTTTCGGCTAGTGGCGAGACTGTACGCAGCGGACCTGGTGAGGGCAGCGTACCTCGGAATCCTGGGACGACTTCCCGACGAGACAGGACTAAAGACGTATCGCGCCGAGCTCGGCCGGTCGCGGTCGAGTGACAGCGGAAACCTCGTCGAGCTGTTGTCGGTGTTTTCACGCTCAGCCGAGCACTGGAAGAAGTCGCTGGAAGAGCGAGCCGAAGAGTTGGCACGAGCTGTTTACACGGGGATCCTGCAGCGCGAACCCGGCGAGCACGAGATCCAGGCATTCACTGCGCGAATGGGAGACCACGGTGAGCTCTCGCCGCTGCTGTCGGCTGCCGCGACATCCCAAGAGCACTGGGAAAAGTCCCTGGCGCGCAGGTCCCGGGAACTGGTGCTCATGCTCTATCGAAGCCTTTTCAGCCGGGACCCCGACTCGCGTGCGCTGGAGAGCCACGCCGCTCGGCTCGCGTCTACCAGCAACATTCCTGACTTGCTGTCGGTGATCGGGTCATCGAACGAGTTCTGGCAAAAGCAGCTTGCATCCAGGGCGGAGGAATTGGTGCGAGTGGCCTACCAGACGCTGCTCGGCAGAGAACCCGATGAGGGTGCGCTGAGGGCGTACGGGGCGCAGCTGAGGGAGCATAAGAGCCTGGCCGAGTTGTTGCGGGCGATCGCACACTCCCAGGAGCACTGGGAAGTGCTGATGCGCAAGCGGTCTGAGGAACTGGTGCGAACCGCCTTCTCCGCCTTGTTGAACAGGGAGCCGGACGAGGCGGCCCTCAGGTCCCATGTCTCCCAACTGCAAAAGGGCCTCGGGCTCGGCGGCCTGGTAGCGGCAATCGCGCGTTCCGAGGAGCACTGGGGACGACTGCTCGATGAGCACGCGGAGCCGGTGGTGGGCGCGATCTTTCGCGGCCTGCTTGGGCGCGAGCCGGACAACGTGGGACTGGCTACCTATGCAACACGCCTGAAGGCCACCAAGGACCTGGCGGGTGTCGTTGCGGCGATCGGCAAATCGCCGGAGCGCACCAGAAGACTCCAGACCGAGGAGGGCTGGCCCCACCCCGCGGCCTCCTATGACGCGCGGACCTGGGTGTTCTTGCACGTGCAGAAAACCGCCGGCACCAGTCTGCAGAACATGCTCGTGGAATCATTCGGGGGGAAGGTGTATCACAAGCACAGCGACGTGCTTCATCTGCATAGTCCGGCGGAGCTGTGCACGTATTCGGTATTCGCCGGACATTTCAACCACGATTCACTGGCCTTCATTCCACGGCGCAAGCTGAGCATATTCACTCTCGTTCGCGAGCCCAAGCAGCGACTGCTGTCCCTGTACAACTTCTGGCGCGCACATGACACGAACGCGCCGGGTTTCCACGAGCGCATGCGGCTCGCCAATGATCTCGATCTCGAGACGTTCTACCGGTCGGACGAAATCGTGTACCGGTGCGACACCTGGAACCACATGACCTGGTGCATCATGGGTGATCGCCAGTGGGAGCAATGGCGCTCCCTCCTGGCGAACACCGCCGCGCAAGACCGCGCACGGGTCGTTGAGAGTCTCAGAGCACCCATCCGCGAGCGCCTGCACGAGTTCTGCTTCGTCGGTCTGCAGGAGGATTTTGCAGCCTCTTGTCGTGTGCTGTTCCGCATTCTGGGTCGTGCCTGCCCCGAGGAGCGCGCCGATCACTCCGTCGAGACGCTCTCCGCTATCCACTCGCATTTCAGGAGACTCGCAAAGCCGGCGATCACTGCGCCGGCCGATCAGGCGATGGCGGCGCTCATCGAGCTCGATACGCTCGTCTACGAGGAAGCGAGCAGCCTGTATGCCGAGCGCCTCGTGGTGCACGGCGTCGTCGCCAAGCCGCCGCGCGGACGCCCCGACCTCGTGCAACCCAAGATCAGGGCGCGCCGAGCGAAAGCGCGCGGTCAATGAGAGTGCTCGCCACCCATGAGCTCGCCAGGGAACTCGCCATTGCGTTTGCCGTCATGGTGATGTTCCGCGCAGCCGGTATGGCCACCGCGGCTGAGCGGTCGGACGGGCAAACCGTCACGGAGGACATACGTAACGACTGGCGCTACCTGGTGGAGACGCTGCGACTCACGGACAGCAGGGCGTATCTGCCCGACCATGGCAAGCCGGTCATCGAGCTGTGGGGTTTCGGACTCGGAAATCGTCCCGGCACTCCGGAAAGCGTTGGCGCCCTGATAGCCGATCTCAAGACCGGAACTCATGGTCTCGCGGCCGTCACCGTCATCGGCGGTGTGCCCACACGCTGGCGGACGCTGGATGGAGACGCCAAACCCGATCGCGCCTGGACCAGTGTCTATCGAAGCTACGACGTGATCAGCCCCTGGGCGGTCGGCAGATTCTCGGACGAGGTCGGTGCGGACCAGTTCGTACGCGAAGTCGTGCAACCGGACCTCATCGAGACCCGACGTCTGGGCCTGCGCTACCTGCCGGTCGTGTTCCCCGGCTTTTCGTGGTCCAACCTGATGAGAAACCGCAACCGGGCGGACCAGGTGGTTCTGAACAAGATACCGCGGTACTGCGGGCGATTTCTGTGGCGGCAGATATCAGACCTGCTGCAGTTGCGTGTGGATGCGCTCTACGTCGCCATGTTTGACGAGGCGGACGAGGGGACGGCGATCTTCCCCGCAGAGCCTCGTGCGGACAAGTTACCCGCTGGCGCAAAGATGGTGTATCTGAATGAGGATGGCTGCGCGTTGCCCGATGACTGGTATCTGCGCATCAGCGGCGCGGCGGCAAAATTCCTGCACGACGCGACCGTCCCCCCAGTCAGCTCGATGCGGTCGTGCAACCGTGACTAACGGGGAGCCACCAGTGAGCGCTCGCCGCCTGATGCCGTGCGACCCGCGGGCCGCGGTGCCGGCGGTCGCGGTCGCCCGATTTGCCCTGTCACTCGTCGCGGCATCCCTCGGTGCCTGTGCGACCCTGCCGAGCACCGGACCGTCGGCGCACGACATTCAAGAAGGCGCTGCCGCGAGCATCCACGTCGTCGACGTCGACGACTCGGTCATGCGGCGATTGCTCGAACGGCGGGCAAACAAGCTGTTCTCCGAGGTCTTTCCAGGCCTGCCGCCGCACGATCAGATCGTGCTGCCGGGCGATGTTCTCGAAGTCTCGATCTGGGAGGCGCCGCCGGCCTTGCTGTTCTCCTCCGCTGCCGGATCGTCCTTTTCGAGCGCCACGGGCAATCGCACCGCATCGTCGGCCCTGTCGGCCGCGAGCGGCTCCACGGCGAATGTCACTACCCTGCCACAGCAGATGATCGGCACCGAGGGCAGCATCTATGTGCCGTTCGCCGGCGCGCTCGCGGTGGCAGGCAAGAGCCTGCGGCAAGTCGAGGCCGACATAACCCGACAGCTGCAGGGCAAGGCAAACAAGCCCCAGGTGCTGGTTCGCCTCGCCGCCAACAACACCGCCTACGTGACCATTGTCGGTGAAGTCGCCAACAGCACCCGGATGCCGCTGACACCCCGCGGTGAGCATCTGCTCGACGCCCTGGCGGCGGCCGGCGGGACCAGGCAGCCGGTTGAGAAGGTCACCTTGCAGGTCACGCGTGGCGCAACGGTGCACTCGCTGCCACTCGATATGGTCATTCGCGATCCGCAGCAGAACATTGCGCTGCAGCCGGGCGATGTGGTGACCGCGTTCTACCAGCCGCTGAGCTTCACCGCACTCGGGGCAACCGGCAAGAATGATGAAGTCAATTTTGAAGCGAAGGGTATCTCCCTCGCGCAGGGGTTGGCTAGAGCGGGCAGTCTCCTCGACACGCGATCCAACGCTGCAGGTGTCTTCATCTTCCGTCTCGAGCAGCAGGATGCGGGCGACACGCCGCCCGCCATGGCGCATGCCCCGATAGCGGTCGTTTACCGGATCAACCTGAAGGATCCACGGGCGTTCTTCCTGCTGCAGAATTTCCCCATGCAGAACAAGGACGTCCTCTACGTTGCCAACGCGCCTGCCGCACAGTTGCAGAAGTTCCTGAACCTGCTGCTGTCGACCGTCTATCCGATCCAGGGAGCAGTCAGCCTGACGAAGTGACCCGGCCGCCGCACCGCCGTAAGCGATGAGCGTCAGCTAAGCTAAACTCGTAGGCTTCAACGCCCGCGCTTCGGGCGTGCGGCGCCGCGGGCTGTGCGTTTCACGCGCCGCGCTGCCGTGGTGGTTTTCGCAGCCTTGGTGGCCGGCTTCACCGCAGCCATCGCCGCCGCCACGGATCGCCGCGCCCAGCTGACGAGCTGTGCTGCATCCTCCAGCACATCCGCCGGGGTCTCGTAATAGCTCATGCTGAGCTCGGGCCGGTCGGCGTAGGGCCGGAACTGACCCATGCCGCGGGTGGTGAAGTCCGCGCGGTTGGCATCGTTGACGCGCAGATAGAGGGTGTCGTCGTCGATGAGTGCGAAGAAGAACTCATCGCAGTACAGGCCGGCGCCGCCGAACATGCGCCGCGAGCTCACCCCGCCCAGGCCGCTGAGCTGATCGTGAACGTAGTCGAGGTACTCACTGCTGACGGCCATGAGAGCTGGCAATCAACTACGGAGCCGTGAGCGCGAAAGAGGCCTTTCGGGGGCGTGCGCGCCCGGGACGGCGCGCCCGCAGCCTACAGGGATGTACTTGCGGCGGCCCCGAAAGGCCTCTTTCGCGATCGCGGCCGCACACATACGAGCGTGTCTCTCACTCCTCGCTGATGTTCCTGAAGTCGACGCCGAGCGAGCGGAGCTTCCGGTACAGGTGCGTGCGCTCCATGCCGACGCGCTTGGCGAGCTGTCCCACCTTGCCGTTACATAGCAGCAGCTGCTGCTGCAGGTAGGCGCGCTCGAACTGCTCGCGCGCCTCGCGCAGCGGCAGCGCCAGCAGGTCCTGCTTCACCAGCGGCTCATCCGGCGGGGTCTGCACCGCGAGCTCGCGCTCGATCTCCTCCAGGCGGATCTCTTCGGCGCCACCGTGGATCAGCAGCCGGTGCACCAGGTGCCTGAGCTCGCGCACGTTGTCCGGCCAGGGATAGTTGCGCAGGCGGTTCTGCGCCGCCACGGAAAAGCGCCGGTAGGGCAGCCCGTCGGCGTCGACCAGGCGATCCACCTGATGCCGCAGCAGCTCCGGCACGTCCTCGGCGTACTCGCGCAGCGGCGGCACGCGCATCAGCAGCACGTTGAGGTGCGCGAGCAGGTCGCGGCGCAGCGCATCGGTGCCGGCGCGCTGCTCGACGCCGGGCTGGGCGGAGGCCAGCAGGCGGGCGCGCAGACTCACCGGCTCGGCTCCCCCCAGGCGCGTGAACTGCCCCGATTCGAACACGCCCACCAGCAGTCGCTGCGCCCCGGGCGGCAGGTCCTCGAGCTCGTGGATGAACAGCGTCCCGTTGCCCGCCTCCTCGAGAACGCCCGCGACCGCCGGCCCGTCCGCCGGCTCGCGGCCGAACAGCCGCGCTTCCGCGTCCGCGTCGCGCAGGCTCGAGGCGATGAGCGGCACGAACGGCGCGCCGGCGTGCGGTCCGTGCTCGTGCAGGTAGCGCGCGAAGGCCTCGCGTCCGGAGCCGGGCTCCCCGACCAGCAGCATCGGAGAAGGCAGGGCCGCCATCTGCTGCAGCTCCGCGCGCAGCTGCTGCATGAGCCGGCTCTTGCCGATCGGAACGGCGAGCGGGGAGCCGAGGAGCTTGCCCGCCTGGCGATGGCGCCGGCCCGCATCCAGGGCGCGCTCCACGGTGCGCAGCAGTTTCGCGAGCGACAGCGGCTTCTCCACGAAGTCGAACGCGCCGAGCCGCGTGGCCTCCACGGCCGTCTCGACCGTGCTGTGCCCGGACATCATCACCACCGGGCAGCCGTCGGCGGCGGCGGCCGACCATTCACGCAGCAGCGTGATCCCGTCCACGTCCGGCATCCAGATGTCGAGCAACACGAGATCGGGGACCTGGCGGGCGCGCGAGGCGCGTGCCTGCGCGGCGTTGGCGGCGACGTCCACCTCGTACCCCTCCTCGGAGAGGATCTCCTTCAGCAGACCGCGGATATCCGCCTCATCATCGACCACCAGAATGTGTGGACTGCTCATGCCCTCTCCCTCCGCAACTGATCCAACCGCTCGCGTGCGCCTCCCGTGGCAGACCGGGTGCTGTCCTTGACCGGCAGCACCATGCGCACACGCGCTCCACCTTCGGGCCGATTGTCGGCGTCGATTCGCCCGCCGTGCTCCTCGATGATCTTCTTCACGATGGCGAGCCCCAGTCCCGTGCCCTTGGGCTTGCTGGTGACGTAGGGGTCGAATACCTTGCCGAGGAGCTCGCGCGGAAACCCGGGGCCATTGTCACATACGGTCACGGCGGCGTACTCGGCATCGGCGCCGGGCTCGAGCCGGGTCGCGATCTCGAGCTGGGGGGTGCCCACGCCATCGAGGGCCTCCAGGGCGTTGGTCACCAGGTTGTTGAGGATCTGACGCACCCGGCCGCGATCGGCCTCGATGCCCTGCAGGTGCTCATCGAGGTCCAGGCGGATGCGCGTACTCGGCGCCTGCGAGCGGTACAGGTCCGCCACCTCGGTGATGAGCTGATTCAGGCTGAAGCGCGTGATCTGCATCTCCGGTGCGCGCGCGTATTCGCTGAAGGCGTTCACCATCTGCTGCATGGTCTGCACCTGCTGCACGATGGTGCGCGTGCCGCGCTCGAGGATCTCGGCGTCGCGCTCGCTCATGCCGCTGAGCAGGCGTCGGCGCAGGCGCTCGGCGGACAGCTGGATGGGGGTGAGGGGATTCTTGATCTCGTGCGCCAGGCGCCGTGCGACCTCGCCCCAGGCGGCATCGCGCTGCGCCTGCAGGAGCGTGGTGATGTCGTCGAACACGATCACGAAGCCCGTGTCGGCATCCTCGCCCGGGAGCGGAGTGCAGGCGCACATGAGCGTGCGGCGTCCGGCGGCGCCGTCCAGATCGAGCTGCTCGCGCCATTCCTCGCGCCCACCGGCAAAGCGCACCGCGAGCGCGGCGACGAACTGCCCCAGGCGCACGTTGCCCGCGGCGAGCTCGGGGAGCGCGCGCCCGCTGGCCGCCGACAGGTCGGTGCCGAGGATCGCGCCGGCGGCCTCGTTCGCGGTGCGCACCGTCATGCTGCGGTCGATGGCGAGCACCCCGGTCGAGAGGCGCGCCAGGATGATCGCCAGGCGCTCGCGCTCGCGCTCCACCGCCTGCTGGCTGTGAGTGGCCTCGGCGCGCGCGCGCCGCAGGCGCTTGGTCATGTCGTTGAAGGAGTGCACCAGGAAGCCCATCTCGTCGCGCGAGGGCAGCGGCAGGCGTGTGCCGAAGTCGCCCTTGCCGACCGCGCGCGTGCCCTCGATGAGATCCTGCACCGGACGCACCAGGCGCTGCGCCGAGAAGATCGCCCCGTAGATGGCCGCCAGCATGGCGAGCAGCAGCACCAGCGTGAGGGTGAGCCGGAAGCTGGTCTTCAAGGGCTCGCGCAGCGCGGCCAGGTCGCTGTACTGGTGGTAGGAGCTCTGCACCGCCTCCGACAGCGCGGCGAGCTGCGCCGGCACGGGGTAGACCGCCACCAGGAAGCGCCCGTCGTGGCCTGCGCCGGCATCGCCGAGCGCCGCGGCGGTGCGGATCAGGTAGTGCCCGCCGGTGCGCGGCTCGAGACTGACGTACGGGCGGTGCTGCTGCACCTGTCGTACCAGATCCGCGGGGGGTTGCGAGGGCAGGCCCTCCAGGGGACTGTCGAAGCTCGTGGCGAGGATGCGCTCGTGTGCACCGAAGAGGGCGATCTCGGTCGCCTGGCTGGCGCGCCGCTCCGCATCGAGCCTCGACTGCACCTCGGCGGGCGCAGCGTCGGTCAGGGCCGCGGCCAGCGCCACCGTTCTCACCGAGTACTCACGCATGCGCAGGTCGAGCGCCGCGCGCGACAACCCGAGGGCGTCGTTCAGTCCCTGCTTCACTTCCACCTTGAACCAGCTGTCGATGCCGCGATTGATGAACTCGAGCGACGACAGATACACGATCAGCAGCGGCGCAATGACCAGCGCCCCGAAGATGCCCACGGTGCGCGCCGTGAGACGCGAGCCGGGCACGTGCGCGCGATAGTCGCGCACCAGCCGCCAGAGCTTGCGCGCCAGCAGCACGCTGAGGGCGATCACGCCGCCGAAGTCCACCAGCAGAATCCACGGCCGCAGGCGGTCGAATGCGGCCGAGTTCTGCACGCTCTCGGCGAGCAGCAGGAACGCTCCCAGCCCGATGGCGCTCCACAGCAGCGCCTGCGCGACCGCCACCCGGCGCAGGCGCCGCGGGCGCTCGTTCACACCGGGAGTAACCATGAGTACCACTCGCTCACCCGTGCCCAGTCGTTGGTCCAGAAGAGAATCACGCGCAGCGACGCCGGCAGGTGCCCGCGGCGCACGCCGGCGCGCACGCTGATAGTGTAGTTGCCGCCATCGAGCTGCGGCTCCACCAGGATCGGCCAGGCATCCACCTTGCCCAGGTAGTCCAGCGCCTCGTCCAGGGTGGCGAAGCTCTCCTGATCGCCGCTCTTCGTGTCGCGCACCACGTAACGCTCGCTCACGGCGTGGTAGCTGAGCTCGCGCCGCAGGGTCAACTCGACGACATTCAGGTTGAACCAGAAACGCCGCTCACGGTCCACGCGCGCCTCGAGCTCGAACGTGAGCGTCAGGCCGTCCCGCAGCGCGCGGCGGATGGCCGGACCCATCGGGTACTCGATGCGCGCATGCAGCAGAAACACCCCCTTGTCGAGGTTCACGTAGGCGGAACGCACCTCGAGTGCCCCGTCGAGCGCGTCGGCCCGCCCGAGGCCCCAGCTCGCCAGGGCCATCATGCACACCGTCGTGAGCAGCCCGCCCCGGATCAAACCATCCCTTGTCGGATCGCCGCGTAGCATGGATGCAACGACAGACTGCCGTGGATCTGCGACCGGAGGCGCGTGTCAGGTTCCGGCCGTTGTCTTTTCGAGACAAGCATAATAGAAGCCGTCCGTCTGCGCCTCTGCTCCGGGCAGCAGCTGCACGCCCACCGTGCGATCGAGCGCGCCGGGCGCGAGCGCGCCGGCTTCGGGCATCGTGGCCCGTGCCATCTGCGGCTCCAGCGCCAGCAGGTGGGTCACGACCTCCTCGTTCTCCGCGGGCAATATCGAGCAGGTCGAGTACAGCAGGCGCCCGCCGGGAGCGAGCATGGTGACCGCGGCCCGAAGGATCGCGAGCTGTCCGGCCGCAAGCGCGGGGATGTCGCCCGGGCGTCGCAGCAGCTTGATGTCCGGGTGACGGCGAATTACCCCGGTCGAGGAGCAGGGAGCGTCCACCAGAATCCGCTCGAACGGCCGACCGTCCCAGAAGCTGCCCGGATCGCGAACGTCTGCCACCACCACCCGCGCGCTGCGCTTCAGTCGCCGCAGACCCTCCTCGATCAATGCCACCCGGTCCGGGTCGATGTCCACGGCCGTGACATCCGCGCCCGCGCCGGCCTGCTCCAGGAGGTGGCCGGTCTTGCCCCCGGGAGCGGCACAGGCATCGAGCACCCGCATGCCGCCGCGCACCCGCAGCAGGGGCGCCGCGAGCTGCGCGCCCGCGTCCTGCACCGAGACGCGACCTTCGCCGAAGCCCGGGAGGCGGCTCATGGCGATCGGCTGATTCAAAGTAACCGCGCTTTCGGCCCACTGTACTGGATACGCGTCAATCTGCGCCTCCTCCAGCTCGGCGACATAGGCCCGCGCGTCCATGCGCGAGGCGTCGACGCGCAAGGTCATGGGTGGATGGCCGTTGTTGGCGGCCAGTATGTCCAGGTCTTGCCCGGGCCAGGCGGCTGCGATCTGCTCGACGAGCCAGGCCGGGTGTGCCGTGCGCGCGGGCAGCTGTGCATCCACACGGGCGAGGAGTGCTGCACGCTCGGCGACGAACCGTCGCAGCACCGCGTTGGCGAGTCCGGTGGCCCACTGCGCGCCGAGCAGCCGCGCCGCATCGACCGCCGCGTGCACGGTCGCCTCCGCCACGTTGCGCGAGTATTCGATCTGGTGGGCGGCCACGGCGAGCAGCGCCCGGATGGGGCTCGCCACACCCGAAGGATGCGTGAGGAGCTGCTCGACCGCGGGTGCGAGGCGCAGGTACCAGCGGAGCGTCCCCAGCGTGATGGCGCGGATCGCCGCGTGGTCCGGGGCATTCGCGAGGCTCGCAAGCGCTGCGCCCGCGGAGCGGCCGCAGGTGATCACCTCGTCGACCGCGCGCGCCGCCGCCGCCAGGGCCGGCGCGCCAGGGGCCCAGGGAGTCCTAGCCAAGCTGCCGCCCTGTGAGGGCCACGCTGTGCGAATAGTCGCGGACGGCGATCCGCCGGCGCCCGGGGCGCTGCACCTCGGTCACACGTAAGCAGCCACGACCACAGCGCACAAGCATGAAATCATCGTGTACGGCGATGATCACACCAGGATCGGCGCTTTTAACGTCTTTTACTGGGTCGTTATCGTGCGGTGCCGCGGCGGGCTCTGCCCGCGCCGCCAGGATACGCAGCGCCTCACCTTCGAGTGCCGTCTCGGCCACCGGCCAGGGATTGAAGGCCCGGACCTGGCGCTCGATCTCGAGGGCGTCGCGGCTCCAGTCGATGCGCGCCTCGGCCTTCTCGATGCGGGGTGCATACGTGACGCCCTCGGGGGGCTGCGGGCGCCCCCCGAGGCCGGCAGCCAGTCCATCGAGCGCCGTGAGGAGCGCCGCGGCGCCGAGGCTCGCGAGTGCCTCGTGGAGCGAGCCGCTGGTGTGGCTCGCGGCAATGGCGAGCCGGCGCTGCAGCAGCACCGGGCCGGTGTCCAGACCCGCGTCCATCTGCATGATCGTGACCCCGGTCTCGGTGTCGCCGGCGAGGATTGCCCGCTGGATGGGCGCCGCTCCGCGCCAGCGCGGCAGGAGCGAGGCGTGGATGTTGAGGCACCCCAGGGGCGGCAGCGCGAGAACCTCGCGTGGCAGGATCAGTCCGTAGGCGACGACCACCAGCACCTGCGGCTGCCACTGCGCAAGCGCCGCGCGCGCCTCGGGGCTGTCGAGAGTCTGCGGCTGCGCGAGCGGCAGCCCCGCGGCGAGTGCGGCGCTCTTCACCGGGCTCGCAGCGAGTCTGCGGCCGCGGCCCCTGGGCCGGTCCGGCTGGGTCAGAACCCCGACGACGCTGTGTCGCGCGAGCAGCGCCGCGAGGGCTGGCAGCGCGAATTCAGGCGTGCCGGCAAAGGCGACGCGCAACGTCAGTACGCGCGGCGCGCGCTGCCCGAGCTCGCCGCGGCCGCATGCGAGACGCGCTCCCTGCGCTCCTTCTCGAGTTTCTTGCGAATGCGCTCGCGCTTCAGATCCGACAGGTAGTCGACGAACAGCTTGCCGTCGAGGTGGTCGATCTCGTGCTGGATACACACCGCCAGGACGTCGTCGTAATCGCGCTCGAACGGCTCGCCGCTGCGATCCTGCGCGCGCAGCCGGATCTTCGCCGCGCGCTTCACTTCATCGAAGATCCCCGGCACCGACAGACACCCCTCCTCGCTGCTCGCTTCCCCCTCGCGCGCGAGGATCTGCGGGTTGACGAGCACCAGCGGCTGGTTGTGCTCGGCCGAGACGTCGATGACGATGACGCGCTGGTGCACATCGACCTGGGTCGCGGCGAGCCCGATCCCGGAAGCGCCGTACATGGTCTCGAGCAGGTCATCGATGAGCGTGCCGAGGGCCGCATCGAAGCCGCTCACCGGCTGCGCACGGGTGCGCAGGCGGGGGTCGGGGAACTCGAGGATGGTTCTTGAGGCCATGGCCTGCTGATGTGGGGGCGGGGCCGCCCGTGATCCAGCGCACAAACTCGACATTAATTCGCATGCCGAGCGGGCGCCATGCCAGTATAACAACTAGAATCTCGGGCGCAGGTCGTGTGGTCCACCTCGCGCATTTGAGGAGTGGAGGATGGTCTCGAATCAAGTACTTGGAGCTCGCCTGGCGGCGGGCTTACTGATCGTTTCGATCGCGGTCTGCGGCTGCTCGCATCTGCGGCGCACGCAGGCCCCAGCCTCCGCCCCCGCGCCGGTGACGCAGGCGGCAGGCGAAGCGCGCGCCGTCCCCGTCGAGCCGGAAATGACGGCGACCGAGGCAGCCATCAACGCCGCGGGGGCCACCGCGGTGGCTCCGGCTGCGCCGCCGGTCGAAACCGGCCCCGCGCTCAAGCCGGGCGCGCCGAAGCACTACACGGTCAAACGCGGCGACACGCTCTGGGGCATCGCCACGATGTACCTGCGCGATCCGTGGTTGTGGCCCGAGGTGTGGATCATCAATCCCCAGGTGCCCAATCCGCACCTCATTTATCCGGGCGACACCCTGGCGCTGGCCCACGGGGCCGACGGCCGGCCGCAGGTGAGCCTCGAGCAGGCCGGTGCCGTGCGGCTGGATGCGCGCCTGCGCAGCAGCCCGCTCGACAGCGCCATCCCGACCATTCCCTACGCCGCCATCGCCGCGTTCCTGTCGCGGCCGACGGTCATGAGCGCCGATCAGATCCGTGACGCGCCGTATGTGTTCGCGTTCCGCGACATGCACGAGATCGCAGGCTCCGGCAACGAAGTGTACGTACGCAATCTCGCGGCCGGGGAGAATGCCCGTTTCGCCGTGGTGCACGTGGCCGATCCCCTGCGCGACCCGGATGACGGCGACCTCGTCGGTTACGTCGGAATCTACACCGCCACCGCGCTGGTGCAGCGCGCCGGAGACCCCGCCAAGGCGCTGCTGATCGACCCGGCGCGCGAGACGCTGCGCGGCGACCGCCTGCTGTCCGCCGACGTCAGCGAGACCCCGGTCACCTTCGCGCTGCGTTCGCCGGCGGGCGAAGTGCATGGGCGCATCATCAACGTGGTCGGTGGCACCGACCTCGTCGGGCCGTACGAGGTGGTCGTCATCAACCGCGGCAAGCGCCACGGACTCGAGCCCGGCAACATCCTCGCCGTCGACCAGGCGGGCGCGGTGGTGCGCGACTTGTACCGCGGCGGCAAGAAGATCGGCAGCGGCGTCGGCACTTCCTTCGCGCCCAAGGTGAAACTGCCGGACGAGCGCAGCGGAACGCTGCTGGTGTTCAAGGTGTTCGATCGCGTGAGCTTCGGGCTGATCGTCGGCGCCTCCGACACCATCCACGTCGCCGACGTGGTGCGTAGCCCCTGAGCGGCTTTGCTTTATGCTCGCGCGCATGGATGCGATCCGTGCGCGCGCGCTGCTGGCACGGGCCCCGGGCTTAAGCGCCGAGCACCTGCGGGCCCTGATGCTCGCAGCCGGCGGCGAGCCGGCACGCGCGGCCGAGCGACGCGCGGCTCGCGAGGTGCAGCTGCCCCCCGCCACGCGCGGCTTTCTGGGCTCGCCCGACGAGGCGGCGCTGGATGCGGATCTCGCCTGGCTCGCCGCGAGCGGCGCGCGCATCATTCTGTGCACCGACCCGGACTATCCGCCGCTGCTCGGGCAGAGCGCCGGCGCGCCCGCGGCGCTCTACCTGCTCGGATCGGCGGCGGCGCTCAGCTCCCCGCAGCTCGCCATGGTCGGCTCGCGCAGCCCCACGCCGAGCGGTCGCTCCACGGCGCGCGAGTTCGCGGCGTGGTTTGCGCGCGCCGGGCTCACCGTCACCAGCGGACTGGCGCTCGGCATCGATGCCGCCAGCCACGAAGGGGCGCTGTCGGTCGAGGGACTCACGGTGGCCGTGTCCGGCACCGGCCTCGATCGGGTCTATCCGCAACAGCACGAGGGCCTCGCGGCGCGTATCCGGGTCCGCGGCGCGCTGGTGTCGGAGTTCCCGCCCCGCACCGCGCCGCTCCGTCAGCACTTCCCGCGGCGCAACCGCATCATCAGCGGGCTTGCGCTCGGCACGCTGGTGGTCGAGGCCGCGCGCCACAGCGGCTCGCTCATCACCGCGCGCCTGGCGGGGGAACAGGGGCGCGAGGTGTTTGCGATCCCGGGCTCCATCCACAGTCCGCTCTCGCGCGGCTGCCACCAACTCCTGCGCGACGGCGCGAAGCTGGTGGAGGAAGCCGCGGACGTTCTGGCGGAGCTGCGGATTTCGGTTCCGAAAGAAACACTTACGACCGCGCCCGGGCACCTGCCACGGCAGCCGGTATTGGACAAGGAGTATGAAATGCTGTTAGATGCGCTCGGCTTTGAACCCGCGACCATCGATGTTCTCGTCGCGCGCACCCACCTGGCCCCCGAGTCAGTTGCCTCGATGCTGCTGATACTCGAGCTGCAGGGGCGTGTGGCGGCACTTCCGGGCGGCCGCTATGGCCGATTACCTTGAATGATGACTGGCAGCGTTCTCGACATCCTGATCTACGTCTTCGACCGTTACATGCTCGAAGCGCCCCCGCAAGTGCCCGAGCGTGAGGAGCTGGCGCGCGATCTGGAACGGGCGGGCTTCGGGCGCGCCAACGTCGAGCGGGCGCTCGACTGGCTCACCGAGCTCGCCTTCGGACAGCAGCGGCCGGCGCTGCCGCCGACGGCGCGTGACGGCGTCGCGCCGCGCGGCGTGCGGGTTTTTGCCGACAGTGAGCTGCTGCGCCTGTCGTCGCAGTGCCGCGGGTTGTTGTTGACGCTGGAGCGCGCGCGTGTCATCACGCCGCAACAGCGCGAGATCGTGATCGAACGCATGCTGGCGCTGGAAGCCGACGAGCCCGACACCGAGCAGCTGAAGTGGGTCGTGCTCATGGTGCTCTCGAGTCAGCCCGGGAGTGAGCTGGCGGTCGAGCGGCTCGGCGGTCTGGTGGCGGATGTGCGCACCCATGCTCCGCATCATGGCAGACAATCTGGTCATAGTCGAATCGCCCGCCAAGGCCAAGACGATCAAGAAGTATCTGGGCCGCGATTTCGAGGTGCTCGCCTCCTACGGGCACGTGCGTGACCTGGTGCCCAAGGAGGGCGCGGTCGATCCCGACGACGGCTTCCGGATGAAGTACCAGCTGCTCGACAAGAACGAGCGGCACGTCGAGGCCATCGCGCGCGCGCTGCACAAGGCGAAGGCGCTGTATCTGGCGACCGACCCGGATCGCGAGGGCGAGGCGATCGCCTGGCACCTCAAGGAGATCCTGCAGGCGCGCGGCGATCTCGACGGCAAGGACGTGCATCGCGTGGTGTTCTACGAAATCACGCGCAACGCCATCCGCGCGGCGGTCGGGCAGCCGCGCGGACTGTCGCTCGAGCTCGTCAACGCCCAGCAGGCGCGCCGCGCGCTCGATTATCTGGTCGGCTTCAATCTTTCCCCGCTCCTGTGGAAGAAGGTGCGCCGCGGACTGTCGGCGGGGCGCGTGCAGAGCCCGGCGCTGCGCATGATCTGCGAGCGCGAGGAGGAGATCGGCGCGTTCCTGGCGCAGGAGTACTGGACCATCGAGGGCGAGGGGGCGCACGGTGAGCAGTCCTTCCCGCTGAAGCTGCTGGAGTATCGCGGCGGCAAGGTCGAGCAGTTCAGCTTCACCAACGAAACCGAAGCGCGCGAGGTCGAGCGCGCCATCCGCGCGGCGGCCGGCGCCGCTGGCGGCGGCGAGTTGCGCGTGCTGGCGATCGATCGCAAGCAGCGCCGCCGCAATCCGGCCCCGCCCTTCACCACCTCGACGCTGCAGCAGGAGGCGGCCCGCAAGCTCGGCTTCAATGCCCGGCGCACCATGCGTCTCGCGCAGCAGCTGTACGAAGGCCAGGATCTGGGCGAAGGCAGCGTCGGCCTCATCACCTACATGCGCACCGACTCGGTGTCACTCGCCGCCGAAGCGGTGGGCGAGATACGCGCAGTGGCCGCGCGGCTTTACGGTCAGCAGGAGGTCGCGGAGGAGCCGCGCATCTACAAGACCAAGTCGAAGAATGCACAGGAGGCGCACGAGGCCATCCGCCCCACCTCGGCGGCGATCACGCCGGCGGAGGTGGAGGGCAGGATCGAGGATGACCTCTCCCGCCTCTACGCCCTGATCTGGAAGCGCGCAGTGGCCTCGCAGATGAGTCACGCGCTGTTCGACACCGTCGCCGTGGACCTGCTCGCCGGGCCCGACGGCGCGCAGCGTCACCTGCTGCGCGCCAACGGCTCGACGCTGGTGAAGCCCGGCTTCATGTCGGTGTACCAGGAAGGCACCGATGACGCCCTGGCCGCCGACGATTCCGATCACGTGCTGCCGCCGATGAGCGAGGGCGATGCGGTGCAGCTCACCGCGCTCGCCGCCAACCAGCATTTCACCGAGCCGCCGCCGCGCTACAGCGAGGCCTCACTGGTCAAGGCGCTGGAGGAGCACGGCATCGGCCGCCCCTCGACCTATGCGAGCATCATCTCCACGCTGCAGGATCGCGAATACGTCGAGATGGACAGCCGGCGCTTCGTGCCGACCGACATCGGCAAGATCGTCAACCGCTTCCTCACCCATCACTTCCATCGCTACGTCGAGTACGGCTTCACCGCGGCGATGGAGGACGAGCTGGACGCGGTGTCGCGCGGCGAGGAAGAGTGGACCACCCCGCTCGACAAGTTCTGGAAGCCCTTCATCCACCAGGTCGAGAAGATCGAGCGCACCGTCACGCGCGAGCAGGTGGCGCAGGCGCGCGAGCTCGGCCGGGACCCCGCCACCGGCAAGCCGATCGCCGTGCGCATGGGCCGCTACGGCCCGTTCGTGCAGATCGGCACCAAGGACGATGAGGAGAAGCCGCGCTTCGCGGGCCTGCGCCCGGGGCAGAAGATGGATGCGATCACGCTCGCCGACGCCATGGAGCTGTTCAAGTTGCCGCGCACGCTCGGGGAAACCGCGCACGGGGAAACCATCCTCGCCAACGTCGGGCGTTTCGGCCCGTACGTGAAGTACGGCAGCAAGTACGCCTCGCTGAAGGAGGACGACCCGTACACCGTGACGCTCGAGCGGGCGCGCGAGGTGATACGCCTGAAACAGGAAGCGGACGCCAATCGCATCATCCAGGACTTCCCCGCCGAAGGCATCCAGGTGCTCAACGGCCGCTACGGCCCGTACATCACCGATCGCAAGAAGAACGCCAAGATACCCAAGGACCGCGACCCCAAGGCCCTCACGCTCGAGGAATGCCGCGCGCTGCTCGCGGCGGCGCCCGAGCGCGGCGCACGCTTCGGACGCTGGGGCAAGGGCAAGCGTGCCGCCACTGCCGCGCCGGCGGACGGCGCGGGCGCGCCGCAGGCGCCCGCAACAGGCGCGCGAGTGGCTGGTGCCGGCAGGAAAAGCGCGCGCGGCGTGCGCGCGCAGCCCGTGGCCGCGGCCCATCTGTCGGCCGCGCCTGCCCCGGCAGCCAAACCCAAGGCCGGGGCCCACGCCGCCCGCAAGCCGCGCGCGCGCGCCAGGAGCGCGGCCCGCAAGGCCCCCGCCGGCAAGTTGCGGCCCACGGCTCCGGCGGCCAACGGCCGCGCGCGGCGCCTCAAGTAGCGCACGCGCCTCACGCGCCCGCCAGAAAGCGCTCGATCGCCGCGACGCAGCCGGGCTCATCGAGCAGCGGCGCGTGGCCGCGATTGGCGACGGTGAGCACCTCGAGGCCGGGCCGCTCGCGCTGCATGCGTGCGAGCGTCGTCACGCTCAGGATGTCCGAGTGCGCGCCGCGGATGACGAGGATCGGCACCCGCGCGAGCGAGCGCCACAACGGCCATAGATCCGGCGCGGCCGCGGCGCTGCTCTTGAGCGGCTCGCGGATCAGCGGGTCGGCGTCCACCTCCGGCACCCCCTGGGCGTTGGCGCGGTAGCTGAGGCGTGCGATCTCATCCCAGCGCGCATCGCTCAGGTTGGGCCAGGCGGCTGCGTAGTCGGCGCGCAGCTGCGCGATGGCCTCGGGCCAGCTGCGCACCGGCGCGGCCTGGCCGGCGTAGCCGCGGATGCGCTCGAGCCCCGCGGGGTCGACTTGCGGGCCGACGTCGTTGAGCACGATGCGTGAGACGAGCTTGGGGTGCGTCGCCGCCAGCAGCATCGCCATGAGGCCGCCCATGGAGGTGCCGATGATGCTCACGCGGGCCGCGCCCAGACCTGCGAGCAGCGTCAGCACGTCCTGCAGGTACACCGGGATCTGGTAGTTGTTGAAATTCGGATCGCGCGCCGAGAAGCCGCGGCCGCGCACGTCGGGCACGATGACGCGGTAGCGCGCGGCCAGCTGCGCCGCCAGCGCGCCGAAATCGCGGCTGTTGCGCATCAGCCCGTGCAGGCACAGCACCACCGGTGAGTCCGCGGCGGCGGCGTACACACGGCTGTAGAGCCTCAGGCCATCGTGGCTGTCGAACCAGTACTCGGCCAAGCGCGGCCTCCTTTCCCGAAGTGATACATTCCATCCGTCCGCACGATAGCAGGCCATGAAGTACCGCCACAGCTTCCACGCCGGCAACTTCGCGGACGTGCACAAGCACGTGACGCTGCTGCAGCTGCTCACGGCGCTGAAGAAGAAGGACAAGGGGTTCCTGTACCTCGATACCCACGCCGGCCGCGGCAGCTACGACCTGTCGAGCCCCTCGGCCGAGGCGGCCGCCGGCATCGGGCGCTTCGCGAGCCTCGAGCCCAGCGCGCCGGAGTTGCGCCAGTACGCCGCGCTGCTCACGCAGTTTCGCGCCCGCCGCGGGCAGCGGCACCTGTACCCGGGCTCGCCGCTGATCGCGGCGAGTGAGCTGCGGCCGCAGGACCGCGCGGTGCTCATCGAGTTCCTGGGCGCGGAAGCGCGTGCGCTCGAGGCCGCGCTCGGCAGCCTCGCGCCAGCCCCCGGCGGCGCCCCGCGCAGTGTGCGCATCGAGCGCGGCGATGGCTTCGAGCGGCTGCGGGCCTGGCTGCCGCCGCGCGAGCGGCGCGGGCTCACCTTCATCGACCCGCCGTACGAGCACACCGAGCAGGACTTCGGGCAGGTCACCGCCGCGCTCGCCGAAGGGTTGCGCCGCTTTCCCACCGGCGTGTTCGCGGCCTGGTATCCGATCAAGGACGAGCGCCGCACCGCCCTGTGGCAGGCCGACTGCGCGCGCACCCTGCGGGCGCCGGCGCTGGTGTGCGAGCTGTGGCTGTACCCGCGCGACTCGCAGGTCGGGCTCAACGGCTCGGGCCTGCTGATCGCAAACCCGCCCTACCTCACGCTCGAGCGCCTGCAGGCCTGGCTGCCGGAGCTCGGGTCGGCACTGGCCGTGGGGCCCTGCGGGGGCGCGAGTGCGCGGATGCTGTCACAATCCCCCTGATGGGCAGCGCGCTGGATCAGTACGGGGTCGTCGGCCATCCGGTCGGTCACAGCCTCTCGCCGTTCATTCACGGCATGTTTGCCCGTGAGACCGGTCAGAGGATCAGCTACCGCCTCTACGACGTGCCGCCCGCCGAGTTTCACCAGCGCGTGCGCGCGTTCTTCGCGCAGGGCGGCCGTGGCCTGAACGTGACCCTGCCTCACAAGATCGCGGCGGTGGAGGTGGCGCATGAGCTGACGCCCCGCGCCGCGTACGCCGCGGCGGTGAACACCCTCGCGGCGCGCCCCGACGGCATCCTCGGCGACAACACCGACGGCGCCGGCCTGGTGCGCGACCTGTGCGACAACCTCGGAGTGGCCATTACGCACCGCCGGGTGCTCATCATCGGGGCAGGCGGCGCGACCCGCGGGATCCTGGGCCCGCTGCTGGGCCGCGGGCCGGAGCTGCTGGTGATCGCCAACCGCACGGCGCAGCGCGCCCACGCGCTCGCCGCGGCGTTCAGCGAGCTGGGCGTCGTGCGCGGCGTGGCTTTCCCCGAGCTGACGGACGCGCCCTTCGACCTGATCGTCAATGCCACCTCCGCCAGCCTCGCCGGTGAGCTGCCGCCCTTCCCGCCGGCGGTCATCGGTCCGCAGACGGTGTGCTACGACCTGGCCTACGGCAGCTCCGCGACCGCCTTCCTCGAGTGGGCCACGCGCCAGGGGTGCGCGCGGGCGCTGCAGGGCTGGGGCATGCTGGTGGAGCAGGCCGCGGAGTCGTTTCGGGTGTGGCGCGGCATACGTCCCGACACCGCGCAGGTGCTGGCCGCGCTCAAGGAGCGTGGCGAGAGCGCCTGAGTGCTCAGCGCATGGTGACGAATTCCTCCGCTGGGGATCATCGCATGGTGACGAACTCCTCCGCAGAGGTTGGATGTATCGCCACCGTGTCGTCGAAGTCCTTCTTGGTCGCCCCCATGCGCACCGCCACCGCAAACCCCTGCAGCATCTCGTCCGCGCCCGCGCCCACGACGTGCAGGCCGACGATGCGCTGCTCGGGGCCCGCGGTCACGAGCTTCATCTCGCAGCGCCGCTTGGCCGTGCTGAGGGCGTGATACAGGGGCACGAAGCTGGATCTGAACACCGTGATGCTGTCGGCGCCGTAGCGCTCGCGGGCCGCCTTTTCGGTGAGCCCGACGGTGCCGATCGGCGGACGGCCGAAAATCACCGTCGGAATGTTCTCGTAATCCAGGTGCCGGTCGCTGTGAGCGCCAAACAGCCGGTCCGACAGCCGCCGGCCCGCCGCGATCGCCACCGGCGTGAGCTGCGCGCGCCCCGCCACGTCCCCGATGGCATAAATCCCGGGCGCGCTGCTCGCCTGGTAGGTGTCGGTGGCGATGAAGCCCTGGATATCGAGCGCCACCCCGGCCTTGGGGAGCGCCAGGTCCTCCACCGCCGCCATCCGTCCGACCGCCCACAGCACGCAATCGAACGGGCCCAGACCCCGGCCGTCGCGCGCGGCGAGCTCGAGCGCGCCGCCGGCGCCGCGCGCCAGCGCCGCGGGCGAGGCGTGCGTGACGATCTGCACGCCCTCCTCGCGCAGCATGTCGAGCGTCGCCTCGCCGAGCATGTCGTCGAAGCTCTTCAGCGCCGTGTCGCCGCGCAGCACCAGCGTGGTGCCGGCCCCGAGGCCGGCGAAAATGCCGGCGAGCTCGACGGCGATGTAACTGCTGCCCACGACCGCGACGCGCCGCGGGCACTCGGGGAGCTCGAAGAAGCCGTCGGAGGTGATGCCGAGCTCGGCGCCGGGAATCAGGGGCCGGCGCGGCCGCCCACCGGTGGCGAGGATGAGGTGCGGGGCCTGCAGGCGGCGCCCGGCGGCCGTGACCGAGTGCTCATCGAGGAGGCTCGCCCGGGCGCGTACCAGCTCGATCTTGTGGCGCGCCAGGTTCGCGGCGTACGCCTCGTTCAGCTTGAGGATGTAGGCGTCGCGCCGTTGCTTGAGCAAGGCCCAGTCGTGCCCGGCGACCTGCAACCGGAAACCGTAGTCCGGGGCGTCGTGCAGCGCGCCGCCCAGATCGGCCGCGTTCCAATTGATCTTCTTCGGCACGCAGCCGACGTTCACGCAGGTGCCGCCCAGGCGGCCGGATTCCACCAGCACCACCCGCGCGCCGTATTCGGCGGCGCGCTGCGCTGCGGCCAGCCCGCCGCTGCCGCCGCCGATCACCACCAGATCGAATTTCTCGCTCATAGACCCTCGAGCGCTTGGCCGACGCCATGTTATATGAGGATGCGCGGCTGCGATTCCATCCCGCAGCGCCGGGCGCGCCCGGGGCCGCTACAATGGCGCCGACGTTCACGCCGCGAGACCGCATGGAAAACCCACTCCTCGGCGAGCAGCCGCTGCCGCAGTTCCTGCAGATCCGTCCCGAGCACGTCGAGCCGGCGGTGCGGGAAGTGCTGACGCAGAACCGCGCGCGTCTCGAGGCGCTCGCCTCACTGCCGCTACCCACCTTCGCGACGCTCATCGAGCCGCTCGAGGAGCTGCAGCACCGCATTGCGCGCACCTGGTCGCCCGTGAGTCACCTGAACGCGGTGCTCAATTCCGACGCCCTGCGCAGCGGCTACAACGCCTGCCTGCCGCTGCTGTCCGCCTACCAGACCGACCTCGCGCAGAGCGAGCCGCTGTTCCTCGCCTATCGCACGGTCGCCGACCAGGAGGGCGGCGCACTCGCCCCGGTGCAGCGCCAGGTGATCGAGCATGCCCTGCGTGACTTTCGCCTCGCCGGGGTGGGTCTGCCTGCCGCACGCAAGGAGCGCTTCAAGTCCGCGATGCTCGAGCTCAGCCAGCTGCAGGCGAAGTTCGAGGAGAACGTGCTGGATGCCAGCAACGCCTGGACCCGCCACGTCGAGGATCCGCAGCAGCTGCGCGGACTGAACGACATGCTCATCGAGCAGGCGCGGCGCCGGGCGCACGAGCGCGGCGTGGCCGGCTGGGTCCTCGCCCTCGACCAGCCGACCTACGTCGCGGTGCTCACCGACGCCGAGTCCGAGAGCCTGCGCCGCGCCTTCTACGAGGCGTGGATGACGCGCGCCTCGGATTGCGGCCCGAGCGCCGGCCGCTGGGACAACTCGAACGTGATGGAAGAGATCCTGCGGCGGCGCCACGAGGCCGCGCGGCTGCTGGATTTTCGCAATTACACCGAGTACGCGCTCGCGACCCGCATGGCGCACAGCGTCGATGAAGTGCTCGGGTTCCTGCACGAGCTGGCGCGCGCCGCGCGCCCCGCGGCGCTCGGCGAGTTCGCCGAGCTCGAGGCGTTCGCCGGCCACCGGCTCGCCGCCTGGGACGTCGGCTTCCATGCCGAGCGGCTGCAGCGTGAGCGGTTCTCGGTGTCGCAGGAGCAATTGCGGCCGTACTTCCCGCTGCCGCGGGTGCTCACCGGACTGTTCGAGGTCGCCGAGCGGCTGTTCGGCGTGGCGGTGCGCGAGCGCGCCGGCGCCCCGGTGTGGCACCCGGACGTGCGCTTCTTCGAGATCGCAGACAGCGCCGGTGAGGCGGTCGGCAGCTTCTATCTGGACGCCTACGCGCGCCCCCACAAGCGTGCCGGCGCCTGGATGGACGAGTGCGTCGGCCGCAAGCGGCTCACCAGCGGCGCGGCGCTGCCGGTTGCCTACCTGGTGTGCAATTTCCTGCCGCCCGGGGCGGGGCGGCCGGCATTGCTGACGCACGACGACGTGCTCACCCTGTTCCACGAGTTCGGCCACGGTCTGCACCATCTGCTGACGCGGGTCGACTATCCGAGCCTCGCCGGCATCAACGGCGTGGCCTGGGACGCGGTGGAGCTGCCGAGCCAGTTCCTGGAGAACTACGCCTGGCACCCGGAGGTTCTGCAGCGCATCTCCGGGCACTTCGAGAGCGGTGCGCCGCTGCCCGCGCAGACACGGTCACGGCTGATCGCCACGCGCAGCTTCCACGCGGGGCTGCAGATGATGCGGCAGCTGGAATTCGCCCTGTTCGACTTGCGCCTCCACACCGAGTACTCGCCCGAGCGCGGCGCTCGCGTGCAGCAGCTGCTGCGCGAGGTCAGGGACGAGGCCGCCGTCGTGCCGGTGCCGGAGTGGAACCGCTTTGCGAACAGCTTCGGCCACATCTTCGCCGGCGGGTACGCCGCCGGCTACTACGGCTACAAGTGGGCGGAGGTGCTGGCGGCGGACGCCTTTGCCGCGTTCGAGGAAAGCGGAGTGTTCGACCGCGCGACCGCACAGCGCTTTCTGGAGGCGATCCTCAGCCGCGGCGGCAGTCGTGACGCCCTGGAGGCGTTCATCGAGTTTCGCGGCCGCCGGCCGGACGTGGCGGCGCTGCTGAAGCAGCACGGCATCGTCGCCACGGGCGAGCTCGCCGCGTGACCAGAAGGCTCAGCGCGCGAGTGCTGCCGGCGCCGTTGCTGCTGCTGTGCGCCGTGGCCTCGCCCGCGGCGCGCGCCGAGACGCTCTACGTCATCGAGCAACTGGTGGTCAGTGTCAACAGCGCGCCCGACAGCGGCGGCGAGCGTGTCGCCTCGGTCAGGAGCGGCGATGCGCTGGAGGTCCTGGAGCGCTCGGGCGATCAGGTCCACGTGCGCACCGCGGGCGGCAAGGAGGGCTGGATCAGGGCGAGCTACCTGTCGGCCGAGGAGCCGCTGCGGCCGCGGCTCGCGCAACGCACCGCGGAGGTGGCGCAGCTCAAGGAGGAGGTGAGCCGCCTGCAGGCACAGCTCGATGCGGCGCGCACCGCCTCGCCCGCGGCGAGCGGCGGGGGCGGGGCCGCCTCGCCCGCGGCGCCGGCGAGCGCGCCCGCCGCGGAGGACCCCGCCGCAGCGCCGCAGCAGGCGCTGTTCGCCGCCGCGGAGCAGGACAGTCCGCGGCGGGTGTGGCCGTGGGTGCTCGGTGCGGCGCTGCTCGCCCTGTGCGCCGGCTTTGCGCTCGGAGCCCTGGTGCTCGACCGGCACATCCGCCGCAAGTACGGGGGCCTGCGCATCTATTAGCGCGCGGCTGAGGCTCTCAAAGTGTGCGCCGCGTCGCGGTGCCGGGGCGCCGGAACTGCCTACACTGGAATTTAAGGCACCGGTCAGGCCAGTCAGGGGACGGCCGCCGCGTCGCCCTTTGTCCACCATGACCAGTACCCGGCGCAGCGATTTCGACGTTACCAACAGCGTGCAGGTGAGCTCGCCCGCCGCCGTGCTCGCCGCGGTCGAGGCACTCTACCGGCCGACGTGGCCGGGGCTGTCCATGGAGCCGCTGGGGCGCGCCTTCGAGCATTTCGAGCGCCTGTTCGCCGGCAAGGTGGCCGGTTACCACGGCGTCGACACCGTGTACCACGACCGCCAGCACACGCTCGACATCACGCTCGCGCTCGCGCGCCTGATCGTGGGCTACGAGCGGCAGCAGGAAGAGTCCACCCGCCTGGGAGGCGCGCGCGCCGTGGTCGGCCTGGTCACCGGGCTGTTTCACGACGTCGGCTACCTGCGCCGTACCGACGACAAGGACTCGCGCAACGGCGCGGAGTTCACCCGCACGCACGTATCGCGCGGCGCGCGCTTCCTGCAGGAGTACCTGCCGGTGCTGGGCTTCCGCTCCTGGGTGCCGGTGGCCTCGGAGATCATTCACTACACCGGTTACGAAGTGCCGTTCGAGCGCATCGAGGAGACGGTCTCCGATCCGCGCGACATCACGGTCGGCCACCTGCTCGGCACGGCGGACATGATCGCCCAGATGGCCGACCGCTGTTACCTGGAAAAATGCCGTGATCGGCTGTACGCCGAGTTCGTGCTCGGCGGCGTCGCCCTGCCCTTCAGCGAGGGCAACCCCCGGGTGAAGTACGCCTCGGGGCTGGACCTGCTGCGCCAGACCCCGGAGTTCGTGGCGGAGGTGCGCGCTAAGCGGCTCGATGGGGATTTCCGTGCAGCCTACCGCTACCTGGAAGTCCTCTTCGGGGGCGGGAATCCCTACATGGAAGCGATCGAGCGCAATGTCGAGTACCTGCGCCAGGTCCTGCGCAGCGAGAGCTGGCAGCTGCTGCGGCGCCGGCCGCCCATCTTCGCGGCCAGCAACGACGCGGCCAGCAACGACCCCATGGCCACGATGCGCGGGCTGATGCTCGGGCATATAAAAAGAGTCTGGTCCGGCAACTAAAGGCGCCTGGCCCCTAAAGGCGCCTAGCCTTGAGTCCCAGGCGGCGGTTAATATGAATCCCCAAAATACAGGGGATCCACCGCCTCAGGCCCTGTGCAGCCCCCGGCGGGCGTAGACGTATGTGACCGCCGCCACCTTCAAGTTCAAGTACTCCGGCGCCGCCTTCCTGGTGGTGGTGCTCGCTGCGGCTGCGGTGGCGACCGTGCTGCTCGTGCGCCACCAGGCCGACACGCGCACCCTCAGCGCGCTCGCCGAGCGCGCCGCGCGCGAGCGGGTCGATCCGGAGCTGCAGGCCCGGGCGCAGAGCATCGCGGCGCACGCGGCGGATGCGATCGCCGGAGCGGTGCGCGCCGGGGACGGGGGCGGCGTGCTGCGCAGGCTCCAGCCCTTCATCGAGGATCACACGGTCGCCGCCGTCAGCGTGTCGACGCGCTCGGGAAAGCGGATCTTCAACTGGCGGCGCAGCGGCGGCGCGACCCCGGGCGCGCTCACCGTGCAGGTGGTCGCTCCGGTACGCACCTTCGTCGAGAGGATCCCCGGCGCCGTGACCCCCGAGACCCTCGCCACCCTCACCGTGGTGCTCGAGCAGGCGGCGCCGGTGTCCGAGGTGAGCTTGGGCGGACGGCTGGAAGCGGCCGGCGCCGCACGCTGGCGGCTCGCATGGCTGCTGGGCTTCGCGCTCACGGCGGCCGGCGGGCTCGCCGCCGCGGCCCTCGCCTGGCGCCTCACGCGGCAGCTGCAGCGGCCGGTCGACTCGCTCATCAGGAGCGCCGAGCGCATCGGCCAGGGCGATTACACCCGACCGGTCGAGGTGCGCAGGAACGACGCGCTCGCGGACCTGCAGCAGGCGCTCGAGCGCATGCGCGCGCGGTTGCGTCAGTCGACCATCAACAAGAACTACCTGCACAGCGTGCTCAACAGCATGACCGATGCGGTGTTCGTCACCTCCCCGGACGGGGTCATCAAGATGGCCAACTCGGCGGCCTGCAAGCTGCTGAGTTTCGGCGAGGAGGAGCTGCTCGGCCGCGGCATCCTGACGGTGCTCGAGGAGCGTGAGCGCGCCGGCTTCGATCTGCTGCAGGCGGCGCAGGAGACGCGCGAGACGGTGGTGCGCACGCGCAGCGGTCAGACCATCCCGGTGTCGTTCACCGGCTCGCGCATCGACAGCGACGACCCGCAGTTCCAGGGCAACATCTTCGTGGCGCGCAACATCACCGACCGCAAGCGCGCCGAACGCCGCATACGCTATCTGGCGCG
>WNFW01000210.1_pt1 | contig 35906 bp, 23 predicted proteins | sample 5400131 | NCBI WGS metagenome assembly WNFW01 (sample SAMN13153362, study PRJNA577476) | soil metagenome | isolation source: 20 cm soil or saprolite under grassland replicate 1 | place: USA:California | collected 2016-06-15 | reverse complement strand
GGCTCCTGAAGACCAGCGACCAAAGCTTGATTAAGCACTCCTTGCGCTTCGGCTTTTTGTCTGGTCTGAAGCTGAGACATTCCCAGATAGAAAAGAGAATCGGCGCTGAGTGCTTTCTTCGTAGCGCATTCCTGTAATAACTGAATCGCGCGCTGGTATTCCTTTTTTTCGTAGCTCAATCGTCCCAGGAGCTCGGCCAACTCTGCGTCGTCTGGTAATGTCTTGCGCGCTTTCGCGGCCAGATCGTAGGCCGCAACAGTTGTGGATGGCTCTTGAGCATACAACGTAGCGAGGCACTTCTGTGCGGGCGCGAAATCCGGCAATCGGCGCAGGACACTCGTGTATATCTCGGCTGCCGGCTTTATCTGGCCACGCTGTTCCTCGAGAGCGGCTTGGGCCATGAGGGCGGGCAGATACTCAGGATTAGCTTGTAACTCCTTTTGAATCTCGTTCTCGGCGGCCACGAGCCCCTTTGGATTTTCATCCAATGCCGTTAATGCTAGAAATTTTCTGGCGTCAGCAACCTCCGGGAAGTCAGAACCAGCAGTCAAGGCTCTTTGCATTGCCTCTCGAGCCTCATTCACTTTTCCCAACCTATAAGCAGCCCAAGCCAAATCATGCAGGATTGCCGGATCGTTCTGTCGCAGACGCGCCGCCTCCTGCAGAACGCTGTAGGACCAGGTGAGATTGCCGGTTTGGTAAGCAACCTTTCCGAGAACAGCGGTAACCTGAGGATCACTTGGTGCAAGCTCGCGTGCTTTTTTTGCGTAAGCGAGAGCTTTCTCCTTGTTCTGAAGCGGTCCAGCATAGAGTTGCGCAAGCTTGGTTGTGGCGGCGGCCAATTTGGGATTCAACTTCAGGGCTTGCTCAAAAGCCGCGGCCGCCTTGTCCCAGGCGCGTTGTTTTTCGTAAGCTTCCGCCAAACGCATTTGGGAGATAACATCGTTAGGCTGCTCTTTTGTCATCGCTTCCAGTTGTGAGATCGACAATTCGGCGGAGGCATTCGTCCCATTCGCGAGCAAAGCGAGACGACGTTTGCTTTCCTCCTTAGCCGGAAAATCCTTTGTGGCGCTCGCGGCTTTTTGGAGGGCGACCCTGGCCAAATCTGTCTGCCCCATCATGTAGGCAGTCATGCCCAGGTGAAACTGAACTTCCGGGCTGTCAGGAAGCTTTGCAGCACTCTCCTGCAGGATCGGCAGAGCTTGCTGATAGTCGCTACGTTTGGATAGAATCCAGCCAAAGGTATCCGCTATGGCAGGGTCGTTACCTTGCAGTTCGCGGGCTTTACGTGCCAAGTCGTAAGCCCTGTCGAGATCCCTCAGTCGATCGGCATAGAGGCAAGCCAGATTATTCAATGCGGTAACCAAGTTAGGGTTGATCGAGAGAAGCCGCTCGTAAGCATCGCGCGCCTTTGCGAAATCGCTTGTTCGCTCGTATAACAGCGCCAGTATCATGAGTGCTGATGCATCGTTAGGATTCTTCGCGAGCTGAGACTGCAATTCGCTGAGCGCCTGCGGAAGTTTGTTGGTCGCAAGATAAGTTTGGACCAACAAATCGTATGCGCCGGCAAAATTTGGGTCGAGTTGGAGCGTCTTTTGAAGCTGTACTTCGGCCAAATCCCATTTTTCTTCCGCCGCCAGGATCTTGGCCTCAAAGAAATGGGCGGCTGCCGCATCGGGTGTCTTTTGAAACTGACGCTGTATCGTCTGCCGCGCAGCATCAAAATGCTTTTCCCGCAAGTCCACTTCCACGAGTTGATCGACTGGCCACAAGCTATCTGGCGCGAGCTCGGCGGCTTTTTCAAAAGCCTGGCGAGCTTCGCCATTTCTCTTGGCTTGACGCAGAGTCAGGCCAAGCGCCATCTGCGCCTGGGGGTCGAGCGGCGCAAGCCTTGCTTGCTCGCCAATGACCACGGCGGCGTCGTCGAAGCGATCAAGCGACCCGTATGCAGCGGCCAAGAGCAATGCGGCAGGCCTCAGCTCGGGATTTCTCTTCAGCAAACGCGTCATCGGTTCAATAACCGCTTCGCTGTGCCCGGAGCGAAGATTGACCTCGGCAAGGAGTAGGACTGCATCGGCATAGTTCGGATTGATTGAGATGGCCTGATCCAACACCATCTTTGCCTGGTTTAAGCCATTGTTCTTAAGATATGCGCGCGCCAATTCGTATTTGATCAGAGGAGTGTCCGGATAGGTTTGGTCCAACCGCTCCAAAACTTCGACCGCTTTCTTCGTGTCGCCCTTTGCCAGCATCACTTGACTTTCCAGCCTGCGGCCATCGATATATTCCGGGTCTCGGCTAAAAACATTTTCAAGAAGTGAGAGGGCCTCGTCGTATTTCTGGTCCTTAAAGGCAACTTCAGCCAGCAACGTCCACCCTGGCAGATAATCTGGCGCCTGCCTGGTCATCTCAGTTGAAATTCTTCTCGTTTCTTCCTTATCACCGGCGGCGGACATCCACGCAGCGTATTTCAAGCGCTCCATAGAACGAATGGGCGCAAGCTCGGCGGCTTTCTTGAATTCTTCCGCCGCTTGTTTCTGATCTTTCTTGAGCAGATAGAAATCTCCCAGCGCCATGTGCGCGGCGGAAGAATTAGGATTGACAGAAAGCGCCTGCCGAAAGGCTTTTTCTGCCGCAGCTAAGTCGCCACTACTGAGAAACAGATTCGCCGAAGCGAGGTGAAAAGAAATGTCGTCCTTTTTAGGGTATTTCTCGAGCTGTTGCTCCGCGGCCTGAATGTCTTCCTTGCTTCGCGCCGCTTCAGTCAAAGCGATAATTGCGTCTCCATCGTCTGGGGTCTGCTCCAACACCTTAAGGGCTTGTTTGCTTGCATCGGCGAAGCGCCCTATGGCCAGATAACATCGGGCGAGCCGTATTCGATTTTGATCGTTCTTTGGAGCCAGCTCGTTCGCCTTCGCAAGGAACGCAGCGGCACGCAGCGGTGATCCATCCTCCAGCCACATGGTTCCAATTCTTTCGAAGGCGAGCGCGTTTTGCGGGTCTAGCCGCACCACGTTGAGGTAGCTTACCTTTGCCTTGTCGTAATTGCCGGCTTTAAAATAGTTGTCGGCCTCGGCGAGAAACCGTGTCTTCTTGGCTTCCTTTGAGCACGCGATGATGAACGTAGCCGCAAGAGCGAGCGAAACGATTCTAAATAAGGTTTTCGATGTTTGCATATGGAGGATTGTTTGATGTTAGTTGACGCTTGTATTTACGCGCTCCTTGGCAATGCCGAGCTTTTCCATCAGCTCGTAGAGAGTTGGTCGACTAATGCCGAGGTCAGCAGCCGCGGAAGTGATTTTTCCAGAGTTCTTCTTGAGCGCCTGTTCAACCATTTCCCGTTCGACGTGCTCGCGTGCTTGTCGCAGAGTTGTTGCAGCCGAAGACACCACTTCCCGATGCCGTTCCAACTCGAGGTCTTTTGCAGTCACTCGCGATCCGCTGGCCATAATGACGCCCCGTTTCACACGGTTTTGGAGTTCGCGGACATTTCCAGGCCATGAATAACAGCTCATCGCGCGCAACGCGTCAGGCGCGAAGACCATCTTGGTCCGACCGCTTTGGTTAGCATACGTTTGTAGGAACTCGCGACCTAGGAACACGATGTCTTCCCCACGCTCACGAAGCGGCATCAGGCGGATGGTGACAACAGCAAGACGAAAATACAGATCTTCACGAAATTTACCGTTGTCGATCAATTCTTTTAGATTGGCGTTGGTCGCAGCCACCAGCCTGGTATCGACTTGAAGCTCTTGTCTCCCGCCCACTCGCTGTAAGCGCTGCTCCTGGAGGAACCGGAGGAGCTTCACCTGAATGGCAGGTGGAAGTTCCCCAATCTCATCCAGAAACAGGGTGCCGCCACTGGCTGTTTCTAATAGCCCTTTGCGCTGGATGTGAGCACCGGTAAAGGCGCCCTTTTCATGGCCGAACAATTCACTCTCCAAAAGGTTTTCAGGAATAGCATTACAATTGATTGCGACAAAAGGGCCATCCTTACGCGTACTGCGACGATGAATGGCCGCTGCCGCCATTTCTTTACCAGTACCGCTTTCTCCGAGCAAAAGCACTGGAGCATTCGTCACGGCCACTTTGCGAATGAACGCAAAGACCGCCTGCATTTGTGGGCTAGTGCCGAGCATGTCTTCAAAGACATCAGCGCGCCGGCTTTGTTGTAACTCGTGGTATTCTTTCTCGAGTTCCACCACATGGATGCATCGACGAAGGAGTAACCTCAATTCTTCCATGTCCACGGGCTTGCACAAGAAGTCGTAAGCCCCTGCACCAACCGCCTCAATGGCATTCTGCTTTTCGCTCTGTCCGGAAATAATGATGACCTTCGCCGTGTTATCGATTGCAAGTATGTCGGATAGCACGGCCAAGCCCTCGTCACATTCATTGGGACGAGGTGGCAGACCCAGATCAAGTAACGTTACCGCCGGCGAGTTAGCTTCAAAGCTTTCAATCGCTGCCTTGCGGTCTTCGGCGAAATGGACTTCGTATTGCTCGCCCAGTGCCCATTTCATCTGAGCCCGGATGGCTTCATCGTCATCCACAATGAGTAGTTTCGGGTTCATGCTGTTTGGCATTTCAGAGGCAGCATGACTCGGAAAGTTGTGCCGACGCCAAGTTCGCTTTCTACGTGGATCTTCCCCTGATGGGCTTCGACAATCGTCTTGGATTGAAACATACCAATGCCCAATCCTTTTTTCTTCGTCGAGCGGAACGGCCGGAAAAGAGAATTCTTGATAAACTGCTCACTCATTCCGCATCCGTTGTCACTCACGGACAAGGCTATCCATTCACCCTGTCGGGTCGTCTCCACCGTGATCCGGCCATTCATGTCGACCGCATCGCATGCGTTGAGAAGGAGGTTCGTAAACACGCTTTGAAGCTGTTGTCCATCAGCCAGTATCTTTGGGATCTGATCAAATTTAGTTACCAGTTTGTTTTCCAGTGTCCCATTCAAGGTCGCGAGAGCTTCGGCGACGACGAGATTGAGATCCAACTCAGCCGGCTTGATGCGCAACTCATGGCGCAGGGCGTTCATGCGGTTGATAAGGTCATTGATCCGGCTGGCCGCGCTCCCGATTCCACGGAATGCGTCCTCCCGGAAGGCGGGATTGTTGAAGTGTGTCGGCAAATTCTCCAACATGAGGCCAAGGGTTGAGGCCGCATTCTTTAGGTCATGAATCAAGAATGCGGACATCGTCTGGAACGCTTCCAGCTCTTTTCTTTCCATGATCTCTTCTGTGAGGCGCAATTTCAGCAGGCTCGCCGCTACTTGCTCGCCAATGCATTTTAACAAGTCCATCTCTTCTGCTGAATAGCCCAGGCCTCTAACGCGGTCTGCGAGGACAATCGCTCCGAGGCAGTGCTCTCCCCCAACCAGCGGGACACAAATGGGGCTCCCTCCAGTACGGAATTGGCCAATGCTTCTTTCCATGAGGTCTCGTGCCCACTTTTCTTTTGCTCTACCGAGATCAAAGGGTCGTGACAGCTTGATTAACTCGGCTGCATTGAGCTCCCTTCCCGCAATCGAGGTGGTCGAGTCGTCGCTCGGTGCCTGCTCCGCATCGGAGGTTGAGCCCACTCGGATCAGGCGCTCTCCATGTTCATCGAAAAGCCAGGTCGAGACGGACAGGGCACTAAACGTCTCTGAAATCAACCGCGCGGCGATTGTACCGAGCGCGGCCTCATCCACGGCAAGCGAGAGACTTCGAGTGAATCGCGCCCAAATCTGCCGAAAATCATGCTGTGGCCTTTGAAAGTGGCGGCTGATAAAGATCTGCAGACTTTGCCGAGCTCGATCAGAAAGAAGCAACACGGCCAGGATAGCTATGCCAAGGAGGACGAGAAAGGCAGCGATCGGGAAACTGGCCGCGCCCCCAAAGCGGACAACGATTTGAGCCAATACGCCAACAACAAAAAGATATGCCCCCGTCATTAACACCGTGACTGAGCTCTGTAATACCGCACGTGACGGATAGACATCGATTTCGCTGAATCCAGTCCGGACATAAGCTACGGCGATCAGCGCGCAACCGATAAGAAGCGCAGTCGCTTCGACGGTGAGCCGACCCGGGCTGTAGTCTGAGAAAAGAAGCGCCTGGCTTCCTGTATAGATGCGGGCACCAAAGATTACCCCCAGCCCCAGAACCAGGAACTTGATCCGCCAGCGCATCGTTCCCACGGCGGCTCGGAACGTCCGCTCGATATTCATAAGAATTAACACCGTTGAGAAGAGAACCAGAACGTTTAGAATTTTTGCCGGGTCATCAAGCATGAGTCCCGATCCGACAACGGGTGGCTTGTAAGCGACAATGTAGAAAAAAGGTTTGTAAATAGCCGCTAGCGATAACAGCGGAACCAAAAAAGCTCCCACAAGAAGCCAGCGCGATCGAAGGAGGAAATCCCGATAATTTGCCCTGGAATACGTCAGGCTAAAAGTTAACCAAACGCCAGGCAGAAATGATTTTGCGACCAAGGAAAGCGTTACCCAAAACACCACTCTCTCGGGTAGAAGCGCATCGTTCGCTATTGCGCCAAACAGACTTTCCAAGGCAAAAATCAGCATTCCAGCTGAGAAACACCAGTTCGCAAGCGAACGCTGCTTTCGACAGGCCGCAGCAGCCGCCAAAGCGGCGCTGAACATCCCGGCGGCCAAAGCTAAGACCGTGTTCGGACTCACAATTGGCTCCGAGCTGACATGATGAATCGCATTGCAGTTTAAGCTATGGCACGAGTTTCCGGCCGATCACTAAATCGAAGTCTCATTCGTTAAGCGAAACGCTCTGTGAGCGCGAGCCGTAGCGTCGGGTCTCTGAAGCGTTCTCCGGAAACCGGAGGACAAAGTTCCCGAAAACTTGCGTAAAAAATGGAGAAACAGGGGCGAAACAGGCGGCAAGCCGAAGAGGGGCAGAACCTCGAACCCGACGCGGTGCCTCAGCGCGATTTCACTGGGCAAGTTCGGATCTCGCTCTTGCGGAGCCACCACAACAGTAGCAAAAGCGGAACCAGCGAAAGCACGAAAAAGACAGGCCCGCCCCGGGTGTGCATGGGACTGTGAATCATCTGCGGACCTAGATTTACGCAGAGGAGACCGATCACAAGAATGCGGAAGCCATTTCGTAAGATCCCGAGCGGAATGATGAATGCGACAAGTACAATGCGTCGCCACGACGTCTTCAGGAATAAATTGGCGGCTAGGATACTGGTCATCAACAGCACCCAGCTCGATCGAATGCCGCTGCATTCTTGTGCGACTTCGATGGTAATGTTCGGCAGTTGGAAAATCCGACCTGCGCGGAGAATAGGCGTGCCGCTTAGCTGAAAAAGAACATTTGCCACCTCCGCCGAGGCATATTTCGAAGCACTCTCCAGCGCATCTGCCATCGCATCCGGCATTGGAACCATGAAAATGAGGTAGGCTAACGGAAAAGCTGCCGCTCGCATCCACTCGCGCCCGAAAAACAAAAGACCTCCCGCACCAAGACAACAAAGGAACGAGATGGTCAACAACACGAAATAGGAATTGTCTGCAGGCCCCCGACCAGCGAAGCCCAACCACTGGGTGAAGAGGAAAACGCCGAGACCGCCGGCCAGTGACAAGATGCCGAGGGAAAGATCGGCGACGCGTTTTTTCGGCAGTTGATCCCGTCGGATATAAAGAAGGTAGCCAGAAACGAAGGGAACCAGCAGGATGTGCGAGTGGAGGGAACTGTGCGCCGCGTAATTTGCCAATCCGAGGAGCGGCTGGCCAAACGCGGCCAGCAGTACAATCACGAAACAAGCGGCGCACCAAAAACGCCACATATTCCTGTGACTTGACGCGCTGGATTCGGAGACGTTTCGAGCCTGTGTGCGAACGATTGGGTCTCGAGCAGTAGCTTCGTTTGGTAGATGTAGCATTGCCAAGTGTCTCTTTGGCGGGCGGGGTACTTTTCGACTTTGGTGGTGGAGTTAGCGGTAGCTAAACTGTTTCGTCTAATAGTTCTTAGTAAGTGTAAGTCAGACCAGCGGAATAGCTGTTCCGCGAGTAACCTGGTGTCCCTCCTAACGAACTCTGCGACGTATAGTTGTAGTTAGCATGCAGGGCAAGACGCTTATTAATCGTGTAGCCCAAGCCGAGCACAAGATCGAGAGAATCCTGCGACCCAGCCGAGCCGGTTCCGGATGAAGCCGAGGTTTGATTTTCATCGTGGTGAAAATTGACGCTGGTGGTCGAGCTGAGCCGCGAAGTAAGATTATACGTCAGGACCAGGCCGGTGCGGAATGTCTGACGGGTCGATGTGTTTGCCTGGGTGGGCGCTTCGAAGCCATAGCTTGTCGTCCAGCTCAGCGTGTGGTTGCTCCTAATGTAATCAAGCGAACCTTCGAAGTATGGGCTGGTCGAATTGCCATCGTTCTTCAGAGACTGCAATGATGGACCGCCGCTGGCGCGAACGACGAGGTGCTCGGTCAGATGATGATCGATACCAGCGAGGAGATAGTGAGTGGTGGAATCGTTCGGAGCGGTATCGTAATCTGTTATCTGGTAACGATAGTCGCCGACCAGATTCGTCCGGCGCGTCAGGCTAAATCGAACCGTCTCGCCGAAAGTATAATCGATCCGATCCGAAGTCATTCCAATCGATGCATCGGCGTACTTAACGCGCTGAATTGTGAAGTTTGTCACAGTACTAACTCGCGGAAGCCATTGATAAGTGACCGCAAAAATATCGAGCGTGTTAAAATGATCAGCGCGCACGTTCTCCGGGCCAACATCGGATTTGAAATCGGGCTCCGTCTCGTAAGCGGCGTAAACACTGGCGTAGAAGGATAGCCGCGTGGAGTGGTTATGCGTGAGCGACAACGTGATGTTCCCGTTCTTGTCGTCCGTCCCTAGGTCGAAAAACTGCTCAAACCGTCCGACACCAATTAAACTGAGTTGTGTGCGCTCCGTGGGGCGCGAATAAGTGAGGACCAAATTTTCCCTCGCGAAAAATGACTTTTGACCGCTTGAGCTCGCGGTACCGGTATTCCCGGTAACGTGGTCGTCGTAGCCCACGTCCACGCCGGCAGTGATTTGAATTGGAACAGCTGGCAGCCAACCGAGCCCGGCCGCCTCCGACGCGGCAGCAACGGCCTCTTGACTCTTCGCTTCACGGACAGGAGCAAATAAGCAACTCATGAGGACGAGCGCGAGCGCCAGCGAATCAGCGCGGTTACGGGCCCGGTGAATTCGACATGGCAAGATCATGTGGTCGCGCCCTGCCCGGCACCTCAAATCAAAACAAGCTGCGCGAGATATAGATCACGTCCCCGTCCTGAACATATTCTGGGTAGATAGGCTGGCCTCGAATGCTTGGCCGAAGATTAATCGTCTCCGTGCGCTGAACTCCGTTGATTATGCGAGTGAGATGAATGTTGCTGAGGCTTCCATAGTCACTTACTCCGCCCGCTTGCATAATTGCCTGGTACACAGTCGTCGGGCGATCAACCGTAACCTTGCCCGGATAAACGGCGAATCCTGACACGATGACGGTGGCCGGACCGCTCTCCAAGATGACCAGCACCTCCGGGTTTTCAAGCTGGTCTTCATAGCGGCGCGTAAGCTCATGTTGAAAATCGATAACCCTCTTGCCCGCGGCCTGCACTTCGCCAATAAGGGGCAGGCTTATCTTGCCGTCCCTGCGAATTTTCTGCACTTGATCCAGATCCGTTTCCTCGGCAAACGAAAGCTTGACCACATCTCCGGGAGAGAGCCTTACAGCTGTGTAAGGACCTGGCGGATATGGCAAGGGCGGTAGCGGGCTCTGGCAGCCGCCGCACGCGAGCGCGGCAAAAACCAGGAAACCGAAAAGACAAAAGGACCCGCTCCACTCACGTCTGCGATAAAATGTATCAGTGTCCGGCAATTTTCGATCGTCCGACATCAGTTTTCTGTCCTGTATCATGCAACGTTGTTTACTATACGACGCTGCCGATAGGCAAGATAAATGCAACATAGCCGAAGATAAGAAGTCAGAGGGAGCGTTTCGCTACGCTTTCCAAACTTTTCCCGGCGTAACCGGCACACCGCCCATTGCATTTCGAGTATCCACTATACACCGCGCCCAATCGCCAAGTTCGTGATAGTTCAATGATGAATGGTTCGTCGCAATAAGCACAACGTCGAACGCTTCTATCGTAGCGCGGTTCCACTCAGTAGATTTCTTTCCAGCGAATTCCGGGTGCTCGCGGGTCGGCTTGATCACCGGCACATACGGATCGTAATAGGCCACTTCCGCGCCGCGTTCCGCTAATAATTTCATCAAAACGTAACTGGGCGACTCGCGCTCATCATCGACATTCGGCTTGTACGCCAAACCCAGAATGAGAATCTTGGATCCCATGATGGCCTTGCATTGGGCGTTGAGTGCATCTCCGACGGTGTGCACCACGTGCTCGGGCATACGTGTATTGATTTCGCCTGCTAGTTCAATGAAACGCGTATGTTGACCGTATTCGCGAGCCTTCCATGTGAGATAAAATGGATCAATCGGGATACAATGCCCGCCAAGCCCGGGGCCGGGATAAAACGGCATGAAGCCAAATGGCTTCGTTTTGGCTGCTTCAATGACCTCCCAGATATCAATGCCCATCGCTCCGTAAACAAGCTTCAACTCATTAACCAGCGCGATATTCACGCTGCGGAAAACATTTTCCAGAAGCTTCGAAGCCTCAGCGACTCGACACGAAGAGACAGGCACAACTTTGTCGATTGTTTTGCTATAAAGCGTCACCGCCCGCTCAAGGCACGCTGGGGTATAACCGCCGACTACCTTCGGTATTAGCTTTACCTTGCTTTGTTCATTGGCTGGGTCCTCGCGTTCCGGCGAAAAAGCCAGGTGAAAATCTGTCCCGGCCTTCATGCCTGACCCTTCCTCCAGGACTGCCCGCAAATCCTGATCTGTCGTGCCTGGATACGTTGTCGATTCGAGCACTACCAGGGCTCCACTCGAGAGATGCGGCGCGATCGTTCGGCCAGTTTCAAGAATAAAGGAGATATCCGGCTCTCGGTTCTTATTCAAAGGCGTCGGCACACAAATAATCACCGCTTCAACTTCGTTGACTCGTTTGAAGTCGGTGGAGGCGCAGAGCCTTTCTTCCTTGATTACTTCCTCGATCGTCGTTGGCGCAATATGCTTGATGTAACTGCGCCCCTGGTTGACCTGATCCACCTTTCCGGCATCGATGTCCAGCCCCAGCACCTTGACATTTGCGCGCGCAAACTGGATTGCTAACGGCAATCCTACGTAACCGAGACCGACCACAGCTATTTGCGTCTGTTTCACGTAGCAATGCTCCTGGATTCCTGCACGGGCTGCGGTTTTTGGAAATAAAAACATGCCGCGTCGCCCTGACCCTTTGCATTTAGTTCCGCCGCACGTGCACGATATTTGTGCATTTTAAGATAAGCCAATGCTTGTTTTGGCAAGCGCGCAAGGGAGCGCGGATCGCGTAATGGAATGTCCTGAATGTATTGTTCACTTCCCCAAAACTGAAACTCAGTTGATTCAAAGATTGTTCGCTCAAGCTTCAGCCCAACTTTGTTCGCCAAAGTTTCCATGCTCTGGATTGTTGGCAAAAAAATGTGACGCGGCGGGTCGAGTTGCACCCAGTTTGTTCCGTAAGTTTTCCACGCGTATGTGCCGGCTATTGGCAGGCGCACTATAAACAGCCCACCAGGATTCAAAACCCCCGAAACGTCTGTCAGAGTCATCAAAGGATCTGTCACGTGCTCGAATGAGTGATGAGACATGACCACGTCGAACTTGTGCGAGATTTCGCTGAGGTCCTTTTTCCAAACCGTCACGCCATTTTCGTAAACTATGTCACTGGCAAGAAATGGATCAGCGCCGGTGAGGTTGCGAAAACCAAGCGACTGCAACAACAAAAGCAATTCACCAGTCCCACAACCCACGTCCAGAATCGCAGCATCTTTCGGGATATTTGCGCGCCTCACCGACTCGACGCCCTGATTTTTGCCGAGCACCACAGACATCAGCATGCCGATGAATCGCGACCCGTGGTACGAGTAGAATGCCCACTGCCTTTTCAGAAAGGACTTCAGCGCGCCGGACTTTTGAAACGAATAATAGTCGGAGGGATAGTATTTGCCGAGATTTTCAGGAACATCCTTGATCTGCACGCAGCCGCACTTTTCACACTCGAAGTAAGTGAAAACATCCCGAAGTCCAAACATCATTTCGCGCGCAGTAAAGGTGCGATTGTTCTGATTGTTTTCGCAAACTCGGCAGGTCATGGCTAACTTTGGACAGTCGTGCGATGCCACGTCCGGTATCAAGCCCTAGACCATGACAGGCAGGCTTTCATCACGGCGGTCCCATCCATCCCGCAAGCACTTAAAACCACAGGACGTGGTTCAACCACCAGACCCATTTCAAGACAACGCCTCAGCAACGACACCTTCCACGAGACGTATGTGGCCAGGTGCTTCAAATTCGTCGTCCGTGTTCCAGGAAAAGATCATGCCATCGGCGCCGCGGCGGAATCCGCTCCGTTCAAGAAATTGGAGGCATGGATTGTTCTTCGGTGTTGGCAGGTAGGTCGCCGTCAATAAGCTTGCTCCCATGGCTCGCGCTTCACTCACAAGCGTCGCAAAGATGGCATCCTCGACCTTCTTTCCGAAAACGCGGCAGCTTAACAGGAAATCCGCGACGAAAGCGTCGTTGCCGGTAACTTTGAGGCTGGCGAGTCCCGTCAGACCGTAGTCGCCAAACCGATCGCTCACCCGAAAGGTCCAGACTTTGCAACCCGGCTCTCGGGACCAGGTGACAAACTCCTCCTCAGACATGCGTCGGGTCTGGAGATTCATCTGGTTGGTCTTGTTCAAGAGCTGCGCCGCCCTTGGCAAGTTAATGGTGGAAAGCTCTTCAACTTCGACTACGAGGTCGAGCGTCCGTAGCCAGTCATCAAGAGAACCTACCGTAATTAGATTGCTTTGTCGTTCTCGCTCGGCAACGTAACTGCTCGTTCGCGAACGATCTTCTTCACTAACGCTGAGGGCATTGAAGCAGTTCAACGCGCGGAGAGCTGTGACGTACTCTGTTTTGTCTTCGGGCCAGTCAGGGACGAGCACTTCGGGCAGCGTCTCGCGGACCCGGGCCCGTTCCGAAGGATTGTCGTCAATATAAACGGCCGAATCGAGCCCCACATTCACGTCACGCATGAGTTCGGCCAGGTTTGCGGCCTTGTCATTCCAGTTGATTCTCCATGCGACAAAATCTTCCCTACGCAGCAACATTTCGGGGTGTTTGTCAATCGCCTCCAAGGCAGTAGCTTCGTCGTTCTTGCTGACAATGGCCAAAAGCACTCCGCGACGCGATAGGGCCTTGAGTTCTTTTTGGAAATCCACGAAAGCTTCGCCAATCGCGTCGTGTCCGCCTAGAGAAAGGTTTTGCCAGCCGTCGTCGCCGACGATCCCGCCCCAAAGCGTATCGTCCAGATCTAAGACAAGGATCTTTCTGGAACGTCCTAGCAGACCTGCCAGAGCACTCTTCGATTCACTCACGGCCTCCTTGAACAACGCATTGCTGAATGGAGTCTTGGAGAAATACCAGAGCTTCGAACTGTATGCTGCCTTTCCAACCCTTGCGATCCAGTTCTGCGCATTCAGAACGCAAAAGCCAGATTGTCCGGCTAAAGATTGAGCGAGTCGAAGGTTTGCGATTGCCAGCACACGGTCCCAGCCAGCTGCATCGTTGAAGCCGATCAATGAAAAGGCTTTTCTGTCAGACGGCAATGTCCAACTTGGGACCAGCACAAATCTTGCCGTGCCGCGGAGTCCTAGGAGTAACGACACAAAGCTATCCACCTCTTCAAGGACGGTATCGGCAGTGCATTTCTCCCCCTCAAGAAGACGTCCGAAAGAGGGCGAGACCGCTTCCAGCCTTGTCCAAATAATGGCGACGTCGGGCTTTTTCTCAGGAAGAAAACGGACTGGGTCAGCGAGCACTTGCATGACGGAGCCATAGGGCGTCTCTACCAATTCTATTAGAGGATCAGTGGGGTCATTTTGGAGCAATGCGCCAAAGTTAGAGACGTTGAAATCCGAAAGCACTACGCAACGCAACGAAGGCTGGCTCATCGGACTCCTCCTTTCAAACGCTCCGCTACAAATTTGGCCAGTGATCCGACTGTCGAAAGCGGCGACGAGCCTTCCGGGGCGATATTCACTTCTGTGAGATTCGGCCGACGTCCGAACTCAGCCTCCACTTGCTCTTCGACCGCTACTAGCAGGTTGATCACTCCCAGAGAATCAAGAGGCCCTTGAGGCTGCACTAAAGCGCAGGAAGTGTCTTCGCGCAGTCGACTGCCATCAGGCAGCATTTGATTGAGTTCGGCAACCGCCCGGAGCACGAGAGCGACGACACGCGAATCCGCAACTCTGTCGCTTCCGTTTGGGCTTCCTGTGTGCGTAGGACGGCTCTCCTGCTTTACTTGTTGCGGCGATTCAGACCCGCAGCGGGTCTGTTCACTGAACGTCGCCCTCGGCAAAACAACCAGTCGCTCCTGGAGCGCGACGACCGACTGGTCTGGAATCTTTCCGCGTATCACCGTGGACGCGCCAACGACGCACTCTGACCCAATTTCGGCTCCGTCAAGAACCATGACATTCTCCCCCAAGACGCTTTTTGTTCCGATTCGAACTGTCCCTTTGGAGACCCGAACCTGTCCCCGGGTAGAGAAGTCGTTAGGATCATCGCCACTTTGCATCGGGGTGTCCTGTTGAACCTGGATGACGCCCCCTCCGATTTTGCTTCCGCCGCCGATTGAGACCATGTCTTCAATCACGTTGGCCCCTTGAGAAATAATCATGGTGTCCGCGCCGATGTCGCAATGAGACCCGATGCGAATTGTGCCAACTTTCGCTTGGATCACTGCACCGCGGTTGATGATCACCTCATCACCAATGTGCAAGCCCGCATCACCATCCCCGCCTCGGCCGTCCAGCACAACGTAATCGTCGACTACAACCCGATCGCCGAGAACGATACGATCAGGGTTTCTAATGACCACGCTTCTTCCGAAAACCACGCCGCGCCCAATTCTGCCGAAGAGCCACGGGTAACACAGCTTCCTCAGAAACAGCCCGAGCGCACCCGGGAGTGGGCCGAGCAAAGACGTCAGCAGTTCATATTTTAGAAGACGCCAGATGCTCATTCGGCCGACGACAAGTTCTGCATAACGTTGCAGCGTGCTCTTCTGCCCGCTATACAACTTCTGCCGGATGTAGTGCCGGTCTTCCAGTCTTGAAGGCTTTGGACTATCAGCCGGGGTTTCGGTAGGCATCATCATCTTATTGTTTTCCAAGCGCGCCAAACTACCTGTCGCTCGCACGAGCCGAGCTTTCGTTCGACCCTTTGGAATCCTGAAAATCCCTGGCATTGGCATCCGAACATCGGCCGACGGGGATAACGGTCGATGGCTCGCTTGAAATCATTTCTTCAAAGATCGTTTCGTATTGTGAAGCGCAACGATCCACGGTAAATCGCCGTGAAAGCGCCAGATTGTAGGCCCCCATTGTCTCGCGAAGCTCCGGGTTCTGGGCCAGCAATTCCAAGCGTTGTCTGAATCCATCCTGGTCATTCAAAGAAACCAGGAACCCGGTCTTGCCATCCTCAAGAAAGTCGGTTTGCCCACCATGGTTGTAAGTAATAATGGGGAGTCTGCAAAACATCGCTTCCACGTACATCAGTCCGAAGCCTTCATGGCCGGTGGTTGAGACGAAGAGATCAGCTGCCTGGAGATATTGATACTTTCGCTCCTCACTGACGAATCCTGGCATCATGACGCGGTTTTCAACGCGCAATCGGTTTGCCAACTCCTGTAATTCAGTTCTCGCCGGTCCCTCGCCTAGGAGCACTAACATCAGCTTCGGGTTGTTTAGCCTGGCAAGCGCCTCGATAAGCTGATGGTTGGCCTTGCGCGCAATGAGTCGACCCACGGTTACTAGCACAACTTGGTCATCCGATAGGCCAAGTTCTTGTCGCGAAAAAGAAGGTAGGATCGGTTGCTTCAAACCGAGTGGGATAATAGTGATTTCCTTTTTGTAACCGTAAATCCGCCGAGCATTATCGGCCGTGTTTTCCGATTGCGCTGCGACACGGTCAGCGCGCTGCAACACCCAACGCACGGTTTGATGCAATCCAGGCGTCCGATGGGGCGACAGGCGCTTCGACGGATCGTAAATGTCACCACCGTGAATGGACAAAAGGTGTGGGATCCGGTTTCGACGCGCCAGCAATACGGATGACGGTCCGGTGGGAATGGCAAAATGGCAGTTAATAAGATCAGGTTTGATTTTGTTAATCAGCTTCTGGCCTGCATTCAAGCTTGCTGGAAAATAGCTGAGCATGGAAACCAGGCTCGCTGTTGCTTGTGAGCCTCTTCCGAGCACATCCACGCGATGTACGTTGACGCCGCCTACGACTTCGAAGGGCGGCAGTGGTCTCGCTCGGGACGTGAGCACAGTCACCTCGTGCCGAGATGCCAATTCCTCAGCAATATGTTGATGGGCGACACCACCTCCGCCACCCAAGGGCGGATACTCGTAATTCAACATCAGAATCTTCATATCTTGCGGCCCAGCGGCACTAATAGAGTCGAGGAGTACGAGAGCTGTTCAAACTAGGCAGCAACGGCCGAATTCATCGCATCCACCTTCTTGACACGAGCCGGCCGGAACCCTTTGATCACGCTATTGATTTCCTGTTCAATTCGGGGTTGCGCCCAGCGCAGTTCCGCCGCCAGAACGTCCGCGCATCCTCGCAAAGTTTCCCGGCCCGGATAATCCCCGGTTGCAAGATCGGTCCGGCGAAACACAACGTCAGACACGTTTTGGGCCATCTCCTCGCGCACTGCGTGGAGGATTTGTGCTTTGATGATCGATGACAGCCCGATCGAATCGCGCAGCGAACTGTCCTCGCTGATGTGACGCACGACCTGCCGGAATTGTGTGCCGTAGGTCGTGACCAGGTTTCGAATCACCGTTCCAGGTAAATCGTCTTTGAATTCACGGATAGCCCGTTGGGTATACAGATCGAATTGCTCAATTCCTCCGCCGAAAACGGGTGTATTAGCCGTGTGGCAGGGCGTAGGTTTGCTGTTGAGCTTGCGGAAAACCAGGTCGATGGCGCGCTCAGCCTCGAACCGGCCGGTCGTGAAGCGAACGCCAATCAATGTAATGAGATTTTGAATACCATCGGTATCAGCGTGATCAATTAATCGGGATCGATGGCCGTACCGCAGATCTTTTGAACCCGGTGTGTTTTGCCCGAACGGAACTAACCCGGCGTTCCAAAGCGAAACGTCGTCCAAGCTAATGCCCAACGACGGACAGGCGCCATTTACTTCCGTTATGAATCTGCTGAGTTCGTCATCGGTCACAACGACGCTGTCTGGATCTTGTTCCCAGACAACATGCCAGACTCCAACAAGCGTGTAATCTCGCCATGGCGCGATGAACAGATGCCTTGCGCCTCGGCTAAACCGCGCATCCGGGTCGTGCGTTGTTCCCTGGATGGCGAGTGCATGGCCATGATCCAGCAGCTTGCGTGGTATAACAAAGCAAGCATCCCGAGAGTAAACGCCCTTCGGGGTTAATCGTGTTTCGAGGGTTCGATCCAGCAATCTTTCTGCAAAAGGTCCGGTTGCATTGAGGACGACGCGGGCACGGATTTCAAAATCGGATCTGGTTAGTGCGTCCCGCGCCTTCAAAGAAACCACATGCGCACCACGGCGGACAAAGCCTGTGGCTTCAACGTAGTTCGCGATCTGCGCGCCTGCCTGAACTGCGCTCAGGAGAATTTCAAGGACAAGTCGCGGTGGATTGTGAATCTGACCGTCGGAGAAAACGGCGGCTCCCGTTAGGTCGCGTGTCGGCAACCCTGGAAACATCCGTAAGACCTCGTTTCTTCCAAGTGTGCTTCCCGTAGGTATATGTCTGGTAGGATCAGTGATGCCCCGGTTGCGATCGACAGTCAACAGGTCATATACTCTCATGCCGGCCCGCAGCACAGCCTTGCCTCTCATCCCACTTCCGTAGGTTGGGATAACGATAGGCAGTGGCTTGACAAGATGAGGAGCGATTCTCAAAAAGGCACGGCGTTCCCCACTTGATTGACGCAAGCGATAAATATCTCCGTGTTGAAGGTAGCGAATACCACCATGAACCATTTTCAGGTGATTGGCACTGGTCGCGCTGCAAAAGTCGCCGCGATCGATCAGTGCCACTGAGAGCCCGCGTTGAGCGGCATCCCACGCCGCACAAGCGCCAAAGATTCCGCCTCCGATCACGACGAGATCAAATTCAGAATCCGTCAGGCGCGACAAATCACGTTTCATGATTGCTTTCTTTCGGTCTGCGCTTCACGCGGCCACGAGACTTGGCTCCGCAGTCTCACGAACCTGACCTTCGATGTCGTCTTGTCCATGGCCTTGAATGCACATGCGATACCACACTTCGCTGTTCACCAATAACCAGAGGCGGTTCCCATGATCTTGCTTACCATGGCGGTGTTGATCCAGCATCTGATTAACAGGCGACTGTCTAAGAATGCCGTCTTTCGCCAGTTCCATATCTCGAAGAAACAAGTTGTATAACGTGTTTAACTCGTCCTTAAGCAGGTATGGCAAGGCGGAGGAAAACCCTTGTTTCTTCCTGGCGAGCACCTCCGCCGGCAGGTAACGTTTGGCGAGCTGGACCTGAATATAGCGCAACGATCGTCCGCGCACTTTCAACCGGGCAGGCAGACGCGCTGCGAATTCTGCCAGTTCGTGATCCATGAATGGGCTCCGCGCCTCCAGTCCGTGTGCCATCGTCATGCGGTCCTGGATCATCACCGGGTGGTCCGCAAGTCGCGACTGACTGTCAGCATAAAGCATGCGGTCCACCACGTCAGCGGCTGGCGCTCGATCAAAGGCTTCGCGCATCAGCGCACCCGGCTCGAATTCTCTCTGCATTCGCTCCATCTCCGGACCATAGAAAGACTCTTTGAATGATCGGTTAAGATAAGAGTAAGCCAGGCTTTCGACATAGCGCTCGCCACCTTGGAAAAAGGTAAGGCGATGCAGCCATTTGAGTTGATGACCAACGCTCTTATACCACCCGCCATCGGGAATCATTTTCAATGCAGGCCCGATCAGGAATCGGCGTGCAGCGTAAGGCACTCTTGCGAGGCGATCGGCGTAACGATTGCCGTAATAACGGTCATAACCGCCAAACAGTTCATCGCCTCCGTCTCCACCCAGCACAACTTTCACGTGTCGTCGTGCCACTTGCGCGATTAGGTCCAGGCACACAGACAATGGATCGGAAGGCTCATCGAGCTGTTGCACCAGACGTGGCAGCGCATTCAACAAGGATGGCTTGATTTGTTCCTCATGATGACGGGTCCCATAACGTCGCGCCACCAGCCGAGCCACTGGCGCTTCATCGAATTGTCCGTAAGGGAGTCCAACTGAGAAGGTCTGAAAATCGGACGCCAGTCCGTGCTTCATCAGTAGGGCCACCACCAGCGTGGAATCCAGGCCGCCGCTCATGAACGCGCCAACCGGCACGTCACTGACCAGGTGAAGTCGGATGCAATCAACCAGCCGCTCCTCCAACTCGTCAATCAAGTCCTCGTCAGTTCCTGTCCACTTTGGTTCGTAACGCAAATCCCAATAGCGTTCGACGCGCAAACCGGTTTCACGATCAAATGTCAGATAATGGGCCGGTGGCAGCTTTCGTACATTCTTGAACATGCTCCGCGGTGGAGAGATCAGGCGCAGGGTTAGGTATTCGTCGAGCGCGGCCAGATCAGGCTGCCGAAGGCCAGGGTCAACAGCGAGGAGCGCCTTGATCTCTGAGGCAAACAGGAGTTCGCCGTTGCGTTGCACGTAGTAAAGCGGCTTCTGTCCGAGGCGGTCGCGAGCAGCGAAAAGCCGCTTCCGTCGTTCGTCCCAAATTGCAAATGCAAACATCCCGCGGAGATGTTTGACACAGTCCACGCCATGCTCTTCGTACAAGTGCAGGATCGTTTCGGTGTCGGAGTCCGTTTTGAACCCATGGCCCCGACGGATGAGCTCGGGGCGCAATTGCTTAAAGTTGTAAATTTCCCCGTTGAGGACAATCCAGAGTGTTTCATCTTCGTTGCACATTGGCTGGTGGCCGCCGGCGAGGTCGATGATCGATAGGCGTCGGAATCCCAAACCGACGGGTCCGGCGATGAAGAAGCCTTCATCATCAGGCCCGCGATGAGCAATGGAGCGCGTCATGCGTACGATCGTCTCGCGCTGTACTGGTTTGCGTCGGTCGAAGTTGAGTTGGCCTGCGATGCCACACATGGCTTAGCCTTTGGTTGCAACAGCCGCGATCTTCTTGGTGAAAATCCGGTTTGATTTGCCGTAGATGACGAATAACGCGCGAAAGAGCACGTTCAGCGCTGAGGACACGGCCCACGCCACATAATTCATTGGGTTCTTGTAAAACACATACAAATGTAATCCGAAAACACAAATGTCTTTGAAGCCCGTGTACTCCAGCACCTGGCGAAGTGAATAGGCCGTGAACGTATTAAAGTGGTCGAAGTTTTGCGCGAGTGTCTCGGCCCCGACAATGGGGTTCGCGCCGTTCAATCCGTGACAGATCAGTGTTCCACCGTTGTTGAGCTTGCTCCAAACAAGTTGGAGAAACGCAACCATTTCGTCCTTGGTAAGGTGATTGAGTTCCTGCTCGCAAATAACCACATCGTAGGGCTCGCTGACGTTCTGAACATGCTCGAAGGCTGTGTCGGCTTTGCAATTCAAGCCGTGGTGGATCGCGTGAGCTATCTTTTCCGGGTGCGAATCAATGCCTATCACGTTTGTGTAACCTTCCTCGTTCAAGAGGTTCACAAAGTATCCAGGTCCGCAGCTGATCACCAGGATCCGCGAGTCTCGGTTAGCAGGCACATGTTTGAGATAGTTCACGCGATAAAACTGCCCCAAGGTACGGTAACCTTTTTCAATGTCCTCAGGACCTTCCCAGAAGGAATCGAATCGCTCCAACCTGGCAGACAAGCTGATCGTGTTAGGGATGTCTGCTTGCCTGTGTTGGTTAGTCTCAGCCGGCCTTTGCGATCCAGCCGCCCTGTCAGGCTGGTTGCCACGTGATCGCAGCAGATTCATTTGTTGATACCACTCATGAGTCCGCCGAATGCCTTCCTCAATGCCTACTCTCGGTTCATACCCAAGCAACCGACGGGCGTCGTCACAACTGAATTGAAAACTTTTCACGAAGAAATTCATGCGCCTCGTATGCAAAGGCGGTTGTACTCCGAGTGGCCGCATTACTCCTTCCATCACGACCGCAGTCGCCATCAAAGGAGCCAGCGGCACGCGCAGCCGAGGCACGCTAACTTTCGCCGCGTAGCAAATGCACCGAATCATTTCTTCGGTGGTGACTGCCTTGGGTCCGGCTAGGACAAATGTGTTCCCGACTGCTGCCTGTTCTGTCGCAGCCAGTCGCAGACCCTCGAGCAAATCATCAATGTAAACAACATGATGCAGATTCTGCCCGTCGCCGATGTGAAAGAACCTTCCTTTCTGGATTCCATTGAACAGCTTTAGCAGTCGCCGATCACCGGGTCCATATGTTTCTGAGATGCGGACAATGATGATTGGTAGTTTGTCAAAGAACTCGTGTACAACTTTCTCACCTTCGAGCTTCGTGATGCCGTAAATGTTATCGGGTTGCAGCGGTGAGTTATCTCGAACGGGCCCATTCTTGTTGATGCCGTAAACTCCGATGGTGCTCCCGTGAACGAAACGGCTAACGCCTCTTTTAACGGCTGCTTCCAACATGTTACGCGTGCCTTCGACATTTACGTCATAGTAATGCTTATCCGGCACGTTGGCCTCGTGTTGCGCCGCGGCGAGGTGATAAATTATATCCACGCCGTCACAGGCCCGGGCGACGGCGCCCGGATCGGTCACGGATCCTTCCACGATAGTTATCCCGTGTTGTTCGAGCTGTTGGCAGTTTTGCCGTTCCGCAGGCGTATTCCTCTGCGCGAAGATACGCACATCTTCACCGCGCTCCACGCATGCAAGCGCAAGGCGCGATCCTATGAAACCTGTTCCGCCAGTGATCAGCGTCGTCAGCATAAGAGAGATGTTCCCACGATTTGATTTGGATAACGCTCGACAAGTCGGGAAATCCGCACCGCAAGCTTCATACAAAGGGGCTATCTCAAAGCCAATCTGAAATCCATCCAACGAGAGCGTGAACCGCGCCGCAGGCCCATCGCCAGCGGAGGCGAAGGGCTTTCCACAACGGCGAGTTGTCCATTGGCCTGCCAACCGAAGTGGCTGGCTGGATCTCCGCTACGGTTTCCAGCACTTGGAGAACTGAGGCTGCGCATTTGTCCCAGGAGAATTCTTGCGCCCTGCGTAGTCCCTTTTCAACCATTTCCTTTTGCAGCAATGGATTCGATAGAACGCGCAGCATGCCCGAGGCAATATCATCCACGTTGAGAGGGTCCACCAGGATCGCGGCCCCGTTCGTTACCTCGGGAGGACTTGCAGTTTTTGACGTGAGTACTGGGCATCCGCATGCCATTGCCTCAATTAGAGGTATGCCAAATCCCTCGTATAATGACGGAAGAACAAACAGATCAGCGAGATTATACAACGCTGGCAAATCGTTGTGCGACACCCACCCGGGAAACCGCACCCTGTCGCGGATACCGAGCTGATCGATCTCGTCAAGGTCGTGCCTTCCACGTGGGGTTTTGTCACCACAGATGACAAGATCGTGTGGAACTTGGTCCTTAATGCTGGCGAACGCCCTCAACAACCTACGTACATTCTTCAGCGGATGAATTTGTCCCACCCAAAGGATAGACCGATTAGGCAGCCCGTAGCGATCACGAACGTCGTTGCAGATCCTCTCCTCTTTGATCACACGGAAGGCAGCAGGGTCAAAGCCGTTATGCACCGCGAAGATCTTGTTGGGATCGACACCCGTATGTTTAACAGCGTCCCTACCGATAACTGACGAAACCGCAACGAAGGCATCCGATTTGCGACAGTAAACTGGCATCACCGTTCTGGCATAAAACCGATCAAGCCAGGGAAAGGCTTCGGGAACCACGAACCACTCCGAGCCGTGCAGAACGAAAACTTTCTTAACCCGAGAGAACAGCGGGATCGCGAACTTGGCGTTGAAGACGACATCGACCTTTTCCTTCCGTGCAATCCACGGTACGCCTACCTGATCCCATAAAAGCTTGCCGGGCAGTGGACACACAATTTCCTTCACATTGGGGAAGTCGCCAAATGTGCCCAGGAGGCTTCGATTCTTATAGAGTAAAACAAACTCATGGTCATGACCTAGACCAAGGAGCCGCGGCACAATGGTGTGGGTGTATACCTTCACTCCACCCTCGTGTTGGTCATAGTGTCGTAGCATTACGGCAATTTTCATACAGTTCCTACCTTTAGGTTCCTATTTGATAGGTACGGTGCGCGCGTAAGTGGCGGCACGTGACGTCCGACTGAGATTGTCACTATGTGTTCGTGCGATGGTTGATAGCCAGAATGCTAAAGGGCCTGCGATCTCAATTGCTATTATCCTGCTCCATAATGTCGGGTGAAGCTGCTAGGTGGCCGGGATCACGTGAGACGGCTGGCACCTTTGGCGTGCTGTGTCCGGCGACTGCCTTTTTGAAGCCTTCAAGTGTCAGGCGGGCGGCTTTCTCCCAGGTTACTTCATTCATCCGCTGCATGCCACGTACGCGAAGATTTTGACGCAGTTCAGGATTGTTTAGGATTGTCAGAATTTTCTCAGCTACATCCCAAGGATCACATGGGTCGGCGAGAAGCGCAGCGTCGCCGACCACCTCGGGGCAGCAACCCGTCTTCGATGCTAGCGTGGGGCAGCCGCATGCCAGAGCGGCCATTAGGCTGAAGCCAAAGCCTTCATAAAAGGGCACATGCACCATCGCATCGGCGAGTGAAAGGAGCGAGGGCAACTCCTCGAACGGCAAGAAACCCATGCAATGCACGCGCTCCATGTCGGACTCATCAAACCCCATGGACTGGAAGAATTCGCGCACCTGTCTGCCCAGAAATATGAAATGGTGCGGTATGCGATCGCGGATTCGCAGAAATGCCTGTAGCGCTACTTGTGGATTCTTGCCCGGGTAAAAGCTGGTCGACCCATCGAGACCATGGTGGTCCACGCGGGTGATTGCAAGCAGGAAGCGCTCTGGAAGCTTTCGCCTAATGCGGTATTCGTGCAATGCCCCAGGGTTTTCGACGGGCTTCAATTCAGGCCGCGGCGCCGGCCAAGTTACAGTGGCATGGGGCAGCGGTAGGTTCAGATGCTTCCGATTCTCCTCAAGAATCCAGCTGGCCATCGGAAACAGATGGGCCGCACGTCGACAGTAGAGAGGCAGCATGAGGTGTTCATAGAACACATCAAATTTCTCGTAGTGTTCCGGCCATGCCCACTGCGCCGGTTCCTGCAGACCCATTACAACCGGGCAGTGCGCGACAAAAGGCACGCTGAATTTTGGGTTGAAGATAATATCCACTCCTTCGCGCCACGCATGCCAGGGAACTGCGACCTGGTCCCAAAGAAACTTGTGCGGTGCGGTGACAAGGATTTCTTTTACTTTGGGCGACGAAGCGAACTGTCCCAAAAAACGTGGCGTCCGGTATAGCAGCACATAACGGTGATCGTCCTCGAACCCGAGCAACGCGTTCATCAATCCAATGACATAAGACTGAAATCCACTGTCATGATCAATGGCGCGCATCATCACTGCAATCTTCATAGGTTACCTCCTTCTACCGTAGCCGCTTCCGGGTACATTGTTTGAGTTGCAGGCCTGACATTCCCCGTTGAGATAACATGTGCAAACCACCACGGCAGCCAGGCGACTATTTGCAGAACGCGTCCACTGAACGCGATCGCGACCGCCTCGGCACCAGATATGCCAACAAGCGAGAGAAGAAACGCAAACGCAGCCTCAAAAGTTCCCAATCCATCAATCCCGATGGGAATGCGTGAGACGAGAAGGCTTAATGGAACGGCCATGATGACATACAAAATCCCAACGTGTATACCAAGGCCCGCGGCAACCAACCAACACTGCGCGATAGCCACGAACTGCTCTGCAAAGGTCAACACGAAGAATGCGATAAGGGTTCCCATGTTGTTCCGATACGATCGGTATGTATCGTGGAATTTTCTTAGCTTTGTTGCGATGCGGTTGTTAGGCAATCGTCCCAGAATCTGATCATGGACGAGGTGGAAAACCTTGTTACTAAACGAAGCTACTAACACGATCATGCCAAGAAGGATTGTTGTGAGAGCGCCCCACCAGAGACCCATAAAGCGGCTTTCGAGCAATCCGTTGGTTGAAAGCAACGCCAGGCTCACTAAGCCTAGGAGCAAAACTGAAAGAAAACCGATCATACGCTCGATGACAATGGACGCAACAACCTCATTCGTGTTGATTCCGGTGCGAGCGACACTGACCGCGCGGATGGTGTCGGCGCCAACCGTTGTCGGGAGAAACATGCCCCAGATCATCGAGGCGCAGTAAATCTTCATCGCCGGTGAAAAACGAATATCAGCGCCCCGCGCTTTAAGAAGCAGCATCCATTTGAATGTCATCAGAGCGCGGTCAAGTGTAAGCAGGATGACGACGACTGCCGCCCCACCGAAACTCATGCGCCCTATAACTGCGACGACTTTCCCCAAACCACCAAGCCACCAAGCGATGCACGCGATAAGAACCAGGCTCACTACCAACCTAAGCAGCGTATGCAATGGCCATGGTTTCGTTTTTGCAGTTTTAACCTTCATTTCGGGTTCCTCAACGACTGGTTCTCCTCAACTCACTAGGCGCGCAGAATGATTAGGGTCCCGCTGTCCTTGGCAAAGCAGGAGTACTTCATCCAATAGTTTCCCAGGCAGCAACTTCAGATGGACATTTGTGCACCCGTAATCCTTCAGAAGACAAAGAACGCGGTTCACACTATAAACGTTCTTCTCCATGAGCGGCTCTCTGAATGAGTGGCCGTAGAGGAGATTCGCGACGTTGTGTAATAATGGAAGTCTCTTTCGTAGCTTCCCCATGACTTGGATGAAGGCCGGTTCGCTCCTGTGGTAAAGAAACTGAATAGCAAGGACTCCCTCGCTGGAGAGTAGAGCGAGTAGCCTCTTTAGTATGCTTTCGCCCGTGGCTTGCGGAATGTGCTGAAAAACGAGAACCGAATGGATAAGGTCGAATTGCCCCAGGGGCTTTGATAGCATTTCATCGGTTTTTATAAGTGTTACGTTCGAAATTGACCTTTCGAGCAAATTGCTCTTTGCCTCTCTCAGCATCGAGTCCGAGATATCAACTCCAACGACTGACCGGCACAAACGGGCCAGAGGAATAGTGCAGCGGCCGACTCCACAGCCAAAGTCCAGAGCTCTGGAAGGCGCAAATTCTGAATCGACCAAATGCCGGATGGTTTCAAAGAGACTGGTTGTGTGGTTTTCTCCCGAATTAAAGAACTCATTAATGGAGCCGGCTTCAAGCTTTTGCCTTCGGAATCTGTCGCAACTGAGAACGCCGTAGTACGGATCGCTTCGTCCAAGTTTCTCCCATTCGGCATCTGATTTGATCATAGCTACAATCCTCCGGTCTCCGCTCGGGAGTTGGCGTTTGATTTTGAATTCTGGGATTTCGGTGCCATCCAGATAAACGTAGCACACCGAATTGAAAAACTATCGTTGCCGGAAAAGACAAGGCATGCCGACTGTCCGTCGGGCGCGAGCCACTTGGACGGAAATGAAGCCGATTCACCCGGTCCAACATCCCATGCGTCGGTGTAAAACGCCGTCGTCCATGGCCCCCATGGTTCCGGGGCATCGTACACGCCAAGGCCCCCCGCAAAGCGGCCATCGATCACGGGCCCGATCGTTGTAAGCAAATATCGTTTGAACGCGGGATTGTAGGTGATGTGCGAGCGGCAGACCGCGCCGGGGTTTGAAAAAACCGCGCCCCGATCCGCTATGTCGCGTGACCAAATGACGTCGCCGTTCGATTCAACGCGCACGAAAAATTCGTAGGCATACCGCTCGCGAATTCGCTCTTTCGGCACTCGCGCCAATACGAGGCGATCGGCAGGGTGATAAGCCGTGTTGGTATCAGGCGAGTAAATGTAAACAAAGTTGTCGCGCGCCCCAGCATAGTTGCGTCCGAAGTTGAGAAACGCCGGACAACCGAAACTCTCTGTGAACTTCCAATCGCTCCACGTCCATGTCTTTGCGTGGTCCGTTGACCAGGCGAGCTGCGAGTTGCCAGCGTTGCGCACCAAGATGTAGAGCGTCCCGTCAATCATCAAAAGGCCGCTGGCTTTGCGACCGCTAGGTCCATCGCCTTTCTGTTCCCCGGAGCTCGACCGGATGTTTTCACCGGCGATCTCAGGCGGAGATCCTTTCACCCGTGCAAAACCAAGGCTGAGTCTCTCTGGAACAAACGGCTTAAAGCCATTTCCGTCGCCGTACGCCGTGTAAAGCGTATCATCGTCGCCCCAGGTAATCGGCCAGTTGTCGCTTCCGGGTGCCCGTCTTACGATGCTTTTTTCGTCGGCCCACTCGATATTTTTGATCACCGGGCTTGGCGGATACGGCGCAGTGATGTTGTGTGCGAACGACTCCATCAAAGGATTCACAACGAAAGTGGCGATTTCAGACGTTACATCGTCTGCCTTGGTCATAGGTCCGCCGGTGCGGAGAACGATCAGGCTCAGGCTTGGAACCAGCAGCAGGAATTGTCCTTGTGCCCCCAGGCCCCAAAAGGCATCAACCGGCAAGGATGGCGAGAAGAGCGTGCCGTCAGACTTGCGGTTCACCCACCAACCGAGACCGGAATGATTTGGCATACCGGCATTTTGCGTTGCCTCCTGCACCGTTGCGCGGGAAATCAACTGTTTTCTGTGCCACTCGCCTTTGTGCAGCAACAACAAACCCACTCGCGCACAGGCGCTGGGACTAAAATCGCCGCCACCCCAGGAGGGAACCAGCGGCAATCCATCGACCATAGTGGTTTCGCCGTAACCAACCGACCACTCCTTCGCCACTACTCCGATTGGATCCATGACTCGCGCTTTTAAGAGTGATCGCAGATCTGTTTGTGGCGCTCCTCGCAAACTCGCTGTCAGGCAGTAAGACAGCATTGCCATCCCGGGATTGCTGTAGCGCGCCTTTGTTCCAGGCGGATCGAGCACAGGTGTTACGTCACGCGAAATAGTGAAAGGATCATGCGGTGCCGGAAGTCGCTTCCAAAAGTCACCTTTCCAGCCCGTGAGGCGATCGTGCGGCAAATGGTCCGCCTCCGCGTCCTCCATACCAGACGTATGGGTAGCAAGATGGCCCAGCGTAATCTCGCTCTTGCGAGTAACCTCCGCCCACTGAGGCACGAACTTACTCGCAAAGTCGTTAGGTCGAGCGCGGCCATCGTCCATCGCCAGCATCAACGACAGTCCTCCGACGAGAGATTTTGCGAGCGATGCCGTGTAATGAGGCGTCCGCCGGCTGGATCCATCTGCATAACGTTCATAGACTATCTGGTCGTTCCGGATGACAAGAAACGCGGTTGTTTTCCGGTTCCGCAGCTCATCCCACATGGCGTCGAGTTTCGCAGGCACCAGTCCCTGGCTCTCGGGCGTGGCAGTCGTCCACTCCGGCGATGATTCGCGCGCGCAGCTTGATCCGACCGCGCACCCCGCGAGCATCAACACGATAACCTGTCGCAAACCAGAGCCAGTCGAAAATTGGGTCGAAGCACGATTCACAACGCGCAGTTAATGCTCCTAGATGACGGGTCGTTGGAACGCGCGGTCTACAACCGGCACGTCCGTCACCAGACATCCACGAAGAAGTCCCCATTTTACCGCTAACGAGCGACCTCCGTAATTCCAGACAAGCGGAATAAAGACAGCATAAAGAGCCAAAAACTGGGGGAACGACGCCACTCCGGCGAGCGCCATACCAGCATGCAAGCCAATTCCAAGAGGGAGGTAAACCCAGACAAGACGAGGAAAGATGAGAATTAGAAAGAAGGTTCCTTCCCAAAGTATGGTTACCCAAGAGAGAACACATGCTGCCGTATGCTGCCGCGCAAGCCACAGTCCAAACTGGCTGCCGCGCCTCGATGCGTCACTATAAATGTAGTACTGAAGGGTGTAACCATTGACCCAGTCTGCTCCACTCGCGTACAGTTTGCGAAGAGCCGAATCGAGGTAAACCAAACCAAACAAATTCTGGACCAGAAGAATCGGCCACGCGGCAAAAATACTATTTTTCCGCAGCGATCTGCGGCGCGGAGAATCTCGCCTAGCCAAATAGCTGTCGAACGAAAATACCCGTGCGGACGGACTCAGAGCTAGAAGCCACAGTGTAATGATCATCAGCGCCTCCCGGTGGTGGAGGTCTCCGAATGAGTAAGCGAAAGCTTGCAGGAATGTGTTCCCAGCAGCGAAAAGCAATAGGCTCAATCGCGACTTCCATCCCAGCAGCGCGGCGATGCCAGCCACTGCCGTTACCCAGTAGATTACCGTCAGAAGCGCAAATGACGGCCGGGCGTGCAATCCGAACGGTAAAAGAAACAATTGCAGCGCGGGCAGCGGCTTGTACATCGAATCTGGAAGCGATGCCAGCCCGGCAAATTGCCGGAGGCTGTATCCATCTTCTACAAGCAGCAGGATGAGTTGCGTTCCGACGGCAACAATCCGAAGCAGAGCGAGATAAACAAGAGGGGTGGGCCGAAACCAGTACCTTCTCCAGGCCTTGAATAGTTGGCCAGGTGTAAACAAAACCACGGGCAGAAGCGCGGCCATCGCGACGACAAGCGCCGCCCAACTTACGATGCTCCATTTCTTCAAATAAAACTCGACGGGGTGCGCGGACCGCCCGCTAATCATCCGGTTAAGAAATTCGTGACTTCTGCCATCGTACGCACTTTGAACGATCCCTGGAGCAACAAGCGTGCTAAACAATATCCAGGCAACAGCACAGACCAGCAGGATCACTTGGATGCGGCGACGTGTCATGGGTCCTTTGAGTTACTTTGAGCGGTATCCAAAGGATAGTTTCGTAGAATCTCGATTGGTGCCGTCTCTGCCCGGGTGTTCTTCCACAGCAGCGGTCGATTCTCAACGCGGAGCGCTGTCAAGCGCGTGTTATGGCCTTTTTCGTACAAGTGCACCACGTCCCGGATAACGTCTTTGTCAGCGCGCATCACTGCGTTCGCGAATATTTGGAAATGCCAGTAACCACCACCGATGTCTTCAGGTCGGATATCGATCTCATCTGCGTTATCCCGGATTCCGACGATTGCCATGCAGGGAATCTTGTCTCCCTCAAAATGTGGCATGCTATACATCGGATAGTCCACGAATGGCCAGCTATGCCTTATGTCTTGAGCGATCAGGGAAAGGGGAACAGTTATAACGAACTGAATGGACCAGATGAAGACAATGAGTCCCGACACGCAAGGGATCGCGAACCGTCTGATCGATCGCAGGGTCTTTGTTGGGGAACGTCGGCGATGAGTTAATAAGGGGTCAGTCATACTGCGCCGGCAGTCAAAATGGATACGACCCAAGCTCAAGCCTGAACGTTCCCGCCCCGGGAGACCTGACGGATCTTGTACGGTGGCCGGTTCTGGCTTTCGTGGTAAATGCGAATCAGGAGTTCTGCGATCACGCCCGCCATCAATAACATGCCGGTCGTTATAAACATCATCATCGCGAAAAGAACAAAGATATTGCTGTTAAGCCTGACTGGCACACCGTACTCGGTCAGATAGCCAAACTTCTGCGTGATTGCTACTCCCACTGACAAAAAGGAAATCAGCAGTGTCAGCATGGCGAGCTTGCCGAAGAAATAGAGGGGTTTCGTGAGATAATCGCCGAGGAACTTAACGGTCAGCAGATCGAATAAAACTTTCACCGTCCGTTTGAGGCCATACTTGGTCGTTCCCGCCACGCGCGGTCGATGGTTAACCGCGAGTTCTGAGAGCCTGGCGCCACGCCACCCGCACAAGGCCGGCAGGAACCGGTGCATCTCACCGTATAGATGAATGTCGCTCAACGCTTCGCGGCGGTAAGCCTTAATCATGCACCCGAAATCATGGATCTCATTGCACCGGGTCACGCGCCTAACGAGGGCGTTCGCGACCAACGACGGAAACCGCCGGGTGAACCGTTTGTCCTGCCTGTTTTTCCGCCAGCCGCTCACGATATCGAAGCCGGGCGGTTTACCGAGTTGCGCAATCAGCTTCGGGATGTCGTGAGGATCGTTTTGCAGATCCCCGTCCATCGGCACGATGATTTTGCCGCGTGCCATGTGGAAGCCGGCGGACAACGCGGCCGATTGGCCGAAGGACCGATAGAGCTCCACGATGGTAAACCGCGAATCACCCTGAACGGCCTTCTCTAGTTCGTTACCTGTCCCGTCATCGCTGCCATCATTAACGATAATTACCTCATAACGAAGCAGCTCCTTATCCATTACTTCCTGCAACTCTGCGCACAGTGGCGCGACGTTGCCCTCTTCATTTCGCATCGGAACTACGACCGTGACGTCGATCTCTTCCGGCTGTGAGTGCGATTCCGAACCCGGACTGCGTCTGGATACACGATCTTCTAAGTGGTCGATCCTTGATTGATTCATTGCTGGTGTCATATAACTCTTCATCCTTTCACCTGGTGACCGTTTACTGGAAGTTGGCCAGTAATGCAGAACGCAATTTGCCTTCCAGAAACACTAACTGCGTTTTTCTGGCCTGACTGCTTTAACAAGATTTTCACGATCTCGGTGCTTCCATCCGAGCTCAAGAAGACGCGTTCACTAGTGACCACCTGATCAGGCCAAAGATGGTTGACATCGAAATCGTGTTGATCCGGTGCAACCAGGCGCACAAGATATAAGGAATGGACATCCTTTGTATAGGCACGAAGTTCTTGTTCCGTGCCAAGCAGCGGGCGACCGGTCCAAAGTTCGCGTGTGCCTTTGTCGCGCGCGATATCTCTGTATCTCCAGGCGTCTTCTCCGGCCTGGGAGCAGTAAAAGGCGAAATCCATCTGTGGATGCAGATAATAAGGCAATGCACGCGCGTGTATCGAGAGCACCAGGGCATCAACCTCATTCCTGTGCGCGTTCAAGAACTGGCCCGGCGAACGGTCATCGACCCGCCAAAACCAAAGGGGCTCGTAACGTTTAAACTTTCCAGTTCGGAAACTGACTTCTGGGCCATTGATATGAAGCAGTTGCTGCAGATTGAAGTCCTCACTCGCGAAAAACAAACTCATTGCCACGACGCCGGACAGCAGCACCTGAATATTTCGGCCTATAGCGCGCCCGGTTCTGCGAATTACCTCGTAACACGCCATGACGATCAGGAGGATAACAAAAGGATACACGTGATAGACGTAGCGGGTGGTTTTAAGCATGGGGCGCAAGATGGGATCCACCGCAGCGATGCTGCAAAACACGCCGAGGACAACGATAATCGGGTGCCCCAGAATCGATGTAACGCTCTGGCGTCCCTGTTGAGTGAAATGCCAGGCGAGCGCCACGAGAAAGATCACCGTTAGCAAGGGAAGTGAAGCGATTAGCGGGCAGAAAATGGGTTCATAAAAATCCGGCCATCCAAAAAAGACAATGCGCAGCGCTCGCAGGAAGGTTGCGGTAAGCATCCGCTCCTTCCAGCTCTGGTCATACATTGCGTAGGACACCCAGGCACAGGCCGTCAGGCCCGACAGAGTTAGTAACGCCAATCTGCTCCTGTCCTTCAAGAGACTGCGATGTAGTTGGTACCGGACGAAAAGAACAGCGGCGATGCAAAGCGACACGGCAAACAGATGCAGGACAGCGCTCAACAGGAGCAAAAGCAAACCGAAGTCCACGATGGTGAAAGGATTCCGCGACGCTCGACTGAGTCGAGAGCGAAAGAATATGAACAAGCCTGTCACGAACACCACCATCAGGAATGCGCCCAGAATGTTCCCGGTAATGGGGAGGACAGCGTACGCCCCAAGAGGTCCGAGTGAATCGGATGTAGGCACTTGAAGGCCATTCGGCATGCTTTGCTGGACGTGAAAGTCTCGCAGCCGCGATTCCAATTGCCAATAGCCAAGGCCTGCCAGTGTTGTTGCGACGGACACGATCGCAAATGTCCAGCGGTTCCGCGGGGGAATTGCGCCGTGGCTGGCATTCCGCTTCATCAAGAGCGGCAGAAAGAGAAACGGCAGAAGGAATACGCCCAGTGCGTGACAGAGTATTACCATCAATGCGAGAGCATGAGGAAGATATCGTAGCTTTTCATTGCCTCCGAAGTAAGCGCGATGATAGGCGAGAAAGAAGGCGACGGTGAAGCACTGAAACGCGGCATACATCCGGCTAAATCGACCGAACTCAATTTCCCAGCCTGAAACTGCAAGCATCGCAACGCACACTGCAGCCAGCGGCCACGGAAGAAAAATGCGCGCGTATAAAAAGACAAACATCAGGGTCAAAACACCAAATAGCGCAGCAGGCAGGCGGTGAGCGAATTCATTCTCCCCGAACAGAAGGACAGACCCCGCTTCAAGATATTGCAGGGGCAAGCCTCGCAAGTAGTAACCGCCCGTAGGGAACTGCGGGACCCCCTTTGCCAGGACGTACTGCACGCTGGTAACGGACATATATTCATCCTCTGCCAATGGACGAGACCCAAGTCCTTCGAATCGGACAAAAAGACCCCAGCCCATCACAACCAGTAAAATCCCGACGAACGCATAGAGCGAATAGGACCGACAACCGTCCAAGCGGCGCTCGGCAGGTGTCCTTTCTCGACTGACCGGAATAGCAGGGCTGATACTGCTCATATTACGTTAAGGCCGGTCGTTAGAAATGCCGACAGCACAGTGAATTTCAAAGACGATTTGGTTTCTCGTCTCCAAGTTGAAATACAATATCAAAAAGTTGCGCTGTCCGGCCGGCGTCACCGGCTGAACTTTTTAACCGTTCACGTTTTAAAAAATTGCAAATCGCCGCTCGGCCACACGCGCAACGCCGTGCGCGACTGCGCTCGCAAGATCTATTTAAGCGCTCAGGTGAGTGGGTGTCGGCGACCACTTACGGCGAGACCAAGCTCCAGCCGGCGGGAAGAGTGGGGCCATATGCGGCGCTGACGTAAACATTGTTGTTAAGATACCAGATCGCTGTCTGGCGCGTCCCGCCGTTGTAAAGAACATAATCCGGTCTGCCGTCTCCGTTGAAGTCGGCCGTAGCCACTAAGGCCCACCCACTGGGAATGCTCGGTCCATAAGCGCCTCCGACGAACGTTCGCCCTGATAGATACCAAATCGCTGTTTGGTGAGTAATGGAATTGAACAACAAATAATCTCTATGGCCGTCGCGATTAAAATCTGCTACCCCTACCAGGCTCCAGTTGACTGGAAGGGTCGGGCCGAAGCCACCGCCGCCGTAAACGTTGTTGTTTAGGTACCAGATCGCTGTTCGGCGCGTGCTTGCATTGTAAAGTACATAGTCCGGGTAGTTATTACCGTTAAAGTCGGCCGTAGTCACCAGATCCCAGCCACCGGGAAGGGTTGGCCCGTACGCGCTTGCGATGCGCGTTGGCCCTGACATATACCAAATCGCTGTTCCATCGGTAGTGGAATTGAACAGTGCGTAATCCGGATGCGCGTCGCGATTGAAATCCGCCACACCGTCCAGGCTCCAGCCAGCTCTGATGCTTGGACCTAGAGCGCCACCCTGATAATTATTGTTGTTTAGATACCAGATCGCTGTTTGCCGGGTGTTGGGATTACTGAGCACATAGTCCGGGTGGCCGTCGCTGTTAAAGTCGGCAATTACAGCCCGGCCTGCGCCTGTGCCTGCGCCCATTGCCAGCGGGTGTGGGTAAGTGTAAGGCGTGTAGCCGGGCATGGGAGTATTGTTGAAAAAGTCTCGCCCTTCTACAAGAACGGGCGGACCCCAGCCCGGACGTATGTTGATGTGTGCATTGGTGGGAGTGTATCTATCGTTCCATGAATAACACGGTTCCAAAGCATCGTGCGTCCAGCTTCGTGTTCCGGTCGTGCTATTGACTGGGTTAAGATCATCGCCAGTAACCAAGTCCCCCTTTCCCCTACAAGGTTGATCCATAGAGATTAAGACTCTATGTATTTGGTATTGGTCTCCAGGTGCCCAAATGATTCCACCGGGATCGGTGTATTGTAATACGGTAAGAGTATTATTTGTGTTCGACAGGATTAGCGAAATTCCGTTATCGGACAGTCTTTTTAGCGTGTAACCAGCCCACCCATTTGTAATCCAGTTTTTTGTAGTATCAGTTAACGTGGTTTGCGTTGCGCTACTGACCGTCCCGCCCTCGTAGAGAAATGGAGAATGTCCATCGATATGAGTGCCATCTGGCTCGGTTACATTATAATCCCATGGGTTATCGCCACTTGCGCCTCCCCACGGCGAACTTGGCCCCCTGAAAAATGACCGATACGTTTGAAGCACCATTCCACCGTAAAGAGGTGCTCCGTACCAGGTGTTATCATGTGTGATAAGCCCGCCAGAGCGCACTCCACCTGCGCTGCTTTGTTGGGTAAAGTGGAATTCGTTATTGTAAATTTCCTTGCAGCGTTCCCCGCGATAATACTCGGCCTCGGTTCCGTGACCCTGCATCTCGATATTGTAACAACGATTGTGACGAAATACCGATCTACCGCCGCGCGAACCGTCGGTGTTGCCTGCAAACTCGTGACCGCTCGTGTTAATAAGGTAGTTATCCTCTATAAAAATGAACTTTTCACTGCCATAATATGGCGGGTCG